>Ga0070679_100003638_pt1 | contig 14101 bp, 11 predicted proteins | sample KBSC63BmetaG_FD_65652 | JGI IMG/M metagenome (GOLD analysis project Ga0070679, IMG submission 65652) | Corn rhizosphere microbial communities from Kellogg Biological Station, Michigan, USA - KBS C6-3B metaG | ecosystem: Host-associated > Plants > Roots > Rhizosphere | place: USA: Michigan... | reverse complement strand
GGGCGTCGCTCCTCGGGCTGCTGGCGTCGCCCGGTGACGGAGGCCCTGTCTGCCATGCACCTGACGAGTGTGACGAGGCGATGACGCTCGAGCGGGAGGGCGAGATCCGCCAGAACCAGGCGCTGTAGAGTGGGCGGGATGATGGTGGACGGCCTCTCGTCCGTACGGTAGAGGAGGACGGCTCCGAAACGCGCGATCGGGGCAGGGATGCCCTGCGGATCCGCAAGAGCGATCCCGGTATCCACCAGTACCGCGAGCGGCGGGTCCAGCGCCGCCAGCGCCCTCCCCTCGGAGAGCGAGTGGGCCATCGAGATCGCGTGGCCGGAGCCCGCGAGCAACTGCGCCACTCCCTCTAGGAGCGCGCCGTCGGTGCCAATGAGTAGAATCGTCGCCATTCTCACCCGTGAGATTCGACTTCGGTGACCAGGGAACGAACCACATCCACACTCACCCCACGCACCTCGACCAACTTCGACCGCGACGCCATGCCTCCCACGATGCTCACATCTCTTCGCGCAACTCCCAACCACCCAGCCAGCAGCCGCACCAGCTCATCGTTCGCCGCGCCATCCACCGGCGGAGCCGCGAGCCGTACCCGCAGCGCGCCATCGTGCACACCCACTACCGTACTGCGCGGCGCGCGCGGCTGCACCCGCACCGCGAAGCGCACACCATCCGCGCGCTCGCGGACATCCAGCTCCATCAGCCCCCGAGCGATTTCATGAACGATTCGAGAAGCACGAGAATGAAGTACGCCACGATCGGCGTTACGTCAATCATCCCGAATGGCGGGATGACCGAACGCAGCGGACGCAGCAACCATTCGGTGAGCGAGTACGACCAGCGGATCAACCGCCCGTACGGATTGAGTCTGATCCAGGAGGCGATGATGCGGACGATCAGAGCGATCTGAAGGATCCCGAAAGTCCAGCTCACCAGCAGAACGTAGAGTCCGCGCGGACCGCGGCTGGCCGAAGCCACGGTGGACAGGAGCAGATCGCGCACGAACTGTAGAGCCAGGATCAGAAGGATCCCGCCCACCACCACCGCCACCAGCGTCCACCAGGGCGCGCTGGCCGGCGTGCCTCCCGCGCGCACGATGCGCCGCTCCACCGGCATGACCAGCGGATCTACCGCCTTCCGGAAAAAGCGCGCGACGGGCCCGAAGGGATTGATACGCCGCGTGCGCACCAGCCAGTCCACGGCGAACACCACGAACAACACGCAGGCGAGCGTGAAGAGCAGGAGTCGGAGCCCCGCGAGTACGGTATCGTATGCAATGAAGAATCCCTGCACGGCTCCAAAGGTGGCGATGGGGCTCCGCACGTTCAAGCGGCAATCGCTCGCGGCTCAGCCGCGCGCCGGCTCTACGCTCCTGGATTCGCCGCTCGAAGGAATCGGCCGGATCACGACGGCCGGGTTGCCAGCGATGATCACGTCTGCCGGATACTCGCCCGCACAGACCGCACCGAAGCCTACTACCGAATTCGCCCCGATGGTGGTTCCTGGCAGGATCCCGACGGCCGCCGCGATCCAGACATTGTCGGCAATGTGTACGGGCGCTACGCGGATCGGCGCCTCGGGGTCGTGCCGGTTCCTTAGCGTGCTGTGAAAGTCGGTGTCCATCACCCGCGCGTCCCCGAGGATCGCACCATCGCCGATGCTGATCTCCTGCCGGCAGCCGAAGCGCGTTCCGTTGACGTACGAGCCGCTGCCGATACGTATCACGGCGTCCTCGCTGTACGTCCAGGGAGTGACCGTCCCGTCGATCAGCACGTCGTCGCCGAAGACGACGCGACCCGGGCCCCGGATGACCAGCCGTCCCGAAATCCGGAAGTTTCTGCCGGTCTCGAGGTGGATTCCACGGAATCGGCACCAGGCCTTGTAACGCCAGCCGCGTGCACGGACCGACAGCGCCCGCGCCGCACGGCCAGGGTTACGCAAACCGCGCCAAAGCAAGCTGGTGGATCGGGACATTGACCGCTCTGGAAGATGGTCGGACTCTTTAGCAACGCCAGTCGCGCAGCGTCGCGAAAGTAAGTCGGTCCGCCCGGTCATGGTAGCCCGAGTGTATCTTGCTACCGCAGCGGCGCCGTTGTGGCCTCCACTCTACATGTTGGTGTTGCGACAACCGGGGTGAGTTGTGTCACCGCAATAGGCGACGGCGCGTCTGTACGATGAGTCCGGGCCGGCAGCCTGCCGTCACCGGCGCAATTTTGCGCCCCGTAATTGGCATCATAACTGCAGAACCGCATGCTCGACCATGGACATAAAATTCCGACTGGGACCAGCGTGACGAAGGTCACGATGACGTCCGCGCGCACTCCGGTGGAACACATCTTTACAGTCGACGTGGAGGAGTACTTCCAGGTCGGAGCGTTCGAAGGTGTGGTATCGCGAGAAGAATGGGCCGGCTACCCCAGCCGGATAGAGCAGTCGATGGACGCCGTGCTCTCACTCCTCGAGAAGCACGGCGCTAAAGGTACGTTCTTCACACTCGGATGGGTCGCCGAGCGCTACCCCGCGATCGTGCGGCGCATTCACGATCTCGGTCACGAGGTGGCATCGCACGGCTTCTGGCACAGACGCGTGGACACGCTCACGCCCGCGGAGTTCCGCGAGGACGTCCGCATCTCCAAGGCCGCACTGGAGAGCGCGTGCGGGACGCCGGTGGTCGGCTTTCGCGCTCCCAACTTCTCCATCAAGCCGGGCGGCGAGTGGGCCTTCGACATACTGGTGGAGGAAGGTTACCAGTACGACTCCAGCCTCTTTCCGATCCGGCGTCCCGGCTACGGCTACCCGGCGGCGCCTACGATCCCGCACCTGATCCACAGAAAAGCCGGGTCGCTCTGCGAGCTTCCGCTCGCGACCACGCGGTGGCGAGGGATCCGGGTGCCCGCGGCGGGCGGCGCCTACCTTCGTCATTTCCCATACTCGGTCACGCGTCGCGCTTTCCGCGAGTACGACGAGAGTGGGATTCCAGCCACCTTCTACATCCACCCCTGGGAGCTCGATCCCGCGCAGCCGCGCCTCCGCGTTCCGCTGCATACCAGGTTCCGGCACTACGGAGGACTCACCCGTACGATACCGCGGCTGGACCGCCTCCTCGGAGAGTTCCGCTTCACGTCGGCCATGCGATGCCTTCAGCTGCACCCACCGGCGCCACCCCTCGCCGCCAAGGTATCGAGCGCAGCAGATTGACATGCGCGTGAGCCACTTCACTGGCGCCGAGGCTACATGGGATGCATTCGTGAGAGCGGCGCCGGGTTGGACGCATTTCCATCTCATCGGCTGGAAGAACGTCATCGAGCGCGTCTTCGGCCACGAGTGCATCTACCTCGCCGCCCACGACGACGCTGGCGCTCTCGCGGGCGTGCTTCCACTCGTACGCGTGAAGAGCATGGTCTTCGGACACTTTCTGGTGTCCATGCCCTTCCTCAACTACGGCGGACCACTCGGCGGCGACGAGGCCGTGCGCGCGCTCGTCGCGCACGCGAGCGAAATAGCTGAGCGCGACGGCGCGCGGCTCCTCGAGCTACGCAGCCGCGTGCCGCTTTCCATAGACCTTCCCGTATCGCACCGGAAAGTCACGGTGCTCCTCGACCTGCCTGCTGATCCCGACACGCTCTGGAAGTCGCTCGACGCCAAGGTGCGCAGCCAGGTGCGCCGCCCGCGTAAGGAGGGCGTCACCGTCCGCTTCGGCCCGGATCAGGTGGCGCCGTTCTTCGAGGTGTTCGCGCGTCACATGCGCGACCTGGGCACCCCAACACAGCCGCGGCGGCTCTTCGAGACGATCGCCGAGACATTCGGCGACGAAGTCTGGTTTGGCTGCGCGTATCTGGGCGATCAGCCGGTGGCGTGCGGCTGCGGCTTCCGCTGGGCGAACGAGTTCGAGATGACCTGGGCTTCGGCGCTGGTGGAGCACAAGCGAATAGCCCCGAACATGCTCCTCTACTGGAGCTTCATGGAGCGCGCGATCGAAGAAGGGCTCACGATCTTCAACTTCGGCCGCTGCACGCCCGGCGCGGGCACGCATCGCTTCAAGCTCCAGTGGGGCTCGCGCGACGAGAAGCTCTGGTGGTACGACCGAACCGCCGATGACGGCAAGGGAGCGGCTACTCCATCGCCCGACGACTCCGCGTACGCGTGGGGGCCACGAATCTGGAAGCACCTGCCCACTCAGGTAGCCACCGTGCTCGGTCCTCGCATCGTCCGCTTCATTCCATGATGGGGAGGCGGCAGCTGCCGGTGGCCTCCCGAGTGGAGGCACGAGCCATCCGCGCCGCCACGGTCGCCGCGTTCGCGCACGATGCGCGGCTGCCCAGTGCGCTTATGCGCGAGCTGCGAAAGCTCTTCGATGCCCAGCGGTCGGCGCTCACAGACAGCGGCACCTCGGCGCTCGTCGCGGCGCTCCGGCTGACCGCGGGGAAGAACGGCACGGTCGCCTATCCCGGTTACGCGTGCGTGGACCTGGCGGCGGCGGCTCGCTTTGCCGGAGTGCGGGTGCGCCTCTACGATATCGATCCCGAGACGCTCAGCCCCGATCTCGATTCTCTCGCGGCGACGGTGGAGCGCGGGGTGGACGCGATCGTGATCGCGCACCTCTACGGTTTCCCCGCAGATATGCGCGGTGTGGAGAAACTGGCCAGGTCGGCTGGCGTTCCGGTGATCGAGGATGCCGCGCAGGGTGCGGGCGGTACGCTCGACGGTCGCGTGCTCGGCTCCTTCGGCACGCTCTCCATTCTCAGCTTCGGGCGAGGGAAGGGGACCACCGGCGGAAACGGCGGCGCGCTGCTGTTGCGTGACGCATCCCTGGCCGACTCGTTCTCCGAGATGCGTCGCAAGCTCGGCCCGCGACCGGCGGGTGTGCGCGATCTGGTTGGTATCACCGCGCAATGGGTTCTCGGTCGTCCTTCGCTGTATGGGATCCCGTCTTCCATCCCTTCACTGCACCTGGGAGAGATGGTGTACCATCCGGCGCACGAGCCACGCGCGCTCTCGTGGGTGGCGGCCTCGCTCGTGCGTAAGGCACTTGCAGCGGCGCCCGGCGACGTGGCTGGCCGCCGCCGCGTTGCGGCGGCGCTCGAGATGGCCGCACTCGAGGGCGCGGACATACGCCCGGTGCGGCCCTTGGAGGGTGCCGTGAGCGGCTATCTGCGCTACCCGATCCTCGACCGAGGTTCGCGTGCGGAGCGCGCCGACATGGGAATCCTGCGCGGGTACAAGCTTACACTTCACCAGCAGCAGGAGCTCCGTCCGTGTCTGGTGGGGGGCGAGCCGCCGACGCCAGGGGCAGAGGAGCTCGCGCGTACTCTGTTCACTCTGCCCACGCATTACATGGTGAAGCCGAGCGACATCAAGTCGATGATGGAGTGGCTGCGGGTACCGACGCGGCTCCTGGTTCCGATCCGCGAGCGCGAGCGAGCCCCGCGCGCGGCTCGCTCGCACTGACCAGCTGGGGAGAAGCAGAAGCGAATGACTGCCTCGGAGATCACGGATATCTCGACAGAGCCTATGGGACCGCAGATCGGTGAGTATCGCTCACCGATCGCGCAGCGGAAACTGCGGGTGCTCTACGTGTGGGACGCGGATTATCCGTGGGACGTGCGGACGGAGAAGATCTGTGCCACACTCGCGAGCGCGGGGCACGACGTGCACATCGCCGCTCGCAACGCGCGGCGTGAGACCACGGTGGAGCGTCTCCCCGAGGGCACGGTGCACCGCATGCCGCCGATGCGCTGGGCGGGCCGCGCTGTAGACGGTGCGCTCGGCTTCCCCGCGTTTTTCAACCCGCGCTGGCTCTCGCTCCTCGATCGCACGGTCAGGCGACTGCGTCCGGATGTGGTGATGTGTCGCGACGTGCCGCTTGCGCCCACGGCACTCTGGGCGGGTCATCGTCATTCGACGCCGGTGGTGCTCGACATCGCGGAGAACTACCCGGCGATGCTGCGCATGGTGTTCGATGCGGGCGTGCACCGCGCTACGGACCATCTGGTGCGCAATCCCACCGCCGCGGCGCTCGTGGAGAGCTGGAGCCTGAAGCGCGCCGATCGCGTGATCGTGGTGATCGAGGAGATGGCCGAGCGCATGGTGCAGATGGGGATTCCGGCGGACCGGATAGACGTGGTCTCCAACACGCCGCCGCGCTCGCGGGCCGAGCCAGAGCCGGAGCGTCGCCGCCGTCGGGCGGGGCAGCCGCTGGGGCTCGTGTACCTCGGGCATCTCGAGGTGCCGCGCGGCCTCCTCGAGATGGTGGACGCGGTTGCGATCCTCAAGCGCGCTGGCTTTCCTGTGCGCGCCACCATAGTGGGGAAGGGGCGCGATGCTCAGCTCTTCAAGGACCGCGCGCGGGAGCACGGGCTCACCGAGGCCGACGTCAGCTTCCCCGGCTATGTGGATCGCGACGAAGCGCTCCGGGCGGTGCAGGAGGCGGATATCGGAGTGCTCCCGCACCATGTGAACGAGCAGTGGAACACGAGCATCCCCAACAAGCTCTTCGACTACATGGCGGTGAGCCTCCCCGTAGTGAGCTCCAACCCGGGCCCCTTCGAGCGGATCACGCGCGCCACTGGAGCGGGCGAGGTATTCCGGGCGGGCGATGCCTCGTCGCTGGCCGACGCCATCCGGCGTCTCGCGGACCCGGACCTTCGCGAGCGCTACGGGGAGGCGGGCCGGCGCGCGATCCTCGAGCGTTACAACTGGGAGCACGACGCCGCCGTGATGATGCGTGGTCTTGACCGCGTGGCCAGCGCGCGTTCCGGGGCTCACCGAGGTTGATGGGCGCAACGGGGTCTTAACTTCGACAGCGGCCGGTACCAGCCGCGCGCACCAACCTTACTTCGCGCGCTGACTGTGCGTTCAGTCAGACATGCCGAAGAGTCCCGCGCTTTCGTTGAACCGATGGGTTCGCCGCCACATTTTGTGCATGCCTTCGGCAGTTCACAGGGCGGCCGCTCGTGCACTTTCCCTCCGAGCGGTCCCGACCCGATCCCAGCGAACCCATACGGCATGATCGCACGGACCCCTGGGGGTCCTCGACAAGGGCAAACCCTTCGAAAGGAGGGGACGCAAAGCCACGAAGCTAAAGCGCTGCAAGCCGCGCCATGCTCGTCGGGTTGCCGTGGAACCCACAGGAGCACGAAGTGCGTCTCAGAGCTTTTGCAGCAGCAACCACGATCGTCACCGCCGCAGCCTGTTCCGACAAACCGCCCACCGCGGCTCCCACCTTCCCCACCGACATCCAGGCCGCGATAGCATCCGGGTACCAGCCGCTCATCATCACCCCCGGCGTGGACACGGTAGAGGTGGGGAAATCCATCAAACTCAAAGTGGAGATACCGGGGAAAGTGGGCGACACGACCGACACCTCCGCGGATGACGTCCAGGTTTACTGGGGGTCCAACGATCCGACGGTTGCCTCGGTGGGTGGCGGCACCATCACGGGGCGCAAGCCGGGTAAGATCAGCGTCGTAGCCCTCACCGCCAACGCGGTGGGACTAGCGACTGTCGTGGTGCAGGAGGCTTCGAGCAACAGCGACGACGCTCCGAGCCCCGACTCGTCGGCCACCGACACGCCGGCTCCCGACTCTACGATCACCGATTCCTCCAGCACCGAGACCCCCGTTCCCGCGCCAGGCGAGAACGAGCTCGGGTCGCTCTCGTCGGGCTACAGCACTACCTCCCCGCACTGGAGCCATATCCGCACCCTTGCCACGGATTTCTACTACCTGTGGACGCCTGACCAGCGTGCCTGGGCTGGTCAGCACTTCGACGCCGCGCTCTCGGGGAACACCGACGCCTGGCTGGCCGCCAACCCGACGGTCACTCAGCTTCCTTACACGCTCTTCTGGACACTCCTGACGCCGGGTAACGACGCGAAGCAGTACCTCTCCTCGACCTACTACGACGACATGAAGCAGTGGTACGCCGCCCACAGCGAGTACCGCCTCGAGGATGCGTTCCTTCATTCGTCCACGTCGAAGAGCGAAGGCACGCGGCTGACGGCGCACATCTGGGATTCGGACCGCTGGATGATCAATCCCTCGGACCCGGGTGCGCGCGCCTACACGATCGATCGCTATCGTCGCCTCGTGCAGGGTACGAGCGGCGTGTTCATAGACGAGGCGTCGTCGGGCGACATCCTCCCCCGCGTGCGCGAGGCGGCGGAGTTCGAGCAGAGCCGCTACGAGGCTGACTACACATCGCTCCTCGCGGCGATCAAGCGGGAGATCGGGAGCAAGAAGATCATGCTCAACACCGCGGAATACACGAGGGATTTCGACCGCGCCAACGCCGCGGCCGCGGGAGCGGTGCACCTCGAGCTCTTCAACAACCCGATGAAGACGCAGATGACGGAGCGCTGGCGGTGGGTCGAAGAGCTGCTCTCGCTCGGCGTGGACGTGGACATGGAGAGCCCGTACCCGGCGTCGTGGGCGGACGAGCACTCGTACGACTACCCGAAGGGGAACTACGCCACCAGCGGTCAGCGGCTGCGCATGTGGGAGCTGGCGAGCTACTACATGGTAGTGGGACAGAGCCCCGATGGCCTCTATCTCCACCTCAAGGCGCCCGACTGGCAGACGCCTCTATCCGACTACTGGCTCCCGGCCATCGAAGCGAACATCGGACACCCGGTGAACGCGCGCTCCGAGAAGGCGCAGGGCACCGATCCCACGGGCCAGGCGTACACGATCTATCAGCGTGAGTTCGACCGCGCACTCGTGCTGATCCGCCCGCAGCGCGGTTGGGGAGCTCAGAACTACAAGGACGCCACGGCAGTGGAAGTGACGCTTCCCTCCGGCGAGATCTGGCTCCCGCTGCACGCCGACGGATCACTCGGCGCTTCCGTCACCAAGGTGAAGATCCGCAACTCGGAGTCGCTGATTCTGGTGAAGAAGAGCAGACTCTGAGGGACGAGGCGGGGCTCAGGTCCGGAATCGTGAATGGGTACGGCTGCCATGGCAGCCGTACCCATTCACGATTCCGGACCTGAGCCCGTCGTTTTTTCGGTGGCAAACCGTGTGACAATCATGTAGCGGATTGCCCGCAAAAGAGTATCGCATCTGACACTCTTCTTGGCGATGTAACAGCGACACGTAAGAGCGGTAACGCCTGTATTTCTGGCGCGTCTGCTGGTGACACGAGTACCACCCTTCACGGCACGATCGCAGGGGGGCACGTCGCCCACGCGACAAGGGCAAAACCGGCGAAAGCCGGCGACGCAAAGCCACGAGGCTACAGCATCCGAGATGGATGCCACGCCAGTCGGGCTGCCGAACGGAACTCCGTTAGCCAGGAGTCATCGACATGCGCGTCCCTCGCACTACTCGTGCGGCGCTCGTCGCCGCCGTAGCTCTCGCCTTCACAGCGTGCATCGACACGCCGCCAATCACATCTTCAGCCGACATGGTTCCGTCGGCATCCATCGGGCGGATCACCGTAGAGCCGGCAACGCTTTCCATCGTTGCCGGCGGTGAATCCTCGCTCGACGTTCAGCTCGAGGATACCGACGGGAACATCGTGGACGGGCAGCCCGTGGTCTGGGTCTCGTCCGACACCACTGTCGCTACAGTCGATAGCAGCGGCGTGGTCACGGCGCGCAAGCCGGGTACGGCGAACATCATCGCCAGCGCGGGTACCCACAGCGCGCAGGCGGTGGTGGACGTATCCGCGAAGCCCGCTCCGAAGAAGCCCACCATCTCGGTAACTCCGTCCACCGCATCGGTGGTGGCGACGAAGACTGTCAATCTCGTCGCCGGCGTGGTGGATACTCTCGGCAAGCAGGTTGCTTCGCCGAGCGTCACCTGGTCGAGCGACAAGCCGAGCGTCGCGACAGTGAGCCAGGCGGGCGTCGTTACCGGCGTAGCGGTCGGCACCGCGAAGATCACCGCGAGCTCGGGAGGTGTGAGCGCGAGCGCCACGATCACGGTTACCGCACCCCCCACGCCGCCGCCCTCGCAGGAGACGGCGCCGTCGGGTCCGGGATCGCTCTTCTCGGGTTACAGCGCCACCTCTCCGCACTGGACTCACATCCGCACGCTCATCACGGATTTCTACTACCACTGGACGGCGGATCAACGCACCTGGGCCGGCCAGCACTACGACGCCGCGCTTTCGGGAAATGGCGACGCGTGGCGCGCCGTGAACTCGAGCGTCGTTCACCTTCCATACACGCTCCTCTGGACGGTGTTGACGCCTGAGAGCTCCGACAAGCAGAGCCTCTCGTCGATCTACTACTCCGATATGCAGCAGTGGTACGCGGCGCACCCGCAGTATCGGATGGAGGATGCGTTCCTCCACACCTCTACCACGAAGTCGCTCGCTACGCGCGCCAAGGTCATGATCTGGGATTCCGATCGCTACCTGATCAACCCGGCCGATCCCGGCGCGCGGGCTTACACGGTGGATCGCTACCTCCGAGTCGTTCAGAACGAGAAGGGCGTGTTCATCGACGAAGCGGGATCGGGCGACATCCTGCCCCGGGTCAAAGCGGGTGTGGAGCTCGACCCCACGGAATATCAGACAGCGTATACCTCGCTCCTCGCCGAGATGAAGAAGGCATTCGGGAGCAAGGTGATAATGCTGAACACTGCCGAGTACACGAAGGACTTCGATCTGGCCAACGCCGCTGCGGCCGGAGCGGCGCACCTCGAGCTGTTCAACAACCCCATGTATGCCGGTATGCCGACGCGCTGGAAGTGGGTGGAAGATCTCCGTGCGCTCGGCGTCACGGTGGACATGGTGAGCCCGTACGCGGCGAAGTGGGCCGACGACCATCCGTCGCAGTACCCCAAGGGGAACTACCCCACGAGCGGGCAGCGGCTGAACATGTGGCTCCTGGCCAGCTACTACATGGTGGTGGGCCAGAGTCCGGAAGGGCTCTACTTCCACCCACTTGGTCCGAACTGGGACACGCCATTTGCGGACTACTGGTTCAAGGGGTTGGAGGCCAACATCGGCCATCCAGTCGACGCACGCTCGGCGCTTCAGAAGGGCACCGACCCGACCGGGAAGGCGTACACGGTCTACGAACGTGAGTTCGACCGGGCGCTGGTCCTGATCCGGCCGCCACAGGGATGGGACACTCAGTCGTTCCTCGACGCCACAGCTGTGGAGGTCACGCTACCATCGGGCGAGAGCTGGCTACCGTTGCGCGCCGACGGAACGCTTGGTGCCGCCGTGACCAAGGTCAACCTCCGGAACTCGGAATCGCTCATCCTGGTGAAGAAGAGCAAGATCTGAGGGACGGGCAGGGCCCGAACGACGGAGTTAGCTACCCCAAATCGGTGCAGAAGTCATCCCCGCGAAAACAGGGATCCAAGTCACTCGACCGGACTTGGATCCCTGTTTTCGCGGGGATGACCGTTATGAGCACCGTTGGCCGGCTGTGTGCCTCACGCAGGCTGCCAGACCTGACCCCGCCTCGTCCGGCGTTGTATAATGGCACCGTATTCGCAAAGTCCTTCCTCTGGCAACTTCAGGTGCGTCCGGCGTCCAACCGGAGGCACCCGCGCGAAACCCCAATTTCCACCAGATGACCTCAAGCCCGCGGCCCTGGCCGGTCCGTCCGGCCGGTAATCCATGGGCTGGCGCCCAGGTGGCGCCGCCCACCAGGGCCGCTGCACCGGCGCCGGTCGCGATCGCGGCCGAGCTCCCCACACAGAAGCCCGATGCCCTGATGTATTCCGTGGGGCTGCTCCTGTTCGCGTACGTTTGGCGCGTGCAGGACGCCTTCCCGATCCTCGGGAAGCTGCAGCTCCCGCTCCTGGGGCTCGGGATCGCTGGCATCCTCTACATAACCAATCGCCACCCATGGCGCCGGCCCGGTCAGATACGCGGCACCATCGTCTACCTGACGGTCGCCCTCATGGCGCTCATGCTCATCGGGGTGCCAACGAGCCTCTGGCCGGGACACAGTCTCACCTTCGCCCTCAAGACCTACCTCTCGAACCTGCTCCTGCTCGGAGTGACCGCTGCGAGCATTCGCAGCGTGAGCGACGTGGAGTTCTACGCGAGGACGAATCTCTACGGCGGCCTGTTCTACGCCATGATGGTGAACCTTTTCTTCCGGGTCGGTCCCGATGGACGCCTGGGAGGGCTGGTTTACTACGACGCGAACGACTTCGCGCTCGTCATGGTGGCCACTCTTCCCTTTGCCGTCTATCTCATCAAGTTCGGGCGAAAGGGGTTCCGGCGCGCGATGGGACTCCTCGCACTCGGGCTCATCATGCTCGCGCTCGTGAAGAGCGGCTCGCGCGGCGGCTTCATCGGCATGATCGCCGTCATGTTGTACATCCTCCTGCGCTATCGGGCGATACCGAGCACCACACGCCTCTTCGTTGCAGTAGCGGGTATCCTGCTCGCTGTACTCATCGGTTCCGACAAGTACTGGAAGCAGATGAGCACGATCCTTACTCCCACGGCGGACTACAACTGGACTGACCCGCAGGGGAGGCGTGCCGTGTGGACTCGAGGGGTGGGCTACGTGGCGGACAATCCCGTACTCGGCCTCGGAGTGGGCGCCTATCCCATAGCCGAAGGCACGCTCTCGGAGATCAGCCAGCAGCGCGCCAGCGTGGGGCAGGGCTTCAAGTGGTCGGTGGCACACAACTCGTTTCTCGAGACCGCCGCGGAGCTCGGAATCCCGGGTCTGATAGTATTCCTCGGCTTCTTCGTGGCCTCGATAGCTGCGCTCCGGAAGATCCGGCCCGGCGGCATCTACGGTCCGGGAATAACGGGACGGGAGACAGCGCTCTCGCAGATGCTAATCGGCTCGCTCTTCGGCTTCGCGGTAGCCGGGATATTCGTGTCGGCCGAGTACTTCTCGTACCTCTACTTCCTCCTCGGGCTGGTCATCGGTCTCACGAAGATGCTGCGGTTGCGCCGCGATGCTTTCTTCGCGCTCGCGTCGTCCCGCGCGGCGGCGCCGAGGATGCGGGTGGTGCCCGCCGCGCCGGCGCGCTCCGCGGTCTCGCCGCGCGCGTGAGCCAGCGCTGGAGCGTTACCCGGCTCGGAGAGCGCGCCGGCAGCCGCTACTTTCGATCGCCATGCCAGCACGGCAACTGCTGAAGACGGCCGTCGAGCAGGGGCTCCTCCGGAGCGGCCTCCCCGGTATATCCAGCCGTCTCCGTCGCTCCGACACGCTCATCCTCGCCTACCACAATGTGGTGCCCGATGGTGGGCGCGTAGTGGGCGACAGCTCGCTCCACCTGAGGCGCGCAACCTTCGCCGCGCAGCTCGACGCGCTCGTGGAGATGGCGGATGTCGTCCCGCTGGATTCGGCCCTCTCCGGAAACGCCACGGGAAGCGGACGGCCGAGGGTGGCCATCACCTTCGATGACGCGTACAGGGGCGCCGTGACCGCGGGGGTGGAGGAGCTTACGAGCCGCGGCCTCCCGGCCACGATCTTCGTTCCGCCGGCGCTTCTCGATGACGGCGTTTTCTGGTGGGACGCGCTCACCCCCAGCGGGATGCCGGGGCTCCCGCCCGAAGTACGAGATGATGCGCTGCTGCGGATGGCGGGGAGGGGAAGCGCGATCCTCGCCGAGCACGGTTGCAGCGACACTTCTCATATTCCTGCGTACGCTCGCGGTGCTTCGGAAGCGGAGCTCAGCCGCGCAGCCGGACACCCGGTGATCGCGTTGGCATCTCATACGTGGAGTCATCCCAACCTGGCGGCGCTCTCTCCCTCGGAGCTGGAGGACGAGCTGGTGCGCCCGCTCGCCTGGCTCCGCGAGCGCTTTGCCGGCGTGCTCCCTTACATCTCCTACCCTTACGGCCACTACTCGCCCGCCGTCGAGCGCGCCGCGGCGGCAGCGGGGTATCGCGCCGCGCTGCGCATTGAAGGCGGCTGGCTTCGCGACGGAGAGACGAACCGCTACGCCATCCCCCGTCTCAATGTGCCTTCGGGGCTCTCGAACGCAGGCTTCCGGCTGCGCTGCAGCGGTCTGCTGGGGTGATGCGCTCGCGCAGGATACTCGTCACCGACGGTGAGCAGCGCTCCGCGCTCGCCCTGGTGCGCTCGCTGGGACGTGCGGGCCACACCGTGTTCGTCTGCTCGGCGAGCGGTCGCTCGCTGGCGGGGGCATCGCGCTACTCGCGC
>Ga0070679_100003637_pt1 | contig 14101 bp, 10 predicted proteins | sample KBSC63BmetaG_FD_65652 | JGI IMG/M metagenome (GOLD analysis project Ga0070679, IMG submission 65652) | Corn rhizosphere microbial communities from Kellogg Biological Station, Michigan, USA - KBS C6-3B metaG | ecosystem: Host-associated > Plants > Roots > Rhizosphere | place: USA: Michigan... | reverse complement strand
GCCTCGATCGCCGCGCGATCCACCTCGGCGTCTGGCGGAAGTTTGAGACCGCGTCCGAGGTCCGCGACCGCTTCATCCACCGCGAAGCCTGGTTTGAGAGTCGCTACCTCGAATAGCACCCCGCCGGGCTCACGGAAGTAGATGGATGTGAAATATTGTCGGTCCATCACTGGCGTGACCTGCAGGCCGCGACGCACGATCTCGTTGCGAAGTCTCAGTTGCTCATCACCGTCAGTAATCGCCATGGCGACGTGATGCACGGTGCCGATGCCGTTCTTCGCTGGGTCGACATCGGGCGAGTGTGCGATGTCGATCGTCTTTCCTGGTGCGTCGCCGTTGACGGCAACGCGAATTCGGCCGTCCATCTCGTTCACAATTTCGAAGCCAAGCAGATCGCGCATGAAGTCGATCGTCGGCAGCGGGCTTCGCACCGTCATCGTCACGCTGTGAAGCCCGCGCACGGCGTCGTCGGCCGAAACGCTCGTCGCTGCCCACGGCTCACGATCGTCGCGATCGGTCGCGACGAGCTCCATCACGAGGCCTGACGGGTCCTTCACCAGAATCGACGCTTCGCCGAACCGCGGTGGAGCGTCGGTCACCGTGAATCCGCGCTCACGGAGTCGCGCCTTCCATCTATCGAGTGAGCCTGCCGGCACCGAGAAGGACGTTACGGTGACCTGTCCCGCTCCCTTGATGCCAGGATGCACACCGCGCCCTTTGTAGGGAAACGTCGTCCAGAGTGTTCCCGGCGTTCCGCGTTCGTCTCCGTAGTAGAAATGGTAGACGCCGTGATTGTCGAAGTTGACCGTCTTCTTGACGAGTCGAAGTCCGAGCGCGTCGATGCCGAAGTCGAGATCCGCTTGCGCGTCGTCAACGGTCGCCGTGACGTGATGTAGTCCGAGAATTGGAAAATTCATTCGAGTCATCCCGAGCGAAGCGAGGGATCTGCACTTTCAAACGTCTTTATCACGGACCGAACTGCCACGGACGGACCGTCATGGAAACGCAAACCACAATGCTTTTGATAAAATGGCTCAGGACGCGCTATGTGCGTCCCGAGCGGTCTTAAAAAAGGTCACAGCTTCCGCAGATCCGTGCCAATCGGTCTGTGCCAGTCCGTGATCGGCTTTGCCGAACCGCAAGCGAATCGCGAGATTAGCCCGCTCGACTCCACGGAGCAAGCGTCTGCCGCCGATCGACTATCTGTACCGAGGACTACACCGAGATCCGGACGCCATCGCCATCGCCGGGCCCGGCGATCCGATGTCGTACGCCGAGCTCGTTTCGACAGTTGAAGCACTCGCGTCGGCGTTTCAGTCGATCGACCCGGCGCCAGGCAGTCGCATCGGCATCTGCGCGCGCAACACGAGAGAGCACCTCGTCTCACTGCTTGCTACGTACGCTGCTGGCAAAGTCTGGGTTCCCCTGAACCCGCGAAACGGACGCGCCGAGTTGGATGCGATGATCAGCACGACGCAGCCGGCGCTCATCGTCGCGGACGCATCCTGCGTCGATCGATTTTCGCGAACTGCCGCGCCCGTGGTGATCGGTAAACCCGGCGACACCCGCATCGATGACCTGGACACCGTTGCCGATCTGATCGCGGCGCATGGGGGCGAACAGCCATCGCTCGTCGAGCGGCGAGATGGCGAAGAACAGATCATCAAGTTCAGCGGCGGCAGCACCGGCATTCCAAAGGCCGTCGTGCAATCGGTGCGCACTCTCGACGCACAAGCGCGCGGCCTGCTCCACGCATTCGAGTTCGACGCAACCGACGTCAACCTCATCGCCGCCCCACTGACGCATGGCGCGTCGTGCTTTGTGCTTCCGATCCTCGCCGCGGGCGGTCGTCATGTGCTGCTCGAAGATCCCAAGCCGCAATCGATCCTCGACGCGTTCGCGCGTTACGGCGTGACGACGACCTACGCGCCGCCGACGCTGATCTACGGACTACTCGGGGAGCCGAGTATTCGCGGCCGCAACTTCCCGGCGCTCCGTCACGTCATCTATTCCGCCGCCCCAATGAGCCCGGCCCGTATTCGAGAAGCGCAGCGCACACTCGGACCGGTCATCGAAACCGCGTACGGACAGGTCGAAGCGCCTCAAATCATCACGGCGATGCGCGCGGGCGAGCTCACAAAAGATGAGAATCTCGAATCCGTCGGCCGAGCGTCCGACGTGGCTCGAGTCGAGATCATGAACGAGTCGGGCGAGCTCTTGCCGCGGGGCGACATGGGTGAGATCGTCGTGAGTGGACCGCTGGTCATGAACGGCTATCTCGCTCGCCCCGAACTGACGGCTGAAACCATCATCGATGGTTGGTTGCACACCGGCGATCTGGGTGTGATCGATGACCGCGGCTACCTGTTCATCCGCGGCCGCCTGCGCGAAGTGATCAACACCGGCGGGTTCAAAGTCTTTCCCGGCGACGTTGAAGCTGTGCTTGCGCGACATCCCGCTGTTGCCGAATGCAGCGTCTTCGGCGTGGAAGACGCGAAATGGGGCGAGGCAGTTCACGCCGCAGTGCGTCTCGTCGACGGCAAGACAGCAACGGGAGAAGCGCTCATCGACTTCGTCAAACGCGAGCTCGATTCGGTCAAAGCACCGAAGCGGATCTACTTCTTGGACGAGCTGCCGCGCAATCCGGCCGGCAAAGTGAGTCGCTCGGCGGTGAAGGCGCTCTCGTTGGCGTAGGCGAGGTCGAGCTGCATCGAGTAGTGATACCGGTTTGCCGGATGCACGCTCATCGTGACCTCGAAAACCTCACCCTGCGTCGACACGTACTCGCGAACGACCGATAGTCCAACACTCTTCGGCGAGACGCGAAGCAACGACGCGACATCGCTCGCGATCGACACAGCGGCAATATCCTGTCGAATTCGTCCGGCCTTCACACCGAATCGCTGTTCGATGAGAGAGAAGATCGGCACGCGATCGCGATTCTTCGCGTCTGTGACAGCTGCGTACTCCGGCGCGACATAGACCTGCGTCCACGCGATCGGTCGTCGTTCATCGGCGGTGAAGCGTAAGCCCTCGAGCATTCGCCATCGTCGATCGGGATCTCCCGGCAGCGGCACACGCGACCGCGCCGCCGGCACGTCCGTCACCTTGAGAACTTTGCGAGTCGTCTCTTCGACGTACTGCCAGATGTCAGACACTTGCTCGAGGCGCTGCACGTACGTCTGCGATACGTCACGCCGTTCCACTCGCGTTCCGACGCCCTGTCGTCGCGACGCGAGGCCGAGGTCGACGAGCAGTCGAATCGCTTCGCGAATTGTCTGTCGGCTCAGGCCGAATTGCGCGCACAGCTCGGCTTCGGTCGGCAGCAGCGTGCCGACGGGATACGTCCCGCGCTGAATTGCCTGCGACAGCGCATCCGCTACCGCGTGGTAGCGCGGACGTTTCGCCTCGAACAGACTCACGTGCGGCGCTCGACGAGTCGTTCCACGCGCGAGCCGCCGAGCCCAATGATCGAATCGATAGCCGCGCGTGCCTCGCTTTCTGTCGCGGCGCCGCGATACTTCGCGAGTCGAAGGGCCTTATCGGTCAACTCGGCGCGCGCTAGCGTGTTTCCCGGATCGCCCTTGGGAACGTCCACGCGCGCGGAGAGCACGCGGCCATCGGTGGTCGTGACCTCGACTTTCCCGATCCACCGGCGCGGATATGCCATGTCGACTTCCGCGTCGAGCACCATCGACACACGCGGCCGGAGGCTCAGAACGCGCGGGTCGGCGAGCGCGTGCGTCTCGAATTCGTCGAGACCCGCGTGACCGTGTACCGCGATCAATCCGAGCACGGTTCCCATCGAGAACTTCGCTTGGTGCACATTCTGCGGATCTGTCACGCGTCCGAGCACGTCCAGCGCGCCTTGATGCACCCGAGCGGTGACACTCGCGATCTGATCGTGCGAAAGCGCATCGCGAGCGACCAGCGCGAGGAGCGCATCGGCGGCAGGATGGCTGTGCCGACATGACGCGTGCCATTTGTACGACGTCTCGATCGTCGCCCACCGTGTGCCGAGTTCGTCGGTCAAGCGCGATGGGTCGGCGTCCGTCGACATTCCCGCGGCCATGCCCTGCTCGCCCTCGAGAATTCGTCGCGCGCCTGTCACGCCGTCGCGTGCGAGGTAAGCGGCAAGCAGTCCGTCGCCGGCGGCTTTTCCCGTGTGAAGCTGCTTGGAGTCCGCCCCGTCGCGCAAAAACTCCCACAGACCGGCGGCTTGTGTGCCGGCAGAGCCGAACGCGTGTTGCGTGCGGTCCGCGTCGAGCTTCAGCACTTTGGCAACGGCGGCCGCGCTCGCGACGGTGCCCGCCGTGCCGGTCGTGTGAAAGATCTTGTAATGCGATCGCCCGAGGAATTCTCCCACTCGAATTCCGACCTCGTAGCCGGCGACGACGGCAGCGAGGAGATCTCGCCCCGACACACCTTCCGCCTGAGCAGCCGCAAGCGCGGCAGGGAACACGACAGCAGCCGGATGAAACACCGATCCGTTGTGCACATCGTCCTGCTCCGCGACATGCGACGATGCGCCGTTGATCACGGCCGCGAACCACGCGCTGGTCGACGCGCCGGAATGAACGATCTCGCTCGCACCGTTCGCCGGCCCCATTTGCGCGGCGAACCTCTCGAGCGCGCACACCGGCCGCGCGCCCTTGCCTGCGAGCGCTGACCCGAGCCAGTCGATGAAGAGATTCTTCGTTCCTTCCACGACGTCCGTCGGCAAATCCTCGAACCGAAGGCGCGCAACGAACTCGGCGAGCACACGTGTCGGCGATGAATCGGTCATGAGCATACCCTCAAATGGCGCCAGTCGACCGCAACAGGTCGATGCTTGCATGGTCGTGGCCGAGCTCCGCGAGAACAGCCGCGGTGTGTTGTCCTACATCTGGAACAGGGCCCATCACGGCGTCGACGCCGTCGATGTTGGCCGGCGGAAGCAGCGCATCGACTGAGCCGCCGCCGGCCTCAACGCGATGCCATCGGTGGCGCGCAGCCAACTGCTCATGCTTGGCGGCCGCATGAACGTCGTTCACGCGGCCGTTGGCGATGCCGGCGCGATCGAGGCTCTCGACGACCTCCTGTGCCGACATCCGTGCAAACGACGACTCGATGATATGTGTCAGCGCGCCACGGTTCGACACGCGCTGCGAGTTGCCGGCGAAACGTTCGTCCGTCGCGAGCGACGGCTGGTTCAACACTTCGACGCAAAAGCGCATCCACTCGCGTTCATTCTGAATGCCGAACAGCACGTCGCGACCGTCGCCGGCGCGGTGCGGTCCATACGGTGCGATCGTCGGATGCGATGCGCCGCTCCGCGGCGGCGCTTGTCCGCCGTACTGTCCGAAGTACAGCGGCTGGCTCATCCACTCCGCGAGCGCCTCGAGCATGGTCACGTCGACGCGCGTGCCACGTCCGGTCTGATCTCGGTGACGGAGTGCGAGCAGAGTTCCGGAAAACGCATACATGCCAGCGGCGATATCGGCGATCGAGACGCCGCAGCGCGACAGCGCGCCGCCCGATCCCGTGACCGAAACAAGACCACTCTCCGCCTGAACCAGGAGATCGTACGCCTTTTTTTCCGCGAAGGGTCCGTCCTGGCCGTAGCCGGATACATCGACCACGATGAGTCGCGGATGCTTCGCCGAGAGTCTCGGAAAATCGAGTCCGAGCCGCGTCGCCGCGCCTGGCCCGAGATTCTGCACGAGGACATCCGCGCGCGAGACGAGGGCATTGAGGATCTCGCGCGCCGCCGGCTGCTTGAGATCCAGGGCCACGCTTTCCTTCGAGCGATTGAGCCACACGAAGTACGATGACAGTCCGTTCACCGTGCTGTCGTATGCGCGAGCAAAGTCGCCGGTACCGGGGCGTTCGATCTTGATCACGCGCGCGCCGTAGTCGGCGAGCTGTCGCGTGCAGAACGGCGCCGCGACGGCCTGCTCGAGCGACACGACTGTGATTCCGTCGAGCGGGCGCATCTCAGAACGACCGCGGCAGTCCGAGCACGTGCTCGGCCACATACGAGAGAATCAGATTCGTCGAGATCGGCGCGACCTGGTACAATCGCGTCTCACGGAACTTGCGCTCGACGTCGAACTCCGCGGCGAAGCCGAAGCCGCCGTGCGTCTGGAGGCAGACGTTCGCCGCCTCCCAGGATGCTTTCGCCGCGAGATACTTCGCCATGTTGGCCTCCGCGCCGCACGGCTGCTTGGCGTCGAACAGCTCGCACGCTTTCCAGCGCATGAGGTTTGCCGCCTCGACCTCGATGTGTGCTTCGGCAATCGGAAACTGCACGCCCTGATTCTGTCCGATCGGCCGGTCGAACACGATGCGCTCTTTGGCGTAGGCCGTCGCGCGATCGATGAACCAATAGCCATCGCCGATGCACTCGGCGGCGATGAGCGTTCGCTCGGCGTTGAGCCCGTCGAGGATGTAACGAAAGCCCTTTCCTTCTTCGCCGATGAGACACGACGCGGGCACCTCGAGATCCGCGAAGAATGCTTCGCTCGTCTCGTGGTTCACCATGTTGCGGATCGGTCTCAGCGTGAGCCCGTGTCCGAGCGCCGCTTCGATGTCGACGAGAAACAGCGACATGCCCTCGGTCTTCCGCTGCACCTCGGCGAGCGGCGTCGTGCGCGCGAGGAGGATCATGAGATCCGAATGCATCGCGCGCGACATCCAGACCTTCTGTCCGTTGATCAGGTAGTGATCGCCGCGACGGACCGCGACAGTTTTCGTCTTCGTTGTGTCCGTACCGGTGGTCGGCTCGGTGACGCCCATCGACTGCAGTCGCAGCTCGCCACTCGCGATGCGCGGCAGATACTCGCGCTTCTGCGCCTCGGATCCGTGGCGCAGCAGCGTGCCCATGTTGTAGAGCTGTCCGTGGCACGCCCCCGAGTTCGCGCCGCTGCGATTGATCTCCTCCATGATCACCGACGCTTCGGCGAGGCCGAGTCCCGCGCCGCCGTATTCGGTGGGAATCAGTGCGGCCATCCAACCCGCTCTGGTCAGCGCATCGACGAAGGCATCCGGATAGCCGCGCTCATGGTCGAGCGCGCGCCAGTACGGGTCCGGGAACTCGGCGCAGAGCGCGCGGACGCCTTCTCGAATCTCGTCGAATGCCTGGTGCGCCACGCCGACCCCTTGTGCGGAGGAACTTGTCCGTACAACATGACATCCGGTCAAGGCACTGTCAAAGACGGAGGCGCGCGTGGCGGGCATCGACTGGACGCCCTGGCTGGGGAAGGCGCGGGAAGAAGTCGACTGGGTGACGCCGACGCACGTCGCTGCCTGGAACGCGACGCTGGATCGGGACGTGCCATTTCCGCTCGACGGAGAGGCCGCGCCGCTCGGCTTTCATTGGGCGTTGTTTCCGCCGCTGGCCCGCGGCTCCGAGCTCGGCGACGACGGGCACGCGCGCACCGGAAACTTTCTTCCGCCGGTACCCTTGCCGCGCCGCATGTGGGCTGGCAGCCGGCTGCGCTTCCATCGGCCGCTCAAAGTCGGCGCGCGCGTAGACCGGCGGTCAGTCGTTTCGCTGATCGTGGAGAAGGGCAGCCGCAGCGGGCCGCTCATCTTCGTCACGGTTCACCATTCGCTCACCTGCAACGGCGAGCTGGCCATCGAGGAAGATCAGGATCTCGTGTATCGCGAAATGTCGAGTCCGGCGGTTGATCGGCCACGCGATCCGTTGCCCACGGCCGCTTGGCGACGCACCATCGAGCCGCACGAGACACTCCTGTTTCGCTTCTCGGCGCTCACTTTCAATGGCCATCGCATTCACTACGATCGCCGCTATGCGGAGGAGGTCGAAGGCTACGCCGGTCTCGTCGTGCACGGGCCGCTGATTGCGACGCTGTTACTGCAACTGCTCGCTGAACGCAAACCGGATCAAACCGTGACACGATTCGAGTTCAAGGCGATTCGACCGACACTCGACATCGCGGCATTCGACATTCACGGCGCCCCGACAGAGGATCCGAACGTGGTCCGACTGTGGTCCACGAACGCGCGCGCCGAAAAAGCCGTCGAGGCCGAAGCATGGATCCGTTGACGCTACCGGCGCGCTCCTGGCTGTTCGTCCCCGCCACGCGCCCCGACCGATTCGCGAAAGCCGCTGCGAGTGGAGCAGATCGAATCATCATCGATCTCGAGGATGCGGTCGGGATCGAGACGAAGGACACCGCTCGCGATTCATTGCCGCAAACGACGTTACCCGACTCAGTCCCGGTCTACGTCCGGATCAACGCGGCCACGACGCCGTGGTTCGAACGCGATCTCGCTGTCGCGGCCACGCTGCCGATCACCGGCATTCTGCTACCCAAGGCGGATTCGCCGAATGACGTCGCGCGCGCAGTGCGACGCCTTCCGGATTCGTTTCTGGTTGTGCCGATCATCGAAACTGCGGCAGGGGCGTGGAATGTTCTCACCGTGGCACAGTCGCCGAACGTCGAGCGACTCGTCTTCGGCGCGCTCGATTTTCAGCTCGACACGGGGATGTACGACGAAGGCGGCACGTTCGACTTCATTCGATCGCGCGTGGCGGTCGCGTCGAGAGTCGCCAAGATCGCAGCACCCGTCGATTCCGTGTGTCTATCGATCAATGACGAATCGCAGATCGCGGCCGACGCCGCCCGAGGCCGACGCTTCGGCTGCTGCGGCAAACTCTGCATTCACCCGAACCAAGTCCGCGTCGCGAATGCGACGTTTCGCCCGACTGACGACGAGATCGAATGGGCCAAGGCGGTGCTCGCGGAGCGTGCCTCCCGCCCCACGGATGCTGTGTTCTCGCATCGTGGCGCGCTCGTCGACCGGCCTGTGATCGAACGCGCCAATCAGATCGTGACGCTCGCCTCGGCGATCAATCGACCTTGATGCCGACGATCTCCGGATCGCCCGGCGGGTAGCGCAGCTTCAGGCCTTCGAGTGTATCGGCGATCGTTCGCGCGATCAGCCAGTTGCGAACGTGCTTGTTGTCGGCTGGCACGATGTACCACGGCGCCCACTTGGTGCTCGTGTTCGCAACAATGCCGTGATACGCCTTCGTGAACTCGGGCCATTTCCGCCGATCGTCCAGGTCGCCGACGCGGAACTTCCAGTTCTTCGATGGATCCGCCAGCCGCTCCTCGAGTCGCCGCTTCTGCTCGGCGCGTGAGATGTGAAGCATGAACTTCAAAATCACGACGCCATTCGCCGCCAGCATCTGCTCGAAGTCGTTGATCTGGTCGTACCGGGCGGCCCATTCCTTTTTCTTCAGCAGCTTGTGGACGCGCGGAACGAGAATGTCTTCGTATTGCGATCGGTTGAAAATGCCGATTATGCCGCGCGGTGGAATCTGCGCGTGAATCCGCCAGAGAAAGTCGTGGCGCGCTTCGATCTCCGTCGGCGCCTTGAAGCTTGCGACCACGCATCCCTGAGGGTTCACGGCTGTGAACACCTTCCGGATCGTGCCATCCTTGCCGGCAGCATCGCGCCCCTGCAGCACGATCAGCAGCGCGTGCCGGCTATCGGCATAGAATACCCGCTGAAGCTCCGAGATGCGGCTGACTTCCTTTTCAGTCGCGTCGTTGATCTCGTCGTCCGATTTCTTCAGTCCGTGGACGTGCGCGTCCGAGTCACCCAGCCGAATGTCCTTCTTGGATCTGACCGGCGTGAGTCTCATGATCAGGGGACCTGTGGCCAGATCGTCACGTCAGCGAGAAGCGTCCGAGTGAACTTGCCGCGCATGGATCGCACAGCCGAATCGAGCTGAAACAACTGCGCCGTCGTGAGATCGAGCTGGTGCTCGTCGGGCTGGTCAACCGTGCCGACGGGGTAATCGCGGAACGCCGTTCGCTGCTGCTCGATGTGCGTGCCGAGAATGTGCGTGATCGGGTGCAGCCGCGCGAAGTCGGCAAGCCGCGCGACGCTCCGCGCATATGCCGCGGTGTCTCGCACGTAGAGCCGTCCAGGATAGAACGTGTCGCCCGTCAGCAGAATGCCGGTGCGACGATCGTAGACCGCGATGCTCGCCGGCTGGTGTCCGGGAATCGGAAGAATATCGAGGACGCGCCCGCCGAGGTCGAAAGTGGTCGAGTCGGTCGGCCAGTGCGCGATCGAGAAAAACGCGCGAACGGCCGACGAATCACGCCCGACCACCGTCGTGTTCGCGCGTTTGGCAAACAGCGTATCGCCGGCGACGTGATCGCCATGACCGTGGCTGTGCGCGACGACGAGCGGCATGGTCGTCTTGCCGTGTCGCCGAGCCCATGCGCGGACCAACGTGTCCACAGGCGTGACCGGATCCACATTTCCGGCTCCGGTGTCGAGCAACAGCGCGCGGTCGTTGCCGAACACGAGATACAAAAACGGCTTCTCGTAGTTCGTGCATCCCGCTTGTCGAAGAATGAAGAAATCGCCGTTGTACGCGCGAACCCGGAATGGCAGGACACCATTGCAATTGCGTCCGCCGGCGTACCAGGTCGTACCAACATTGCCCTGTTCAATCGCCGGCGCGCTGTGGCCGTGCGCAACGCAGCTGCTCGCGACGATCGAGGCCGCACATGCTCCCGCGAAGAACCAACGTCTCACGGTGTCCGCATCCCATTGCTAGGGTGAAGCCGCCAAGTTAGCTCGGAGCGGAAGGTCCAGCGAGCGGCCGTGGCGCGGCCGCGAGCAGGCACCTAAGTTCACGCCGCCGAACGGTTGGAGCTCTCCGTGCATCGCCGCTGCGCCATTCTTTTCGCTTTCTTCTTCTTTGCTCCGTTGCGTTCCGCAGCGGCGCAGGAACCGCAGCTGCCCTATCGCGACGCTCGGCTCTCCGTCGATGCGCGCGTGCGCGATCTCGTCGGCCGAATGACGCTGGACGAAAAGTTCTGGCAGCTGTTCATGATTCCCGGGGACCTCGACGATCCGGCGTTCGACTACTCGAACGGTATCTTCGGCTTGCAGATCTCCGCCAAGCCGACGACGGGCGACGCAGCCCGTGCGCATGCCGAGCGAATCAACGCGATTCAGAAGTATTTCGTCGAACGCACGCGACTCGGGATTCCGATCATCCCGTTCGACGAAGCTGTGCACGGCCTGATGCGCGAAGGCGCCACGGTGTTTCCCCAGGCGATCGGCCTTGCCGCGACGTGGGATACGACGCTTGTCGGCCAGGTCTCACGTGCAATCGCCCGTGAAACGAGAAGCCGTGGCATTCGCCAAGTGCTGTCGCCCGTGATCAACATCGCCACGGACGTGCGATGGGGCCGAGTGGAGGAGACGTACGGCGAAGATCCGTTTCTCACGTCGATGATGGGAACCACTTTCGTCAGCGCGTTCGAGTCGGCGGGCATTGTCGCTACGCCCAAGCACTTCATCGCAAACGTCGGCGAAGGCGGGCGCGACAGCTATCCGATCGACATCAGTCGGCGCGCACTGGAAGAAATTCACTTTCCGCCATTCAAGGCAACGATCGAACGCGGTCACGCCCGTTCGGTGATGAGCGCCTACAATTCCGTCGACGGCTCGCCGGCGACGCAGAGCAAGCTTCTCCTCGGCGACATTCTCAAGCGCGAGTGGAACTTCTCGGGATTCGTGATTTCGGACGCCGCGGCGACAGGCGGAGCGACGGTGCTGCATCATACGGAAGCGAGCACTGCGACCGCGACGAAGGATGCGTTCGAGGCCGGACTCGATGTCGTGTTTCAATCGTCATGGCCGCAGCACCGGCCGTATCTCGACGCGTTCAAGCGCGGACTGGTCGCCGAGTCCATCATCAACGCGTCAGTCTCGCGAGTTCTGAAGGCCAAGTTCGAGCTCGGCCTATTCGAGCATCCATTCGTTGATCCCGACAGCGCGGCGCGCTGGAACAATTCGCCCGAACATCGCGCCATCGCGCGCACGGCAGCGCGCGAGTCGATCGTGTTGCTCAAGAACGAGCACAACGCTTTGCCGCTTTCGCGCGGCGTACGATCGATCGCGGTCATCGGAACGGATGCGAGCGAAGCGCGGCTCGGCGGCTACAGCGGACCGGGCGTGCAACCGGTCTCGATCCTGTCGGGTATTCGCGACGCGGTCGGTCGAACGTCGAGTGTTCGATTCGCCGCCGGCCCCGGACGTGTGTCGCGTGAGTACACGATCGTCGATGCCGAGCAGCTTTCGAGCGTGGACAGCGGGCGCACGGTCCACGGTCTGCGCGGCGAATACTTCGACAACAATCGCCTGACCGGGGCGCCGCGGTTCGCGCGCACTGACCCGCAGATCAACTTCGGCTGGACGCTCAACTCGCCGGGTCGCGGAATTCCGTTCGACTGGTATTCCGTTCGTTGGACCGGCAAGATCACGGTTCCCAAGGGCGGCGTGAAACGCATCGGTGTCGAGGGGAACGACGGCTATCGCCTCTACATCGACAACAAGCTCGTCGTCGACGATTGGATCAAGCGCTCGTACGGATCGACGCTGGCCAATGTGAATTTCCAGCCCGGCAGCACCCACGACGTTCGCCTCGAGTACTTCGAGAGCACGGGCAACGCACGAGTGAAGCTTGTCTGGGACGCCGGGGTCACGAACGACTGGACCGCCAAGATCCGCGCTGCAGTCGACACAGCGAGAAAAAGCGATGTCGCCATTGTCGTCGCTGGCCTCGAGGAAGGCGAGTTTCGCGATCGCGCCCTGCTATCACTTCCCGGCCATCAGGAGGAGCTGATCGAACGCGTTGCCGCAGTCGGCAAACCGACGATCGTCGTTCTCGCTGGCGGAAGCGCGATCACCATGTCGCGATGGATCGACAAGGTTGCCGGCGTCGTGGACGTGTGGTATCCCGGCGTCGAGGGCGGACACGCCGTGGCCGACGTTCTGTTCGGCGACTACAACCCTGCCGGTCGCCTGCCGATCACCTTCGCGATGTCCGAAGGGCAGCTTCCACTCGTCTACAATCACAAGCCAACAGGCAGAGGCGACGACTATCTCGACCTCACTGGCCAGCCGCTGTTTCCGTTCGGATTCGGCCTGAGCTACACGACGTTCGAATACTCGAATCTATCGATGACGCCGAGCGAGGTACACATGCCGGCAAGCGTAACGATTCGATGCACCGTGACGAACACGGGCAAGCGAGCTGGCGACGAGGTCGCGCAACTCTATCTGCACGACGTGCTCGCGTCCGTCGCACGGCCGGTGATGCAGCTTGCGGGCTTTCAGCGAATTCACCTCGAGCCAGGCGAGTCACGATCGATCCAATTCACCGTCGCGGAGGATCAGCTGAGAATGCTCGACCGCGATATGCATTGGGTCGTCGAGCCGGGAGCATTCCGGGTGATGATCGGTGGCTCGTCGAGAGATATTCGCCTTCGCGACGAGTTTGTGATCAGGTAAGCCTGTTCTATCACGGACTGGTACGGTCAAAGATGAACTTTACCGATCGTTTCCGCTGAACAAATACACTCTGATAGCCAGCGGCGCCTCCACCGCGTCGTCGATCGTGAATCGAACGCGCGTCACGTCGGTAGACGCAAACCGGTCGATCTTGGCATGCCCGATTGTTGTCCCGTGTACGAGCTCACGCCATCCCGATCCGGAATCGCCGTACAACGTGTAGCGGGCCACTCGCTGCCCCTCGGCGATTTGCTCTTCGAGTCGCGCGATGCTGATCTGCGCGGGACGTTTGAAATGCACCACGTACTCCATGCTCCGCGCGCCCGTCAGCTGGCGAGTGAACTCGGCGTCGCGCGCAACACCGGCGAATGTCGAATCGAGCCGGCGCCTGAACTCCGCGAGCCTCGCGACGTCGACTTCGTGAAGCCGCCCATCACGCGTCGGCGGAACATTGAGCAATAACTTGGCATTTCGCCCGACCGACGTCTCGTACAACGTCACGAGATTCTCTACGGACCGAACGCGCACATCCTCCGCAGCGTGATGGAACCAGCCTGGGCGAATCGACACGTCGACTTCGGCCGGCCGCCACACTGTGCCCGCGGGATCGCCGTGTTGCAGCGACGCGACGATTCCGGGTCCGTCAGCGCCCGGATATGTCGCGACACTCGGATCGACCGTTGACCAATTCGGATCGCCGGCGGTGCCGCGCTCGTTTCCGCACCAACGCACGTCGGGACCAGCGTCCGAGAACATCACAGCGTCA
>Ga0070679_100003635_pt1 | contig 14103 bp, 11 predicted proteins | sample KBSC63BmetaG_FD_65652 | JGI IMG/M metagenome (GOLD analysis project Ga0070679, IMG submission 65652) | Corn rhizosphere microbial communities from Kellogg Biological Station, Michigan, USA - KBS C6-3B metaG | ecosystem: Host-associated > Plants > Roots > Rhizosphere | place: USA: Michigan... | reverse complement strand
GTCCACCGTGGCGTCGATGGTCGCCTGGCGCACCACGATCCCCGTCAGGGCGCCCTCGGCGGCACCGATCCACATGCCGCCGATGACGAACAGGCCGCGGTTGTCCGCGATGTAGTTCGGCACCACATTGTTCGCCACCAGGACGCCGGCGACGGCGCCCGTCAGCGCGCCGCCGAACTCCAGGCCCAGCGACGACGCCTTCGTGTCGTCCAGTTGTGACCCCAGCCCGGCCGCCACGGCGCCTGCGCCCACCAGCGCGCCCATGATCGCGGAGGCGACCACCAGCTCGGGCCGTCCCGAACGCTGGACGTACTTCAGTTGCAGGGCATTCGGACCGGTGAGCAGCAGCTTGTCGCCCGGCTCCAGCGTCAGGTCTTGGGTGCGCTCCTTGTAGTAGGGCGCCTCGGCGATCAGCTCGAAGTGACCGGGCGCCACGTCCTGGCGGTACGGGTTTCGGGCGCGGTTGCCGTTCACGTACAGCGTGGCGCCCGCCGGCACCGTCTCGACCTCCAGGCGGGCGGGGATCGGCTCCAGCTTGAAGAACAGCGGCTTCGTCTCGGCGACCGACAGCTGCACGGTCAGCTTCTGCGTCTGGAAGTTCGTCTTCGAGACGGTGATGATCCAGCGGCCGCGCGGCACGGAGAAGTTGTTGGGCGCCTGGCCGGTCACCACGACCGGCGCCGTCGTCGCGTCAGGAGGCGGGTCGGCGGACACGATGCGCACGTCGACCTGATCGGGGACCGTGTTGATGACCAGCGTCGCCGGGCGGCGGTTGATGCTGGTGATGCGATCCTTCGCCACCTCGACGAACTCCCCGTTGGGGCTGTCGGCCAGGTAGGCCTCGTAGTGCTCGCGCGCCTGGCGCAGCTGGCCCAGCAGGTATTCGCACTGGGCCATCATGAACAGCGTCGCGGGGCGCGGCTTCACCTCGTGCGCGCGCTGGAACTCGATCAGCGCCTGGGCGTGCTCGCGCGCGTAGAACAGCTGCAGGCCCGTCTCGTAGTGGGCGCGGGCGGTGTCGGTCGCCTCGTCGGCGTAAGCGCGGCCAGCGGTCCCCACGGTCAATGTGACCACCGAGACCAGCGACACCAGCAGTGACAATGCCAGCGACCGGGCGACTCGGGCGCTCAAGGCAGATCCGGGTAGCCTTCGCCCGAGCGGCTGGGCAGGGCACCGCGCAACACCGCGTCCGAGGTGCGTGGCGCGGGCGCCGCCGTCACGGCGGGGGACTGGCGTTTCGGGTCGCGCGCCACGGCACGATCGACCCGCGCGTGCGCAGTCCGGTTGCCCGGGTGCTCGACCCGCTTCGGTGTGTGCGCCTCCGCCTCCGGCTGGCTTGGTGGCGGGGCTTCGTCCGCGGCGGCCGACGGATTCGGCGCCGCCCCGGTCGGGGGCGGCAAGGCCCTCGCTGCGGGCTGCGCGGCGGTTCGCGACGACGCCGCGGGTTCCGGCCGCGCCAGCGCCATCGCGACGCCCACCACCAGCGCCACCACCGCGGCCCCCCACACCCAGACCCGCCCGCGGGCCGGATTGCCGGGGGGCGGCGCCGTCGACGGGACCAGCCGCGCACCGGCCCCCACCACGTTCTGATCTCCCGCCAGCACGCGATCGATGTCGGCCTCGACCTCGGCCATCGTCGGATAGCGGCGCGCGCGGTCCTTCTCCATCGCGTGCATGACCACCGTCTCGACCGCCTCGGAGATGCCCAGCTCGGGGCGCAGCTTGGATGGCGGGATCGCCTCGTGGGTCAGCACCTGCGAGATGATGCCCAGGTAGTTGTTGGCGCGGAATGGCACCTCGCCGGTCAGGCACTCGTACAGCATCACGCCCAGCGCCCACACGTCGACCCGGTGATCGAGATCTTCCTCGCCGCGCGCCTGCTCGGGCGACATGTAGAGCGGCGTGCCCAGCAACAGCCCCGTGTGCGTCAGTCGATAGTCGGGCGCGTCGTCGCCCTGGGTCGACTTCACCGCCTTCGAGATGCCGAAGTCGACGACCTTGATGAAGTCGCCGTCGCCGCGCTGGACCAGGTAGATGTTCTCCGGCTTGATGTCGCGGTGGACGATCCCCTTGGCGTGCGCGGCGCCGAGGGCGCTCGCCACCTGGCGCGCGATGCGCAGCGCGCGCTCGACCGGCAGCGGCGCCTCGCGCATCACCAGCTGCGCCAGCGACTCGCCCTCCAGGAACTCCATCACCACGAAGGCGCGGCCGTCGTCGGTGGTGCCGAAGTCGGTGACGTCGACGATGTGCTCGTGACCGATGGCGCTGGCCAATCGCGCTTCCTGAAGAAGGCGCGCCACGAAGTCGCTCTTGGTCAGGAACTTCTCCAGCAGCACCTTCACGGCGACGCGCTTGCCGATGATGGCGTGCTTGGCCTCGTAGACGGCACCCATGCCGCCCTCGCCGATGCGACGGATGATCTGGTAGCGGCCGGCCAGCGTGGCGCCGACCAGCGAGTCGAAGCCTTCGCTGACCGCCGCGGGCGCGACGGCGGCAGCGGCGCCGACGTCAGGCGCCGTGGCGGCGGTCCCGGAGACAGCCGGCCGTGGTTCGACCACGGTTTGCGCGCCGGTTCTTCGGGGCGGGCCGGGCGCTTCGATCAACCGCTGCCCGTCGCGCGCGCACACGTCCACGCCCTCGGCGTAGGACGTCTGGCACTGCGGACAAACGCGCATCGGCGCAGTCTAACCCATGATATGGCCGACGCATTTCCTTCTGCAATTCACACAATAATTCACAAACGGCCGGCCAGGGACCGTCGGGGATCGCTCGCGCGATGGGAGGCAAAACGGCCACCGCGTTCACCTGCACTTGACCCGGCGGTGTGGTGGTTCCACAGTCCCCCGCCGTGTCAGATGACGTGAAACAGAACAGTGGTGCCGGGCCCAGGCACGCCCCCTCGGCAGGGGCCGTGACCAGCGCCGCCATCTTCGATCTCGACGGGACGCTGGCGGACACCATGCCCGTTCACTTCCGTGCCTGGCAGAAGGTCGCCCGTACGCACGGGCTGTCGTTCCCCGAGTCCCGCTTCTACGCGATGGGGGGCGTCCCGACGTCGAAGATCGCCGCGACCTTGATCGCCGAGCAGGGGCTGACGCTGGATCCGCTCGCCATCACCCGCGAGAAGGAAGAGGCGGTGATGGAGCTGTTCACCGAAGTCCGCCCCATCGACGCGGTCGTCGAGATCGCGCGTCGTTGCCGCGACGCGGGGCCGGTGGCGATCGCGTCCGGCGGAGACCGGCGCATGGTGGAACGAACGCTGAAGCAGATCGGCCTGGGCGACTTCTTCCCGGTCGTGGTCGCCGCAGAGGACACCACGCGCCACAAGCCCGAGCCCGACGTTTTCCTCGAGGCCGCGCGCCGCCTGGGCGTGTCGCCCGACATCTGCACGGTCTACGAGGACACCGACCTGGGCCTGGAGGCCGCGCGCCGCGCCGGCATGCGCGGCGTGGACGTGCGCCCCCTGTACCTTCCGCGCAAGCCCGCCAGCGCCGACGAACGGCCCGGCAATACCTCCGGCTGAGCCGCGACGACGAGCAGACGGAGCGGTCGGCGCGGCAGCGCCGCTTCGCTCACTTCACCGCGATCATCGTCGCGGGCGACGGTCCACGTGCGGCGCGGCTGGCCGCCACCAGGTAATCCGAGACCAGGCCCAGCTCGGGGGCCGACAGGCCGGACTTGCGGCCCATGCCGGCGACCTCGGCGGGCCACGAGCCCGGGGCCAGCTGGCCCGGCTCGGGCAGCGTGTGGCAGCCCTGGCAGTGGTTCGTGAACAGGCGATGCCCCGCGTCCAGCTGCTCCAGCGATTGTCCGGGACCAGCGATCAGCACGGGCGGCGGCGCCGCGCCGGCGCACCCGGCCACACCGAACGCCAGCGCCAGCCCCCAAAGCCCGGCGCGCAAACGGGCGCGCGTCGCCGGATTGGTGGGGGCCCGAAGCATGCGGGCATGATACTGACTTTGATTATCAATTTCCAGGGAACGTTGCAGACGCGCCCGGCGCGGCGTCCGGCAGACGAAAAATTCGCTGGAATTGCCGTTGCTTACGGGCCAGCGCCGGGCGGCGCGGCCACGGGCGGTGCGTGCCGCCGGTTGATCAAGATGTCGAGCGCGATCAGCGCGACCCCGACCACCAGCACGATGTCGGCCACGTTGAACACCGGCCAGGGATTCAAGGGCCAGACCCCCACGTCGACCAGGATGAAGTCGACGACCCGCGCGTACAGCAGGCGATCGACCAGGTTCCCCACCGCGCCGCCCGCGATCAGCCCCAGCGCCACGTGCAACGTGCGCTGCCCAGGGTCGGTGCTGCGCAGGTAACGGACCACCATGACCAGCGCGGCGATGGCCAGGCCCGCCAGGACGAACCGCCCCCCGCGCAGATCACTGAACATGCTGAAGGCGATGCCGGGGTTCTCGGCGTAGTGAAAGGTCAGCGCCTTGCCGATGACGGCCTTCGAGTGCCCCCCGCCCTGAGGGCCCAGCGCCGCCCGGGCCCAGTGCTTCGAGGCCTGGTCGGCCACCAGTGACAGCACCGCCGGGATCGCGAAACGAATCAGCTTTGCCCCCTGCGAGCGGGGAACCGGCGCGGCGTCGGACTGGGGCTGGGAAGGCATGCGGCGGGGAGTCTCCACTGATACGGTTCGAACCGCAACGCCAGAACGCCGTTCGGCCCGGCTGGGCCGCGTGACGCGCGATCTGTGCGGCCATCCGCGCGGCGTGCCTTTCTCGGGCGGCTCCGAGGTATACGTTTACGGGACCGTGAACTCATCTTTGCCGTCATCCTCCTCGGAACCGCGCGAACGTCGCGCTGACGGCCGCGATCGACGCGAGCAGGGCCGCGAGCCAGGGAAGCTGCAGGTCTCCCTGCGCACGCTGTTCGTGGTCATCGCCGGGGTCCTGCTGACCTGGCTGGTGGTCGAGTTCGTGGCCCGCACGCTGCTGGCTATCACCTTGACCGCCACGGCGCTGATGATCGCGGTGGCGCTGGACCACGGCGTCTCCGCGCTGATGCGGCGGCGCGTTCCGCGCCCCTGGGCCATCGCCGCCGTGGTGCTGACCGCGCTGGCCCTGGTCGTGGGGCTGGGGTTCACGGTGATCCCGCCCGCGGTGAACCAGGGCAAGGCGCTGGTGCTGGGCCTTCCCGACATCATTCACAAGGCGCGCGGCACCCGCATCTTCCATGTGCTGGATGACCGGCTTCACATCGCCAAGAGCCTGCTGTCTTTCGAACAGCGGCTGCCGCAGATGCTGGAAGAGACGGCCGCCCCCATCCTGGCCCTGCTGGGCGGCGTGCTGAGCGGCGTGGCGGCGGTCGTGACCGTGACCGTGCTGGCCATCTTCATGCTGATCTTCGGCGCTGATCTGGTGCGCGAGTGGCTGCGTGAGACGCTGCCCTCCCGCCGCCCGCGATACGGCGCCATCGTCGACAAGACCTACGCCTCGATCGGCGGCTACCTGATGGGCCTGGGCGTGATCTGCTTCGCCAACGCCGCCTGCACCACCGCGTTCCTGGCCATCACGGGGATCCCCTTCTTCCTGCCGCTGGGGATCGTGAGCGGCCTGTCCAGCATGGTGCCGTACGCCGGCCCGGCGGTGCTGGGGAGCACCGTCACCTTGATCGCGTTCGCCACGAAGGGGCCGGGCTTCGGGATCGGCACCGCCATCTACTTCATCGTTTACGGACAGATCGAGGGGCAGATCCTGTCGCCGCTGGTGTTCAAGCGCACCGTGCACGTCAACCCGCTGGTGGTGCTGCTGTCGGTGGTGTTCTTCAGCGAGCTGGCGGGCATCGTGGGGGCCGTGCTGGCCGTCCCGGCGGCGGCGGCGCTGCAGATCCTGATCCGCGAGGTGTTGCGCGTGCGCCGCGATCGGCTGCACCTGGCCGCCACGGCGCTGAACTCGCCCGACCTGCCGGATTCGCCGGAGCCCAACACCGACAACGGCGCCTGACCGGGCTCTGTTAGCATGGCGGCGGATCGGGCGACGTCATGAAGACCAAGTTTTCTCTGGCCATCGCGCTGCTGCTGGCGTCGGGCGCCGCCGGCTGCGTGGCGATCGACGGCGGCTCCGTCGAGGTGGAGTGGACGGTGTTCGCGGCCGACGGCCGCGGCGTCATCACGGACTGCGCCTGCGCCGAGCCGCCCATCGCCTTCGTACAGCTGAAGCTGGCCGGACCCCCCGAGAACCCGGACCAGCCCGATCCGTGCGCCGGCAACCTGTCCTGCCGTTTCTCGTGCGGGCGCAACGACGGCACCACGCCCTTCTTCATCCCGCCGGGGCCCTACCTGATGTCGATCGAGCCGCTCGCGGCCGACGGCACGCCGATCGCGGGCGACATGGTCCCGGACCCGCTGGTCGGTCAGGTGACGAAGGGCCTGTCCCACGATCTGGGCGCCTTCGCCATCCAGGCGCCCTGCGCCACCCGCTGCCACGGCGCCGATCTGACGACCGCCTGCGGAAGCTAGCGCACCGCACTAGCGGTCGACCAACCCTCTTCCGGCGGCGTTTCCCAACGCGCTCTCCCCAGCGCTCCCGGCCAGCGCCGCCTCGACTTCGTCGCGAATGGACTCGGGGACGAACAGGCGCGGGAAGTAGAGGCGGGTGGAGATGTTGTTGGCGATGCTGCGCGGATCTTCCTCCAGCGGTCGGGCGCCGCCGCCAGCGGTGGTGATGCGGATGGGCTGGGCGCTGGCGCCAGCCGTGTAGCGCTTGTACGACAGGCGCGCCGGCTCGTCGAAGTGCACGAAGTCGGTCGGCTCGCGCCCGGGGTGGCGGGCGCGGAAGATCGCGCGCGCCGTGTCGGCGGCGCGTTCCCAGGCCTCGCGCGACAGCGTCGCCGTCTCGACCGGCAGGCGCACCATCTTGGGGAAGTGGCGCGTGCGGTAGTCGGTCACCATCTCGCACAGCGCCGGATCGGCGGCATCGCGCCAGGTGGCCATCAGCGACATGACGTACGCCTCGTCCAGACGCGCGTACTCGCCGAGCGGGATACGCTCGCTCTCGGTCAGCAGCGTGTAGAACGGCTCGGGCCGGCCATCGCGCGAGGGGAACAGCGCGGCGCGGGTCTGCGCGCTGTCACGGGCCAGGCGCAGGGCGCGGCCGATGGTCGCCTCCAGCAGGAGCGACGCCGCCCGTACGGTCTTGTGGTAGTAGGCCGTCCCGTACATCTGATCCAGCGCCAGCAGAAACGCCTCGACCACGTCCTGCGCGCGCGCGTCCACCACCAGGTGATCGTCGATGACGCCCACCGAACGGACCAGCCTGCCCAGATCGAAGGCGTGGGTGCGGATCCCGGCCATCAGCGCGTCGCGGGCCAGGTAGTCCAGCCGATCGGCGTCCAGCTGGCTGGACACGATGGCGTGGCGCCAGTCGGCGGCGCTGCCCGGGCGGTGCTCGATGAACGCGCACAGGCGGCGGGGCAGGTCGGGGTCATAGGCGGCCAGCAACTCGTGGATCTCGGAGCCCGCCTCGCCCAGGATGCGCACCGACATCCTTTCATGCGCGAAGGACGGCCCGATGATCTCCTCCAGCGAGTGCGAGAACGGTCCATGCCCCACGTCGTGCAGCAGCGCCGCCAGCACGGTGTCCTCGCGATCCCGCGCCGGCACCACCAGGCGGCTGTTCTCGGCGGCGGCGTCCATCATCCGCCCCGCGACATGCGCCGCGCCCATCGAATGCACGAACCGTGAGTGCTCGGCGCCGTGGAAGACCAGGTTCATGACGGCGGTCTGCCGGATGCCGCGCAGCCGCTGGAACATCTCGGTGTCGATGACCGACTCCAGCAACTGCTGGAACGGACCGCGCGGGAAGGTGATGTCGCCGTGCACCGGATCGCGGAAGATGCGCGGTCGTCCGAAGGCCTTGGCGCTGGCGGGATTGTTCATGCGGGCGTCCTGGAAAGGCGCATGGGTAGGATAGGGGTCAAGGTGGGAGGGGCAAGTTCCGATAGCGGACGCGCCGCCGGTCGGGACGATCGTCCCCGATAAAGCCTGTTCGAAGGACCGGTCCCTTGCGGGTTGGCCACTCGCGCTTCTATAAGAGGTACTCCCTGACACCTTCGTTCGAATCATCGACACCTCCACCGTTCACCCGACGTAAACGACGGCGGTCTTCTCATGCGTGAAGTCATCGACACTCCGAGTGGCGCGTTGCGCGCCCGGGCCTCGTTGCGGGCGCAAGCCATCCTGCTGGGCGGGCTGCTGGCGTTCGTGGTCATCGTGTTCGCCATCGACCGGCTGCGCCACGGCGCGCCCGTCGTGGGCGCCGCCACGGCCCTGCCGCTGGCGCTGATCCCGGCCGTCCTGTGGATGGTCTACTTCTACCTGCGTGACATCCACGAGCCCGAGCCCACGCACTACGTGGTGGGCGTGTTCCTGCTGGGCGCGCTGGTGGCGGCCCCCATCGCCACGTTCATCACCGACGTGCTGTTCAAGGTGTCGTCGTGGGGGACGCTGCCGCGCTGGGGATTGATCGAGCTGGTGGCGGCTTTTCTGGTGCTGGCGCCCGCGCAAGAGGTTTCGAAGTATCTGGTCGTCCGCTACACCGTCTACCTGTCGGCGGAGTTCGACGAGCCGATGGACGGCATCGTCTACATGACGGCGGCGGGGCTGGGCTTCGCCACCGCGCTCAACATCGTGCAGATGACGCGCGCCCCGCAGATCGCCCTGAGCACGGCGGCGATCAACTGCGTGACCACCACGCTGGCCCACGCCAGCCTGTCCGGCGTGATTGGCTATGCGCTGGGCCGCGCGAAGTTCATCGGGTCCGAGGGGCACCAGACGCGCGTGCTGTCGCTGGGCCTGGCCATGGCCATCGTGCTGTCGGGCGTCTTCACGATGATCGAGGCGATCGCCACCCGCCACGGGCTGGACTACCGGCCGGTGTGGGGCCTGGCCTCGGCGGCGGTGTTCGCCATCCTGATCTTCGTGCTGCTGTCGGTGCTGGTCGATCGCCATCTGGCGCGGTCGCCGTACGCCAAACGGGCCGTGGCGGTCCCCGAGGTGACGCCGTGAAGAACCCGCAAGGAATACCGACCCGCATGGTGTCGGGCGTCTCCATCGGGACGCGCGTGCGCGCCTACAACGGGATGCTGGATGTGCTGCGCAAGGGGAACCTGGGCGCGCTGCTGGTGCCGCTGCTGCTGCTGATCGCCGGCGCCGTGGCGCGGGGCAGCCTGTCGCGCAAGATGGTCAAATACACCTGGCGCGGCGTCACCCTGTCGCACCCGGCAGGCTGGGCGGTGACCGAGCTGCCTGGGGGCTCGGCCGACGGCGGCGTGGTGCTGGTGGATCTGCTGGGTCCCGGTCGCATCAAGCCGCGGCTGACCATGCGCGTGGCGCCCGTGCCGCCGACCACCCCTGCCGCAGCGGAGCCACCGGCGGGCGAGGCCCCCGCGGGCGATACGCCCCCCGCGGCGCCGGCCGCCGGCACCGCGCCGGCCGGCAGCAGCAGCCACCTGCCGCTGTACTACGCGATGGACGAGGAGCCGATGCAGGTGGGGACCTTCAAAGGCACGCGCATCGACTCGGCGTTTGCGTTCACGCCGAAGATGGTGCCCGGCCGCAAGGGGGACATCCCTGTCGTCATGCGGGCCATCGATCTGGTGGTCATGCGCGGCGATGGCGCGCTGTCCGTGCAGGTGGCGGCGCCGATCGAGGACTTCGAGGCGCAGCGGCCCAGCCTGGAGGCGATCATGGCCTCGATCAACCTCGATCCGGCGGGGGCCGCGCCGGTGCCGGCCGAGCCGCCCGTCGCCGAGAAGCCGGGCGCGGTCACGGTGACCGGCCAGGTGGTCGACGCGCAGAGCGGCCTGGCGGTCCCTGGCGCCATCGTGCTGTTTCTGGCCCCCGGCACCAGCGTCAGCGACGTGGATGACGATAACCTGACCCGCGTCGCGTTCACGACCGGCATGGCCGATTCGACCGGGCACTTCGCGGGCAACCGGCCGCTCGACCGCGCGGCCCACTACGGCGTCATGGTGGTGGCCGACGGCTATCGCTGGATCGGCACGGACGACGCCGTGGCCGTCGCGGAAGACGGCCCCACCACCGTCGACATGGGCAGCATCCCGCTGCGCCGGCGATGACGCCCGACCGCCGCGGATTTCTGCGCGCCGCGGCGGGGCTGGCTGGCGGCGCGGCGTTCGCCGGCACCGGCTGCCTGATCCCGCGCCCCGACGCCGCGCGTGTGCCCGACGCGCGGCGTGCCGGCGTGCCCGCGCCCGACATCGAGGCGCTGCTGGCGCAGATGACGCTGGACGAGAAGATCGGCCAGATGACGCAGGCCGATCGCACGGCCCTGCAGGACGGCACCGAGATCAACAAGTCGCTGCTGGGCTCGGTCCTGAACGGCGGTGACTCGCTGCCGATCCCGAACAAGCCGGGCGTGTGGGCCGACATGACGGACGCCTACCAGAGCCAGGCGCTGTCGACGCGGCTGGGGATCCCCCTGCTGTACGGCGTGGACGCCGTGCACGGCCACAACAGCGTGAAGGGGGCGACGATCTTCCCCCACAACATCGCGCTGGGCTGCACGCGTGACCCGGCGCTGGTGCAGGCGATCGCGCGCGCCACCGCGCGCGAGGTGGCGGCCACCGGCATCGACTGGACGTTCGCGCCCTGCGTGGCCGTCCCGCGCGACGAGCGCTGGGGCCGAACCTACGAAGGCTTCGGCGAGACGCCCGAGCTGGCGGCCTCGCTGGGCGCCGCCGCCGTGCACGGGTATCAGGATGCTACCGACGGCAGCGCCATCCTGGCCTGCGCGAAGCACTTCCTGGGCGACGGCGGCACCACCCACGGCAAGGATCAGGGCGACACGCGCGTCACCGAGGAGGAGCTGTACCGCATCCACCTGCCCGGCTACGCGGCCGCCATCCAGGCGGGGGTGGCCACCGTGATGGTCTCGTACAGCAGCGTGAACGGGCAGCCGATGCACGGCAGCCGCCCGCTGATCACCGATCTGTTGAAAGGCGAGCTGGGCTTCACCGGCTTCGTGGTCACCGACTGGCAGGCCATCGACAAGATGCCGGGCGATTACACCCACGACGTCGAGACCGCCATCAATGCCGGCATCGACATGGTGATGGTGCCCATCAACTTCCGCGAGTTCATCCGCGTGCTGAAGATGCTGGTGGGCGCGGGACGGGTGCCGATGGCGCGCATCGACGACGCCGTTCGCCGCATCCTGCGCCAGAAGGCCCGCTTTCGTCTGTGGGAGAAGCCCTTTTGCGACCGCGCGTTGCTGCCCGAGATTGGCTCGGCCGCACACCGCGCGCTGGCGCGCCAGGCGGTGCGGCAGAGCGTGGTGGTGCTGAAGAACGAGGGCAACGTGCTGCCGCTGCGCAAGGACGCGCGCGTGCTGGTGGTGGGCGCGAAGGCCGATGATCTGGGCGCGCAGTGCGGGGGCTGGACCGTCAGCTGGCAGGGGCGCCACGGCGATCTGACGGACGGCACGAACATCCGGCAAGGCATCGCCGAGCTGATCGGCAAGGGCCAGGTCGATTACGCCGAGAGCGTGACCGACGCGGGCAAGGCCGACGCGGTCATCGTCGTGGTGGGCGAGGATCCCTACGCGGAAGGCCGCGGCGATCGCGCGCACCCCGTGCTGGCGGACGCCGATCGCGCCCTGGTGGCGGCGGCCAGGAAGACGGGCAAGCCGGTCGTGGTGGTGTTGCTGGCGGGACGACCGCTGGTGCTGGGCCCGGCCCTGGACGACGCGACCGCGTTCGTGTGTGCCTGGTTGCCCGGCAGCGAGGGCGGCGGCGTCGCCGACGTCCTGTTCGGCGTCGCGCCGGCCACCGGGAAGCTGTCCTGCTCCTGGGCGCGCGACGAGGCGGATATCCCCATCAACACGGGCGACGCCAAGTACGACCCGTTGTTCCCCTATGGCTTCGGTCTGACGACGACGAAAGCCTGAAAAGCCGGCAACGGAGACCCGGAGGAAGGAACCGGGACCCCAGCTTTCGCCTCGCGTTTCTCCTTTCTGTGCTCCTCCCTGTTCTGCGCGCTGTCCACGTGACAGGAAGCACTGCGGTGGAAGCCGGCGCGGGCATGGACGAAAATCTGTGGAAAACCTGATCGGCCCACGGCGTTTCGTGACATAAATAGGCCCTTGCCCCGTACCATCCCCGTTGCCGTTTTTCTGGCGACCCTGGTCGGTCTCCCGTTCGGCATCAGCCCCCTCGCCCCCCGAGCTGCCCACGCGGTACACCCGTGGCTCGCCCGGCGTCCGCCCGTGCAGCCGCAGGCCGCGCACCAGCTGCGGGACGTGAACCGCTGGCCGGCCGAGCCCGAGGCGCCCAAGCAAGTGGATCCCGCGCTCTTCCGCGCCGCCGTCGATCACCTGTGCGCGCACACGCAGCCGCGCGAGGCCGAGCTGGCGCAGGTGCCCGCGGACCAGGCGCTGGGGCCCAAGGTGCTGGCGGCGGCGAACCAGGCGGGGATCGATCCCTTCATGCTGGCGGGCCTGATGTTCGTGCAAAGCTGGTGTCGCGCCGACCTGGAGACGCCGGGCGGCTATGGCCTGCTGAAGATCTCGCCGTCGATGTACCGCAGCCCCGGCGCCCCCAAGCCGCCGGGTGAGGCGGCCGACTGGACCAAGAAGGCGCTGCTGGATCCCGACACGAACCTGCGCCTGGGCGCCGAGCTGATCAAGATGTGGCAGGACACGCACGCCGAGAACGACGAAAAGTTCCGGGGCGTGCCGCACCGGGGGCCGCTGGCCCACTGCATCTGGGGGGACGTGGTGCGCGGCAGCGGCGGCGAGGATCAGGCGCTGACGGCGCGCCGCCGCCTGATCCAGCGCTACGAGCAGACTCCGGACGAGGTGGTGCAGACCAGCGTCGGGGTGCCGCTGATCGATCCACTGGAGGGGACGCCGCGCGTGGCGTCGAGCGGTCCGGGCGAGGATCGCGCCGGGGGCAAGCGCCGCCATCAGGGCATCGACCTGGGCGCCGCCATCGGCGAGCCGGTGCGCGCGGTGGCCGACGGCACCGTGATCTTCGCGGGCGCGAACATGGGCGGCGGCTCGCCCAAGAAGACGATTCCGCCGTCGCAGATCCTGCGCTATCGCTGGCGCAAGCTGGGACCGGGCGGCATCTACGTGTGCATCGAGCACGCGCCCGAGCGTCACGTGGTCACCTGCTACATGCACCTGGATCGCTTCGTGGTCACGCAGGGCGACACCGTGAAGGCGGGTCAGGAGATCGGCCGCGTGGGACGCACCGGCGTGCAGGTGTCGCCGCCGCATCTGCACTTCGAACTGCGCGTCGACGATCGGCACATGGACCCGGCGAAGTACCTGGCGTCGCTGGTCATTCCTCCGAAGGCCACCCAGACCTACCGGTACGCGATCAGAGCACAGCGCACGCGCATCGCACGCGCGCGCATGGCCGTCTCGAACACGCAGAAGCTGTAGCCGCCGCGCGGGCGCGCGCCGCCCGGCACGCGGGGAATCGGCGATTCTGTGTTAAGTTTTTGGGCCTGGTTCCCTTGCCATGTCCCGTTCCCCGAGGCTTAAGCGTGCCTGATACGAAACGTGCCTGGAAGCGTGCTTGGTCGACCGGTCGGTTTGGTGTTCTCGGGCGTTCCACGGTGGTGGCGACGCTCACCGTCGCGACGGTCGCGGTGCTGGCATCGGGCGTCGCGCGCGCCGACGACGCCGCGGACATCGACGATCTGAACAAGCAAGCCCTGGAAGCGTTCGATGGCCTGAACTTCGACCAGGCGAAGAGCCTGCTGGATCAAGCCCTGACGAAGGGCGATCTGGGCGGGCTGGATCATGACCCCGCCTACGCCCGGGCGCACCTGTACATGGGCATGCTGCTGATCGCGGGCTTCCAGCAGCGCGACGACGCCATCGAGCACTTCAAGACGGCGTTGAAGATCACGCCGGACATCGCCGCGCCGGCCGGCCTGTTCAACCCCGAGGTGCAGGCCGCCTTCGACGAGGCGAAGCAGCAGGTGGAGACGGAGAAGGCCGCCGCGCGCAAGGCGGCGCGCCCGCGCCGCGTGGTGCGCCCGGTGGCGAAGGCGGCGCCGAAGAAAGAGGAAGAGGACAAGGGCGACCAGACCTTCTTCCTGTCGCTGGGCCTCGGCACCGGCGC
>Ga0070679_100003634_pt1 | contig 14103 bp, 14 predicted proteins | sample KBSC63BmetaG_FD_65652 | JGI IMG/M metagenome (GOLD analysis project Ga0070679, IMG submission 65652) | Corn rhizosphere microbial communities from Kellogg Biological Station, Michigan, USA - KBS C6-3B metaG | ecosystem: Host-associated > Plants > Roots > Rhizosphere | place: USA: Michigan... | reverse complement strand
GACGACACGGCGAAGTCACCGATGTGGTGGGCCATGAAGCTCGCGCGCGGGCTGAAGATGGTGAGGTCCGTGCCCCGCGCGCGCATCTGCGCCAGCTGGTTCGTCTCGATCGTCTCGCGGATTTCGTCGTCGCTGATCCGCAGGTCGGAGGCCCGGGGCGCGACCGCCGGATCGGTGATGCCCGCGATTTGCCGGTTGCGCCAGGTCTCCAGCGCCTTGGGTGCGGTGGTGTAGTGGCCGTGGACGTCGATGATCACGCGGAGGCTCCTTCTCCGAAGTCCAGCGGCAGGCCGACGTAATTGTCGGCCACGGTGCGCGCGCCGTGCTCCGAGTGGAACAGGTAGTCGAGCTCCGCGTCCTGCAGCTTGGCGCCGATGGCGCCGCCGTCGGGAAAGCGGTGCGTGAGGGAGGTGAACCACCAGCAGAACCGCTCGGCCCGCCAGACGCGCCGCAAGCAGCGGTCGGAGTAGGCGTCCAGTCCCGCATCGCTCCCGTGCTGGTAGTGCTCGATGAGCGCCTGAGACAACAGCTTCACGTCGGTGGCCGCCAGGTTCAGCCCCTTGGCGCCGGTCGGCGGCACGATGTGGGCCGCGTCGCCGGCCAGGAACATGCGGCCGAAGCGCAGCGGCTCGCAGACGAAGCTGCGCAAAGGGGCGATGCTCTTCTCCAGCGACGGGCCGGTGATGAGCGCGTCCCGCCCCCGGTCGTCCAGGCGCCGGCGCAGCTCGTCCCAGAAGGCGTCGTCGGACCAGTCCGCGACCTTCTCGGTCAGGGGCACCTGCACGTAGTAGCGGCTGCGGGTGTGACTGCGCATCGAGCAGAGCGCGAAGCCGCGCGGGCTGTTCACGTAGATCAGCTCGTGCGAGACCGGTGGTGTGTCGGACAGCAGCCCCAGCCAGCCGAAGGGGTACAGCTTCTCGTAGGTGGTGACGGCGCCGGGCGGGACGCTGGCCCGGCAGACGCCGTGGAATCCGTCACACCCCGCGATGAAGTCGCACGCGAGCTCGTGGCGGGTGCCGTCCTTTTCATAGCTGACGCGCGGGTGCGGGCCGAGAAAGTCGTGCACCGCCACATCGGCGGCCTGGTACACGGTGGTCAGGCCGGCTCCCGCCCGCGCCTCCATCAGATCGCGCGTCAGCTCGGTCTGCCCGTAGACCATGACGCTCTTGCCCCCGGTCAGGCGGTGCATGTCGATGCGGTGGCGGCGGCCGCGCCAGAGCAGCTCGAAGCCGCTGTGCACCAGCCCCTCGCGGTGCATGCGCGCGCCCACGCCCACCTCGTCCAGCAGGTCGACGCACACCTGTTCGAGGACGCCGGCCCGGATGCGGCCCAGCACGTGCGCGCCGCTCTGGCGCTCGACGATCACGGCGTCGATGCCCGCCTTGGCCAGCAGCTGACCCAGCAGCAAGCCCGCCGGACCCGCGCCGACGATGGCGACCTGCGTCCGTTCGCGGGCAGTCATGCGGGCTCCATCCCTTGGCGGCGCTTGGCGGCGGCCGCCGCCGGCGAGGCCATGAACGCCAGCAGCGCGGCGGCTTCGTCAGGGTGGCGGCCGCGGCGGCCGAGGGCGCCCGAGAAGGTGGTGACGATCTGGATGCCGGCGGGCAATGGCCCCACCACCTCGATCCCGGCGATGTGGATCAATTCCGAGAGCTGCTGAAACCCGAGCGCGACGTCGCCGCGGGCCACCAGCGCGCCCACCGGAACGCCCGGGGGCGCCGTGACGACGCGGTCGCGGATGTCCCCGGTGATGCCCCAGCGTTCGAACAGCGTCGCCAGCGCGACGCCGCTGGGGCCGGTCGAGCACCCGACGGTGCGGGCCGCCTGGACCGCGCGCCGGCAAGCGTCCTCGCTGGCGATGTCGGGCTTCGGATCGCCGGCTCGGACGGCCACGGCCACAGCCGAGCGCGCCAGGTCGACCTTGCTGCCGGCCACCAGGTGATCGGACGCCATCAGCCTGTCGATCGCCTCGGAGGCGAGCACCACCAGGTCGAACGCCTCGCCTGCCTGCACGCGCCGGGCGGCGTCGAGGCCGCCGATGGACTGGATGGCGACCGGGTGCCCTGCGTGCGCCTGGTACAGGCTGGCCAGCTCGGCCAGCACCGCCTGGGTGGCCATCGACGAGATGCCGCTGATGGCGGGCCGGGCCGCCGGCTGAGTATCAGGCACCCTGACATGTTAACCTCAAAGTCTCCCGATGAGTCCAGCCGGTCGCTTCTTCGAGGACTTCACGGTGGGCCTTCGCTTCCGATCGCCCGAGCCGATCGTGATGAGCGCCGAGCGGATCAAGGCCTTCGCGGCCGACTTCGACCCGCAGCCCTTCCATCTGGGCGACGCCGGGCCGGACAGCTTCTTCGGTGGCCTGGTCGCCAGCGGCTGGCATACCGCCGCGGTCGCCATGCGGCTGCTGGTCGACAGCGACCTGGGGCTGTGCGGGCAGGGGGCCGGCCTGGCCGTGGAATCCCTGCGCTTTGCGCGGCCGGTGCGGCCGGGCGACTGGCTCCGGCTGGAAGGGGTGGTCACCGAGGTGCGGCCTTCCGCCTCGCGCGCTGATCGCGGGATCGTGAAGTTCCAGACCACGGTCACCAACCAGCGGAACGAGGTGGTGCTCGACGCCAGTCACGTCATCGTGGCCCTGCGACGCCCGGCCCCTTCGCGCGGCGCCTGAGAGGCACGCCGCACGTTTTTGCGCTTGTCGGCTTCGTTTTCATGTTATCAGGCTACCTGAAACCAGGTACCTCAGGCGTGTGCGGCGGTTGGGACGCGACGGCCTCGACGGCGGGCGGTCGCAACCGGTCTCGGATACGCCGGCCATTTGACCCGGGAGGGAACGAATGCACGAGCGCAGGCAACCGAGCCGGAAGGGCAGCGTGGCCGCCCGCCATGGCCTGATGGCGCTTTTGGTGGCCGTGGTCCCGGCCACCGCCTTCGGCCAGACAGCGCCGCCCGGTGAACCGCCGCCAGGTGAACCACCGCCTGCGGAAGCGCCCCTCCCGGGTGCGCCGGCAGCCCAAGTGTCCAGCGCGCCGGTGCAGCCTCCTCCTTCTCCCAAGCCGGAACCACCTCCGGTGCAGCCGCCGTCGGCGCCCGGCCCCGCGGAGCTCCCGTTTGGCACCGTGCCCAAGGGCCCTGTTCCGCCCTTCCCGCCGCCGGCCATGCCCAACATCGACTACGGCGGGCGCCTTCGCACGGCCGTCAAGTTTCAGGGCGTCAGCGATCCGCGCGCGTTCAACGACGTCAGCGCGACGCTCTACGCCGACCTGTACGCGAGCGGTCAGATCAACCGGATGTGGCGCTGGCTGCTGGCCATCACGTCGAACGAGTATGGGGGGGCCAGCGGGCAGGCCAGCAGCGTCTCCATGGGCGTCCTCGACGCCATGGCCGGCTTCACCCCCTTGCCCGAATTTCAAATCTACGCGGGCCGCATGCTGGTCATGGCCGATCGGTACGCGCCGAGCGGCCCCTGGAGCCTGGACGAATGGTTCTATCCCGGCTTCTACGTGAACACGCCGCCGGCGGTCCCGAAGGCCGGGCCCGCGGGACGCGACGTCGGCGTCACCGCCTGGGGCGTTCCGCTGGGCGGGCACATCAAGTACTACCTGGGCGCCTACCAGCTGCAGGATCCCACGCTGTCGCCGCTGTTCAGCGGGCGCGTGCAGGTCAGCCTCCTCTCGCCCGAGCCGGGCTGGTTTCACCGGACCACCTACTACGGCGATCGGGACCTGGTCTCGGTCGGGATCGGCGGCCAGCTTCAACGGAACGGCTCCGTGATGGCCCTGCCACCCGCGATGGCGGGCACGACGCCACCGCCCGCCATGCTGGACGACTACCGCGAGTTCAACGCCGACCTCATCGTCGAGAAGCGGATCGGCGATCTGGGCGCCGTGTCGCTCGAGGGGGCGTACTACAACTTCAGCGGGACGTATCAGCCGTGGAAGTGGTCGATGGTGGCCGCCGTCGCCTACAACTCACCGGTGCTGGCCGGGATCGGCAAGTTCAGGCCGTCGTTCCGGTACCAGCAGGCGGAGGCCAAGCAGGTCACCGCGGCCGGTGACAGTCTGGATCCGACCCGGGTCTATGACGTCCAGCTCACCTACTCCGTGATGCACTGGTTCACCCACGTCGTCGTCAATTACCGGCATTATGACGTGGTGTACGCCTCTTCGTCGGCGGCAGCGCCGGCCGCGTCGCCGCCGGCCAGCACGGGCAACATGATCGTCGTGGGGGTGCAGCTATGGGATCCGTAACCCGTCGGACATTCGGCCTGGCCGCCGCGGGCACGCTGGCGCTGTCCGCGCTCCCGCGCCGGTCGAAGGCGGCGCCCGCCAAGCTGAAGGTGGGCGTGCTGCTCCCGCGTTCCGGCCTGCAGGCCCTGATCGGCCAGTCCTGTCAGAAGGGCGCGGACGTCGCGCCCGAGCTCCTGCAGCAGCGGCTGGGCGTCGAGGTCGAGCTCATGAACGCGGACACCGAGTCGAACGTCGACACCGCGCGAAGCCGAGCCGAACGCCTGATCGAGCAAGGAGCCAGCGTGCTGGTCGGCGCATTCGACTCCGGTCACACCTCCGCGATCGCGCAGGTGGCCGAGCAGCGAGGCGTCCCCCTGATCGTCAACATCGCCGCGGCGCCGCAGATCACCGAGCAGGGCTACAAGTTCGTGTTCCGGAACTTTCCGCCGGCACCCGAGATCGGGCGCAACGGCCTGGTGCTGCTGGGGGACATCTTCCGTGAGGCGAAGGTGGAACCGAAGACCGCCGTGTTCATGCACGTCAACGACACGTTCGGGCAGTCGATGGCCAAGGGGGTGGCGGCGCTCTTGCCGAAGCTGTCGCTTCCGTTCAAGGTGCTGGACACCATCCCCTATGACCCGGCTGCCCGCGATCTGTCCGTCGAGGTCTCGAAGGCGAAGGCCACCAGCGCCGACCTCTTGCTGCTGGTCTGTCGGCTCAACGACGCGATCGCGGTCCGGCGCGAGATGGTGAAGCAGCGGTGGAGCCCCATGGGGGTGGTGAGCCCGGGATCGCCCGGCCTGTACGAGGAGCAGTTCAGCAAGAACCTCGGAAAATACGCCGATTACTGCATCACCAACACGGTCTGGTTCAATCCCAAGAACGACATCACGCACGCCTTCGCCGCGGCGTTCAAGCGGCGCTTTCCCAAGGACGAGTTCGCATTCCACGGGATCAACGCGACCTACACGTTCGACGCCATCCTGATCGCCGCGGACGCCTTCAAGCGGGCGAAGAGCACCGACCACAAGGCGCTGGCCGAGGCCATCCGACAGACGAACATCGCCGCCACGGATCGGGTCACCTTCGGCGGCCCCATCAAGTTCAACGCCAAGGGGCAGGTGGAAGGCAACGCGTCGGTGGTGCTTCAGAACCTGCGGGGCAAGCCGACGGTCGTCCTGCCGAAGGACTACGCCGAGGCCAAGCTGGTGTTCCCCATGCCCAAGGTCGGGTGAGGCTCCGCGTAACGCGGCGGTGCTGATGCCGGCTGTCTCGGACCTTGCGAACGCCGCCGTCTCGGGCGTGCTGACCGGAACCGTTTACGGATTGATGGCGCTGGGGCTCTCCGCGATCTTCGGGGTGATCCGGCTGGTGAACTTCGCGCACGGCGAGCTGATGACGGTGGCCATGTACACCGCCGTCGTGGCGTTTCAAAGGCTCGCGCTGGATCCGTTCGTGACGATGCTGGGGGCGGCGGTGGCGTTCGGCGCCCTCGGCTACGCGCTTCAGCGCGGCTTCATCGGCCGGTTCATTCGCCGCCCCGAGCACGCGCAGATGCTCTTGATGATCGCGCTGGCGATGATCATCGGCAACGCGCTGCTGCTCGGGTTCGGGCCGGATGCGCGCAACGTCCAGACCGACTACCAGCTGGATTCGTTCGCCTGGGGGGCTCTGCTCCTCGACAAGGTGCGCGTCTACGCCGCCGGGGCCGCGGTGCTGGCCACGGCGCTGCTGGCGGCTTTCTTTCGCCTGACCCTCACCGGAAAGGCCATCCGCGCCTGCGCCGACAACCCGCTGGGGGCGAGGGTCGCCGGCCTGCCCGTCGCGCACCTCTATGCGGTGACGTTCGGGCTGGGCGCCGCCTCGGTCGCCGTGGCGGGCTGCGCCATGGTCCCGCTCATCGACGTGACGCCCGGGCTGGGGCCTGGCTTCACCTTACTGGCCTTCGTGATCGTCATCCTGGGCGGGCTGGGCTCCATGGTCGGCGCCCTGCTCGGCGGGGTCATCATCGGCCTTTCGGAGGCGCTGGCGGGCGTGCTCATCGCGCCCTCCGCCAAGAGCATGGTCAGCTTCGGCCTGCTGGTCGTCATCCTGCTCGCGCGGCCGCAAGGTCTGATGGGAGCCGGTCGGCGATGACGCTGGACACGATGACGCTGGACGCGACGACCCGGGCGCCCGGCCGGCGCCGTGCCCTGATCGCGGCCGTCGGGGTTGCCGCCATCGCCTTGCCCTTCCTGGTCAACAACTACGTCCTGTCCGTCGTCACGCTGGCGCTGTACCTGGCCTACGTCGGGCAGGCGTGGAACGTCATGATGGGGTTCGCCGGCCAGCTGTCGTTGGGCCATTCCCTGTACGTCGGACTGGGCGCGTACGCCTCGGCGGGGCTGTTCTTCCACTATGGAATCGGTCCCTGGCTGGGGGTGTGGGTCGCGATCCTTCTGTGCGCCGCTGTCGGCGCGTTCATGGGTGTTCTGGCCTTCCGGTTGCGCATCTCCGGGGTGCAGCTCTCGTTGCTGACCGTCGCCTTCGCCGAGCTGGCGCGCATCGGGTTCGATCACATCGGGTGGCTGGGGGGGCCGGGCGGGCTGTTTCTGCGCGTGGCCGACCGAGGCCGCGTCGACCTGCTCGGCTTTCGAGGTCCGCCGGCCCTGTACTACTACGCCGCGCTCGCGCTGACCGCCGGTGCGCTGGGCCTGTGCGCGCTGCTCCTGCGGCGGCGCGCCGGCTTTTACTGGCGCGCCATCCGTGAAGACGAGGTCGCGGCGGAATCACTGGGGATCAACGTCTTTCGCTGGAAGATGAAAGCCGTGATCCTGAGCGCGGCGATGACGGCCATCGCGGGCGTCTTCTTCGCGTTCTATTACAACAGCCTGTTCCCCGAGCAGATCTTCAGCTTCGGCCGGTCGATCGAGATCGTCCTCGGCCCGGTGGTGGGGGGCGTCGGGACCCTGTTCGGTCCGATCGTCGGGGCCGGCGCGCTCGTCTTGCTGGGCGATGGAACGACCGAGGTCATGAACCGACTGGGGTTCGACGTTCCCGGCGTCAAGCAGGTCATCCATGGCGTGCTGCTGCTGGTCATCACGATCTATCTGCCGAACGGCGTGTGGCCGCCGCTGGCGCGCGCCCTGGGCTTCGGCCCCAAGAGGATCTGAGTGGCGTTGCTGGAAGTCGACGAGGTCAGCAAGTCGTTTCGGGGTCTGCGCGCCGTCGCCCGGGCCAGCTTCGACGTCGAGCGCCACACGATCGCCGCCCTCATCGGTCCGAACGGCGCGGGCAAGACGACCCTCTTCAACCTCATCGCCGGCGTCTATCGGCCGGACGGCGGCCAGATCCGCTTTGGCGGCCAGGCGATCGGCGGCTCTCCGGCCCACCGCGTGTGCGCGGCCGGCGTCGCGCGGACCTTCCAGCTGGTCAAGCCGTTCGCCGAGCTCTCGGTGCTCGACAACGTGGTGGTTGGCGCGCTTCACAGCGAGCGGACGGTCGCCGGCGCGCGTGTCCGCGCGCGGGCCGTCCTCCAGCGCCTGGGTCTGGCCAGCAAGGAGCCGATGAGCGCCTCGCAGCTGACGCTGGCCGAGCGCCGGCGGCTGGAGGTGGCGCGGGCCGTCGCGACGCGCCCCTCCTTGCTCCTGCTGGACGAGATGATGGCCGGGCTACGGCCGGGCGAGATCGACGAGCTGGTGGAGGTGCTTCGCAGCCTGCAGCGTGACGAAGGGATCACGATCCTGCTGACCGAGCACGTCATGCGCGCGGTCATGGCGCTGGCCGATCAGATCGTGGTGCTCCATCACGGCGAGGTGATCGCCCGCGGCGCGCCGGCCTCGGTGGTGCGCGACCCGGCGGTGCTGGATTCCTACCTGGGCGAAGACGCGCTGGCGGGGGCGGAGCCCTGATGCTCTCGATCCGGGCGCTCGACCTCTATTACGGCGACGCCCAGGCGCTGGCGGACGTCTCTCTGGACATCGCCACCGGCGAGCTGGTCGCGCTGGTGGGGGCCAACGGCGCCGGCAAGTCGTCGCTCATCCGGTCGATCGCCGGCATGGAGAGACCGCGGGCCGGGACGATCACCTTCCGCGATCAGGAGATCACGGGCAGGGACACGCACGTGACCGCCAACCTGGGGATCGGGCAGGTGGCCGAGGGGCGCCAGATCTTCCCCAGCCTCAGCGTCGAGGAGAACCTGGAGGTGGGCGCGCTGCTGCCACGGGCGCGGGCCAGGCGGGCGCACACCATGAAAGAGGTGTTCGCGCTGTTTCCGCGCCTGGCCGAGCGGCGCCGGCAGGCGGCGGGGACGATGTCGGGCGGCGAGCAGCAGATGCTGGCGATCGGACGCTGCCTGATGGGCCTGCCCGAGCTCATCATGATGGACGAACCGTCGCTGGGACTGGCCCCGCTGGTCGTCAAGGAGGTCTTCCGGACCGTCCGCCAGCTGAACGAGGAGAAGGGCTTGACGGTGCTTCTGGTCGAACAGAATGTCGCGGCCTCGCTGAAGCTGGCGAAACGGGCCTACGTGCTGGAAAATGGGCGCATCGTCATGCGCGGTTCGGCCGATGATCTTCTGAAGGATGACGGTGTCCGGCGAGCCTACCTGGGCCTGTAGAGGCCTTGTCCCTGTGGCACCATAGGCTGATCATGAGCGAGTCGAAACGAGCCGGGACGGACGCCGCAGCCGAGCCGCGGATTTCTTACGCCATCGCGCGGCTTCACCAGCTCGTCTTTTCCTCTGTCAGCGAGATCGCGGCCGGACATGGTCTCACCGCGCTGCAGTTCACCACCTTGAGCGTGCTGAACCGTCACGGAGCGCCACTGTCGAACTCTCAGCTGGCCCGGCGCTGCTTCATGACCGCCCAGTCCATGCACGAGGTCATTCACCGGCTGGAGAGCGACGGCCTCATCGAACGGAATCCCCACCCGGATCACGGGCGCAAGCTGCCGGCCAGCCTGACCGCCAAAGGGCGGCGCGTGTTGACCGCCTGCGAGGCAGCGGTGGCGGACTTCGAAACCACGATGTTGAAGGGCTTCACCAAGTCCGATCGGACGACCTTCCTCAAGGTGGTGAAGTCCGCCGTCCACAACCTGGGCGGCGGATTCGGGGACGGGGGACCGACGGACGCGAGCTCCGACCGGTGGCCGTTGCGCGCGCGGCGCGCGACGTAGCTCAGTTCTGCTTGATGTACAGCCGGCACTCGGGAATGGGCGTGCCGTCCGTCTCGGCGGTGCAGGTGCCGGGGCTCTGAAGCTGCGGGTAGGCGGCGAGGCCGTTCGCCAGCTGCACGGTCAGGAGCGGACCCGTCAGATCGTACGTCCCGCTCATGCTCTGGCCGACCGGAAGGTAGGTCCCCGACCCGGAGTCGAACGTCACTTGAAAGTGGTTCTGCGTGTTGTCGTAGGCGGTGATGGTCCACCGCGACGACCACATGCCGGCGACGTCCGTGTAGACCATCGAGCCGTCGCTGACGGTGAGGTCGTGAGGTCCGTCCGACGGCCCCAGGTACGTCCAGGCTCCGACGAGCTCGAACGGCGGCTGCGGAGGGGTGCTCGACCCCCCTCCGCAACCGAGGCCAGCGGCCGCCGCCACGGCCAGCATCGCCAGCCAGCGACGGCTCATCTGGCGGGCCCTCACTGGGCGAAGCACTCTTTGACCATCTCGGACCAGATCAGGTCGCCGACGTGGTCTCCGCCCGACTGGGTCGGATGGAGGCCGTCCGTGGTGTCGCCGTTGACCCAAACCGGTCTCAGGTCGACGAAGTGGCACTTGGGCGAGGTCGATCCCTCGCAGGTGGTCTGCATGCCCGGCATGGTGCTGTCGAGGCAGGCCTTCAGCGAGGTGTTCGACCCCGGCGGGTTGCCAGGTTCCGGATAGCGCGTGTAGATGACTTCCTTCACGCCGGCGGTGCCCATCTTGCCGAGCAGGGTCTTGAAGGTGCTCGCGCACGTCGAGCAGGTCGAGCCGCCGCTCAGGCAATCGATCCCGCCTCCGTCCATGATGACCCACTTGGGCGCCGCGCCCCCCTGCGTGGCCGCGGTCCACTCCGTGGTCGCGATGTAGTTCATGTTCTGCCCGCTGACGGCGACGTTGTGGTACGTGTCGCTGGCGCCGAGAGAGCCGGCCTTTCGGGCGTCGTCCTGGATCCGGTTCTGGATGTACTGGGGCGAGATCGCGTAGAAGGACTCGCCCAGGATCGCGACGTCAGAGCCCTTGGTCTGGCCCTTCTGGCAGCTGCCGGAGCTGGCACCGCCGGCGCCCGTCGTGCCGCCGCTGGCGCTGCCGCCCGTGCCGCGCCCGCCGGCGCCGCCTGAACCGGTCGCGCCGCTCCCGGCCGACCCGGTCCCGCTGCCTCCGGTTCCTCCTGTCGATCCGGCGTGACCGGCATGTCCCGCGGAGCCGGTGGCGCCGCCCGAAGCGGTGGTGCCCCCCGAACCGATGGTGCCGCCGCTGGCCGGGGTGCCGCCCGTTCCGACGCTGCCGCCGGAACCGACCGTTCCCCCGGCGCCGACGGTGCCGCCGCTGGCGTTGCCGCCCGAGCTGGTGGTTCCGCCCGTGGCGACGGTGCCGCCCGAGCCGATGGTCCCCCCGTTCCCCGTGGAGGCGGGGCCAGAGCTCGAACAGGCTCCAGCAGAGAGGATGACGCCGATGCCCAGGCTTGCCATGACCGTGAACCTTGTCGATCGCATGTTGCCTCCCAGGACGCGGAACCTTCGAACGGGCCCGGCGTCATATGTCAGGGTCCCTGATATCAGGCTACCTGATACCACCGGCCTGGGGCGTTGACAAGCGCCTGCGCGACCGGCCACCCGGGAGCCGCCACAAATGCAAAGGGCGAGGGCGCTCGCCCGGTCAGAGCCGGGCCCGCAAGGCCGCGCGGTCGATCTGGTGCTTGGAGACCTTGCCGGTGGGACCGCGTGGAAGCTCGCTCACCACCACCACGTGCCGCGGGTACTTGTAGGCCGCCAGCCGCTGCCGCGCGAACGCCTTGACCGCCTCGCGATCGAGATCGCCACCCGGCGCGGGCACGACCAGCGCCACCACCTCTTCGCCATGCTCCTCGTCCGGGATCCCGACCACGGCGGCCTCCAGCACGCCGGGACAGGCGCACAGGACATCCTCCACCTCGCGCGGGTAGACGTTGTATCCGGAGCGGATGATGAGCTCCTTCTTTCGGTCCACCAGAAACAGGAATCCGTCGGCATCCAGGTAGCCGACGTCGCCCGTGCACAGCCAGCCGTCACCGTCGATGACGCCGCCCCGCGCGTCGGCCTGCCCCCGGTACCCGCGCATCACGCTGGGGCTGCGGACCGCGACCTGCCCTCGTTCCCCGAGCGGCACGGGCGCGCCCGTCAGCAGGTCGACGATTCGCAGCTGGCTTCCCGGAAAGGCGGGGCCGACGGACCGCGGCTTTGGCGCCGTCGCCAGCGGTGTCAGCGTGATCCCGCCGCCCACCTCGCTCATGCCGTAGCTGTCGCGCAGAGCGCACCCGAACGTCTCCTCGACGGCCTGTGCCAGCTCGCTGGCCGGTGCCGCGCCGCCGGTCATCGCGAAGCGCAGCCGGGGCGCCTCACCGGACCGGCGCGCTTGCCGCAGCAGCGCCGCAAACATCGACGGCGCGCCCATCACGCCGGTCACCCCCGCCCGCCGGATGATGTTCAGCGCGGCTTCGGCGTCGAAGCGCTCCATCAGGGCCAGCGCGGCGCCGCTGATCAGGCTGGCATTCATCACGCAGCTCATCCCCAGGACATGGGAGAGCGGCGCCACGGCCAGCTGGACATCGTCGGCCGTCATGGCGAAACCCGTGGCCAGGGCGCGCGCATTCCAGGCGATCCCCCCGTGGGTCAGCTCGGCGGCCTTGGGCTCGCCGGCGGTTCCCGACGTGAAGACCAGAACGGCCACGTCATCCCCGTTGCGGAAGACAGGGGCGATGGGACTCGGGCGCTTCGTCTCCAGGCTGGCCGGCTGCTCCGCCAGCACAGGCAGCCCCACGTCACCCAGGGCCCGGGCCTGCGCCGGCGTGGTCACCAGGACGGTCGGCTGCGCGATCTCCAGCCGGGCGCGAACCTCTGGAGGTGTGAGAAGGATACCCAGCGGCGCGGCCACGGCGCCCACCCGCAGGGTGGCCAGAAACGCCGCCACGAATGTCGGACCGTTGGGCAACCAGATCGCGACGCTGCAATCGGGACCGGCGCCTCGCTCGGCCAGCGCGGCCGCCCAGCCGTCGATGAGGGCGCTCAGGTCGCCGTATGAGAGGGGCGCGGCCTCCGGATCATGAAAGAGCGCCCCGCGAGCCGGCTGTCGCTCGGCGACGACGTCGACCAGAAGGGCAAAGTTCTCATTCCGTGAGCTCATGCGCCGTCCGTGAGTTCGAGTATCAGCCAACCTGAAATTGCGCCGTCGCGCGGAGATCTGTCAAGCGCGGCGACCAGCCAGGCTGGCGACGCGGAAACTCTTCCCGTCAGCGCCGCCCGTGGAGTAAGGTGTCAGGCAACCTGATACAGGGGAGACCGAGGAGCGAATGACCAGCGAGATTGCCACGGCCGCCTGCGTGACCACCATCGCGGACGCGCCCCTTCAAGTCGGACGGAAAGTCGGCCCGACGGAGTGGCGGCGGATGACCCAGGAGCGGGTCGACCAGTTCGCGGAGGTGACCGGCGACCGCAACTTCATCCACGTCGATCCGCAACGCGCGCGAGACACCGTCTTCCGCGGCACGATTGCGCACGGTTACTTGACCCTGTCGCTGCTGGGTCCGATCTCGCAGCAGCTGCTGGTCGTGACGGACGCCTCGACGTCGATCAACTACGGCCTCAACAAGCTGCGCTTTCCGGCGCCGCTGCCGGTCGGCGCGGAGTTTCGCGGTCTGGGCCGGGTGGTCGACGTGAGCGCGCTGGACAAGGGAATCCAGGTCACCGCCACGTTCACCATCGAGGTCAAGGACGCAGCCAAACCCGCGCTGGTCGCGGAATGCCTGTTTCGGTACTACCGATGAGCGCCATCGATCTGGCCGGAAAGGTCGCCGTCGTCACCGGCGCGGGGCAGGGGCTGGGGCGCGCCTACGCGGTGGCGCTGGCCCAGGCTGGCGCATCGGTGGTCGTCAATGATCTGGACGCCGCCGCCGCCGAGCAGACCGCCACGCTGGCCGGCGGACGCGCGGTCGCGCTCGCGGGGGACGTGGGCGAACGGCGCGTGGCCGATGGCCTGGTGGCGCGCGCCGTGGAGGCGTTCGGCCGCCTGGACATCATGGTGACGAACGCCGGCCTGCTGCGCGACGCGGTCCTCTGGAAGATGACCGACGAGGATTTCGATCTGGTCGTGCGCACGCACCTGCGCGGGACCTTCCTGTGCGCGCGCGCCGCCGCCATCCGCCTGCGCGAGCAGGGCGGGGGCGGGCGCATCATCGTGGTCGGGTCGCCGGCCGGGCAGTACGGCAACTTCGGCCAGACGAATTACGCCGGCGCCAAGGCCGGAATCGTGGCGTTCGCCAGGACCTGGGCGCTGGAGCTGGCGCGCGCGGAGATCACGGTGAACGCCATCGTTCCCACCGCCTGGACGGCGATGACCGCGACCATCCCCATCTACAAGCCGCTGGCGGCGCGGGTCGCGGCCGGCGAGCCCCTGCCGGCGCCGGTGCGACGCGAGCACGCCATCGGGACGCCGGAGGACTGTGCCGGACTGGTCGTGTTCCTGGCGTCCAGCGCCGCGGCCGCGATCAGCGGGCAGGCCATCGGCATTGGCGGCGACCGTCTCTGTCTCTACTCGCATCCGGCCGAGATCGTCACGGAGCTGCGCGAGGGCGGCTGGGACGCGGACGCCATCGCGGAGGTGTGGCAGGCCCGGATGGCGTCGCACGCGCAGCCGTACGGCGTCCGGCTGCCCAAGCTGGACCTG
>Ga0070679_100003632_pt1 | contig 14104 bp, 14 predicted proteins | sample KBSC63BmetaG_FD_65652 | JGI IMG/M metagenome (GOLD analysis project Ga0070679, IMG submission 65652) | Corn rhizosphere microbial communities from Kellogg Biological Station, Michigan, USA - KBS C6-3B metaG | ecosystem: Host-associated > Plants > Roots > Rhizosphere | place: USA: Michigan... | reverse complement strand
TCTCCGCCGGCCCGTTCAACAGCTGGGTGAAGACGACCTCCTGGAAGATCTGGGCGGGCGTCGACAACGCCCGCGAGATCGGCTGCGAACAGCCTGGCTCGCCGCGCGCCGGGTGGCGCTGCCTGTATGTCGGCGTGACCAGCGGCGGCGGCGTGACGCTGTCGCTGGGCGGCGCGCGCCTGCTGCTGCTCGCGGAGCCGGACCTCGCCGCGGGGCCGGCCTTCGCGGCCACGCACGACTATCGGGTGGGCGGGGGCGGCGAAGCGCGCCTGACCGGGGGCGGCGGCGGCTGGCGCTTCGAGCTGGGCGCCCGGGCCATCTATTACCCGCTGGGCGCGCGCGGGACCGTGCTGCGAACGCGCGCGTTGCAGTCGCTGCGCCTGACCCGCTCGTTCGCGCTGCGCGCCGGCGTCGAGACCTGGAACAGCTACGCCCAGGCCACCGCCGAGCTGGCGGCCTACTTCTGATCCTCACCGCACGACGAAGGGGATCTCGATCTGCGTGATCTCGTCCCCCTGCGGCGGCGCGCCCAGGTCGGCCTGGAACGTGACCCGCCGCTCCTTGCGGGTGGCGTTCTCGAAGTAGAGGAAGCCGGAGATCTCGCCGCCGTCGGCCAGCACCCCCTCGGGCAGCGCCATCCGGCGCATCGGGTGGCTGGGCAGGTCCTGCTCCCAGCGCGCGACCTGGCGCGCGTAGAAGTCGTCGTCGCGGGCCAGCGGCACCGCCCAGGTCTCCAGGGACGGGTAGACGCCGTGCAGCCGCGGGGCCACGAAGAACTTCGACGACGCGTAGACCAGATGGACCGGCGGCGCCTGGGTCGCCCCCTCGGCGATGGGGGCCGGCGGCAACGGCTGGTACTTGCGTCCGTCGGCGCCGACCAGCGCGAACTGCTGGTAGAGGATCTGGATGGGTTCGCCGCTGTGATTGATGATGCGGACCTTGAGCGGCGTCAGCCGTTCGACCAGATCGTCGGGCGCGGCGTTCCAGTCATTGGCCTCGGCGGCGATCCGGATGCCGCTGTCCTCGGCGACGGCGGCGTTCGGGACGTCCGGAATGATATGCGCGGAGCTGGCCGGCCGGAGCCGTCCGGCCGCGCAACCGGCCAGGGCCAGCGTCAAGAAAACCGCCGTTCGGCGCGCCGCTGTCAGCGATCTTGTCGTCCACACGTCTGAAAAGCGCATGACTGCCCCACGCAGCAAGCGCCGCACCAGGGACGACGGCGCTAAAGGCCCGCGAAGCCCAGCACGCGCCCGATGAGCGCGCTGGCCGCCATCGCCACGCCGCCGCCCGCCAGGACACGCATCGCGCCGCGGACCCGGGGAGCGCCCCCCAGCGCCGCCCCCAGCCCGCCCAGCACCGCCAGCGCCACGAGCGAGAAGAGGGCCACGATCGCGACCCGCAGGGTGGGGGGCGCGATGACGAAGCCCAGGATGGGGAAGACGGCCAGCGACGCGAAGCTGCCGGCCGACACCAGGGCCGCCTGAAGGGGGCGGGCCCGGCTGGCTTCGTGAAGCCCCAGCTCGTCGCGCAGGTGCGCCTGCAGGCGATCGCGCGCGCTGAGCTGTTCGGCCACTTTCTGGGCCAGCTCGCGGTCGAGCCCGCGCTGGACATAGATGTCGATCAGCTCCGCCATCTCGACGTCCGGGTTCTCCTGCAGCTGCCGGCGCTCGATCTCGATGTCGGCTTCCTCGACGTCCCGCTGCGAGCTGACCGAGACGTACTCACCGGCCGCCATGGACAGCGCCCCGGCCACCAGGCCGGCGATCCCCGCCACCACGACCGAGCTGCGCGTCGCGGACGCCGACGCCACCCCGATCACCAGGCTGGAGGTCGACACGATCCCGTCGTTCGCCCCCAGGACGGCCGCGCGCAGCCAGCCGCCCCGGCCCGTCAGGTGTGCTTCTTGCGGTGTGGCGCGGATCGACGCGGACTGTTTCACGGCGCTCGAAGCGCCGATTCTATTCGAGGGCGACCAGCAGCGCGAGCAGCGCCTCGGCGCCCCGGCTGAAAGCGGACACGTCCGGCACCATCCGGTCGGACTCGCGCTGAAGCTGCTTGACGATGGCTTCGATCCCGCTCAGGTTGCGGCGGCCGAAGCGCGCGGCGACCTTGGGAAGCTGATCCTGGACGAAATGGACGACCTTCTCCATCAGGTGGCGCTGGCCGGCGATCGTCAGGCTGTCCAGCATCAGCAACATCTCGCGGATGACGGTCAGCGGAATCGGCTTGTGCTCCGGCTCGGCCCGGACGGGAGGACGGCGGTCGTACGCAAGTTCACTGGCGACCATCGGCACGCTCATGATTCGTTTGCTCCTGTCTCATGCAGCTTCATGGTTGCCTCGCGGCTGAGGTCGGCACGACGTTGCCACCGTCGGTGATCTCGCTTACCTGATGGCGACCCGTGCACCCTTTTGTTGATAATGACCGTCTCGCAGGATCGGAAGAGCAGAAGCAGATCAAACCCGCTATGGCGCCTACAGTTACGTGAATGTCTGACGGCTCCCACCCCCACCCTCGCCGCCGATTCCTCGGCCAGCCTGGATCCAGGACCGCGCTGTCCGTCGGCGTGTTGGCGCTGGTCGCCTGCCAGTCGTCGGGGTCGCCACCCGGCCCGGTGCACGTCTGGCTGACGACGCCCGGCGGAGCGGCGCACCTCAGCCGTCAGGCCGACTTGCACCCCACCGCCGGCGGTGATCCCGACATCAGCTTCGAGGAAACCGCGCTCTTGCAGTCGATCGACGGGTTCGGGGCGGCCTTCACCGACAGCTCCGCGTCGCTGCTCTGGAACGGCCTCTCACCGGCAGCGCGCGACGCCGCGATGCGCGAGCTCTTCTCTCGACCGGACGGCATCGGCCTGGCGTTCATGCGGATCCCCATGGGCGCCTCCGACTTCACCGCCTGCGCCTGCAGCTACTCATACGATGACGCGGCGAACGGCGATCCGGCGCTGGCCGCCTTCAGCACCGCCGTCGACGACGCCGCCGTCCTCCCGGTCATCCGGGAAGCTCTGGCCATCAACCCGGACATCAAGCTGGTGGCGAACCCGTGGAGCCCACCGGCCTGGATGAAGACCAACGGCAGCATGCTGGGAACGGCGGCCGGCCAGGTGGGCACGCTGCGCGCCGACGCCGCCGCCCCGCTGGGCCAGTACTTCGCCGCCTTCGTCCAGTCGTACCGGGACAAGGGCGTTCCGATCTGGGCCGTCACGCCGCAGAACGAGCCGAGCATCGCGCCCGACACCTACCCGGGCATGAACCTCTCGGCCGACGCCGAGGCCGCCTTCATCGCCGACCATCTGGCCCCGGCGCTGGCCGCCGCCGGCCTCACCGACGTGAAGATCCTGGGGGGCGACGACATCGGCGCCAACCTGGCGTTCGCGCAGGCGCTCTGGTCCAGCCCGGCCGCGGCGGCGCTGGGCGGCACCGCCTGGCACTGCTACGCGGGACTGGCCGACATGAGCGCCATCCACGCCCAGCACCCCGAACAGCCGCTGTACATGACCGAGTGTTCGACCGGCCCGACCGGCATCGCGGGCGAGACGACGCCGCAGGTCATGACGGCGCTGGCCAACTGGGCCAGCGGCATCCTGCTGTGGAACCTGGCGCTGGACCCGACGGGCGGCCCGAAGCAGGGGCACGGGTGCGACGGCTGCACCGGCCTCATCACCGTCGACAGCGCCGCGGGAACCGCCGTCCCCACGATCAACCACGACGAGCTGGGACAGTTCTCGAAATTCATCGCGCCGGGCGCGCACCGGCTGTCCGGCACGGTCGGGGGCGGCGTCACCGCGCTGGGGTTCCTGAACCCGGACGGCAGCCTGGTCATCGTCGCGTACAACCCGGGGCCCGCCGCGGTGCCGGTCACCGTCGGCTGGCGCACCCTGGGCACATTCCGTTACGAGCTGCCGGCCGGGGCCACCGTGACGTTCACCGACGCCGCCTGGTAGGTTAGCGGCCTTTCGCGGAGGCCCGATGCCCAGACTGACTTCGTCCCTGGTCGCGTTCACCCTGAGCGCGGCGATCCTGTCGAGCTGCGGCTCCGGCAGCTCTCAACCCGGGGGGATGGGCGGATCGGGCGGCGGCAACGCGTCGGGCGGCACCAGCGGGTCGCCCGGGGTCGGCGGCGGGCCGCCGGCGCTGAGCGTGGTCGGGAACAAGCTGCAGGATCCGTCCGGCAACACCGTGGTGCTGCGCGGGTCCTCGCTAATCGACATCGGCGCGCTCTACGCGTACGGCGGTCAGAGCGCCGCGGCGATCGCGGCCCGCATCGACAAGCTGATCGCCGCCGGCATCCAGGGGAACGTCGTGCGGCTGCCGGTCTATCCCAAGATCGACTACAACGCCGGCTACCCGACCTGCTCGCCGCTCCCCTACCCGGTCGGGACCGGCCCGGCCACCACCTGCACGCCGGTCATGCCGATGAGCGCCGCCGACTACGACGCCAAGGTGCTGAAGCCGGCGGTCGATTACGCCAGCAGCAAGGGCCTGTACGTGATCATCGATCACCACCAGATCGACGACGCGACCAAGGGGACCTCGGCGGCGGACGCGACCACCTTCTGGACCGACGTGGCGCCGCAGTTCGCCAGCTACGGCAACGTGCTCTACGAACCGTTCAACGAGCCGATCGACAGCGCCGCCTCCTGGACGGCGTTGAAGCCGGTCGTCCAGGGGTGGATCGACACCATCCGGGCGGCCGCCCCCAGCAACATCATCATCGTCCCGTCGACCAGCTACGATCAGCACCCGGGCGACGCGGCCAGCAATCCGCCGACCGGGACCAACCTGATGTTCACGGCGCACATCTACCCGCAGAACTGGACGCCCGGGTTCATGTCCCAGCTCGCCACGGCCAGCGCCAAGGCGCCGGTCTTCATCAGCGAGTGGGGCTACACGGTGTCCAGCGGGACCCGCGTGGACGACACCAGCTCGCCGACCTGGGGGACGGACTTCCGGGCGGTGGTGGACGGGGCCGGCGCCAGCTGGACGGCCTGGGTGGCCGACAACGCCTGGACCCCCAGCCTGTTCTCCGACGCGGCGCTGACGCAGCTCACCAACTTCGGCATGCTGGTCCAGACCTGGCTGGCCGCGCCTTGAGCGCCCATGCGCCAATTTCCGCGCCCAAGCCCCTAACATCGAGATGATGCGCCGCCTCTGTCATCGGGTGATTGTCCTGGCCGGCGCGCTGCTCGCCTCGCGCGCGGCAGTGGCGGCCAGCACCTACTACGTCGCCCCCACCGGCAGCGACACGAACGCGGGGACGATGGCGGCGCCGTTCGCCTCCTGGGCCAAGGCCCAGAGCGTGGCCATGCCCGGTGACACCGTCTACTTCCGCGACGGCCGCTACAAGTACAGCGACGCCACCGCCACCTGCGGCGGCAGCACGTCGGCCACCGTGAACGCGGTGGTCCTGACCAAGAGCGGCACCTCCGGCAACCCGATCAACTACTTCGCCTACCCGGGCGAAAAGCCGGTGTTCGACTTCTCGGGCCTGACCGACACCAGCAAGTACAACTGCCGCCAGACCGGCGTGCGGGTGCAGGCGAGCTGGCTGCACGTGAAGGGGCTGGAGTTCACGGGCGCGCTGCAGCTCAACAACCTGAACCACGAATCGTGGTGCTTCTACGTCGACGGCGGCAGCAACAACACGTTCGAGCTGCTGGACGCCCATCACAACAACGGGCCCGGCTTCTTCATCCAGCGGGGCGGGAACAACCTGTTCCTGAACTGCGACTCGCACGAGAACGAGGACACCATGACCTCGAACGGCGACGGGCAGAGCGCCGACGGCTTCGGCTGCCACCCGAACCGGTCCGGCGACACCGGCAACGTCTTTCGCGGCTGCCGCGCCTGGTGGAACACCGACGACGGGTGGGACTTCATCAACGCGACCGAGGCCTGCACCGTCGAGAACTCCTGGGCCTGGTACTCGGGGTACAAGCCGGACGCCGTCAGCAACGGCGCGCCCGTCTCGCTGTCGGCCGGCAACGGCAACGGGTTCAAGGGCGGGGGCTACGGCGACCCGCAGACCAACGTCCCCAGCCCGACCCCGCAGCACATCGTGCGGTTCAACGTCGCGTTCTACAACAAGGCCAACGGCCTGTACGCGAACCACGGGAACGTGTCGCCCTACTTCTACAACAACACGTCGTACAACAACGGCGTCGACGTCGACATGCTGGGGCTGGACGGCACCACCGTCACCTCGGTCGGCATCCTGCGCAACAACCTGGGCTACAGCAGCAACGGGCACAGCGTGACCGGGGACATGGGCAACGGCGGCCCCATCAGCGACATGTTCAACTCGTGGGATTCCAGCCTGGGCGTGACGGTCAGCGACGCCGACTTCCAGAGCGTGGTGTTCAAGCCGCCGGCGTCGTGCCCGGAGGCGTTCCGTGCCGGCGGGACCCCCTGCTGCCCGCCCACCGACATGACCTGCTTCGCGGGGATGGCCAGCGCGCGCCAGGCCGACGGCAGCCTGCCGGTGCTCCCCTTCCTGCGGCTGGCTGCCGGCAGCGATCTGATCGACAAGGGGACCGATCTGGGATTCACGTTCACGGGCAAGGCGCCCGACCTGGGGGCCTTCGAGTACGGCGCCACCGGCGGCACGGGCTCGGGGGCGGCGGGCGCCAGTGGAAGCGGCGGCGCCCCCGGCACGGGCGGCGTGGCGGGGACGGGCGGCGCAGCGGGTGGGCGCGGGACGGCCGGCAGCCGGGGATCGGGCGGCACCACCGGCGGCGGCGGGGCGGGTCCGGGCGGTCGCGCGGGTGCGACCGGGGGTTCCGTCGGCTCGGGGGGGGCGATCGCCACCGGCGGGGTGCCGGGCGCGGGCGGCCATCCGTCGACCGGCGGCGCGCCGGCCCGCGGCGGCAGCTCGGGACAGGGAACCGGCGGCCAGACCTCCGGCACGGGCGGCCAGACGGGCGGGTCGCCGGGCACGGGCGGCGAGAATGCGAGCGGCGGCTGCTCGTGCGGCGTGGCGGCGGGGAACCCCGCGGGCGGCCTGCTGCTGCTGGCGGTGGCTGGCCTCCTGGCGCGGCGGCGACGGCGCGCGCGCTGACCTCGCGCGCCGAAAGTTTCCATTTCTTGCTAGCCCAACCCGATCAATGGCAGGGGTGTGCGCCTCGACACTAAGATGGGGGCACTTCCTTTTGGTGTTGGGCGCTCTGGCGGTTAATCCATGCAAAAACGACTACGATCTCGCTTACTTGTCCTCTCGACCCTGACGTTCGCCGGCGTGGTGCTCGCGCTGCACGGCTGCGCGAACCGGGGGATGGAGGCGCCCGACGACGGGGGCGACGGCTTCGAGTCCACCGGCGGCAGCACATTCACCGGGCGGGGCGGCGTCGACGGACGCGGCGGCGCCGGCGTGCACACGGGCGGGGCCTCCGGGTCGCGCGGGACCGGCGGCAGCCGCGAGACGGGCGGGACGATCGGGACCGGCCAGGGGGGCAGCCCCCTGGGCACGGGCGGCCGGCTCGGCATGGGCGGCGCGGCCGGCATGCGTGGCACCGGCGGCATGGAGGCCAGCGGCGGCCGTGTCGGCGCGGGCGGCGCGGCCGGGCGGCCCGGCACCGGTGGCGCGGCCGGCATGCGCGGCACCGGCGGCATGGAGGCTTCAGGCGGCCGCAACGGCCCCGGCGGTCGCAACGGCGCGGCGGGCGAGCGCGGCACCGGCGGCGCGGCGGGAATGGCCGAGACCGGCGGCCGCGCGGGCGGCGGTGCCGCGGGGAGCCGCGGCGTGGCGGGCATGGGCGGCGGCGGCCGGGGCGCCGCGGGCGCGGGCGGCCGCAGTGGCGGCACGGGGCCGTGCGCGGGTCTCTGCGACGCGCCGGTGCTGTTCACGACGGCCACCTACAACTCGGGCTCGCTGGGCACCGGCGCCACCTGCCACCAGACCATGGCCAGGCTGTCAGGCCTCGTCTGCGGCAACTTCGTCGCCCCCCGCACGCTGAGCGTGAACGGCGAAGCCATCCCCTGCACCGGCTCCAGCGTCACCAACCTCCCCGCCCCTGTCGCCGGCGGCTACTGCATCGAGACCACGGCCGGCGAGAACTCCTTCGCGTACTTCACGACCTATTGAAGCAGACAGCCGCCGCGGCGGGCGCGGCGCGGGTTACTTGTTGGGGGCGTCGTAGTACTCGATGACGCCGGCGTCGTTGACGCGCACGTTGCGGTGGCGGTGGGCGCCGGTGAACTGTTCCACCTCGTGCACCCAGGGCGAGTCCGGCGCCTGATTGACCATCCGTTCCGCCTCGCCGCGCGCCTCCGACGAACGCCCGGCGGCGGCCAGCGCGTGGATCAGGATCGACGTGCGCTCGGGCACGTCGGCGCTGTGCGGCCAGCGACGGTTGCCTTCGCGGGCCAGCGCGATCGCTTGCGGCGGATCGGTGGCCGCGACCGCGCGCAAGCGGGTCATCAGGTGCGCCTCGTCCAGCGGCGCGCCCTCGCGCTCAGCCACGGCGGGGGCGCGGCGCGGAGCAGGCGGCGGCGGTGCTGGTGGGGGCGGCGCCGGCTCGGCGGCGGGCGGCGGGGCCGCCGGCTCGGTGGACGCCGGCTCGGCAGGCGCGGGCGCGCGTGAGGCGGCCCGGCTCCGCCAGAAGGCGACGGAGATCAGGCACAACACGACCAGCACGCCACCAATCCAGGGAGACAGGCCGCGTCGCTTCATGGGTCGCCCCCGCTACGGGCAGGCTCCGATGACGCTGGTGTGCGCGTTGTAGAGGTTGGTGAGCCCCTGCTTCATGGACGGCCACTGGTAGCTGCTGTTCCCCTCGTCGTACGCCCAGGCCCACGCGCCGTCGTAGCCGGTGTCGTAGAAGTGCGTGAAGAGGTTGTCCTTCGTCGTCCCGTCGGTGTCGACGGCGGCGAACTCGCCCATGACCAGCCGCTTGTCCAGCGCCCAGTGCGAGGCGGGGTACGTCACCGCCGAGTTCGAAGCGCCGTTCGACTGGTAGTAGTGGACCTCGTAGAAGTCCAGCGTGCCGGTCTGCTGGCCGCCGGCAGCGCGCAACGCCGCGTCGGAGTACTTGTTGCTCTTCCCGCTGGCGTTCGAGCAGTAGTCGAAGGTCTGGGCGCCGTTGGTGACCGGGACGGTCGGATCGGCGGCGTGAATGGCCGCCGCCAGCACGTTCACCGTCTTCTGGATGTACATCTCGTCGACCTCTTTACCCGGATCGCTGGCGGTCATGGTCCACCCGGTGGTCGACATCCCCTCCGGCTCGTTGAAGATCTCGTAGGCGTACAGCCCGGGCGTCCCTTTCAGTGTGGTGACCAGCCTGTTGAGGTACTTGCTCACGTACGAGTCGCGGATCGTGTCGTTGGTGAGCAGGTTGTAATTGTTCTGGAGCACGGTGGCCGGAATGCTCTCGGTCCCCTGCAACATGTCGAACGACCAGAGGCTGATGACCACGCCCAGCCCGTTGGCGTGCGCGGCGTTGAGGATGGCCTTGACGCCATCGATGTGCGACTGCGGGATCACCTGCACGGTGCCGTCCGAGCCGTAGCCGGGCGTGACCGTCCCGTTGGTGTGGAACCACCAGCGGATGATCCGGCCGCCGGCGTCGTGCGTGTTCTTGAAGATGGCGTTGAACGTGGTCAGGTCCGGGTTCGGCACGTCGTTGGCGAAGTTCACCCAGGCCACGTTCAGGCCGGCCGCGAACTGACAGAGCTCGCCCGCCCCGCTCCCACCGGCCGCGCCGCCGGTTCCCGAAGCGCCCGCTCGTCCACCGCTGCCGGCGCCCGCGCTGCCGCCGGTCGCGGATCGCCCGCCCCCGCCGGCGCTGCCGCCAGCTCCGGAAGCCGCGCCGCCGGTGCCGGTCGTCGCGCCGCCCGAGCCGGTGCTGCCGCCGCTGTGGCCCCCCGTCGCGCCGCCGGTCCCGACCGCGCCGCCACGTCCGGTGCTGCCGCCCGTGCCGAGGGTGCCGCCCGTGCCGACGCTGCCCCCGGTCCCCAGGGTGCCGCCCGTGCCGACGCTGCCGCCCGTGTGACCGCCGGTGCCGACGCTGCCGCCCGTGTGACCGACGCTGCCGCCCTGTCCGGCATTGGCGCCCCCGGTCCCGGTGGTGCCACCGGAATCACTGGACCCGCAGGCGCCCAACGCCAGCGCGCAACCGAAAATCAGGGACGTGGCCGAACGTACGTTCACGAGACCTCCTGAGCCAGGGCCGGGGCGACGTCGCAGAGTCCCCCTCCCCCCGTAAAGCGAGTCTGCCAAAAAGGAGATGTTTTACCGCAACTGCGCGGCCGTTTGTTCCGCAATGCGCTGAAAGCGCCCATGCGGGTACTGCCGTAAGTAGCGTCTGGCCAGCGCGACGGCTCGCGAATCGCCATTTTGGCCGCTCGCTTCGATGGCGACGGCCAGCGCCTCCTCGGCCAGCGCCCCGCGCGGGTAGCTCCGGAGGTAGTCCAGCGCCAGCCGCTCGGCGCGCGCCGGCTGACCGTCGGTGCGCAAGGCGCGCACGGCGGCCATCAACCGCGCCGGGCTCTCGCCGGCAGCCACGTGCGGGCGCGCCGGCCGCGCCAGGTCCGGTGGTGTGGAGTCGACACTCAGCGCCGGCAGCGGCGCCGGCCGGGCCGCCAGCGCGATTGGCGCGATGACCGGGGCGGCGGCCGGGGACGCGCGACGCCGCCCGGCATGCGGCGCGATCGCCGCGACGGCGGTCGCCAGTCCCAGGGACACGAGGAGCGACACGGCGGCCGGCGACAGGAAGGCGAGCAGCGCCGGACGGCGCGCCCGGCGCCCCACCAGCACACGGACCAGGATGGCCGCCTGCCGGTCCGGCGAGGCCTGCAGCGGCGGCATCTCCTGCACTGCCGCCGCCAGCGCCGCCCCCGGTGTTCCGGGCGGCAGATCCATGTTGGTCAATCGCTGCACCGCACCCATCCATAGGGGCGGCAGGGGTCGGACTGGTGCGCCCGAGGTCGGGGGCGTCAGAAACGAGCGGTCAGCGCCTGACGGGCAGCCGTCTGGAAGCGGCCCGTCGGGTAAAGCCGCAGATACTGCCGCGCGAAATCGGCCGTCCGCGGGCTCTGCAGGGCGGCCGCGGCCTCGATCTGCAGCGCCAGCGCCTCCTCGGCCAGCGCGCCGCGCGGGTACGACCGCAGATAGGCATCCAGGAGCCGGGCGGCCCGGCGCGGATCGTGCTCGCTGCGGAGCGCGCGCACCGCCGCAACCAGCGGGGTCGGGTCCTCGCCCCTGGCCAGGCGGGCCCGCGCCGGCGCCCGAACCGCCGGCGCGCGAACGGGCACCGCCACGGGCGTTTCGACGGGCGCCGCCGGCCGGACGACCGGGGGCGCGGTGACGATCGCCGGCGGCGAGAGGACGAGCGGCGGCTTGGCCGGCGCGCTCACGACGGCGGCGCGGGTCTCGGTGAGCTTGCGCCAGGTGCGGCCCACCCAGTCGTGTCCGACGGTGGCAGCCGCGCCTGCCGCCCCCGCGACCAGCAACAGGGCCCCGGCCAGCGCCGGCCGCAGCAGCGCGGCGCCGCTCCAGGGGCGCCATCGCCGGCGCGCCGTCACGGACGCCAGGATGCGCTGCTGCCGGGCGGCCGTCGCGACCACGGGCGGCATGGCGGCGACCGCCTGGGCCAGCTCGGCCTCTGCCGATCCGCTGCGTGGGTTCGTGTCGCGCAGCCGCTGCATCAGGGGCGCGTCACCTTCCGCTGCGCGATCAGCGCGAGCAACTTCTTGCGGGCGCGGTGGATGCGCGCGCGCACGGTGTTGACCGGCGCGCGCTGAAACTCGGCGATCTCCTCGGCCGTGTAGCCGTCGACCTCGAACAGCACGAACGTCGCGCGCAACGGCTCGGTGAGCTCGTTGAGCAGCCGATCCAGCAGCTGGCGCTTCTCGCGCGTCTCCAGCGCCATGAGCGGCGTGGGGCCGGGCGCCTCGAGCTGGTCGGAGACCGGCACGCCGCGCTTCAACACGCTGCGGATCCAGCGCAGGCGCCGGTGATCGCGCACCTGGTTGGCGGTGATCCGGTACAGCCAGCCGCCCATGTTGCGCCCGTCGAAGTCGGCCAGGCGGCGGTGCACGATCACGAACACCTCCTGGGCGAGGTCGTCGTGATCGGCGGGCGGCGCGCCCAACGCGCGCAACCAGCGCAGGACGTCCTCGAACCAGGCCGCGTACACCGAGCGGAAGTCGCGCGGATCGAAGTCGCGCGCGCGCGCCGCGGGAAGAGGGCTCCCCGTGCCGTTCAAAAGGGTCGCGCGCGGCCCCGTCGTGGACGACAGCTTGACGAACAAGGCTGGCGGAAAGCTTAACTGACCCCAAAGGCCGCGAGAAGCACATCGTGTAGATTCGACGGGTTTGCGCCGTCTTGCGACATCTCGCCGCGCCGCCGCCCTGTTCGCCTGCACCGCGATGGGCGCCGCGGCGCGCGCCACCGCCGCCGACGACGGCGCCGCCGCGTTGATCGCCGTCGACGGGAGCTGCCCCGAGCCGGCCATCGACGGTGCGATCACGGCGCTCATCCCGCGCGGCGTCGCGGCCTTGCCGGAGACCGCGCGCGTCAGCGTCGTCGACCTGGGCGAGACCTATCGCGTCGCGGTCAAGGCGGACGGCCGGGCCCGCACGCGCCTGTTCCGCGATCCGGCCCGCGATTGCGAGCAGCGCGCGCGGTTCGCCGCGGTGTTCATCGTGCTGACCTTGCTGCCCCCCGAGCTGGCCTTCCCGCCGCCGCCCGCAGAGGCGCCGCCCGCCCCTCCGCCACCACCCCACCCGGCGGTGCCGGCGGCGGTCCCGACGGTGCCGGCGCCCGCGCCACGCCGCTGGCGGTTGGAGCTGACGGCCCTGCTGGAGGGGGCGCCGCCGGTCGCCGTCGGCCCGGCGGTGCTGGCGACGGGCGGCGAGGTTCGGGCCGTCCGGACGCTGGGACCCGTCGCGCTGGCCCTGGGCGTCGGGTTCGAGCCGCGGGCCAGCTTCTCGATCAGCGGCCTGGACGCGCGCGAGACGCGGGTGCCCCTGGATGTGAGCCTGCGCCTGCAGCGTGGGCTGGGCGGCGTGGAGCTGGCCGGCGAAGTCGGCATCGTGGCCGCGCCGCTTCACGCCGAAGGGCTGGGGACGGCCAAGCCGGCGTCGGGGACGCGGCTGGACGGGGGCGTCCGGTTCGGCGCGGCGTTTCGTTTTGCCCGGCCGGGCGCGCGCGTGGCGCCGTTCGTGGGCCTGCACCTGGTCCTGTTCCCCTGGCCCTACGAGATCACCGCCGACCCGGCGGGTGGCCTCGGCACGACGCCGGTGCTCTGGCTGGGCGCGCGGGCCGGGCTGTCGATCGCGCTGTGAGTCAGGGCGTGACGGGCGCGGCCGACGCCACGCGCGACGGCATCGCCCCGGCCACACCGTCGCCCAGCGTGGCCGTGTTGCCGTTGCCCGAGGCGTCCAGCGCGCGCCCGCCGCTGCCGACGTCGTCAAACGTCCAGTAGGCGACCAGCCCGGGCACCGGCCCGGGCGGCGCGTGCAACCGGTCGGCCGAGACCTGGGCCGCCGTGCGGGCCGCCGTCCAGACCCGCACCTCGTCCATCAGCCCGGCGTAAAGGTCGTGGGACCCGTCGAGGGTCCCGAACCAGACCGACGTGGGCGTGCGCTCGTCGGCTGGATTCGCCTGCGCGTCGACGGCCGTCCCGTCGACGTAGAGGACGTGCGTGGTGCCGTCGAAGGTGTAGGCCAGGTGGTGCCAGGCATTGGCCGGCGGCACCGCCGGGGCCTGCACCAGCACCCGATCGACGTACACGCGCCAGACCGCCAGCGCGCCGCCGTGAAAGCCGAGCTGGACGCCGTTGCTGAAGTCCTGCCGCGCGACGAACAGCACCTGATCGGCGGTGGCGGGCACTGGCGGGTACTCGACCCACATCTCGATCGTTTGCGGCGCGCCGGCCGACGGAAAACCGGCGTTGGCGGCGGTGGCATAGTCCTTCATCCCGTCGAAGCTCAGCGCGTAGCCGGCCCCGCCGCCGTCCAGCGGCGGGAAGGGGTTGGCGTCGGACGGCCCCCCCATGCCGAAGTCCGCGTCGGTCAGGCCCACCCCGCGGGTGCCACGGCATCCGACGGCGGCCAGCGCGACCAGCAGGGCCCAGGCAATCCGGCGCACCCCCTCACATTAGGAG
>Ga0070679_100003630_pt1 | contig 14107 bp, 9 predicted proteins | sample KBSC63BmetaG_FD_65652 | JGI IMG/M metagenome (GOLD analysis project Ga0070679, IMG submission 65652) | Corn rhizosphere microbial communities from Kellogg Biological Station, Michigan, USA - KBS C6-3B metaG | ecosystem: Host-associated > Plants > Roots > Rhizosphere | place: USA: Michigan... | reverse complement strand
GGGTTGGTGCCCCAATCAAACCCACCCACGTCAGTACCGAAAGCAATCTTCACTCCAGCTTTAAGCGCACGGCGAAAAGTGTCCTCATGGATTTTGATCATGTCGAGCCACACCTTGGCCCCGGCGTTCGCTCGTCCCTGCGCCACATACTCACCCACATAGATGGTCGGCACGTAATAGATGCCTTTCTGTACCATCGTCTTCAGGTCGGCGTCCGCGATATAGTTGCCGTGCTCAATGGAATCCACCCCCGCCTCAACCGAATTGTGGACACCGTTCAGTGCCATGGCATGCGACGCGACTTTGTGATGCTCGCGGTGCGCTTCATCCACGATCGCCCGCAGCTCGTCCGGGGTGAAGGTCGGAATGTCGTCAAGCACTCCATCCGGCCTTACGAAATAACTGCGATCGGAATAAACCTTGATCCAGTCGGCGCCAAAGCTGATCTGCTCGCGAACGGCTTTGCGCGCTTCGTCGGCTCCATCCACCAACTGCACACCGTGAGGCACCTGGATTTCCCAGCTATAACCTTGCAGCGGATATGCGCCGGTCACATCCATCGCCCTCGTCGCCACCTTCATCCGCGGTCCGGGAATCACGGCGTTGTTTATTGCCTTCTTCAGGTCCGCGTCGGCATAGCCGGCGCCCTCGGTTTCAAGATCGCGAATTGTGGTGAAGCCATACTCGAGCGCCCGTTTTACCGAGCGTGTCCCGAGAATCGCGCGATATGCGGTGGATTGCTTGAGCAGCTGGACGTCATAATCCTCGGCCGTGATGTCGCCCTGTAACAGCGTATGAGTGTGCGTGTCGATCAATCCGGGGAGGCAGGTGCGGTCAGAAAGATCAATGGTCTGCCCGCCTGCAGGGGCGGTGCCTCCTTCGCGCACTTCCTTGATGCGCTCGCCTTCTATGGTGACTAGCACGTTCCGTTGCACCTGGCCCGATTCGGGCTGGAAGAGAGCGCCGCAGCGCAGATACCGGACGGGTGGCGGAGCAGGTTTGGTAGGCGTTTGAGCTGTTACATAAGACGAGATCAGTACTGTGGCGGCGAGCAGAAAAAGTTTTTTCATTGGCACCCTCTTGCGAAAGCAAGCTGGTAATCCTACCAGAACACATCCAGCGCGACACGCCAGAGTTCATTAAGAGCCTCAGGGTTTCCAATTAGAAATCCACGTGCCGTAAGTGGCGCAACTTACGGTTAACACCTGACCGGGGTGTCAGGTAAAAACAGAAGGAGTTTATTCATTTCCAGTAGTTTTGCTGCCAGCCAGCGTGTGGTAGGATGCCCCGAGCAACCGGAGAACGTTCATGGATCTCGCATTGCGCCCGATGAGTACATCTCAGGTTCTGGATAGGACTTTCAGCCTCTACCGCCAGAATTTCATTCTTTTTGCTGGAATTGCGGCACTTGCCCCTGCCTGCTTACTGCTCATCAGGTTTCTAACGCTCTCCATAGGACGCGCATCAACCAACGGGATGGCAGGCATGATTGCGGCCGGTGTTGCCGCAGGGCTTGCCATGATCGCGCTCTTCATCCTGTGGCTGATCGGATACGTACTTTCATACGGCGCCACAGTGTATGCGGTTTCACGATTTCATTTGGGACATGGCACCTCGATCAGGGAAGCCTATGGGTTGATCCGCCCCTACGCCGGCCGGCTGGTGGGCATAGTGATTCTGGCCTTCCTGGCTGTTGTCGCCGTCACTTTGGTTGCCTTTATCGCTGGCGCTGCTCTCGTCTTCGCGACTGGCGGCTTCAAAGGTGGCCCGAGCGGTGGCGTCATTCTGATTCTGGTGCTGCTGGTAGTTGCGACGATCTTGGCCGATCTTTACGTTTCGGCGAAATTCGCGCTTTCCGTACCTGCCTGCGTGATTGAAAATCTTGGAGTCACTGACTCCATGCGCCGAAGCAGCCAGCTCGCCCAAGGTTCGATTCTCCGCCTTGTTCTTGTGAATTTCCTCGCCGCGATCATCTCACTTGTGCTCTCCATGGTTTTGTCCGTCCCTTATTTCATTGGCGTTGCGCTCATGGTCACAAAAAAAGATCCTGCCGCTTTGGTTCCGTTCCTCATGTTGCAGTATGTGGCCGAATTCCTCGCCAGCAGCCTGGCCTTCCCGATTGCCACGATTGCCGTTTCCTTGATCTACTACGACGAGCGCGTTCGAAAAGAAGCATTCGATCTCCAGCTCATGATGCAGACGCTTGGGTACGCTGAACCGGCGCAGGCCGCCACCGGAGCCGCTCCCGGAATTGGATGAAGCCGACAGCAAGATTTTTTACAGCTCTTTCTTTCTGTATAGCCATTGCAGCTCGCCCACCCCAGGCATTTGCAGCTGACGTTTCTGTGCAGGAATACCGGCAGCAGGTAAGCGATCTCCGTACCCGGGTTGATTCTCTTAAAACGCACCCGGAGCAAGCCGGCGAGTTGCTCAACTCAATTCCTGATGAGCAGACTGTTCGTGCGGGCAAAGACGACATCGCTGTCTCCTATCGGACATTGAAAAATGAGCTGACTGCTTTCTCCGCGGATGCGGAGCACAAACCCGACAGGCTCGATAGAATCAGCAATTACCTTCAGACTCTCGAAAGCGAAGCCGATAACTATGCTCATCCTGAAACTCTTGATCCGGAACGGAGCAAGCTGGACGCCATCTTGTCTGCACACGAGTTTCAGAAGGTCCACGCTCCCGGATTGAGAGAACGGCTGCTCAGCAGGCTTTACCGCTCGCTCGGCCGTTTTCTGATGCGGCTCATGCTCTCCGGAAACGCTCATTTTTCCCTGGTCCAAGCGCTTGTTTATGTCCTGCTCGCCATTGCCGTGGTCGTTGTGATTATTTGGACGGTCCGGCGGTTTAGGCGTCCAGAAGAAGAAATTGCGGCGCGAGAAATTATTCCTTTTGCTCCTTCGGCGCGAAGCTGGCGCGCGTGGCTTGTTGAAGCCCGCGAGTTTGCCGCGGAGAGCGACTGGCGCAACGCTATCCACATGGCATACTGGGCAGGAATTTCTTTCCTTGAGGCAGGTGGCGCTTGGAAACCTGATCGTGCCCGGACACCACGAGAATATCTGCGCCTGATCAGTTCCCGTGATCCGCAGTTCCCACCTTTATCCACGCTTACCCGAAAGTTCGAGGTGGTATGGTATGGCGACCATCCCGCCCGCCAGGCGGATTTTGAAGAGACCTTGCAGCATCTTGAGAGGCTCGGATGCCGTTAAAGATCGCACCGGCTGACCGTAAGCTGCTCCTCTGGAGTGCCGCAATTCTGTTCCCCGTGGTGGCGGCACTGGCGATACTTTCGGGAACCGACGAGGAGGATTCCGGTGTACCCAGCACCTATTCCGCTGAGTCCCAGGGCGCAAAAGCAGCCTGGCTCCTTCTGAAAGATCTGCATTACAGGGTGGAAAGGTGGGATAGCCCACCTCGAGAGCTGCCGACGGATGCCAGGAACGTAGTGCTCATTCTCGCCAACCCCAGCACGGCGAGTCTTGATAGAGACGATAAGGTCGCGTTAAACACGTTTCTTGGCCGTGGCGGTCGCATCCTGATAACCGGGTGCGCAGTTCGTTCATTTGTACCGCAAGCGGCCGTGGAAGCTGAGGATATCGCTGATCCTTCCTGGAAGCATTACAGCCCCGAACTTCTCACCAGCCTTACCAGAGCGGGCGATATCAGTATGTCTCCGTTCTGTTATTGGGAACACAGCACCCCTCCGCTACTTGCGCACTACTCCGATAAAGGAAGACCTGTTGTTGTTTCCTACAAAGTAGGAAGAGGCGAAGTCGTGTGGTGGGCGTCTTCCACTCCGCTTACAAATGCGGGGATCCGCGAAGCTGGAAATCTCGGACTTTTCTTGAACGCGCTCGGGGTTCGCCAAACCGCACACATCTTATGGGACGAGTACTATCACGGAGAAAGAGCGACGCTGGGCAGATATTTCGCCGAGCGGCCAATCCTATTTGGCCTGTTACAGTGTGCATTGCTGTTTGCTGCTGTCGTGTTTACCCACTCGCGCCGTAATCTGCCGATTCATCCTGCGACCGAACCGAGCCGCCTCTCACCGCTTGAGTTCGTGGAAACACTCGGCAATTTATATCGCAAAGCCAGGGCTTCACGGGTTGCGCTTGAAGTTCCCTACCAGCGCTTTCGAACCGCCGCCACCCGCCGGTTGGGCTTGCGTCCGGAGCCCTCGAATTCTGATCTCGTGAACGCGCTGCATCAACGCGTCGGCTACAAGGACCCGTCACTCGGAAACCTGCTGAGTAGAATTGAGGACGCACTTTATTCCGAGCCTTCGGAAAAGGTGATTTTGGAGCTGGTGCAAGAACTGAACCGGCACATGTACAACCTGAGACTTTTGCCAGAGGAGACTATCACCAATGGAAACCGTGTCCCGGGTGCTGAACCACGGACGAACTGAGCTGGCCAAGGTCATTGTCGGCCAACCTGAGCTCATCAATCAGTGCCTGCTCACGATACTGTGCGGCGGTCATGCTCTGCTGGAAGGCGTACCTGGAATCGCCAAGACCCTGGTGATCAAGTGCTTTGCGCGCCTCTTCGAACTTGATTTCCGCCGGGTCCAGTGCACCTCTGACCTCATGCCGGCTGATATCATCGGAAGCAACGTCCTCAATCTTGCCAGCAGCACGTTCGCTCTTCATCGCGGACCGCTGTTTACTGACATGCTGCTGGCTGACGAAGTCAACCGCATGCCTCCGCGCACGCAGGCCGCGCTGCTGGAAGCCATGGAAGAACGGCAGATCACCATCGATGGCGTGCCGCACCGCCTCTCAGAGTTCTTCACGGTATTCGCAACGCAAAACCCAATTGAGTTCGAAGGGACTTATCCGCTCCCGGAAGCGCAACTCGATCGATTTCTCATGAAGATCCAGGTGCACTATCCGGAAGCAGATCAGGAAATTGCCATTCTGGAGCAACACCATCGTGGATTTGACGCTCACGACCTTGATGCCGCACAGATTCAATCCCTACCCACTGAAGTGCTCGCAGGCGCGCGCGCCGAAGTCCGCAATACAAAAGTTGAGCCTGCCCTGTTTCAGTACATCGTCAATATCGTGCGCCGCACACGAGACTGGCCATCGCTTGGCATGGGTGCGAGTCCCCGCGCAGCCATCAGCCTGATGCAGGTTGCCAAGGCTGCAGCGGCGCTGGAGCAACGCGATTACCTGATTCCAGACGACGTGAAGACGGCAGTATTGCCGGTGCTCCGCCATCGCGTGTTGCTCAAGCCTGAAGCAGAACTGGAAGGCCAGACCCGCGATCAAGCCTTGAAAGAGATCGTCGGCACGGTTGAAGTTCCGAAATAGCAACCCATGTCCAGCCCGGCCCTGATTCCCGATTCGGTAAGTGCGCTCGCAAAGCAGACGCGCGCCCTGGGCTTCGGTTTCGGGCCGCGCTTCTTTTTGCTGATCAGCCTGGGATTGCTATGGGCCATACCTGCTTTCTGGGACTACCGCTTTCTGCTCGTCATGCTCGCATGGGATGCATGCGCCGTCATCGCGTGGCTAATTGACCTGGTTTCCCTTCCCTGCCCAAACCAGCTGGTTGTGCAAAGGAGCTGGGGAGGCGCGCCGTCCCTCAGCAACAACGTCGAGGTCACTCTGACGTTGCAGAACCGCAGTTCATCGTACGTGGAATGCAAAATCGTGGATGACATTCCCACGGCCCTGAGTCCCACACCACCGCAGTTGGAAATCAAAGCCCCTAAAAGGGACACTGCGGCTACGCACTACACCGCCTGCCCCCTGCAACGTGGTGATGTGCAACTCAACTCGGCTTGGCTCCGATATCAGAGTGGAGCGCAGTTCGCCGAGCGCTGGGCACGTGCAGATATTGCGCAGACCATCCGCGTATTTCCCGATCTTGAAGACGCTCGCCGACATAACATTTACCTCTCGCGGGCGCGACAGATCGAGCTGGAAAAGAGGCTGATCCGGCAGCGAGGTGTCGGGCGGGAATTTGAAAGTTTGCGTGAATACCAGCCTGGTGACGAATTTCGCAATATCTGCTGGACGGCCACGGCACGGCGCGGGAAACACGTAACCAGGCTTTTTCAGGTCGAACGAAGCCAGGCAGTGTGGATTGTTATGGATGCCGGACGCCTCCTCCGTGCACGGGTTGGCGAATTGAGCAAACTCGATCTCTCGGTGAACGCCGCACTCTCACTTGCCCAGATCGCTCTTTACTCCGGAGATCGCACTGGGTTACTGGTTTACGGTCGCGACGTTCAGCAGCGTGTTGGACTGGGCCGCGGCCCCGGTCACATGCGCTCGATTCTGGAAGCGTTAGCATCTGCGAAAGAAGAGGTGGCTGAAGCTGATCATCTCCGTGCCGCGGCTGCTCTGATGCAATCGCAGAAGCAGCGCGCGCTGATTATCTGGGTCACGGACCTGGCAGACACCTCAATGACGCCGGAGGTGATTGAGAGCGCGTCTCAGATTCTCTCCAAGCATCTGCTGCTGTTCGCCGTCATCGCACAAACTGACCTGCAGCAGTTGGCGGCAACGCGCCCGGAGAATGAAGAGGAGATGTTCGCCGTTGCTGCCGCGCAGGAACTCGTACACCGGCGCGAGCAGCTGATCGCAAAAGTTCGCAATCGCGGAGCACTCGCCCTGGAGATCGCTCCCAGCCGGTTGACCACCACCCTCGTGAATCAATATCTGGAGGTAAAAGAGCGCAATCTGATTTAGCCACAGATAAAAATCTGGGGAGCCCGTGGGCTCCCCAATTTTCATTCCGAGCAACTAGCGCAAGCTGACGACAGCACTCTGAATCGTGCCATCATCCAGCGGCAGCAGGAATGCATAGCAGCCGCCGGAGAGCCCCGTCGTCTTCCAGTTGAACTGGAAGCGGTCGTTCGTCTCCAGCAAACCATTGCCGGTAAAGTTCGCATCCACGGCAAGACCCTGCTGACCCGCAACGCAGGAAGGATCAGGCGCAACCTGAATGGTCCCCACTGAAGAGGGTGTAACGATGAAGGCTCCTTGCGCGTTCTTAAGGCTCCATTTAACCGGGATGGTAGAGCCTATGTTGAATGTCTTTCCGTCCGGACCGTCAGGCGACAGCTGCGTGAGGAATCCGGAGAACACATAGTGCACGTCATAGCCGGCGCTGACCGGTGCTGCCGTGTTTCCGGCGGCATCTTTCGCGCCTGCACAGATCGCAACAAAGTGGCCTACACCGTTCGATGTTCCTCCCGTAATCGTCAATGAGGCTTGAACCGCAATGCCGGAGGCTGAGTCGGTTGTCGAGCATGACGCAGCTGGCACAGCGCCAAGCGTGTAGGTTGAGCCATTGCTAACCCCAAGCACGCTGACGACCGGGGGAGTGGTGTCCACCACATTCACCGCAAAACTGCCAGTGGCGGTCTTGTTACGGCTGTTCGTCACCGAGCAATTCACGGTCGTGGCCCCGAACGCGAACTGCGAGCCCGAAGCCGGAGAGCAATCGGCGACCAGATTGGTGTCGCGCGCATCAGTCACGGTCACCGAGTAACTTACGATTGCTCCCGCTGCGCTGGTCGCTTCTGCGGTGATATCCGCCGGAAGATGCAATACAGGAGGCGTGGCTTCCGGCAGTGTGAGATACACCATCGGCATGTCATGGTCAGAGATACGCTCTGAGCGGTTGGGATCGTTGCGGAACACCTCCGGGAAATCAGCGTTGTTGCGCGCAACCGCAAACCGGCTGACCTTGCCCAGCAAGGCCTCATTGACAACAATGTGATCGAGTACCTGCGCACTGCCGTCGAACACGAACGAGTAGCGCTGGTCAGGCGGCAATGTCGTCATCAGATCCGTAAAATCCGGATCGACGAGGTCCGGGCTGGCAGTCACGACCTGGTCCGGCGGAGTGGGCCGACCGAGAATGGTTCCCATAACGTCCACATATCCGTCACTGAACTCGAACGCATTGCAATCGCATATCGAAATCACGTTCTCGCCTGCTGCCTCGTGCGATTGCAGCAGGTTTGCCAGAAATTCCGCCTGGGCCGCGCGTTTTGCGCGCACACGCGGGCCGTCTATGGGATCGTCAACACTGAGCAGCGAACGCAGGTGGTTCACCACCAGAGTGAACGGCAGTGAGGTATCGGACCCGGCCTGTGAAGCCGTGGCTGTAAGCACCAGCGGTGGCCGGTCATTGAGCAGTGCAGTTGTTCCATCAGGCTGGATAAAGGTAGTATCCTTGCCCTCCTGCACCACGCTGATGACGTTGATTCCTGGCTTGACCAGCAAAGCGACGTCGATGCCGCCAACGTCATTTCCTTCCACCAGAAACGACTGGTAGTTCGGCGGCGTTTGTCCCGCTGCCGAAGCATCAGCGTCGATCTTGCTCGCCAGCGCCTGCAGTGTAGTGAGATTTTCCATCTCTTCAATGCCCACGACGTCGGGCGCGTTGAGCACGTTGCGAATTGCTAATGATGCCTTGTTCAGTCGGTTAGCGAAGGCCGTTGCGGTCAGCGCCACGTCGCTGGTTCCTGGATCATTCACCGTGTCATAGAAACGTTCCATGTTGAAGTTAGCGATCGTGAGTTCATTCCCGCTCGCCAGGGGCACTGGTGTTGCGCTCACGTTGCCGCTGGCCGTCGCGCCGGAAGCAGGATCTGTATCGATGGTGTAAGCACGCGTACTGAAATCGAGCGGCCCCGTCAGGTTTGTGACCACGGCCCCGCTGGTGACGTCGAGCTTTGTCGAACCAGCTTGTGCACCGGTATCCACTCGAATGAGCTCCGGATTTGCATCGAATCGCCGCACGTTCGCAGGCGAACCCGCAGGCAGCGGATCAGGGAGTTGCACGCCCGGCTCGCGGAAAGGACGAGCGATGCCTGGCAGCACGCCGTACAAGATTCCGTTCGACGTTGACGTCGCATTCGCTTCGGCCAGATTGCCGTCAGTGGGTGCGGTTACGTTCAGAACATCCACGTGAACGCGCATACCTTCATATCTCTCCAGCTGATCGATGGGCCCGGCAGGATTGGTATCCGTCACAGTAAGCGTGACCGCCGTGGGCAGCGGGTTTCCCGTGCTGATCAGCGTAACAGCCGGAGAGCCGGCTATTTCGGTAGAGGAGGGGCTATTGGGATCGGAGCTTGGTATGAATTCCTGCACTGTCCCGACGACCTGCACCAGATTGCCCACCAATGCTGCAGCTGGAGGCCGACTGGAAGTGAACACGAATACACCTTCGGATGTATTCGGATCGGCGTCTACATCGGCATCAGAATTCTGCATGAAGAAGCCGTTGCTCTTCAGCCCGGTTACGATGCCGGTGGTTGAGACAAGTCGTCCTGCAAACGGTGACGCATCTCCATTCCCCTGAATGTCATGAACCGAGAGTTGAAGCGGTGCGGCGGTTACGCTCAGCGTGATGGTAGCGCTTCCGGTCCTGCCCTGAGCGTCAGTGATGGAGATCGGAAGTGTCTTGGAACCGGGAGTTGTATTGACCGAAACGAGTGTCGAGAACGAGAACGTATTGTTGCCGGCGGTCGCATCGCCGTTAGTTCCGTCATCGAAGAACGGCTCAGTCGCCGAGCCCCCAATCCCGCTTAGATCGCCGGTCACAGTAATTCCGGTACTGGTGGGATTTGCGCCAGGAGTGACCAATACCGTCAATAGGACAGTCCCGCCCTGAATGACTGAAGCAGGACTGGCTGCGCCTGCGCCGCTCGGGTTGGTGGTGCCAACCGGCGTATTGCGCGGGTTCGGCGCACCGGATACGAAGTCCGCACTATTATTGTCTGTATCTTGCAGGCCGTTATTTCGGCGCAAAGCTGCCGTGGTGTTGGTGAGCGTGGGTGCAGCCGCTGTTCCCTCGAAGCACGAAGCACCGCCCGTACCAGTGCCGTAGCCCATAAAGTCAACCACATTGCCGCCGAGCGGACAGCCTCCGCTAAGGGCAGTTATGCTGCTGACCAGCGCCACTTTGCCGGCGGTCGCGCTCATGGCGATATTGCCGGTCGCGTTTGGCGTAGGAAGCGGCGTTGTCCCACCGGCGCCCTGCGATTCCTGGATCAGGAAATACTGCCCAGGTGCAAGCGAGCCGTTCAGTGCCGTAACTTGCCACGTTGTTCCCGCAGCCGACGCATACTGCACCGACCAGCCGGTCAGGTTCACAGTTGCGCCATCGGCATTGAAGATTTCGATGAAGTCGTTCTTAAACGTTGCCCCGGCATTGCCGCCACCGCCATAAACCTGGCTGATGACGATTCCATTAGCACTTGCTCTCACTGCGGGCGCCGGTCCCGCAAGGTAAAGGCTGATGATCAGGAGGGAAAAAACAATGAGTAGGCTAGACGCGAGCGTTTTTCTTAGCATAGCGGCTAGCAGTATCTATGCTGCTGAACCAGAGCTGCAATGAAATTCGTGTTAAAGCTAACTCTTATTGTTTTTGGAATAAGATGCTGCTGTCGTATGCACACTCGGCGAGGCAGTCTGGCTTGAAATTTCCTAATTCGCTGTTACCGAACTCGACTCGCGAGCTCCGCCGCGCGCGCAGAAGAACAGATAACTGAAAAATACCGCCGCTACGGCAGCCGCCAGCGTGAACTTCCATCGCGGCGGAATATTGGGAGAGGGCGAAATGAAGCCTTCAATCAATCCGGCCACGACCAGCATCGGTAGGATGCCGAGGACGAGACGCACTGCCTCACCACCCGATTTGGCAAGCGAATCGGAACGAGAAAGCATCCCTGGGAAAAGCATTCCTTGGGCTATGCGAAGACCTCCACCGCCCGCAACAAAGATGGCGGGTAGCTCTATGACCCCATGACCTGCGACGAAGCTCCACAACGGCAAACTCATTCCACCGAACCAGCAGGCCACCGCTATCACCCCGAGCAGTAGTCCGTTGAAAATCAGCATGAACACCGTTCCGGCTCCAGCCGTAATTCCAAGGGCAAAAATAGTGAATGACACGGTCAGGTTATGCGTCATGATCCTGCTGGACTCCGCAGGTTTTACACTTACGATTGAGTCAGTCCACATCTTGTGCTGTTCGATGGTTTCGATCATTTTGGGACCGAGGAACAGCCGCATGAACTCGGGGTGGGTCGCTGACAACAGCGTTCCTGCCATTGCTCCTATCACGAAAAGCGCGAAAGCAGTCGCTATCAGACTAAGATTGCGCCGGAAAATCTGCGGGTAGGCGGAACCGTAGAAATGGACAATACCCTTCATACTCGATTTTTGCGCCGAATAGATGGTATTGTGGGCGCGGGAAAGCAGCAGATTCAGGGTACGCGAATACGTTCTGCCGCTGGAGTCTTCACGTAAAGCCGAAAGATCGGCGGCCGCCTGGCGATACAGCAGGCCAAGCTCTTGCAGTTCAAGCCGTGTGAGCGAGGCCAGACCGTTATCACGGGCCTGATCGAGAAGACATTCCAGTCGCTTCCAGTGGTTCCGCCGCTTTTCCAGCCAGTGGGCCGAGATCATACCGTGGACAAGCTTACCATTGAGACTCCGGAACAAGTGCAGTTGGAATATGCGCTTGCCGGCATCGGCAGCCGCTTCATGGCTGTCCTGCTCGACACGTTCATCCAGCTGGTCTTATGGGTGATCGTTCTCATATTCTCGATTGCCGTCAGCTTCAATCCGTTTTCCTCCAATTCGGGTGTCTGGGCAATCGCAATATTTTCCTTCCTGAGCTTCGTCGTTTACACCGGCTACTTCGCAATTTTGGAAGCCTTCTGGAAGGGCCAGACCGTCGGCAAACGCTGGGCCGGCATACGCGTGATTAAGGATTCCGGAAGGCCGATTACTCCGTTTGAAGCCATTGCGCGCAACCTGATCCGGATTGTGGACTATATGCCTGCCTTTTATGGCGTGGGTGTGGTGACCATGATGCTGAACACCAAGAATCGCCGCCTCGGTGACTTTGTCGCGGGGACAATTGTGGTGCACGAAACGTCTGACCGCGAATCAGCGATCTTCTTCAACACTCCCGCAGTCGCCGAACACGCGTTTCCCTCGGCTGCGCAATTGACGATAGAAGAAGCTGAGTTGATTGAAGCTTTCCTTGCGAGACGTCTGGACATTCCCCCTGCCATCAGGCAGCAAAATGCGGCACGGATCGCGCAAACGCTGGCCACAAGACTGGACATCGCACCAGACCAGCGTCCTGCCGACCATGAGAATTTTCTGGAACTGCTGGTGAAAGAGTTCAGGAACCGGGCACGCTATCGCTAGTCAGCCTGCCTGTGGAATCGGCAAAAATTGCGGGGCTGCGTTGATTCCCTGCCCGCCGGGCCGCCTGCGGCTGGCGGCGTGACGGTAAGCCTCTTCATACAGGCGACCTAATTCCGCTGGGCCCCGTGATTCCCGCAGGTGGGCCAACCCTGACTGCGCCAGTGCGGAACGGAACCCAGGATTTTCCGCCATAAACACAATTCGCGCGGCGAGATCACCGGTATTTCCTGCTGCGTACCACAGGCAGCCACGGCCGTAAGGAGTGACGTCGCGATTCTCCGGAGTGTCCGCCGCAATCACGGCCTTGCCTCGCATCATGGCTTCAACGCAAATCGCATTCGGCCGGCGAAGATCAACCAGGCTTGCGGATCTTGCCGGCGGCACTATTACGACATCCGCCAATTCCCATGCGTGCTCCACAGAGTCAACGAAGCGAACTTGCCCTGTGCGAGCAAGCTCTTGAATTTCGCCGATTTCTGTTTCCTGAACGTCACCGGCGCCCACCAGGGCAACATTGCATGAAGAAAGATATTCGGCGGCCCCCATGAACGCTTTCAGCGCTGCCAGGCTCTCTTCGCCTGGTTTGCGATCCGCACTCGCGTACAAGGATGGGACAAAAAATGTCGTAGCCGTTTCGGTATGAACAAGACGTGGTGACATGGATGGTAGCGATGCCAAAATGCTTTCTTGTGGCAACGGGAGAGGATCCGGAATCACGAAGATGCTATCTGCCGGCGCTCCTCGCTCCCGGGCTGCCTCAGCCGTCCTTGCACTATGCACCACGATCGCGCCTGCGCGAGCAAGGATGAACTGCTCCGCCACACGAAAAGATCGCCCCATCCAACTTCCGGCGTCGCACTGGCCGGTGGCGATGGCCAGTTCTTCGATGAAGGCTTGCACGTCGTAAACGACGCAGCTGCAGTTTCTTACCGCTGCCATACCGGCGGCGAAAGAGTGCGCGTGTAGCACGTCAGCCGCGAATTCCGGATTGCAATCAAGAATGGACTTGCGCCAGTTGCGTACGTCCTGCCACTCACGCAAAAGCGACAATTGTCGTGGACTTTCCTGCTGGTCACCTTTCAGGTACAGTTCAGCCGACCCGGCGCCCTGCGGAGTGACGATGAATGGCCGCATGCCGGCGATGATCTGGGTTTCGATCACAGGCAGCACGTCCCGCGCGTACTCGCACGCATGGATCACGCGCCACGCCTTTTTCGCAGGTTCGCGGCCTGAAGTTCCTTCAGAGAGAGCAGCTCTGGGTCCTGCTGCACCGGGATGGTAGTTCGGCATGGCTCGTCGTTAAGAGACTTCCCTCTTGGCTCGTTTCGCCAGCGCGGAATAGGCGATCACGCGGTTACGGCCTTCATGTTTAGCGGCGTATAGCGCCGCATCAGCAAATTCGATCAGGTCGCGCTTGAACTGCGCGTCCTCGTCGTACACGGCCAATCCAATGCTGATTGTAAGATGCTGAACCGAGTGGGGTGAGCCAGCAAAAAATTTTGCCTGTTCCACGGCACGGCGCAGGCGCTCCGCGACATAAATTGCACCACTTTCGGTGGTTTCAGGGAGGATAATCACAAATTCCTCACCACCATAGCGGGCCACCGTGTCGACTTCTCGCATGTCTTTCATGAGGATAGAGGACACGTCGCGCAGCATCTGGTCACCCACGTGATGACCAAAAGTGTCATTGAGCCGCTTGAAATGATCGATATCGATCATCAGCAGGGAAAACTTCTGGCGGCGGCGTTCCGCGCGCTTGAATTCAAGGTCAAGCTGCTGCTCAAAGTAGCCGCGCGATCGAAGTCCCGTCAGGTAGTCTGTGAAGGCGAAGCGGAGCAGCCCTTCATTGGCATAGTCGCGCGTGAGCAGGTTCTCTGACACAAGCGCCAGGATCCAGAGAAGCT
>Ga0070679_100003623_pt1 | contig 14119 bp, 10 predicted proteins | sample KBSC63BmetaG_FD_65652 | JGI IMG/M metagenome (GOLD analysis project Ga0070679, IMG submission 65652) | Corn rhizosphere microbial communities from Kellogg Biological Station, Michigan, USA - KBS C6-3B metaG | ecosystem: Host-associated > Plants > Roots > Rhizosphere | place: USA: Michigan... | reverse complement strand
CACTACGTATAGCAATAACCAAGGTCCGTGCGCACACTACGACCAGTACGGCAACACCGAAGCCAACTATCCGGCCGCTGGCGATCCCCAGATGGTATTCGTAGATGGTGTCGATATGCCAGAGGTAGACCAGCTGAGTTTAGCTACCGGCGGCAAATTTTATTATGACTGGGCAAGCAAGCGCATATACATATCGACAAATCCGAGCGGCCACACAGTAGAACTGGCTGTCCGTCCGACGGCTTTGGTGCTTGGCGGCACGGCGGGCGGCTATACGGTGAGAGGTGTCGGTTTCCGGCATTACGCCACCAATGAATACACTAGCATTACCTCTGGGGCTGTCTACATCGGCGGCAGCGGTGGAAATACCATCGAAAACGACACCTTCTCCTATAACGCCGGCAATGGTCTAACGTATTCAGCCTCGCAGAATTCTTCCATCAAGTCCACCATCTTCGCCTACAACGGCCATGACGGCGTGAATACGAATGGACACAATGGCAAGGGTTCCACCGATGACTTCGTGTTGTCAGACAGCGTGTTCAACCACAACGACAATGAAATGTTCGGTCTCAATTGCACCATCAGCTGCGCCGCCGCGGGTATTAAACTGGGCTTCATGGCCGGGTATACGATTAAAAATAATATCTTCGAAAACGGCCAAGCAGGCGCCCAGGGTGCGTGGTGCGACACGAGTTGCATAAATGGCGTATTCGTAAATAACCTGACCAAAAATAACGGCGGGGCTGGCTACTTCTACGAAGAAGACACCGACGGGATCGTGGCGAGTAATGTATCCATCGGCGATCGCACGGGCGTGAATCTGGGAGCTGCCAACACCAAGCTCTACAACAATACATACATCAATTGTTCACTCATCTGCATCAGGCTCTTCGACGATAGCCGCAGCCTGACCACCACCGGTCTGAGTATCGGCAATAACATCGTATCAGGCACCAGTGTCAATACGGATTGGTTCGGAGGAGGCCTGTCTAGCAACAATCAGTCAGATCCGTCAGGTTGGTTCAGCTACTTCGATTATAATTCCTACTGGCGTCCTAGCAACTTCATACTTTACCGGATGATCGGTACGTCTGACCAGCACTGGTACTCATCGGCCAGTTACAATAGTGCCTTTCCATCTTGGGAGGCACATGCCCAGGATGTGGTCGGGGGTAGTGATCCGTTCTTCACGAACGTAAGCGGGGGCGACTACACCGTACGTAGCAATAGCACGGCCTACCACAGCGGTGGCCCCATCCCGGCTGATGTCGCAGCTGCACTCGGTATTTCAACGGCCGCCGGTCAGACGCGCGGCGCCTTTATTTGGCCAGGAAAGTAAATGATGGATACGGACATAGCGAAGATCAACAAACAATTCCGTAAGATGATACGCCGCTTGCCCGGCCGCCAGATGATAGCGGTGCTCGCGGTGCTCGCATGTGGAACTGTCGGCACCAGCTTGCTTACGCAGTCCCATGCGTCTACTCCGACAGCTTCAGTCGAGGTAGAGAGCGGGGCGCGCTCCAGCTGCGCCACGACCATTCCGGATAACACTGCGTCTGGCGGCCAGGCTGTGAAATTTAACGACTGTAGCGCTAGTAGTGGTAACCCATCAGCCGATGCTGGCGCATCGTTGCCCATTTCTTATAGCTTGTCGTCACTCACAGGTACGGTGTTGTACGTGTCGCCGACTGGGTCTGACTCTGCCAGCGGCGCGGTCGCGTCACCTTACGCCACACTCGCTAAAGCTGTCAGCGCAGCCCCTTCGGGCGCCACGATCGTCCTGCGTGGCGGTACGTATCGCCAGGGCGGCGTAAACGTGAATAAAACCTTGAAGGTCATCGCCTACCCGGGAGAAACACCAGTATTTAATGGCGCCGTGGCCGTATTGGGCGGCTGGACGGTCTCAGGCAGTCAATCCTATCACTCATATACACCGATGCCCGTCAGCGACGGGGCGGGCATAAGTTTCACTACCTGCGCCAACCAAACCAGCAGCTGCTTGGGCAAATACCCTGATCAGGTCTGGGTTGGCGGCAGCCAGTTGCAGCAAGTCGGCGACCAAGGCTCTGTTGCCACCGGTAAGTTCTGGGTCGACACCACAAACAACCGCCTGTATATGGCTACTACCGATGTGAACAGTGGGAATATCGAAGTTTCGGGCCAGCGCTGGTTGCTGAATGTCACTGCTAGCAGCGTGACACTCCAAGGCTTCAAAGCCATCCGTTATTCCAATACCGCCAGCGACTACGGCGTCTTCAAATTCTCCGGTACGGCTGACAACGCGCTTATGCAGGACATCTATGAGAGCGACACGGCGTTTATGGCTGTCAGTTTCGGCCCGAGCGGTAGCGACCTCAATACCGGCTCGACCATCAAAGACTCGACCATTGGGTATTCCAACTGGATGGGTGTCAGCGCCAATGCCACCACTGATTTCACGCTCGATCACGACGATATCAGCAGCATGAACCAGTTCAACGAGTTTACTACCTCGCCCCAGTCCGGAGCGCTCAAGACTAGCCGGACCTGGCATACCAAGGTGTTGAATAGCAAAATCAATAACAATAAAAGCCAGGGGTTATGGTTCGATCAGAGCAACTACGATGTCGTGATCGCTAATAACGACATCGAAAACAACACGGGCTCTAGCGTGTTTTTCGAAATCTCAAACTTCGTGTACGCGGTGAATAACTATATTAAGCCGGCTCCTGGTGGCTATGCGATGAAAATACCCGGTACGTCCGATGTTTATTTGGTCAACAACACCCTAGTAGGAGGGATACCTCTGGTCGTCGCAACGGATAACCGGTCGATTCCGGGGTGTTCGGACCCGGCGCAGCCGGTGTGCGCCAATAGCCTTAGCAGCGACCGGGACACCTACCATACGCACTTACCGACGATGACTTGGATACCGGGAATCGATCTATCCCTGAATAACATAATCGTCTATCCCACGACTGGCAATTATTGCGGTACGACCGTGCCGTTCTGTATCACGCTGACGAACTCCAGCGCTTCAGTCGCCTTGAATGAAATTATCCATCCAGCCGATCCGGGCAATAGTGTTCCCCAGACGCTCATCGACGGTACTGTCTACGCGAATGGGAGCGGTAATGCCGCAACGGTAGGCAAGACCAATTACGCGAACGGCAGTGCGTTCGCGGCCGCCATGGCCGGAACGCCGGTAAATATCAGCGGGTTCGAAGCGCACGGCTACACCGGCAACCAGTACGTCGAAGCCGACGGTACTCCAACCAGTACGTTATCGGCCCTGCATACTAACGCCGTGCCGATTCCGGTGAACGCCACAATCAATAGGTACATGCCGAGCGGGGTTAAACACTACGGCGTCACTTGGAAGTAGTCTCTGGACCACTTTTTGGTACAATCAGACGTATGGACCACAAGACTGTCGAAGAATATATCCTGAGCATGCCCAATTCCCGGCTGGATTACCCCTTTGGCAAGGATGTCGCCGTCTATAAGACCGCGGGTGCTTCGAGCCCATCCGAGCCAGACAAGATGTTCGCGTTGATTACCGAGGGGAAGGATCCGGTGAATCTCAGTCTCAAGTGCGACCCGGTGCTGGCCGAGACGCTTCGCGCCAAATACGAGACGGTCATGCCCGGTTATCACCTCAGCAAAAAGCACTGGAACACCATCGTCCTGACCGGCCAACTGCCGTGGGAAGAAGTCCAGGCCCTCATACGCCACTCCTACGACCTCGTCGCGGGCAACGTTACGAAATAGTAACTGCCTATTGCTTGAGCTGCTTCAGGAGCAGCTCGGCGGCATCGTATTGGCTGGAGAGCAGGGCTTTGCCCTTCGGGCCGGTCGTGCTGCCATACGCTAGCTTCAGATCACGCTGGTAGGCGTCCAACTGCGTCTGGAGGACGCTTATGAAAGTACTATCGAAATTACTGGCCGCGGCCGCGGTCTGGAGCTGCGTATCGGTACGGGTGTCACGCTTCAGATTCAGGTCTTTGACCCCCAGGTTGTGCCCGTTATCGGCCAGATAGGTCAGGAGCTGCTGCTTGGCCGAGCTTACACTCAGGCTGGTGTTTATCGCCACGTTCGCGACGTCTTGGCTGGGCGTCTGACTAGTACTGAGGTTAGCGACCCGTGTCAGCTCGGTCTGATCCTGTGCCACGGTAGTCAGCGCTGCCAGGTTACCTCCACTCGAACCGCCCAGGAGCCCGGCGATTACCACGACCAGTATGACGAGCACCACGAGGCCGCCTACGCCGATAGCCAGCCGACTGAGCATAGAGTTGCCGGTAGGGATAAGTAGCGGCTTTTTGACGGGGTTTTCCGGGTTCAGGATAAAATCATACTGCTGGACGGCGGCATGCGGCTCGGACTGCTCATATTGCTTCTCCGGCCGGACAGGCGCGGCGTGCCCCTGGACCGGCGCGCCGTGCGGCTGCGCCCAGTCGTGCTGCTCCGGCGCGTGCGGGGTGACGCCAGCGGGCAAGTGAGGCTCCTGAAACTGGTGCGGCGGCTGTCCACCGGGTGCTTGCGGATTCATCCCGTTAGAACTCACTCGACCATTCAAGGTTCGGTAATTGTTGATAATCTAGCTTAGCTTCGGCCACCAAGCGTGCTGTAAACGTTTGCTGAGTTCTAACGGGATTCATCTTATGTTTATCTTAACAAACTTGTAGCCATTCCCGCCACAGATAACTACCATCTAATTGACAAACAAGCATAAGTATGATACATTCTAGGTAGTTCAAAACAACAAAATTAATAAGGGGTAAAAATGATCTCAGACATATCCTCAGACAAACTCGTAGAACGAACCCGTCATCATTACGGTGCTACAGAAGACGTGCTTAAGCTCGTACCAGTAGTTACCAATAAGGAACATGCTCACACAATTGCTCTGGGTGTTAACCGACAACTAGAAAAAATAACAGAGAAGGATATTAATAGCTCTGTGGAACGAGGTCTGTTACGGGCGAAGTTCGATCCTACCGGTCGCGAGGAATCCGACCCAGCTAAACTTCGCGAGGAAGTATTAAAACACGAGTTGACTATGGTTGCCGTGAACGCTGAAATCCAGCATGCCAATCTGGCCCCAGAAGACTTTAACGAAGATGCCAGACAGGCTGGACCCAATCCAATGCCACCTGTTGACTACCAGCTACCTCCACTGCCGAAAGAGTAGTTGAAATTTAGCACGAAGAGCCGGGTAATCCGGCTCTTTTTTATTTCGAGGAAGTTCGTATGCTTCGGGTCGTACCCGGTGCAATAACGATTCTGATACAAACAGGGGTGAGCTTGCCCATCTACCATCTACCATCTACTATCTACTAATATGGATGCCAAGGATGAGGTTAAGAGCCGGCTGAGTATCGAGGACGTCATCGGCGAATATGTCACGCTCAAACGGGCGGGACGGAACTGGAAGGGGTTGAGCCCGTTCAGTGCCGAGAAGACGCCTAGCTTCGTGGTGAGCCCGGAAAAACAGATCTGGCACGACTTTTCGTCCAATCGCGGCGGCGATATGTTCAGCTTCGTGATGGAGATGGAAGGGCTCGACTTCAAAGCGACACTGGACCTGCTGGCGCGTAAAGCCGGCGTCGATATGGAAAAGTACCGCGCGCAGTCCGGCGGCCAGCGGGGGCCGAACAAAGAACGGCTCTACGCGCTGCTCGACGCCTCGGCGCACTTCTATCAAGTACAGTTCAGCAAGAATCAGCCGGCGCTGGAATATGTCTTCAAAAAGCGGCAATTCACTAAGGAAACGGCGCTCGAATGGCGACTCGGCTACTCTCCGAATACTGGAGACGCGCTGGTTCGTTATCTCGCTACGAAGAAATTTACGCCCGAAGAGATGCAATCAGCCGGGGTGACGGCACAGCGCTATAGCGGTACGGCGGACATGTTCCGAGGACGGTTGATGATCCCGCTGCAGGACGCGCAGGGGCGGGTGATTGGCTTCACGGCTCGACTGTTGGAAGATAACCCGGAGGCACCCAAATATATCAACACGCCAGCGACGGCTTTGTATGACAAATCTCGGCATGTCTACGGCTTGCACCTGGCCAAAGAATCTATCCGCAAAGGAAAGTATGTCGTGCTGGCCGAAGGAAATCTCGATGTCATCGCCAGCCATCAGGCCGGTGTCCGGCAAGTCGTCGCCACCGCGGGTACGGCCCTCACCGAACCGCACCTGAAGGCTTTGAGTCGCTTCACGGGCGATATCCGCCTCTGTTTCGACGCCGATAAGGCCGGGATGAACGCCACCGAGCGGGCGATTCCGATCGCCAGCAAGGTGAAAGTCTCGCTCAGCGTCATCTCCATCCCGAGCGGCAAGGATCCGGACGAACTTATCAAGCAGGACCCGGAAATCTGGAAGGATATCATCGAAAAACCGCAATACGCGTTGGACTGGCTGATGGAGCGCTACGAGCAACTCCTGGATATCACCAGCGCCCAAGGAAAACGAGAGTTCAGCGACGTGCTGCTTCCGGTGATAAAGGCTCTGGCCGACCCGGTGGAGCAGGACCATTATCTGCGGGCCATCGCCGAGCGGATCGATATCAGCATGGAAGCTTTGACGACCAAGCTCTCACAGACCACGCGGGAGGAAATCAAGCCGCTCAAACGCCAGAAAACAGCGCCGCGGCCGATCGACCGACAGACGGTGGAATACAGCAAGGCTCAGGACCATTTCTTGGCGCTGGTATTACTGCAACCCAAACTTCGTGACGTCCTGGCGCCGATGACAAAGGCGATGTTCAGCCGCGACGAGGCCCGCCAGTTGCTAGTATATCTTCAGAAAAACCCAGAAGTTGTCATTCCCGGAAGTGATGTCGTCTCGAGCTTGTCGAGAGATCTCGTCGGTGGTGCCGCTGGTCGGGATCCCTCCACTTCGGTCGGGATGACAGTGGGCGCGCCTAGGCCCTCATCTGAGCCAGCGTCATTGAGTAAGATTGCCGAATATGTTACAATACTGACATTACAGTACGAGGAACTCTACAGCGGTCTCGAGTTTACAGAACTTCGTTACGAAGCGACTCGATTGCAGACCAGACTGGTGGAACAGTTTGTAAAGACGCAGAAACAAAACCTAGCCGCCGAACTCCGTGATGCCGACGAAACGGCCTCCCAGACATTACTGACGGAAGTGAAACGGCTCGACGCGTTATTAAATCAGGTAAAAAGCACCTAAACTGCGAAGCAGCAGTCAAAAGTTCATAAAGCTTATAAAGTGAAAAGCAATTGCGCCTAACTTTATAAACTTTCCACTAAGTGACGAAAGGAACGACACATGGCAAAAGCAAAGAAGCAAGACACTCCCGCGCCATCGACCGACCCGGCCGAACTCAAGCAACAATTAGTAGACAAGGCCAAGGCCGATAAATCAATTGCCCAGCGTGATATTTTCGCGCTGATTCCGGAAACTCCGGAAAACGCCGAGGTACTAGACGCGCTATACACGGAATTAGCTGACGCCGGCGTTGAAATCACCATCACCGAGCCCGATACCGAGGCGTTCGTCAAAGATTGGGCCGAAGAAGAGGAAGAGGAAGTCGTCGTCGAAGAAGCGGTCTACCTGGAAGATGACGTCGCTGATGACTCGGTCCGCCTATACCTCCGTGAAATCGGTAAGATCCCGCTGCTCAACAGCGAAGAAGAATTGGCTCTGGCCCAGCGTGTCGTCGCCGGCGACCGCGACGCCAAGGACAAGATGGCCGAAGCCAACATGCGTCTGGTCGTCTCCATCGCCAAGCGCTACGTCGGCCGTGGCCTGGACCTGCTGGATCTCATCCAAGAAGGCAACACCGGACTGCTGCGCGCTGTCGAGAAGTTCGACCCCGACAAGGGCTTCAAATTCAGCACCTACGCCACCTGGTGGATCCGACAGGCTATTACCCGTGCCATCGCTGACCAGGCCCGTACTATCCGTATCCCCGTGCACATGGTGGAGACCATCAACAAGCTGCTGCGTACCCAGCGCCGTCTGACCCAGGAACTGAACCGTGAGCCGACCAACGAAGAGATCGCCGCCGCTATGGAGATTGAAGTCGATAAGGTCGAGCACATCATGAAGATCAAACAGGATATCTCCAGCCTCGACGCCTCCATCCGTGACGATGACGAGGATTCCGTACTGGCGGACTTCATCGAAGACGAAGATACGGTTTCCCCAGAGGAATCAGCCACCGGCCAGCTGCTGAAAGAGCAGGTCAAGGACATGCTGGGCGCCCTCACCGAGCGCGAGCAGAAGATCCTCAAACTCCGCTTCGGCCTGGAAGACGGCAAGAGCCACACGCTCGAGGAAGTCGGCCAGGAATTCTCCGTCACCCGCGAACGCATCCGCCAGATAGAAGCCAAAGCTCTCGCCAAGCTCCGCAAGCACCGCGACGCCAAGAAATTACACGATTACATCAAGTAGTTCTTAGAATCGCTCACGTAATTTCGTCATCCTGAACTTGATTCAGAATCCCGTCGCGAATGTGCAACATCCTCGCAATCTCACTTTACGTTCTTTTGGGCCGCCAAAAGAACCAAAAACTCTCGACCCGTCTCCCGTCGCGTGGTCAAGTGCTGTAGTGACTTACAACCAAGTCGAGAACTCGTCACTCCATCATGCTCCCAGCATGACTCCGTTCCTCAAACACCTCGACTCGCCCCTAAAGGGGAAGTTGTAATCACTACGAACACTTGAGCCAGGCTCCCTTCGCGGGGTCGACACACAGGACCCGGCCTTCCAAGGGGAGGCCGGGGATTCTAAACTGTAAAGCTCAGTTCTGGAGCAGTCGCCCCTGGGAGTTTGCAGCTGCTATTCCTTAATCTTTAATCGTGAATCGCATCTCAGGAGAGGTTGATGCCGATTTTGGGGAGCAGGGCAGCTAAGTCGGCTTCCAGTTCGTCGACGGAGTTCTCGTTGGCCAGGAAGTAGTCAGCGTTCGCGATCGGACCACCTTTTTCGAGGTGCTCGATCTCGGCGTAGTCACGAGCCGTGGCTTCGGCTTCGGTCAGCGGACGCACCGGACGGTTAGCCAGCCGCTGGTGGCGGATCTTGGATGGCGTGGCGATGGCGATGATAATGGCGCTGGCGCCGAATATCTCCTTGAAGATCTTATACTCGGTCCAGCTATACAGGCCGTCGACGACGATCTGGTCATTACCCTCATCGAACAATTTTTCGATCTGGCTGATGATGCGGACGGCATAGGCGCCGTTGCCTTCTTTGGCACGGATGTCCTCGCGGACGAACTTCTCGCTGGCCTCGTTGACTTCCATGCCGCGGCGTTTGACCTCATCAATCGTGATTCCACCGAAGTAAACATGCGGCAAACCTTTATTTTTCAGGTACTCTACACAGACGCTCTTTCCAGCGCCAGGCATGCCCACGAACACGATGACTTTCTTATCCATTACCGCCAATTATACAAGATTTCAGGGGTGAACAAAAATCTACTTCATGCCAAGTGGCTTAGCGGTGTAGGTGGCTTTTAACGGCATCTGCCGGTATTCCGGACGGCGACGTAAGCCTTCATCAAGCAGGCCGAATAACTGCCGGAAGGCTTCGGCGATCGGCGCGCTCTCGATAATCATACCCATAGCTTCTTCACCGTACGAGATTATCGATAGCTTGTTACCGTAGGAAGCCCACTCTACTGGGGCGGTATAGTCCTGCTCATGAATCCAGGTACGGTCAATCAACATGTGTTTGTCGGATTCTTCTACGGAGACACGCTCGTTTGATGGTATGTCACCGGGCAGCGAATCCTGAATAATAACTTTCCGCTCAACGCCAAATTTTGGATACAGATTACGCAACTTATGTAACTCTTCGAATCCAAGAAACGACAAGTCCGCCATAGTTCGGATATAATACATCTCTTTTCCGGTGGTGACCTGGTCTTTGTAGATGTCCCGTATGCCATCTTTTCCTTCGAAATAGCGAATACTTGGACGTTCTGAATGGGCAAAATAATAATCCAGCAGGTTCGGTAACTCGGCGTTTAATCGTCGCTCTTTTTGGCGAACGACTTCGGCTTGCAGCTTTACGAATTGCTCCAGCGCAGCCGGGCTGGTGGCCGCGTATTTGAACTTGCCCTGGACCTGCTCCTTCACCGCCAAGCCGTATTCGCAGAGCTTATCAAGTACTTTGTAGCCGTTAGTCCGGCTTTCTCCGATGAGCGTCGCTAGGGCAGGGGCGGACTGCGAGCCGTTCTTTATAAGGCTTTGATAGGCCTGAGCCTGTATCTTTGTTAGCCCAATGTCTTCTAGTAATTGTATGTCCATAGCCTATAAGATAGCATTATTCGTTAATTATGTGAATATATAATTCACAAACATCGTTGTACTATATGCAAATAATAGTAAAAATGATGTAGTATAGTGCGCATGACAATGACGAATGAAGTTATGGAACAATTTGACCTCGCGCGGGGTGATATTCAAGACGCGCAAGCGGACGCGCAGCGAGCAAGTTTACAACATATAGATGGTCTTTTATTCGCCGATAGTTTGCATGAAGTCGCCGAAAGCTTCGGCGCAGCATCAAATGCTAATGTAGCTCGCGAGCTTAAACTATCATACGCCGCAAAGTTCACTGCTCGATATCTAGACTTTCGGCAGGGTAAGTCCCGGGCTGAAGCCGTAAAGCCAAACCTGACTGATCAGCAGCTTACAGCGCTGACAAAGTTGGGTGACGAGCTGAACATGACAGGCATCACCAGCGCTTTTGAACGACCTGCCGACATCTATGTCGCTCATGGTTCGTATGGTCCGGGGATTAACGAGCGCTTACTGTGGACCAAGCAACATCTAGACGTGCAAGCTGATAGGTTTCCTGATGTCACGCCGATCGTAGTCGGTGCCACCAGTGATCGCCCAGTCGTAGAGGCGGATAGACCTCGACCGCTAACCCTCGCGCCCTACGCGCGAACTGAGCGGCATATTATGGATGGTGGATTTACACGTATTCTGCGCGGCCGACAAATCGAGCCGAGTGATAGCGGCGGTAATATTCGTCATTACGAACTTCCGGCCGGCGCGAGCGGGGTAACGTTTAGCGCCTCTAAAATCGAAGGCAGGCACTTACCCAATACCGCCGATACGCACCTGCATACAGCCACCGTACTTGGTGCTGAGGCGCTGTATGGAGCCGAAGTGGTCGGCGTGACCACACAGGTGTACGTACCGTTCCAAAAGGGCGACTTACTACGAACCCTGGGGCTCGGCTACGGTGCACGCATTCGAATGGTCGGCTATCGTGACCCCACTGTAACCCAGCCGCATCATATTGGCCAGGAGTATAAGGCGGCGATTGACCAGGCAGTAAAGTTGTATCAAGAAGTTTTAGTTCAGCGAGCTGATAGGAGTCATGAGTTATGAAAACAGTTGAAATCAGTGAACGATACGAAGCAATAGTTACGCAGATGCGAGAAGGTGCCGCGTTTGGTCGTGGGAACGAGCAGTTGCATGATGGCAATATGATTCCTAATCGCTGTGAATTCGGTGGCACGTTGTCGACTGACTTGCAGGAAGCGATTGGTTCGCAAATATGCGCAGAGATGTGCGTGCTGAAGTCTCTTAAGAGCCAGCAATTCGATGATACCGAAAAAGGGAAGAAGAACGCTTCGGAAGCTACTAAAAAAATCGCCGAGGTTGGTAAACAGTGTGCCGAAGATAATATCTTGACTACGCTGGATAAACAACACATAAAGCCCGAGAACTTCGTGCTCGTCTCCGCTACTAAGGATCGTGTCATTTTTGGTGATGAGATTGATGAGTCAGGCGCAACTCGACACCCTGATGGTTATACGATGGTGCCAGAAGCCAACGGCTTTTACTTTAAACCGGGCGTTGATATGACACTTAACAGACATCGCCGTATCTACAAAGCGACCATGCGTATGGCGGATTGCGGCGACGTGGTTGCCGATGGTGACGATGACAATGGAGAGCCATTTGTGGGGCAAGGTCATTTCTCACGTACAAACATGCGTGGCCCATCGGCATATATACATGAGCTAAACGGTGAAAAAGTCTCATGGGGCGAATACTTCATCGGTAGCGGAGTCGTGCATTTTAATGCCGATGTGAGCAAGATGAAGGTGAAGCTTGTGGCTGCCGTCGATGGAAAAGATTTCTTACACCACTATGCGGATGATGCCGCTCGGGATGCCCATTTCCCCGGTTGGAATGAGCTTGGCTTCATGCACTATACAGGCAACTATGACGGTCAGGGTAGGAAAGAATGCCTCATTAATTACCGAGAGATGATCGTTTGGCAACTAACTGAGGGCATTAAAAATCCTAAATATCGTTTACGTCGCGACCAGGTTCAGCTTGAGGATGCCATTAATACTGGTGACATCAGCCTCGGCCACGCCTCGCATCATCGAGCCACACACGGTGAAATGGCAAACGGCCGAGATATGTATCTCGTAGGGTTTAATAAGCGTGAGACAATCGCTGCACGAATTGCTGAAGTTTCCACACTACAAGCCGGACGTGAATGGACAATGCGTACTTTTGGCGAGATGTCCGATACGGATTACGACGGATTTGCGAAGCTAGTAACTGATGGTAATCGCGAACTCAAAGAGTTATATGAGCTGCAATCAGGGCTTGAGAATCGTGAGAGTTAATGCTAGGCCAGTTTCAGGTGTTTGCGGATGGTTTCGGGGTCGTGACGCGCGAAGAGGGCTTTGCGGGTGTGTTGGCGGGTGTGACGTTGGAAGAGGCGCAGGGTGAAGTAGATGATGGCTACGAGGATAGCGCAGCCCCAGTCGCCCCAGGTGAGGGGAGCGGCGTGGAAGTACGGGCTGACCCATGGGTTGTAGATGATGTTCAGGATGCAGAAGAAACTGATACCGAAGGCGATGAGGAGCTTCTTGTTGCTCCAGATGTACTTGCTCCAGAAGGTCTCGTGTTCGTCGGAGCGGACCAGCATTAGGTTGATGAACTGGCAGAGGACGATGGTGACGTAAGTGAGGATGGTCGCCTGAAGGTAGAGGCGGCTGTTGGGGGCGATATTGACGACGCTGATGTCGCGGCGCTGGAAGAAGAACAGGAAGTTGGCGTAGGCCAGGCTGGCGCTCAGGAGGCCGAAACCGACGAACTCGGCGACGGCTTTCTTATTGATGATGTGGTCGCTGAGTTTGCGTGGCGACCCGCGCATCAGGCGGTGTTGGGCGCTATCCCAGCCGAGGGCGGTGATGGGGAACATCTGGGCGATGACGTCGATGGCCAGGATCTGGATGGCGGTGATCGCTAGCGGCACATGGAAAATAGTTGAACCAGCTAAACTAATGAGAATCGTGAATAGTTCACCGGCATTGTCGGTGAGCGCGCAGCGGGCGGCTTTGTGGATGTTATGGAAGGTCAGGCGCCCCTGTTCGACGGCGCTGACGAGGGTACTGAAGCTATCGTCCAGCAGCACGATCTCGGCGGCGTCCTTGGCCACGTCCGTGCCGGTTTTGCCCATGGCGACCCCGATGTCGGCCCGTTTCAGCGCCGGGGCGTCATTGATGCCATCACCCGTGACGGCGACCACCCGGCCGCTTTGTTTGGCGATCTCGACGATACGCAGCTTATCTTCCGGCGCGACCCGGCTGAAGACGGCACCGCCTTTTTCGACCAATGCGAGGATCTGACTGTCGGCCAACTTCGCGAGCTCTTCGCCGAGGATGACCACGACGTCATCCGGTGTGTCGGCCAGCTCGGCGTGGCGGGCGATGGCTTGGGCAGTCGTGGGGTTGTCGCCGGTGACGACGGAGACACGGATGTGAGCGCCGCGAGCGGCCTTCATGGCAGCCGGGACCTGCTCGCGCAGCGGGTCGAGCATGCTGACCATGCCCAGATAGGTGAAACCGTTCTCGATGTCGTCCATGTGTGGCGTGCTGACATCGGTCTTATCAGGGATGACGCGGTAGGCGAAGGCGAGGTTGCGCATGGCTTGTTCGGCATGCTCGTCGTTATAGGCGATCAGGCGTTTCTTGTCGTTGGCGGTGAGCTTGCGTTCGAAGGTATGGTCCCGGAGTTTGGTACTTCTGGCGAGAATCGCTTCCGGGGCTCCCTTGGTGAAGACGTAGGTCTTGTTATTATAGCGACGGACGGAACTCATCAGTTTGCGGGCGGA
>Ga0070679_100003619_pt1 | contig 14125 bp, 16 predicted proteins | sample KBSC63BmetaG_FD_65652 | JGI IMG/M metagenome (GOLD analysis project Ga0070679, IMG submission 65652) | Corn rhizosphere microbial communities from Kellogg Biological Station, Michigan, USA - KBS C6-3B metaG | ecosystem: Host-associated > Plants > Roots > Rhizosphere | place: USA: Michigan... | reverse complement strand
ACCCCGTCGGAGGCCATCAAGGCGATCCCCGTGCGGCACTTCGGTCGATGGGCCAGCGGCATCATCGTCATCGCGCTGCTCGTGGCGCTCGTCTTCGCGTTCTCGCAGGGCGACATCCAGTGGCACGCGGTCTCCGACACCCTCTTCGACTCCTCGGTCGTCAAGGGCGCGGGCCGCACGCTGCTGATCAGCATCCTCGCCATGGTCATGGGCGTGGTGCTCGGCATCATCCTGGCCGTGATGCGGCTCTCGAAGAACCCGGTGACCAGCACGGTCGCCTGGCTGTACATCTGGTTCTTCCGCGGCACCCCGGTCTTCGTCCAGTTGCTGTTCTGGTTCAACCTCCCGGCGGTCATGACCTCGCTGTCGCTCGGCGTCCCGTTCGGTCCGTCGTGGTTCCACACCGACCCCAAGACGATCATCACGCAGTTCGGCGCAGCGCTTCTCGGCCTCGGCCTGAACGAGGGCGCCTACATGGCGGAGATCGCCCGCGCCGGCATCATCTCGGTCGACGAGGGGCAGACGGAGGCGGCGCAGGCGCTCGGGATGACGCGCCTGCTCACGATGAGACGCATCGTGCTGCCACAGGCGATGCGGGTCATCATCCCGCCCACCGGCAACGAGACGATCTCGATGCTCAAGACGACATCGCTGGTGTCGGTCATCGGCTACGCCGAGCTCACCTTCACTGCGCAGATCATCGGTGCGCGGACATTCCAGGTCATCCCCCTGCTGCTCACGATCAGCCTCTGGTACCTCGCCATGACGTCGGTGCTGTACGTAGGGCAGTTCTACCTGGAGCGCTACTTCGCCCGCGGTAGCGCGCGGGCACTGCCTCCGACGCCGATCCAGCGGATCCGGATGATGACGGTCGCCGGCCGGGACGCGAGCGGGCGCGGGCTATGACCTCCGCCGCAACGCCGATGGTGCAGGCGGTCGGTGTCCACAAGCGCTTCGGCCCGCTCGAGGTCCTGAAGGGCATCGACCTGACGGTCGGTCGCGGCGAGGTCATGTGCATCATCGGCCCGTCCGGCTCCGGCAAGTCGACGTTCCTGCGCTGCATCAATCACCTGGAGAACGTCGACGCGGGGCAGCTGTTCGTGGACGGGGAGCTCGTCGGCTACGAGCGCCGCGGCGACAAGCTCTATGAGCTGCGGGAGAAGGAGGTCGCCCGCAAGCGCGCCGAGATCGGCATGGTCTTCCAGCGGTTCAACCTCTTCCCCCACCTCACTGCGCTGGACAACGTCGTCGAAGGACCGGTCCGCGTGAAGGGCACGCCCCGGCACCAGGCCAACGACGCCGGCGCGCGGTTGTTGGCACGCGTGGGTCTCGAAGGCCGGGAGAAGACCTATCCGCGCCAGCTCTCCGGCGGTCAGCAGCAGCGCGTCGCCATCGCCCGCGCACTCGCGATGGAGCCGAAGCTGATGCTGTTCGACGAGCCGACGAGTGCTCTCGACCCGGAGCTGGTCGGTGAGGTGCTTGACGTCATGCGTGACCTCGCGCAGTCGGGCATGACCATGGTGGTCGTGACGCATGAGATCGGGTTCGCCCGCGAGGTAGGCGACGCGCTGGTCTTCATGGACGACGGCATCGTGGTCGAGGCCGGCGCTCCGCGCGACGTCATCGCAAACCCGCAGCACGAACGCACTCGCGGCTTCCTGTCGAAGGTGCTCTAGCGACGGGCAACCGACGCGGGGACGCACAACGTCGCGCCGACCTCCAGCAGGGAAGGGTCGGCGCCGATGGCGGCACGGTTGGCGTCGTACAACCGGTGCCACGCGGCGGTGACCCGACCTCTGTCGCTGCTGTCCAAGTCGCGTGCGGCGATCGTCCACAACGTGTCGCCGGTCACGACCCGATGCGTCGTGCCCGCGCACGACGACGCGACGGGCGGCTGTGACAGCACATTGCGACCTGCACTCACGAGAGCGCGGAACGGGTCGACGGGAGCATGAGTCGGCACCGAAGCGAGCGGAAGGGACAACGCCGGCGCGCCGCCCGTCGGGACGGCGGGAGCGACTGCCGGAGTGCTCGCGACCACGCGGGACGACGTGGTCACGACCTCGGTGCCCAGCGCACGGGCGATCGGGTGGCGGGCCAGCAGAGCAAGGCCCGTCACGACGATGATGCCCACGGTCCAGGCCGTCGGGTCGTGCAGCGCGGCGGCGCCGCGCCCCCGTTCTTGACGTTGCCGTACCTGCACGCCCTTCTGCCAGTGCGGCACCGGGGGCGCAACCGTTACTGCGCTCACGCGGTCAAGATCGGCAACTACCAGCGGGACTGCATGGTTCGCGTAGGCGGTTCACAAAGATGATCACGGACTAGTCCGTCGATGATCCGTACGGCGCCCGCGCCCGGCCCACGATGCCGGGCCGCGGCCACAAGCGCGCGACGATCCGGCCGCGCAGGGCGTCGGCAGCAACTGCGCCGACCTGCCGGCTGTCGGTGCTGCCGAAGGGGTTGTCGCCCTCCACCCACAGTGCGCCGTCGGCTCGCACCTGCGTCAGCCGCTTCACGACGAGTCCTGCGTCGGGCAGCTCGACGAGCACGACGGAGCCGGTCCGCGGTCGCGGTGACGGCAGCATCCACGCGAGCAGCTGGTCACCATGGCGCAGCGCGGGCGCCATCGACGGGCCGCGCACGAGCACCCGTCGGAGCGGGCTGCTCCACCGGGATTTGGGCACGGAGATAGTGTCGCGGGTGAACCAACAAGCCACGATTCGGGAGGACGAATGTTCGGTCGACTGCTACAGCCCCGTCTGACCGTGTCGGCGCACTGCGACCTGCCGTGCGGCGTCTACGACCCCGCGCAGGCACGGATCGAGGCGGAGTCGGTCAAGGCGATCTGCGAGAAGTACCAAGGCAACGAAGACCCGGTCTTCCGCACCCGCGCGCTCGTCATCAAGGAGCAGCGCGCCGAGCTCGTGAAGCACCACCTCTGGGTGCTGTGGACCGACTACTTCAAGCCGCCGCACTTCGAGAAGTACCCGCAGCTGCACCAGCTGTTCAACGAGGCGACCAAGCTCGCCGGCGCCGCAGGTGGCAAGGGCACCGTCGACCCCGGCGAGGCCGAGAAGCTGCTGCAGAAGATCGCCGAGATCGACAAGATCTTCTGGGAGACGAAGCAAGCTTGAGCGCAAAGCGCGGGCAAGCTTGAGCGCAAAGCGCGGGCAAGCTTGAGCGCAAAGCGCGGGCAAGCTTGATCCGTCCGGCCACCGTCGACGACCTCGCCGTCGTCGTCCGGCTGGTGCACGAGCTCGCTGAGTACGAACGCGAGCCGGATACCGTCGTCGCCACCGAAGACCACTTCCGTACGGCGCTGTTCGGCCCGACTCCGCTGGCCCACTGCCTCGTCGCCGAGGACCCTGTCGATGGTGATGGGGGCGGCGAAGTGGTGGGCTTCGCCATCTGGTTCGTGAACTTCTCCACCTGGCTCGGCACGCATGGCGTCTACCTCGAGGACCTGTTCGTGCGACCCGAAGCCCGCGGCGGGGGGCACGGCCGTGCGCTGCTCACCGAGCTCGCGCGCATCGCCGTCGAGCGCGGCTACGGCCGGGTCGAGTGGGCCGTGCTCGACTGGAACGAGCCGGCCCGGGGTTTCTATCGAAGCCTCGGCGCCGCGCCCCAGGACGAGTGGACGCTTTGGCGCCTCACCGGCGACGCGCTGAAGGCCCTCGGCACCGCTTGAGAAGTCGGGGTCACAGTTCCGGCGAGCGGCGGAGCAGGTGGGCGCGGGCGGCCGCGTCGCCGGCACCGCCGCGGTCGGCGAGCCGCTCGGCCACCGCGCGGCGATGCTCGCCGTCGACGTTGCCGCCGTACTTGAACTTCCCGGTCACCTCACGCACCCGGATGCGGATCCCGCGAATCCCGGCCAGCCGCCGAACATGGACGGACGGGTCGGCGTGCGCGACGTCGGGCTCGAGCACCGCGAGCTGGCGGCGCAGCACGTCGAGCTTCGCCTCGTCGTCGTCGAGGACCGCGGCTTCGCCCACCAGCTGAACGGCGGCGTAGTAGGTCGTCGGGATGCCGAGTGCCGGGTCCTCGTCGCCGACGGCCTTCCACGCCGACGGCACATAGGCCCAGTCACCGGCAACGGACAGGACGACGGTCGCCCGCTCGTCGAGCGCAGCCCAGACCGGGTTGGGCCGGGCCAGGTGCAGCAGGACATCCGGGAACGGCGCACGGTCCACGTCGTCGAGGACGAACTGCGTCGGCACGACGACCGGCACCTCGCGGTTGCCGGGCACGACGAGGTGGCCGAAGCCCTGCGCGCGAACGAAGGCGCGAACCTCGTCGTCGTTCAGGGGCGCGTCCCACGGATGCACCAGCACCCGTTCATTGTCAGCTCATGCGACGGCGGCGAAGCAACCCGAGTCCGAGCGGCAGCGCGAGCAGCCCCGATGCCGCCATCGCCGGGTTGATCGCAGCGTCACGTTGGCGCGGCAGCGCCGACGTGCGCCCGGACAGCGCCGGCCCGGCGATCTCGCGGACCAGGATCCCCGCGCCGGCTGAGGCGTCGTTGCTCTTGCCCCGCACCGACTTCACGCACGGCCCGGTGCAGTCGTCCGACAACGTCGCGTACGCCGGGCTGCCGGGGGTCGGCGCTGTCTGCACGTCGAGGAAGTCGAACAGTCCTGCGCACCGGCCGTTGCAGGCGCCGCGGTGCATGGTCGTGCCACCGCCGAGAGCGGTCGGGATCCGCGCCACCTGCGAGACGAACGTCGGGTGCGGGCTCAACGCGTTCTGCGAGAACACGACGTAGTAGGACCAGGGCGAGCCCTTCTTGTCGGTGTTGGCCTTCGCGTCGGTCGAGCCGGGGAAGGTGATCACGACGCGACCGCGGTCACCCACGGCGAGCGACGGGAAGTTCGTCACCTTGACCCCCGGCGGCGCGACCATCAGCGGGGTCGACCAGTGCGCGCCGAGGTCCTTCGACACCGACAGGTAGGGCAGGTTCCACTTGTCGTCCTGCCAGGTGACGTAGAGGTTGACCCCGTTGCCACCGCTGTCCGCAGCGATGGCCATCGCGTTGAACGGGTCGTGGATCTGCGAGATCTGATGGTCGACCCAGGTGGTGCCACCGTCGGTGGACACGGCGACCGCGGGCACGCCGCAGCCGGCGACCTCGTTGAAGGCGCTCGGCAGGAACAGGTCACCGCGCTTGTCGGTCTGCAGGTGACCGGTCAACGAGGAGCACAGCGCGGAGAGCGGCAGGCTCTGCGCCGGGTGCGTCGGGAACGGCGTGTTCATCTGCGTGAACGTGATGCCACCGTCGAGGCTGCGCGAGCAGGACACGGCCGCGACGGTGTTGACGCAGTAGTAGACGATCTTCGGGAACTTCGGGTCGAGCGTGACGAGGTGGCTGTCGGCCGGCACGACGCCGGTCGTGATCGTCTCGTGGTCGTCGACGCCCTGCGCCGCCGAGAACGATGTCGTCCAGGTCTTGCCCTCGTCGTCGCTGAACGACAGCAGGGAGCCCTCGGCGGCCAGCGTGTCGACGGTGAAGACGCGTCCGTAGTCCTTGTCGACGTAGGTGATCGTGTCGAGCGTCACCGGGTGTGAGTTGGGGCCGACGTTGGCGGTCTTGGGCGACACGTCGTGCCAGCTCTTCCCGCCGTCGTGCGACGAGAGCTCGAGGTTGCGCGCCAGCTCGCCGCCCGGGGTGTCGAAGGTGTCGCCCGGGAAGAAGACGACGCCCTTCTTGTCGACCCCGACGGTCGGCTCGCCCGACTCGCGGCCGATCGACGACGACTGCAGCACCACGGACGGGCCGCGGTACGCGATCCGCCGGTTCTGCGGCTCCACCCTGCCCGCGTTGCTGGTCATCGGGGTGGCGGCGTACGCCGTCTGCGTCGAGCGGGAGGACAGCGCGAGCGTCGAGGAGTGGGCCGCCTGTGAAGCCGGCAGCATGCCGGCGACGCCGACACACGCGGCCCCCACGACACCAAGACGCAGAAGCAGGGTCGTACCGGGACGGCGCACGGCAATCTCCTCGGGGAGCCCGAAAGCGGGACTGGCGTGGACTACGCCATCGGGCGCCCGATTCCTGCTCCCAGCCAGGTGGGATAGCGTCGTTGCGCACTGTTCAGACCGATGCGGAGGCTGCACCGAGTGACGCAGGACACGGGGACCGGCACCGTCTCGCGGGGCGCGGCGCCTGTCGATGTCGTGACCATCAAGCTGCCCGCCGCGGGCGCGTACCTGTCGGTGCTGCGCACGGCGACGGCCGGCCTGGCGGCGCGGCTGGACTTCACGCTGGACGAGATCGAGGACCTCCGGATCGCGGTGGACGAGGCGTGCGCGATGCTGCTCACGCAGGCGCTGCCCGGGGCCGACCTGGAGTGCACGTTCACGCTCGAGGCCGACAGCATCCGCGTGGGCGTCAGCGTCCTCACGATCGACGGCCAGCAGCCGTCCCGGGACACGTTCGCCTGGACCGTCCTCTCCGCGCTCGCCGGGGAGGTCGACAGCGCAGCCGACGTCGACAACCGCGTCACCATCACCCTCCTCAAGCGGCGTAGCGGACCCGGCCGGTGACGACGGAACCGGCGGAGGCGGGGGGCGCGTCGGTGCCGACTGAGGCCGCGGCGACGCCGGACCCCGCAGACGAGCAGCTCGCGGCTGACGCGGAGCGGGCCGCGCGGACCTCGCACGACCGCGCCCGGGCCCGTGGCCTGTTCGCCGAGCTCGCGGAGCTCCCCGAGGACGACCCGCAGCGCCAACGGGTGCGCGACGAACTGGTCGAGATGCACCTGCCGCTGGTCGAGTACCTCGCCCGCCGCTTCCGCAACCGAGGCGAGCCCCTCGACGACCTGGTGCAGGTCGCCACGATCGGCCTGATCAAGTCGGTCGACCGCTTCGACCTCGAGCGCGGGGTCGAGTTCTCGACGTACGCGACGCCCACGATCGTCGGCGAGATCAAGCGGCACTTTCGCGACAAGGGCTGGGCGATCCGGGTGCCCCGCCGGCTGCAGGAGCTCAAGCTGTCGCTGGCCAAGGCCACGAGCGAGCTGTCGCAGAAGAACGGCCGCGCGCCGACCGTCGCGGAGCTGGCACAGCACCTCGAGCTGTCCGAGGAAGAGGTGCTCGAAGGGCTCGAGTCGGCGAACGCCTACAGCGCGGTCTCGCTCGACGCCCCGGACACCGGCGACGACGACTCGCCCGCTGTCGCCGACTCGCTGGGTACGACGGACGACTCGCTCGAAGGCGTGGAGTACCGCGAGTCGCTGAAGCCGCTGCTGGAGAAGCTGCCGCCGCGGGAGAAGAAGATCCTGCTGCTGCGGTTCTTCGGCAACATGACCCAGTCGCAGATCGCCGCCGAGCTCGGCATCTCCCAGATGCACGTCTCGCGCCTGCTCGCCCGCACCCTGGCCCAGCTGCGCGAAGGCCTGCTGGCCGAGGACTGATCAGTCCCGTCGTAAGGCTTCGCGCGACGGGGGCGCCGACAGCGCCGCCACCGCTGCCAGGGCGAGGACTGTCAGCGCGACGGTCACCGCGACCAGCGTGTGGCGCTGGTAGTAGGCGACGACGAGCGTGAAGAACTGAGCGAGGTACGCCGGCGTCTGCGCGGCCGGGCTGGCCCGCAGCAGCCCGCGCGCCACGGCGAGGACACCGACGCCGAGGACCACGAGCAACGCGGCGAGCGTGAGCGCCGTCGCGCGGTCGGACGGGTCGGTGACCAGCGCCGCCACGCCGAAGCCGACGCCGGCCACCACCGCCGCCAGCCCCTCGAGGCCGACCAAGGCGGCTGCGACACGCAACGGCGTCGGGGGCGGGCTGGGGGCGGACATGCGGGCGTCAGCGTAACGAGCGGACGTCGCGCGCCGATAGGCTGAGTCGATGCGCGCGCTCCTCGTCGTCAATCCCAAGGCGACGCAGACGTCGGTGCGCGTGCGCGACGTCCTCGCCCGGGCGCTCGGCAGCGACCTGAAGCTCGACGTCGTCGAGACGCAGCGGCGCGGTCACGCGATCGAGCTCGGGGCGCGGGCCGCTGTCGAGGGCTTCGACCTGGTCGTCGTGCTCGGTGGCGACGGCACGGTCAACGAGGTCGTCAACGGGATCCTGCGCGGTGACGACGGGCAGCCGGTGCCGCGCACGGACCAGCCTGCGCTCGCGGCCATCCCGGGCGGCAGCACCAACGTCTTCCACCGCGCGCTCGACATTCCGCTCGACCCGGTGGAGGCGACCGGCGACCTGCTCGAGGCGCTCCGCGAGGGCCGCAGCCGCTGGATCGGCCTCGGGCGGGCATCCTCGACCGGCGAGGCCGACCGCTGGTTCACCTTCACCGCGGGCGTCGGCCTCGACGCCGACGCCGTGCGCATGGTCGAGCGGGCGCGAGCGAAGGGCCGGCCGGCGACGCCGAGCCGCTACGTGCGGGCCACGCTCGGACGGTTCTTCTTCGGCACCGACCGCCGCCACCCGGCGCTCACGCTGGAGCGCCCCGGCGAGGAGCCGGTCCCGGGCCTCTTTCTGGCCATCGTCGGCAACACGACCCCGTGGACCTACTTCCGCAACCACCCGATCACGCTGACCCGCGACGCCTCCTTCGACACGGGGCTCGACCTGCTGGCGATGCGGCGGCTCGGCACGGTCGGCACGCTCTACGCCGCGTCCGGGATGCTGACCGGTGTCGGCGCCCGTGGCCGGGCCAAGCTGGCGCTGCACGACCTGCACGACTTCCGCATCGTGGCCGAGCGCCCCATGCACTTCGAGGTGGACGGGGACTATCTCGGCGAGCGGTCGAGCGTGGAGTTCACCAGCGTGCCGGCCGCGCTGCGCGTCATCTGCTAGCCCGCGTCCGTCTTTAGGCAGGGTCTGTAGCCGTTCGTCCCGTCTGCGTGTGACGAAGCGCACACCCCGTGTCGGTAAATGTGCTTGCTCCTTGCTTGCACTCGACCGAACGGCGTTCTAACGTTCCGTAAGTAGTGCTGGACGTAGCCCGGACGAGCCACTAGCGTCGCGGCGACAGCCCCGGTTGATCTTGATAGTCGGAGCAGTCCGCCGCAGTTCGTGAAAGTGTTCACAAACGGGCGACACCACACGAGCACGGCTTTGGACCCGCCCCGACCGGAGGGACAGCAGCATGGATTGGCGCCACCTCGCCGCTTGCCGTGAGGAAGACCCCGAGCTGTTCTTCCCCATCGGCACCACCGGTCCGGCTCTTCTCCAGATCGAAGAGGCCAAGGCCGTCTGCCGCGGCTGCGCGGTCATCGACGACTGTCTGTCGTGGGCTCTCGACAGCGGGCAGGACGCCGGCGTCTGGGGCGGCACCTCGGAGGAGGAGCGGTTCGCACTCAAACGCGGCCGCGTCCGCACCGCCGTTCCGTCCGCCTGAGCCTGGAATGGCGGAGCACTACGTCCGGCCGCCGATCGTCGCCTTCGAACCACCCTCGCCCCGGACCGCCCGGTGGCGCTTCCGCCTCGTCGTCGGACTGGCTTTCCTCGTCGTGCTCGGCGCGCTTGCGTTCCTGCTGTTCAACGTGCTGCTGAGCAACAACGAGGGCAACCCGGGCCTCAACCCGCAGGGACTGCCGGCCGGCGTACAGCTCGTCAGCGAGCTCTGAGCACCACCGTCGCGACGGTCCCGCCGCCGTCCGCGGGCACCAGCTCCAGCTGACCGCCGAGCTCGCTATCGACCAGCGTGCGCACGATGTGCAGCCCGAGCCGGTCCGACGCGTCGATGCTGAACCCGTCCGGAAGGCCGGGGCCGCGGTCGCGCACCTGCATCCGCAGCGCGCCCCCCTCGCCGTGCTCGACGGCGACCTCGACGTCGCCACCCTCACCGCCGTGCTCGACGGCGTTCTGGACCAGCTCGGTGAGGACCATCGCGAGCGGCGTCGCGACCTCCGCGGGGAGCACCCCGAACGAGCCGGTACGCCGGATCCGCGCGTCCCGCCCGCCGGTCACGTCGAGCACCATCGCCGTGATGCTGTCGGCGATCCGGTCGAAGTCGACGCTCTCGTCGAGCGTCCCCGACAGCGTCTCGTGCACGACCGCGATCGACGACACCCGCCGTACGGACTCCTCCAGTGCCGCGCGCGCCTGCGGGACCGCCATCCGCCGCGCCTGGAGCCGGAGCAACGCCGCGACGGTCTGCAGGTTGTTCTTCACCCGGTGGTGGATCTCGCGGATGGTCGCGTCCTTGCCGACCAGCTGACGCTCCCGCCGGCGCAGCTCGGTGACGTCATGCACCAGCACAAGGGCGCCGATGTGCTCCCCACCCGGCCGCAGTGGGATCGCACGCAGGTCGACGATCGCGTCCCGGGTCTCGACCTCGCCGGTGCGAGCGACCCGGCCGCGGGCGATGGCGCCGACGGGAAGGTCCGTCGCGGTGATGCTGCGGGGTGCCAGCGCGGCCGTCACGTCGTGCAGCCGTAACCCCTCGAGGTCGCCGAGGTGCCCGAGCCGCCGGTAGGCCGACAACGCGTTAGGACTCGCGAAGGCCACCGTGCCGTCGGCATCGAGCCGGACCAGTCCGTCGCCGACGCGCAGCCCCGCGGCCGACTCCTCCCCGCCGTCGTGCTCCGGCCACGTCCCGTCCGCGAGCATCTGCGCGAGGTCGTTGGCGCTGCGGAGGTAGGCGATCTCCAGGCGCGACGGCGTCCGCGCGGCGGCGAGGTTGGTGTCGCGCGCGATGACGCCGACGACGCGCTCGTGGTGGGCGACCGGGATCGCCTCCTCGCGCACCGGCACGCCGTGCACCCACACCGGGTCGCCCTCGCGGACGATCCGGCGCTCGCGGATCGCGATCGGCAGCTGAGGTCGGGCCGCCGTCGTGACGACCCGGCCGACCAGGTCGTCCTGGTAGGCCGTCGGCCCCGTCGTCGGTCGCATCTGCGCGATCGTCACGAACCGTTCCTCGGCCACCGGCACGAAGAGCACCAGGTCCGCGAAGGAGAGGTCCGCCAGCAGCTGCCAGTCGCCGACGAGGCGATGCAGGTGGTCGGCGTCATTGCCGCGGACGCCGTGCTCGGCGAGCAGCTCGTCCATCGTCGGCACGAGTTCATTGTCCGGCATCATCAGATTCGGACACTGGGTCCGATGTCGGACTTGCGGACGTGTGACGCCCGTCACAGCGGAAACCACCCGGGTTGCAGCAGAGTCGCTGCGCGCCTCGTCATGAGGAGGTCGCCGTGTCTTCGTTCGACCCAGCCGCACCGGTCGATCCCGCCACCCACCGGGCAACGCGGCCCGTCAGACGATGGGCCTACGTGCTGCTCCTCGCACCGTTCATCGGAACGTTGTGGGTGAGCACCTACGCGAAGCACTCGCCGACGCTGTTCGGCTTCCCGTTCTTCTACTGGTACCAGTTCGCCTGGGTGATCGCCGGCGCCGGCATCACGACGTTCGTCTACCTCATCACCACGCCGCGAAGGCGAGGCGGGCCGCCGCCTGACGACGGCGATGCGACGTACCCGCCGGGTCCCTACCCCGGCCGTTCCCGGCAGACCGCACCTGGTCAAGCGGCGACGGAGAGGGGGCAGTCGCGATGAACGTCGACAGCGTTGCCCTCGGTGTCTTCGCCGGGTTGTTCGCGCTCGTCACCGTGATCGGCTTCGCCGCGGTGCGGTGGCGTCGCGCCGAGTCGCTGGCGCACCTCGACGAGTGGGGCCTCGGCGGTCGCCGCTTCGGCGGCTTCGTCACGTGGTTCCTGCTCGGCGGTGACCTCTACACCGCCTACACGTTCGTCGCGGTGCCCGCCTTGATGTACGGCGTCGGCGCGACCGGCTTCTTCGCCGTGCCCTACACGATCATCGTCTATCCGCTGGTGTTCCTGTTCGCGCCGCGGCTCTGGTCGGTCGCGCACCGACACGGCTACGTCACGCCGGCCGACTTCGTCCGGGGGCGCTTCGGCTCCCCCACGCTCGCGACAGCGGTCGCCATCACCGGCATCGTCGCGACGATGCCCTACATCGCGCTGCAGCTCGTCGGCATCGAGGCCGTGCTGCAGGTGATGGGGGTGCACGGGTCCGGCTGGGCTAAGGACCTACCGCTGATCATCGCGTTCGCGATCCTCGCCGCCTACACCTACACGAGCGGACTGCGCGCACCGGCGCTGATCGCGTTCGTCAAGGACACGCTCATCTACATCGTGATCCTCGTCGCCGTCATCTACATCCCGATCCGGCTCGGCGGCTACGGCCACATCTTCGACGTCGCGGGTCAGAAGCTCGCCGCGAAGCCGAAGGCGACCGGCGCGTCGCTCATCCCGGGTCCGAAGGGCTACGACGCCTACTGGACCCTCGCCCTCGGTTCCGCGATGGCGCTGTTCATGTATCCGCACGCGATCACCGGTGTGCTCGCGACCAAGGACCGCAACGTCATCCGACGCAATGCCGCGGCACTGCCGGCGTACTCGTTCCTGCTCGGTCTCATCGCGCTGCTCGGCCTGATGGCACTCGCCGCCGGCGTGACAGCGCCCAAGACCGGTCTCGGTGCGAACCTCGCGGTGCCGATGCTGTTCCAGCAGATGTTCCCGTCGTGGTTCGCCGGCGTGGCGTTCGCCGCGGTCGCGATCGGCGCGTTGGTGCCGGCCGCGATCATGTCGATCGCTGCGGCGAACCTGTTCACCCGCAACATCTGGCGGCCCTTGTTCGACCGCGACGCGACGCCCGCGCGTGAGGCGCAGGTGGCGAAGCTCGTGTCGCTGCTGGTGAAGGTGGGCGCGCTGCTCATCATCATCTTCTTGAAGGTCGACTACGCGCTGAACTTCCAGCTCATCGGCGGCATCCTGATCCTGCAGACGCTGCCGGCGATCGTGTTCGGGCTCTACACCCGCTGGTTCCACCGGTGGGCGCTGTTGGCCGGACTCATCGTCGGTGTCGTCACCGGCATCTGGATGGCCTACGTCACGCCGAACGCGCTGAAGACTCAGATGCACTTCGGATCGAGCGTCTACCACTGGACGTTCTTCGGCTGGGACTTCAAGGCCTACGCGGCGCTGATCGCGTTCGTGCTCAACGTTGCCGTCGTCGTCGTCGGCACGCTGGTGTTGAAGTCCGTCCGAGCGCCTGCGGGGGCAGACGCAACGGTCGCGGATGACTACGAGGCGGTGGCAGTGCCGGCGTTGGACCCAGCGCCGGTCGGCTGACAGACGACTAGGGTCAGCCGCATGGGAGAGCGGCTGACCGGCCACGTCGGCGAGCACGCGGTCGCGGTGGCTCGTGCCCACGGCGTCGACACGATGTTCACGCTGTCCGGCGCGCACGTGTTCCCGCTGTACGACGGCGCGGTCAAGGCCGATCCGCCGATGCCACTCATCGACGTGCGGCACGAGGCGACGGCTGCGTTCGCGGCGGAGGGGACCGCGCGGCTGACCCGGCGTCCGGGTCTCGCCGTGCTCACTGCCGGTCCCGGTGTCACGAACGGCGTGTCCGCCGTGACGACCGCGCACATGAACGGGTCACCGCTGCTGGTCATCGGCGGGCGCGCGCCGGCGGAGAAGTGGGGTCAGGGCAGCCTGCAGGAGCTCGACCACCCGCCGTTGCTCGCGCCGGTGACGAAGCACTCCGGCACCGTGACCGCGGCGGAAAGCGCCGCCGCCGACATCGACCGCGCACTGCACCTCGCGACGCAGCCGCACCGCGGGCCGGTGTTTCTCGACATCCCCTTCGATGTCATCTACGCCTCGGCGGACGTGCCCGCGCCGCCGGCACCCGCCCCGTCGCTGCTCGCGCCCGACGGGGAAGACGTGGGCAAGGTCGCCGGCGTGCTGGCCGCGTCACGACGGCCGGTGCTCGTGCTGTCGTCCGACGTGTGGATGGGCGGCGCCGACGCCGCCGCGCGCGAGCTCGCCGAGCACCTGGGCGTGCCGGTCATCGCGACCGGCCAGGGGCGGGGCATCCTCCCGCGAGGGTCCGACCTGCTCGTCACGCGCGCTCGGTCGCAGGCGTTCGCCCGCGCTGACCTCGTCGTCGTAGCGGGGGCGCCGCTCGACTTCCGCCTGGGCTACGGCCGCTTCGGTGGCAAGGACGGCGCGACGCCGGCGCGCGTCGTACACCTCGCCGACGCGCCTGGCCAGCTGAGCCGGCACGCGGACCTCGCCGCTGCTGCCGCCGGCGACCTCACGAGCATCTTCACCGCGCTGGCGCGCACGGTCACGCCTGTTCCGGAGTGGAAGACGTGG
>Ga0070679_100003617_pt1 | contig 14128 bp, 11 predicted proteins | sample KBSC63BmetaG_FD_65652 | JGI IMG/M metagenome (GOLD analysis project Ga0070679, IMG submission 65652) | Corn rhizosphere microbial communities from Kellogg Biological Station, Michigan, USA - KBS C6-3B metaG | ecosystem: Host-associated > Plants > Roots > Rhizosphere | place: USA: Michigan... | reverse complement strand
CGTACGACGTCGAAGACCGGCGCGGGCGTCCAGGTCGAACGGTCGAGGGTGACCGAGACCTCCGCAGGGACGACGCGGGCCAGGTTGGCCGCCAGCCCTCCTCCCGTCACGTGCGCCATCGCGTGGACGTCGGCGTCGGCCGCGAGGGCCAGGCAGGCCTTCGCGTAGATGCGGGTGGGCTCGAGCAGCTCCTCACCGAGCGTGCGCCCGAGCTCGGGGACGTCGCGGTCGAGCGCCCAGCCCGCCTCCTGGAGGAGGACGTGGCGGACCAGCGAGTAGCCGTTGGAGTGCAGCCCGCTGGAGGCCATCGCCAGGACGACGTCACCGGGACGCACCCGACCGGGACCGAGCAGGTTCGCGGCCTCGACCACACCCGTCGCCGCGCCCGCCACGTCGTAGGCGTCTGTCTCCATCAACCCCGGGTGCTCGGCGGTCTCGCCGCCGACGAGCGCACAGCCGGCCTCGACGCAGGCCTCGGCGATGCCCTTGACGATCGCCGCGATCCGCTCGGGTACGACGCGGCCGCACGCGATGTAGTCGGTCATGAACAACGGCTCGGCCCCGCACACGACCAGGTCGTCGACGACCATGCCGACCAGGTCGAAGCCGATGGTGTCGTGGACGTCCATCGCCTGCGCGATCGCGACCTTGGTGCCGGCTCCGTCGGTCGAGGTGGCCAGGATCGGCTGCCGATAGCGGGTCAGGGCCGAGGCGTCGAAGAGGCCGGCGAACCCGCCGAGGGACCCGATCACCTCGGGGCGGTCGGTCTTCTGCACCCAGGCCTTCATCAGGTCGACGGCCTTGTCGGCCGCGTCGATGTCGACCCCGGCGGCGGCGTACGCCCCCGTCGACGGTGGCGGGGTGTCGGTCACGGACGTCCTTCTGGGCTCAGGGGTTGTTGAGGACCGGCAGGGCACGGCCTATCGGCGAGGACAGGCTCACCTCGAGTAGGTGCTTGCCGAGGAGGCTCTCGTCGGGCAGGGCGACCGGGTACTGACCGGTGAAGCAGGCCAGACAGAGGTCGTCCGCCGGCCGGCCGGTCGCCTCGACCATGCCGCCCAGGGAGATGTAGCCCAGGCTGTCGGCGCCGACGCTGGCGGCGACCTCGTCGACGTCGAGGCCGTTGGCGATCAGCTCGGCTCGGGTGGCGAAGTCGATGCCGTAGAAGCAGGGCCACTTCACCGGCGGGCTGCTGATGCGCACGTGCACCTCGGCGGCCCCTGCCTCGCGAAGCATCCGGATCTGGGCCCGCTGGGTGTTGCCGCGCACGATCGAGTCGTCGACGACGACGAGACGCTTGCCGCGCACCATGTGCTCCAGCGCGTTGAGCTTGAGCCGGATGCCGAGCTGGCGCAGCGTCTGGCTCGGCTGGATGAAAGTGCGTCCGACGTAGGCGTTCTTGACGAACCCCTGACCGAACGGGATGCCGGACTCCTCGGCGTACCCGGCAGCGGCCGGGGTCCCCGACTCGGGGACCGGCATGACCAGGTCGGCGTCGACCGGGAACTCGCGGGCCAGCAGGCGGCCCATCTCGACGCGCGCCTGGTGCACGCTGCGGCCGCCGATCGTGGCGTCGGGTCGCGCGAGGTAGACGTACTCGAAGACACAGCCCTTGGGCGCGGGCGGCGCGAACGTGTGCGAGCGCAGGCCGTTCTCGTCGATCACGATCATCTCGCCGGGCTCGACCTCGCGGACGACGCTGGCACCCACCGTGGCCAGCGCGGCGTCCTCGCTGGCCACGACCCAGCCGCGGTCGAGTCGCCCCAGGACGAGGGGCCGGATGCCCTGCGGGTCGCGGGCGGCGTACAGGGTGTGCTCGTTCATCCAGACGAACGAGAACGCGCCGCGCAGCTTCGGGAGCACCTCGAGCGCCCGCTGCTCGAGGGTCGTGTCGGGGTGGTGGGCCAGGAGGGCGGTGACCAGCGACGTGTCGTTGGTGGACTCCTCCACACCGCGACCGTGGAGGTCGAGCTCACCCGAGGGCCCGGGCAGGGCCGCCACCATGTCGCGCAGCTCGTGGGCGTTGATCAGGTTGCCGTTGTGACCGAGCGCGATCGAGCCGTCGTCGGTGGGGCGGAACGTCGGCTGGGCGTTCTGCCAGGTGCTCGCACCGGTCGTGGAGTAGCGGCAGTGCCCGATCGCGAGATGACCGGTCAGCGAGTTGAGGGACGAGTCGTCGAAGACCTGCGAGACCAGCCCCATGTCCTTGTAGACGAGGATCTGCCGGCCGTTGCTGACGGCGATGCCCGCCGACTCCTGACCGCGGTGCTGGAGGGCGTAGAGCCCGAAGTAGGCGAGCTTCGCGACCTCCTCGCCGGGGGCCCAGACGCCGAACACGCCGCAGGCATCCTGCGGGCCCTGGTCCTGGGGGTCGAGAGCGTGGGTGAGACGACCGTCGCCGCCGCGGCGGCGACCGTTCCCCTGGGAGGTCACGGCGCCGAGTCTAGGTGAGCGGACGGGCGCGGCCGGTATCGGCGCACGCATCGGACGTCAACGTCCGGCCGCCGCACGCGAGGTCCGATTTCCGCCGGACCCCAGGTGGCCACCGGGCACGTGCGGATGGTGCTGCCGCAGTGCCTCCGGTGTGCCGTGACCCGCCGACGGCTACAGCTTGCCCAGCTCGGCGAGCAGCAGCGCCTCGGCCTCGACGACCCGCTCGAACTCCGCGAGGTGCAGGCCCTCGTTGGCGCCGTGGGCCCGGGTGTCCGGGTCCTCGACGCCGGTGACGAGCACGCTCGCCTCCGGGAACGCCTCGAGGAACTCCGCGATGAACGGGATCGAGCCGCCGACGCCCATGTCGATCGGCGCAGTGCCGTCCCAGGCCTCGGTGAAGGCCGCGCGCGCGGCGTCGTACGCCGGTCCCGTGGCGTCGATCCTGGTCGGCTCGCCGGAGTCGACCGGCACGATCGTCAGCTCCGCGCCCCAGGGGACGTGCGCCTCGAGGTGGGCGACCAGCGCCTTGCGGGCGGAGTCGACGTCGTCGCCCGGGGCGATCCGCATGCTCAGCCGCGCGGTCGCCGCCGGGACCAGGGTGTTGCTGGACCCCTCGGCCTGGGGCGCGGTCAGCCCGATCACCGACAGTGACGGCTTGGTCCAGAGCCGCTCGACGCTGGAGCCGCTGCCGATCCACCGGACCTGGGGGATCGCGCCCGACTCGGCGCGGAGGCGTGCTTCGGGATACTCGACATCCGCCGCCGGACCGGCGTACAGGCCGTCGACGGCGACGTTGCCCTCGTCGTCGTGGCAGGAGGCGATCACCCGCGACAACGCCATCAGTGAGTCGGGCACCAGGCCGCCCCACATGCCGGAGTGCACCGCGTGGGTGAGGGTGCGGACGGTGACGTCGAGGCGGACGAGCCCGCGCAGGCTGGTCGTCAGCGCCGGGACGCCGATGTCCCAGTTGGCGCTGTCGGCGATCACGATCACGTCGGAGCGGAGCTCGTCGAGATGCTGCTTCAGCAGCGGCACCAGGCTGGGCGACCCGACCTCCTCCTCGCCCTCGACGAAGAGCACGACGTGGACCGGAAGGTCGTCGCCATGGACGCGCAGGGCGCCCAGGTGGGCGGCGATGCCGGCCTTGTCGTCGGCGGCGCCGCGCGCGTACAGCCGCCCGGCCCGCTCGGTGGGCTCGAACGGTGGGGACTCCCACTCGGCGTGGTCGTTCTCGGGCTGGACGTCGTGGTGGGCGTACAGCAGCACGGTCTTCGCGTCCTCGCGTGCGCTGCGCTTGCGGCCGATCACGGCGGGGCGGCCCCCGTCAGCGCTGGTGATCTGCACCTCGCAGCCCTCGGCGGCGAGCAGGTCGCGCACCGCCTCCGCACTGCGCCGCACCTCTCCCGCGCGCGCCGGGTCGGCGCTCACCGACTCGATCCGGACGAGTGCGTCGAGGTCGCGGCGTACCCCCGGCAGGACGTCGCGCACCCGGGCGCGCAGGTCTTCGGTCATGCCTCGGAACCTACTCGGCACCAACCCGCCGAGAATTGTCAGACAATCATTTGGAGAACGGGGCGCGGTGCGCGACGATGGAGGCAGTTACCCGGACCCGACCCGACCGCGCTGCGAAGGCACATGCCCATGACCCCATCAGACTCGCGCACCCAGCACCACATCGAGCTCACCGAGACCTACGCCGCGCACAACTACCACCCGCTTCCGGTCGTGATCGCCTCCGGCGAGGGCGCGTGGGTGACCGACGTCGACGGGCGCCGCTACCTCGACTGCCTCGCCGGCTACTCCGCGCTGAACTTCGGCCACGGCCATCCGCGGCTCGTCGAGGCCGCCCGCGAGCAGCTCGGCACCCTGACCCTCACCAGCCGGGCGTTCTACAACGACCAGCTGGGGCCGTTCTCGCAGGCCCTCGCCGAGCTCACCGGCAAGGAGATGGTCCTGCCGATGAACTCCGGGGCCGAGGCCGTCGAGACCGCCATCAAGGTCAGCCGCAAGTGGGGCTACCAGGTCAAGGGCGTCCCCGAGTCGCAGGCGACCATCGTGGCGATGGAGGGCAACTTCCACGGCCGCACCACGACCATCGTGTCGTTCTCGACCGACCCGGACGCGACCGTGGGCTACGCGCCGTACACCCCGGGCTTCCGGCTGGTGCCGTACGGCGACGTCGAGGCGCTGAAGGCAGCGGTCGACGACACCACCGTGGCCGTGCTGCTGGAGCCGGTCCAGGGCGAGGCCGGCGTGATCATCCCGCCCGACGGATTCCTGCAGGACGTGCGCACCCTGTGCCGCGACCGCCAGGTGCTGATGGTCGCCGACGAGATCCAGTCGGGCCTCGCGCGCACCGGTCGCACGTTCGCCTGCGACTTCGAGGACGTCGTGCCCGACATGTACATCCTGGGCAAGGCGCTCGGCGGCGGGCTCTACCCCGTCTCCGCCGTCGCGGCCAACCGCGACGTGCTCGGGGTGATCACTCCCGGCACCCACGGCTCGACCTTCGGCGGCAACCCGCTGGCCGCCGCGATCGGGCGCGAGGTCGTCGCGATGCTGCAGACCGGTGAGTTCCAGGAGCGCGCCGCCAAGCTCGGCGAGCAGCTGTACGAGGGGCTGGTCGGACTCGTCGGGCACGGCATCGACGCCGTCCGCGCGCGGGGACTGTGGGTCGGCGTGGACATCGCGGCCGACAAGATGACCGGCCGGGAGTTCACCGAGGCCCTGCTGGGCAAGGGCATCCTGGCCAAGGAGGCCCACGGCCAGACCGTGCGCCTCGCTCCGCCCATCGTCGCCTCCGAGGCCGACATCGACCTGCTCGTCTCGGCCTTCCGGGACGTGATCACCGGCTGACGTTTGCGGGCGGTTCATCACGCTGAGTGGACGAACGGGAGCATGGCCAGCGGAGTTCCGCTTGCCCAGTGCTGGTTCACCTGCTCAGCGTGATGAACCCCTCAGCGTGGCACGAGGTTGCGCAGGGGCCGGCCGTCGCGGTAGCGCTCGAGCTGGTCGCGCAGGAGGGCGGCCATGCGGGGCAGCATCGCGGTGGTGCCACCGGCGATGTGGGGGGTGATCAGGACCCCCGGGGCGGTCCAGAGCGGGTGTCCGTCGGGCAGCGGTTCGGGATCGGTGACGTCGAGGGCGAAGCGGAGCCGGCCCGCCTCGGCGAGCACCGCGTCGCTGTCGAGCAGCGCGCCACGACCGACGTTGACCACGAGTGCGTCGTCCTGGAGGCGGGCAAGGAACTCCGCGTCGACGAGGTGCCGGGTGGCCGGGGTCAGCGGCGTCACCACCACCACGACGTGCTGGGCCGACCAGTCGACCTCCCCAGCCGTCACGACGTGACCGAGCACGTCGTCCTCGCGTGAGCTCGTCGCCACTCCCGTGACGACCGCGCGACAGGCCAGCATCCGCTCCGCGATCGCCCGGCCGATGGAGCCGTAGCCGAGGATCGCGACGCGGCTGTCGGCGAGACTGCGGCGCTCGACCTCCTGGGTCCAGTGCCCCGCGTCCCGTACGGCGGTGTCGATGCCGCGCAGCGACGCGATGGTCAGGCCCAGGGCCAGCTCGGCGGTCGCGTCGTCGTGGACGCCGCGCGCCGACAGCAGGTCGATCCCGGGCGGCACCAGGTCGAGCACGGAGTCGTACCCCGCGGTCTGCAGCTGCAGCGCCCGCAGCCTCGGCAGCGAGCCCAGCATCCGCGCCGTTCGACGGGTCCGGATGTAGTCGGGGACCAGGAACTCGATCTCGTCGGCACGAGGCGCGTGCTCCTCGGCCTCGGGCCAGAGCAGGATCTCGACCCCTTCGACCTCACCCACCGCGTCGAGGAGCTCGGAGGTCTGGACGGCGACGACGATCATGGGCTCTCCGAAGGGTGCAGGGGCAGCAGCGGGGACAGGTCGGCACGCTCACCGCTGGCGCGGACCCGCCCGGCGGTCTCGGCTTCGGACCAGGTGAGGGCCCCGGTGGCGAGCGCGATCCAGGTGTCGGCGTCCAGCTCCACGACGGCCGGCGGCGTGCCTCGCGTGTGGCGCACCCCCGGCACGGCCTGCACCGCGGCGTACGGCGGCACCCGGACCTCGACCGAGGCTCCCGGAGACCTCTCGGCCAGGACCGCCAGGAAGTGCTTGACCAGGAGTCGCGTGTCCTCCGGCGAGGGGCTGGCGGCGGCCAGCGCGGCGCGCACGTCGACAGCCGAGGCGGGACGGAGTCGTGCGGGCACGACCCCATCGAATCACCTGCCGGTGTCAGCCTCCGGATAGGGCTGCAGCAACGAGAGGAACGCGTAGGTCTTGCGATGCGGATCGGTGCCACGTGTCTGCTTGGCCCATCGGTCGACGACCTCCGAGATCTCGATCATCAACGCGTCCCCCTCCTCCTTGCTGAGGCGCAGTGCGTCCATCATCGCGACGTAGACCGTGTCCTGGGTCCCCTTCCGAGTGGCGAACGCGCGGTCGACCATCACCCGGGCGAACGCTGCCTTCTGGTCCATGAACACGGTCTGTGCCGCCTTGGCGCCCGGAGAGTTCTCGAGGTCGTCGTCGTCGAAGCGCAGCCCGCCCGGCACCGTGCGCCACACCCGGTCGCGTCCGTCCTTGGCCAGCTCGGGCGCGGGCTCCACGAGCCCGTACTTCGCCAGCTGGCGCAGGTGGAAGCTCGCCTGGTTGGCGGGTACGTCGAGCAGGCGGGCGACGTCGGCCGCGCGCAACGGACCGGAGGCGTGCAGCTCGTCGAGGATCCGGCTACGGGCCGGATGGGCGATCGCACGCAGGATCTTGGGGTCATGGACCCGCCGTTGCTCGGCCATGCGGCGACTCTAGCAAAGTTTCGCACGCCTTATTGCGCACTATCTCTTGCGCACTTGTTATTGCGCATCATATGGTGCGGAACATGACCGGATACCGCCAGCTGGCCCGCAACCACGACTTCACGATCCTCTGGGTCGGCGAGACGATCAGCGAGCTCGGCTCGATGATGTCGCTGTTCGTCTTCCCCCTCCTCGGCTATCACCTCACCGGCTCCACCCTGGTCGCGGCGTTGCTCGAGGCCGCCGGCTTGCTCGGCACGGGCGCGATGCTGCTCCCGGCCGGCGTGCTGGCCGACCGCTACGACCGGCGCCGGCTGATGCTCGCCGCGAGCGCCGCGGGCGCGGTGCTCTACGGGAGCCTGGTCGTGGCGGGGTCCCTCGACGCCCTGAGCGTGGCCCACCTGATGGTGGTGTCGCTGCTGACCGGCGTCTGCCAGGGCGTCTACCAGCCGGCGGGCATGGCGGCGGTACGTCGCGTGGTCACCGCCGAGGAGCTGCCGACGGCGTACAGCCAGGTGCAGGCCCGTCAGCACATCGCCTCCCTGCTGGGTGCCCCGCTCGGCGGCGTGCTGTACGGCGTGCGCGCCTGGGCGCCGTTCCTCGTCGACGCGGTGTCGTACGCCGCGTCCTGCCTGACCCTCACCCGGATCCGCACCGACCTCCGGCCCGAACCCCGCACCGGCACGCCGACCCGACCGCTGGAGCAGGTCAAGGAGGGCTACCGGTTCATCGGCACCCAGCCGTTCTTCCGGCGGATGCTGGTGTGGTCGGCCCTGAGCAACCTGCTCGTCAACGCCTGCTTCTTCGTGGTCGTCCTGCGCCTGATCCAGGACCACTACGCGCCGGCCCGGATCGGCCTGGTGTCGACGTTCGCCGGAGCCGGCGGCATCCTGGGCGCGCTGGTCGCGCCGTACCTGATCTCGCGGGTGCGCACCGGCACCCTGACCGTCGGGGTCGCGTGGATGTGCGTGCTCCCGCTCGTGCCGCTGGTCTGGTGGTCCACCCCGGCCGGGGCGTGCGTCTCGGTGTTCCTCCTGTTGCTCCTCAACCCCTCGGGCAACGCCGGCATCGGCGCCTACCGGGCCGCCATCACCCCTGACGATCTCCAGGGTCGGGTCGGGTCCGCGATGAGCTTCGTGTCCTTCGGCGTCATGCCGTTCGCGCCCCTCCTCGGCGGCCTGTTGCTGGCGACCGTCGGAGGCACCGGTGCCGTGGCCGCCCTGGTCGCGGCCACCGCGCTCGGCGCGCTCGTGCCGACCACCAGCCGCGCGATCCGCTCGGTACCGCGGCCCGGCGAGTGGGGCACCGGAGGGGGCTCAGAGACCTCCGAGGAGAGGGCGCAGGCGCCGGAGCTCCTCGAGATGCACGGCGGTGAGCTCGCGCAGCACGCGGTCTCCTGACTCGGTCAGCCGCAGCCGCACCTTCCGGTGGTCGACCTGGTCCGCGACCCGCTCCACGAGTCCGGTCATCCGGTCGACGAGCTCGCCGACCGTGTGCGGCTTCACCAGCAGCGAGTCGGCGACATCGCTGATCGACGGGCCCTCCGGCGCCGAGGCTCCGCGCACCGCGAGCAGCAGCTGGTGCTGGACGTGGGTCAGGCCGTGCTCGGCGGCCGCATCTCGGCTCCAGCGCTCGAAGTGCCGGAGACGGGTGCGGAACTCGAGGAGTTGCTGGTACTGCCGGTCGGTAGGCATGCTGTCTCCAAATTACCTCGTAGTACGAGGGTTCTGCCGGAGGTGACGGTGAGGGTCCCAGCACGCGACGTCCGCGACGTCCGCCACCTCGGCGACTTCTCCGCGACACCGCGGATGCTCATCATCGCGCTTCTCGCCGTGCCGATCGGGGCCACGGCCGCCGGTGTGTCCTGGTGCCTCCTCCGGCTGATCGGGCTGATCACCAACGTCGTCTTCTACCAGCGTGTCGCCACCGGTCTGGTCGCCCCCGGTGCCGTGCACCACAACCCCGCCCTGGTCCTGCTCGCCCCGGTCGCGGGCGGGCTGGTGGTCGGGTTGATGGCGCGCTTCGGCTCCGAGAAGATCCGCGGGCACGGCATGCCGGAGGCGATCGAGTCGATCCTGATGGGCGGGAGCAAGGTCGCACCGCGCGTCGCGCTGCTGAAGCCCGTCTCGTCGGCCATCGCGATCGGCACCGGCGGTCCGTTCGGGGCCGAGGGGCCGATCATCATGACCGGTGGGGCCCTGGGCTCGCTGTTCGCCCAGTTCCTGCACCTCACCGCCGACGAGCGCAAGACCCTGCTCGTGTCGGGAGCCACGGCCGGCATGGCCGCGACGTTCAACGCACCGCTGGCCTCGATCCTGCTCGCAGCGGAGCTGTTGTTGTTCGAGCTGAGGCCCCGCAGCCTGGTCCCCGTCTCCGCAGCGGTCTGCACGGCCACGGTCGTGCGCGGACCTCTCCTGGGTCACGGTGCGATCTTCGCGAGCACCGGGTCGCTGCATCTCGCGACGTCGACGTACCTGCTGTGTGTCGTCTCGGGGGCGATCTCTGCGCTGCTCGCGCTGGTCGCCACCCTGCTCGTCTACGCCTCCGAGGACGCCTTCCACCGGCTTCCCCTCCACTGGATGTGGTGGCCCGCGATCGGCGGCGTCGTGATCGGCCTCGGCGGGCTCGTCGAGCCGCGCGCCCTCGGGGTCGGCTACGACGTGATCGACTCCGAGCTCACCGGCTCCATCGCCCTCGGCACCGTCGTGGGCATCCTGATCGTCAAGACCCTGATCTGGTCGCTGTCCCTGGGGTCGGGCACCTCCGGTGGCGTGCTGGCCCCGATGTTCATGATCGGTGGCGCCCTTGGCACCCTCGAGGCACAGGTGTTCCCGTCCGTCGGCCCCGGCTTCTGGGCCCTCGTGGCCCTCGCGGGAGTCCTGGGCGGGGTGATGCGATCTCCGCTGACCGGGGTCGTGTTCTCCCTGGAGCTGACCCACCAGTACGCCGCGCTGCTTCCCCTGGTCATCGCCGCCACCACGGCGTACGCGCTGTCCGTGCTCATCCTGAGGCGCTCGGTGCTGACCGAGAAGATCGCCCGCCGGGGCTACCACCTCAGCCGCGAGTACGACGTCGACCCGCTCGAGATCGTCTTCGTCGGCGAGGTGATGACCACCGACGTCGTCGAGCTGGCGCACGACCTGGACGCGAGCGAGGCGCACGCCGTCCTGGCGGATCCGGCCGGCGACTACGCCGCGTGGCGACAGCAGCTCTATCCGGTGGTCGGCCCCGCAGGGCTGGTGGGCGTCGTGACGCGAGGGGCCCTCTTCGTGGCGCGCAACGAGCGACCGCTCGCGCCGGTGTCGGAGCTGGTCCTGAGCGACCCCGTGGTCACGCACGCCGACCAACCGCTGCGCCACGTCGCCGAGCAGATGGCCCTGAGCGACGTGACGACGATGCCGGTCCTCGACCGCGACGACGCCGGCCGAGTGGTTGGTATCGTCACGCTCCCGCAGCTGCTCACGGGACGGTCGCGCGACCAGCAGGAGGCCCGCGAGCGCGAGCGCGTGCTGCGTGTGCGGCTGGTCGGGCGTGGGCCGCACGCCGGCTGAGCCCGACCGCGGCGTGGGAGGCTACGGCCGGTCAGTCCCAGCGCCCCTGACGATCCCGCTTCACCCCGCCGCGGCGCTTCTTGCCGTCGAGGCGGCGCTGGTTGGCAGCGCGACTGGGCCGGGTCGGCCGCCGGACCCGCGGTGGCGGCGCGGCGGCCTCGGTGAGCAGCGCGGTCATCCGCTCCCGAGCGGACCGGCGGTTGGCGAGCTGGGCTCGCTGATCGGACGCGGCCACCGTCAGCACGCCGTCCACGAGCCGGCCCTCGAGGCGCAGCAGCATCCGCGTCCGCGTCGTCTCGGGGAGGGACGGCGAGCGGGCGACGTCGAAGGACAGCTCGACGCGGGAGTCGGCCGTGTTGACGCCCTGCCCGCCCGGCCCCGACGACCGGGAGAACCGCTCGGACAGCTCGGACTCGGGCACCACGATCGCCCGCCCGATGCGCAGCCCCTCGACGCTCACAGCCGCTCGAGGATCTCGAGGGTCCTGGCCCACGCCTGGGAGTCGGGGTCGATCACCGTGAAGTGGTCGCCGGCCACCTCGGTGAGCTCCGCGGTCGCGCCCGCGGCGCGCGCTACGCGCACGTAGGTCTGCGACTGCGAGAGCGGCACGACGTCGTCGGCGGTCGCGTGGACGCAGTGGACGGGGACGTCGAGCGGCACCTGGTGCAAGGGGTCGACAGGGAGGTCGGCCGGTCCGGGCGGATGGCCCAGGAACGCCGCCACCGCCCCACCGCCCAGCCCGTCGGCGTACGCCGACCAGAGGTCGAGGACTCCGGCCTGCGAGACGACCCCCGTCAGGTCGACTGCGGCGCGCCACCGGTCGAAGCGGCCGCGCGAGGCCGCCCACGTCGCCAGGTGGCCGCCCGCGGAGTGGCCGACGGCGATGACCCGGTCGCGAGGGACGTCCTGGTCGGCCAAGGCGTCGATGGCGGCCGCGACGTCGTCGAGGGTCCGTGGGCCGCCGCCACCCCCACCAGCACCGTTGCCGACCCGCCGGTACTCGATGTTCCACGCGGCCCAACCGTGGCCGGTCAGGCTCCGCGCCAGTGGCCGGCCGAGGTCGAGCCCGTAGGCCGCCTTCCAGAAGCCGCCGTGGATCACGACCACCGTGCCGCGCGGCGTACCCGACGGCAGCGAGAGCTCGGCGAACTGGCTGGGGTCGTCGCCGTAGGTGACCGTCGTGGGCCCCGTGGGGTCTCCGCTGCTCACCGGCCGAGTCTCGCAGGCGGCCAGCAGGGGTGCCACGACCATCGCGCCCGCCGAGCCGAGGAGCTGCCGTCGGTTCATGGGAGGCATTCGGAGACGTGGGGTGCCGCAGTTCCCCTCAGGGTCCGAGGACCGCCGGCAGCGTGCCCCGCCAGGCGGCGGACAGCTCGTCGAGCCCGATCTCGAAGTGGTCGGTGACCGTCAGCGAGGAGCCGCCGGTGCGGCCGATCGGCCCCGCGGGTACGCCGAGCGACGCGGCCATGGTCAGGAACGAGTCGACCCGGTCGTCGGGCACGGTCACCAGGGCGCGGGCGGCGGACTCGGAGAAGAGCCCCACGAAGGGATCGCCCAGGAGGGACACGGTCGCGCCGATCCCGTGACGCAGGCACGACTCGACCAGGGTCTGCGAGAGCCCGCCCTCGGACATGTCGTGCGCGGAGGTGACGTAGCCGCCCCGGGCCGCCTCGACCAGCAGCCGGGCGAGGTTGGCCTCGTCGCGCAGGTCGACCTGGGGCGGCAGTCCGCCCAGGTGGTCGTGTACGACGTGGGCCCACTCCGACCCCGACAGCTCCTCGCGGGTCTGGCCGAGGTGGACGATCGTCTCGCCGGCGGCCACGAAGCCCGTCGGGGTACGCCGGCGTACGTCGTCGATCACGCCGAGCACGGCCACGACCGGGGTGGGGAGGATCGACGTCTCGCCGGTCTGGTTGTACAGCGACACGTTGCCGCCGGTGACCGGGACGCCGAGGGTGGCGCAGGCGTCCTTCAGCCCACGGCAGGTCTCGGCGAACTGCCACATGACGTCGGGGTCCTCCGGCGACCCGAAGTTGAGGCAGTCGGAGACGGCGAGCGGCGTCGCACCGCCGCACGCGACGTTGCGGAACGCCTCGGCCAGGGCCAGCTGGGCACCGGTGTAAGGGTCCAGCCTGCCGAAGCGGCCGTTGCCGTCCGTGGCGACGGCGACCCCGAGGTGGCTGTCCTCGTCGACGCGCACCATGCCCGCGTCGGAGGGCTGGGCGAGCACGGTGTTGCCCTGCACGTAGCGGTCGTACTGGTCGGTGATCCACGACTTGTCGCACAGGTTGGGCGAGGCCGCCATCCGCAGGAGCGTGGCGCGCAGCTCGCCGTCGTCCCCCGGTCGCGGGAGGCCCTCGGCGGCGGCGACCTGCAGGGCGTCCTGCCACTCCGGGCGGGCGAAGGGCCGTTCGTACGTCGGGCCGTCGTGCGCGACCGAGCGCGGGGGCACGTCGACCACGGTCTCGCCGTGCCAGTCGATCTGCAGCCTCCCGGTGCCGGTGACCTCACCGACCACGACGGCCTCGACGTCCCACCGGGCGCAGATCTCCAGGAAGCGCGCGACGTCCGCGGGCTCGCAGACGGCCATCATCCGCTCCTGCGACTCACTCATCAGGATCTCCTCCGGAGCCAGGGAGGAGTCGCGCAGCGGCACCCGGTCGAGCTCGACCTTCATGCCGCCGTCGCCGGCGCTGGCGAGCTCGGAGGTCGCGCAGGACAGGCCCGCGCCACCGAGGTCCTGGATCCCGGCGACCACCCCGGCGGCGAACAGCTCGAGGGTGCACTCGATGAGGAGCTTCTCCATGAACGGGTCGCCGACCTGCACGCTGGGGCGCTTGGTGGGGCCGGAGTCGGTGAACGTCTCCGAGGCGAGGACGCTGACGCCGCCGATGCCGTCGCCGCCGGTGCGCGCGCCGTACAGGATCACCTGGTTGCCCTCGCCGGACGCCTTCGCCAGGTGGAGGTCCTCGTGCCGGAGGACGCCGACGCAGAGGGCGTTGACCAGCGGGTTGCCGGCGTACGTCGCGTCGAAGACGGCCTCGCCGCCGATGTTGGGCAGGCCCAGGCAGTTGCCGTAGCCGCCGACGCCCGCCACGATCCCGGGGAGCACGCGGTGGGTGTCGTCGGCGTCGAGGGGGCCGAAGCGCAGGGGATCCATGACGGCCACGGGGCGCGCGCCCATGGCGAGGATGTCGCGGACGATGCCGCCGACGCCGGTCGCGGCGCCCTGGTACGGCTCGACGTACGACGGGTGGTTGTGCGACTCGATCTTGAAGGTGACGGCGTACCCCTGGCCGATGTCGAGGACGCCGGCGTTCTCGCCGATGCCGGC
>Ga0070679_100003615_pt1 | contig 14130 bp, 22 predicted proteins | sample KBSC63BmetaG_FD_65652 | JGI IMG/M metagenome (GOLD analysis project Ga0070679, IMG submission 65652) | Corn rhizosphere microbial communities from Kellogg Biological Station, Michigan, USA - KBS C6-3B metaG | ecosystem: Host-associated > Plants > Roots > Rhizosphere | place: USA: Michigan... | reverse complement strand
GGCGGGTGCCGAGGTAGGGGCGCAGGTAGCGGTCTTCGGACCAGCGGGCGACGTGCTCGATGCCGACGGTGTACGGGTCGACGCCGGCCGTCTGGCACCAGGTGAGCCAGGAGGTGACTTCCTGGCGGTATGCGCCCTGGGTGGAGGGGCGCAGTGCGCCGGTGGCGAGCCAGTCGTCGAGCAGTGCGCGCGGGTCCATACCGGACAGGATTCCCCGCCACCCCACCCCAGATCAAGATCTATAACGAAACCTCGGGGAACGGCCACCCCAACCAGCCTGTGGTGGCTCGACGTGGGGCGGTGCGGGATCGGGCGCCCGCGAACTTCCCCTGGAGGGGTGGGTGGCCGAGGTTTCGTAAACGATGCGATCATGGTTCTTTGGGGGCCTGCGCGGGGCCTCCCTGCTTGAGAGCACGCTATGCCGCCCGCGCGGGTTTGTCTGAGCCGCTATCCCCCGGCCCGTCCGCGCTACGGATGCGACGTGGTGATCGAGCCCAGGAACAGATCACCATTCGCGCTGCGGCAGAACGCCTCACGATGCTCCGCATCCCGTACACACGGCTCGTACACCCGGCCGCTGACGGCCTCGGTCCGACCACACCGCGGGCTGCTGCTCTCCTGCTCGGTCACCATGCTGATCCTCCTCGCGGGTTATGCACCGGACGCTATGCCGGATCGGGCGGGACGTTCCCCCGGCGGTTCTCAGCCGTTCGGGTGGGCGGAGGAGACGGTCCGCATCCCGCAGACGCCGTCCTTCCAGAAGCCGATCGACCCGCACACCGGGCAGTGCGGCTCCGGCACGAGCGGACCGTAGACAGCCTCGACACTGGACCGGGTGGCAGGGCGCTCACCGGAGAACGAGAAGAGGACCGGCTCTCCGGCGTACGTGTAGGGCGTCTCGGCCCACGTGCAGGCATCCCGGTCAAGAAACCACGGCCAGGGGTTCGGGTTCTCGTAGCCGATGTCTTCCGCAAGTTCGGCAGGCACTTCCACGATGTCCGGCACGGGTTTCCTCCTACAGGCCTGGCAGGGTGTCTTGGTCGACGTCGAAGCGCGCGCTGGCGTGCCGGGGCTCCGGATCGCACTCAGGGCCGAGTCGGCGCTGGCGCGATATCGGGTCGGTCAGTTCCCGCCCGCAGCCCACCCCCCCGGCACCACACCCGCCGGTGCGGGCCCGACTCCACCTCGGGGAGGGCTTCCTGACGTTGCATCGGCATCAATCCAGTGTTCGTGATCAATTGTCCAACGTTGCCCAGCGGGCACGGCAGGCCGGTCGGCCGCACCGGTCGTTGCTGGGCACTGTGGAGGCGGTGATCAGCCCGTCTATTCCGGAGTCGATCTCCTTGGACGGGGTACATGCCGCCACGGCAGTTCTACGGGTGGGCCAGGTGGCTGTGACCGCGGCGTGCACTTGGGACCGACTGTTGGACCGGGCAAGCTTCACCATTCTCCTGCGGCCGGCTAGGAGTTCTCCGTCTTGGGTGAGTGTCCGGACGGCGTGGTATTCGGTGGTCTCCGCCAGGTAGGCCTCCAGCTCTACGCATTGGCCTATGGGCGGTGCGGGGCTGCCGACCGGCTGGATTCCGGAGGCAGCCCGCAGCTCGTTGATGTACGAGATCAGGTCGGGCTCCGGGTGGAACCATTCGCGGCTTTGACCTGAGGCCACCAGGTGCATGAAGCGGTGGTGCAGTTGTCGCTCACGTACGAGGTCGCCAGGCTCTGTTGCCAGGGCCTCGGCGTGCAGAGACGTCATGCGGAGGCGAAGGTTTGTCGTAGTCCCGATCTTGATGAGGCGTTCCCGGCGGGCGAAGTAGACGAGCGGGGCGTGCTGCTTGTCCTGCGGCACCGGATGGGTTCTGTACCCGTACTTTCGGATCCATGTCGTACGGGCCTGGGTCAGGCCTATCTCCAACTCCCGCACCTTGGCGGATCCAGCCGTGTGGGCCAGCAGAGTTGCTGCTTGTTCCTCGTGTTCAGGACAGAAGCGCAGCGGGTCCTTGGTGGTGGCCAGGATGCGGCAGTCTCCGAACGTGCAGAGCCGGATGGTGACGGGCGTCGCAATGACCTGGACGCGCGTGCCGCATCCGCAGCGGAAGGCGTTGCGGCCAGCGCGCCCGTACAAGGTCATGGATCGACCGCATCCGCATCCGACGGCGAACTGCTGCATGGTTGGAGTTCTCCCAGGTCATTGAGGGGGGTGGACTCTTGGCACGGTCCGGATCTACAATCGTCTGACGTGATCAGCACGCTTGGCCACCACCCGGTTCGGGGTGGTGGCCTTCGGTATGTTCGGGGTCAGTTGAACGTGGCCACCATGGCGTCCGGGGAGTCCTCGGTGGGGTCGGCCCCACGCGGTCGCGGTCGAGGCTGCACCGGTTGCCGAGGTGCCCTTCGGGCGCGCCGTACAGGTGCTGGCCGCAGAAGTAGCCGCCACAGCTGTACTCGTCGCCGCCGTGCTGGCTACCGCAGAGGTAGGCCATGCCGCGGTCGATGCGCTCGGTACAGCCGGGCTGCTCGCAGGTCGTGCGGACGCCGTAGCCCACGTCGATCTGCTTGCCGTTGCGGTACACGGTGCCGTGCATGTTGCCCATACGGGTTGTCTCCTTAGGCGGCGAGGTCGGTCTGGGACTGGGTGAGGCGCTTGCGGGGGCGGTAGTCGGCGTCGTCGGGGTCGCGCTCCAGCTCGTAGATGTAGAGGGCGTCCGCGTCGTCGGCGGGTGCGGGGGCGGGGCGCTCGTAGGTGGTGGGCTCGGGTCGGGTGAGGACGTAGGCGATGCGGTGGACGGTGTAGGAGACGATGCGGCTGAGGTCGAAGTCGCGCTGCGCGGTGCGGATGGTGGGGTCGGTCTTCATCTGCTCGTTGCGGAGGCGGCACATGGCGACGATCTGGTAGTCGTCGGTCTTGGCGTGGACTTCGGCGATCTCGATGGTGCGGATCGTCGTGTCGCCCTTGCTGTCCACGTAGGTGATGGTCACGGCATGGCGGTTGTCGAGGGCGCGGAGGAGGTCGGTGAGCGTCCGGGTGGTCGTCTGCTTGGCCGTCAGTCGCATTGTGGTGTCCCCCTTGTTGGTGCGGTGGTTCCACCATAGACCTTCAGGCATTGTTTTTCAATGCCGCAACAGGTACCGTGGTGGGTGTTGGGGCGACACCGTTCCGACCGCCACGCCACCCCAGGCATGGCGTCCTAATGCTGAATGGAGGACACTGGCGTGCGACCCGCCCCCACGCGCCCGCCCGGTAAGCCCCGGATGATCGGGCGCTCACCGAGAGGACCCCGAGTGACCCACCCCGCCCGAGCCCGACTGATCGAGGGCAACAAGCTCCTGAAGAGCGTTGCCGCTTCCGCGGACCTGGAGCCCGCCCAGTCCGAGAGGCTGCTGGAGTTCGCTCTGGACGTGGACGCGATGCTCGCCCCCCGGGGGTGGGTGATCCTCCGTGACAGCGATGAGGCGGCTGTTCTGGCCCAGTTGTCGCTGACCATCACGAGGGCGCTGCGGGAAGCACTGAAGAGCGCGGAGGCCGAGTTCGCTACTCCGCTGGGGCCGCTGGCGGACCAGGGGTTCCGTGCCGCGCTGGATGGGTGGCTGCCGCCCAAGACGCTGACCCGGCGCTCACGTACGGCGCAGGAGTCGGCGTCGAAGGCCAATGAGCGGGCCGTGCTCCAGATCGAGGTGAACGCGGCACTGCGCAAGCAGGTGCTGGAGCAGCTTCCGCAGATGACGGAGCGGGCCGGTTACCGGGTCACGCTGTCCAGCATCGCGCTCTCGTGGATTTCCGAGCAGCTGGGTGTGGATCGTCCGACGGCCGGCAACCTCGACCAGCTGGCCATGGTGCTCCACCAGTCGATGCGGGAGCACGTGGTTGCCGCTGCTGCTGGCCAAGGCACAACGGTTGACCAGGTGCTGGAGGACGGCGTCCGGGAGTTCCTGGACGGCTCCCGTACGCCGCAGCTTCCGGGTTGGAACGTGCCAGACACGCGCCCCCGCAACGAGGGCGGCATGTGGCAGGCGAAGTCCGACGGCCCGCCCGTCCAGAAGGACCGCGGCAAGCTGACGGTCCACATGGACGAGGACCTGCTGGACGGTCTTCGGAGGCGTTCGCAGGAGATCAACGAAGAGGCGACGGTGCCGGTGTATCCGGGGACAGTCGCGCTGGCAATCCTAAAGGACCGGCTGGGCGAGCCCGCCGAGTAGCTACCGCGGGTGCGGGCCGGCTGGATGCCGACACCGGTCCGGCCACGCACCCTGTACATCGCATAACACTCATAGGAGAGACCTCACATGGCGCAAGCCGTTGAGGCCCCCGCCAGCACGACGGCGGAGGGCCCCACCTCGCACACCCAAAACCAGGGCCAGCCCACCATCTACGAGCTCATGGCGCGGGTCATGAACGACGTCAGGGACGTCGGGAAGAACGGGTTCAACGACCACCAGAAGTACAAGTTCCGGGGTGTCGACGACTTCATCGGTGCCCTGGCGCAGCCGCTGCGTGACCACGGGGTGTTCATGATGACGGAGATCCTCGACTTCCAGGTCTCGGTGCGGGGGAAGATGAACGCCGTCCACATGCGGGTCGCGTTCCACTTCTACGGTCCGGCCGGTGACAAGGTCACCGCGACCACGCTGGGAGAGGCATCTGACACCGCGGACAAGGCGTCGAACAAGGCGATGTCCGCGGCCCTCAAGTACGCGCTGATGCAGACGTTCATGATCCCGGTGGATGCCGGGTCGCTGGACGACGGGGACCGTGACCACCCGGAGGGGCAGACGTCTCCGGCAGACGGGTACATGCAGCGTCTGCGGAAGCCCGCGGTGTGGAACAACGTGACCGCGCTCCAGGCGATGCACACGGAGGCGAAGGCCGACGGCCTGCTGAACGCCACGGTGTACGGGCCGGGCGGTGACGAGTCGACGCTGGGTGAGCTGATCGTGGCACGGGGGACCGTGCTGAAGAACGAGGCCGCCGAGCGCGAGGCGCGCCAGGCCGCTGAGGCGCCTGCCGTGGCTGCTCAGGTGGCCGCGGAGACGAGTACCGGCGCGCCGAACCCCGAGCTCTCCGGAGAGGCAACGGACGGCCCTGCGGGACCGAGTGAGCACCTGGCCAAACTGCTGCGGCAGGTGACCGACTGCTGGAACAGCAACAACCTGATGATCTTCAACCAGATCGGGGAGGACGGCGCGCAGCACGGTGTCCTGGACGAGGAGTTCACGGACAGGCGGGGTGTCGTGACCACGCTGCGGAAGATCCTGGACGACCGCATTGCCGAGATCCAGGCCGCTCAGGGCGGCGCCGGGGAAGGGGAGGCCGCCTGATGGACCTGCCCGAGCGTAAGCCCAACGGCCTCCGTCTGCTGGACACGTACTGCTGCCAGGGCGGCGCGAGCATGGGCTACTACCTGGCCGGGTTCGAGGTGGAGGGTGTCGACCTGAACCCGCAGCCCCGCTACCCGTTCGCCTTCCACCAGGGCGACGCGGTGGAGTTCATCCGGCAGCACGGTCACGAGTACGACGTCATCACCGGTTCGCCGACGTGCCGCCGCTGGACGAACGCTCAGCGCATCCAGGGCAACGACCACCCTGACCTGATTACGCCGACCCGGGAGGCGATGAAGGCGGTCGGGAAGCCGTACGTCATTGAGAACGTGGAGGGTGCGGCGGCCGCCATGGTGGACCCGCTGCTGCTGTGCGGTGCGATGTTCGGGCTGAAGACGTACCGGCACCGGCTGTTCGAATCCAACCTGCTGCTCGGCACGCGGATGCACCCGCGGCACCTGGCGCCGCTGGCAAAGATGGGGCGCCCTGTCCGTGATGGCGAGTTCATGCATGTGGTCGGTAACTTCACCGACGCGGCTCGTGCCCGCGAGGTGATGGGCATGCCGTGGGCGTCCCGGGACGGTCTGCGGGAGGCGATCCCGCCGGCGTACACCCGGTTCCTCGGCGAGCAAGTGGCGTCTCTTCTGCTGGGTCTTGCGGCATGACCGCCTGAACCATCCGGGCCCGCGCTCTGCGGGCCTTCAAGTCCCCGTCCTGGGGCACTGCACCATCTCACCCACTACGGCCGGAGGGCCGGATCGAGGTTCCGTCATGTCCGCTGCTGGTTCGCAGGCGCTGGTTTCGGCGCTGGAGATCGTTGTGGTGCTGGTCCTGTCGGGGGTCGGTACCTGGTGGGTGATCCGCCGGGAGCGCCGGGCCCCGTCGTCGTACTCGCGCCGCCCGGATGTCCTGGCTGGCTGGCACGCCATGTCGGCGGCCGAGCAGGAGGACGTGGACACGGCGTCGCTGGATTTGGCTGAGCAGGCCGAGATCGATGCTCGTGCGGATGCCGTGGATGCTGCCGGCGTGCTGGCGGTGGAGACCGCGGCGCGCATCAACGTCCTGCATCACCCGTAGTTCCTGTTCGTTCCTTCCCCCGTCTTTGGAGGTGATCGCCGCTATGGCGGTTCGTTCCGTCACGGCCGCCGCGGTGCTTGCCACCGCGGCGGTTGCCGTTTACGTCCTGGTTCGCCGTGATCGGCGTCTTCATGCCGCGTTGGCGCGGGAGCGGGCGAGTTCCCGGCTGACGGCCGGCTGTCTACACCGGGACCTGGAGGCCTTTCAGCACCGTATCGGCGTGCTGGTGGCGCAGCGTGCGGTGCTTGCGGAGGCCGACCAGGTCCTGACCGATGCCCTTGTTCAGCACACGACTGGATCCGACCCGTACATGGAGGGGGGTACCGGATGACCGGCACCGCCAGTAAGTCGACGTTGAGTGTGACGGCCGCGCGTATGGCGTGGGAGGAGCACCCGCGCTACCGGTACCGGGGGTGCGCTCCGGATGTGGATGAGCCTGGCCGTGCGGCCGGGAACCTGGAGTTGCCGCTGGATGCGTGGTCGGGGGTGGATCGGGAGGGTAGTGAGCCGCAGAAGGAGCGGGAGGCCCGGCAGGCTGCTGCGGTCGACGTGTGTTTCGGCTGTGCGGTGATGGTGCAGTGCGACGCGTATGCGAACTCCATCACGGGGGAGGGTCGGCTGGCGGAGCCGGACGGTATTTGGGGTGGGCGTACGGCGTTGGAGCGGCATAAGGCGCTCATCAAGGCTCGGCATGCTGCGCCGCCGGCTCCGGACCGGCGGTTCGAGACGCCGCAGAAGCGGGCCGTTCTGGCGGCGTTGGCGGTGTGCTGGGGTCCGTACGAGGTGGCCGTTACGGCTTCTCAGCTGCTGGCTTCCTGGGGTGAGGGTCCGGACGGCGGTGTGGATGTGCGGACGGCGAATTGGCAGCGGTCGAATCTGACGACGCTGCTGGGGCTGCCGCGTACGGCTTCGCGCGCGCAGCTCCTGGCGGCCGCCGCCGAGCGGGGTCTGCTGGAGGACGTTGCGGTGGTGTCGGATGACGGCACGGTGCCGGCGGTGCCGCCGCCGACGCGGATGCCCGTCCAGCTGGAGCCGAGCCCGGTGGTGGTGTCTTCGTTGCCGGTGCTGCCGGAGCCGGGACCGTACGAACCGACACGGGGAGTCCCGCGGCCGCGTCGTGGCCGGTTCACGGACATTGAGGGCCAGTTGGCCCTGTGGGAGGCGGAGCTGACCCAGCTGGCCCCCGTGCACGACCTGTTCCCCACCAGCAACGAGCGTCTGGAGGCTGCCGCGTGAGCGCCGTGCACGAATCCCCGCGGGACGGTTCCGGCCTCACCCCGTGCTGCGGGAAGACACCGTTCGAACTGCCGCGTACCGACCGGATGACCAGCAACCCGGACCGGGTGACGTGCTCCGTCCTGAAGGACCAGCGCCTTCGTGGGGTTGGTCGGCACTTCGTGTCTGGCTCGTTGGTGTCCTGTTGCGAGCAGGGTGAGACGGACTGCCCCTGTACCTGCCACGACGTACCGCCCGCGAAAGGGGCCCGTTCATGACCGAGATCCTCCCCACCCCCGTCCCGGCCGCCTCCGATGATGCCGGGTTCGAGGTGATGCGTGCGGACGCGGTGTTCACCGGCCGGGCGATGTCGTCGGCGGAGTTCCTGACGGGGCTGCTGGTGAACGCCCAGTTGGAGACGGTGGGCCGTCCGGACAAGCTGCCGCAGGATCTGTTCCCGGGGGTGGATCCGGTGGTGGTGCAGCGGATTTGGGACCGCGCGCTGGCGGTGGGCTTGCATGCGGGCCGGGTTCAGGCGGCACCGCGTTTGTATCGGGATCAGATGGAACGGATCGCGGGCCAGTATGCGGAGGTTGGCTATCTGGCGATGGGTGGTTCGGTGGCCCGGTCGCGGCGGTTGGTGGCGCCGGAGTCGGCGCATCCGGCGGACGGCGATCAGGGGCGCGGGCACTAAAGACCGTCGGTGCGTACGACAGAAGCCATGAAGCCGAGGCCAGCGGGGCTCCACTCAGGGTTGCGCAGGATGTAGCCGATGCGGGCCAGGTGAGTTTCGGCTTCCTCCTGCTGGAAGGTCTCCCATTCCGGAAGGTCCACGGTCTCCATGACGGTCATGGTGTCGGTGAGGACTGTGAGCTGGTAGCCGTGCAGTGCCCGGCCGTCCTCGGTGGGCTGGCTGTTGGGCGTGCAGGCGGCAAAGAAGTCGGTGGGGCCTTGGGGGTCGGTCATGTTGCGCACCTGTCTGAGTTGGTCGGGTTGGGTGCTTGAGCTTAGAGCCTGACGGATCGTCATGGTTCGTGTGATTAGCCGAACGTGGGACACGGTGGGAAGGAGCTGGGACAGATGGTGAGGTCGAACGGTAGGCTTAGCCTTGCGCTTGAGGTGCAGTCAGTTGCGAGGCTGGACCACAAGGGCCCGACAAAGTCGGAAGCCCCCGCTGCCACCGTGGTGGCGGTCCCGGTTTGCGAAGCCGGAACGCGAGGGCTGACGACACCAAACCGATGCGAATCAAGTGAAGGTGCCGACATGGCTCAGAGTACCCGGGGAGTCCCCCCGTCAGACAGGTGGACCCGCATTTCCGGCGTGAACATCACACCGCCGACGATCGCGGCCCCTGTCCCCACTGCCTCCACCAGCCGATGAGCGGCCCGACGAACCACGTCGTGATGTGGTCCGGCGGCATCACCTCGTGGGCCACCGCCCGGCATGTCATCGACCAGTACGGCACGGCTGGCGTCACGCTGCTGTTCGCCGACACCAACGCTGAGGACGAAGATCTCTACGCCTTCAACGAGCAGGCGAGCGAGCAGCTCGGCGTGCCGATCACCCGCGTCGCTGACCCGCAGGAGCGCGACCCCTGGCAGGTGTTCGAGGACAAGCGCTGGCCCGGCCGCCGTACCGCGACAAGACCCAGCTGCTCGCCGAGGCCCGCGACGCTGGGCTGATCCGGCCGCGCCTCTACCAGCTCGGGTTCGCGCACAACAACTGCGGCGGAGGGTGCGTCAAGGGCGGACAGGCTCAGTGGGTTCGGCTGATGAAGGTGTTCCCCGAGCGGTACGCCCGCGCCGAGGCCGCCGAGGTGAAGATGCGCGCGCTGCTCGGCAAGGACGTGTCGATACTCCGCGACCGCACCGGTGGTACGACGAAGCCGCTCACGCTGGCCGCGCTTCGGCAGCGCGTCGAAGACCAGCCCGACCAGCTTGACCTGTTCGACGAAGGCGGCTGTGGCTGCTTCACCGACGTCGGCCAAGCGAGCGCCGCATGAGCGGCCAGGGCGAGGGCATCCTCGCCTGGCTAGACAGCGCCATCACCGCTGCCGAGCAGAACGCTTCCCGGTGGCACGACACCGAGTGCACGGTGCATGGCACGTCCCTGATCGACGCCACGGTCCTGCACTCTGCCACTCTGTGCGACTGCGGTGGCCCCGAGTCGGTCCTGCGCCGCTGCGCCGCCGACCGGAAGCTGCTGAATCTCCACGTGGGCAAGATGCACTCCTGCCCCGCCACTGACGAGACGGGCTACCTAGACGAGTGGACTCAGTTCGACCACTCCGAGGTGTGCCCCGTCGTTGAGCACCTTGCCGAAGGCTACGGCTGGACAGCAGGGCAGACCCCACCCACTGAGGGGGATCAAGTGACGTAGCGACTTCCTAGCGGGAGGTTCCTGAGCCCCTTGGCGGGGGCTTCACCCTCAACCGCTGGCCGCTGGTGTTGGCGCACCGTGCGCGGCCTTGTGCAACGGCTCGGACTGGCATCCGAGCTAAGGCCCGAGTTCTGGGATCCGGTTTGGCGACCGGGCCCGATCAGTTCGAGCGATCTACAGGTTCTCCACGAACCAGAACACCCACCAAGGCGGGGGCCCTTTTGTGCCTTCGCTCAGCGAAGACGGGATCCATAGTGCCTGAGCGCACCCTCACTTGTCAGCTTCCCTCCCCTCGTACGGGCGATTCGCGGCTTATCTCCCCCGAGACGGACGACACCCAGTGCCCCCAGTCGACACCGGACACGCACACTCCCACCCCTGGTTTCGAACACCCGTGCGACTACAGTGGTGATCGGTTCGCTCTCGTACGCGGCGCCTGCCAGGAGGTGTCCCACACCAAGTCGCGCAGGAGCGGCCCGCGTCGGTGGCGTCGCGCCGTGGAATGGCTGATCGCATCCGGCCTGCACCCACGCGCGAACGCCACCACGCTGCGCGTCGCCCAGGACCTCGCCGACCGCATGGACTACGACACCGGGCACGCCCGCTACTGCCTCGACGAGATGGTCGCCCGGCTCGGCATCTCCCGCGCGTCGGTGAAGCGGCACGTCGGCTACCTCCGCGAGCTCGGCGCCCTCGCCTGGGTCCAGCACGGCACCCGCACCAACATCCGCCGCATGTTGGGGCTCAAGGGCTACGCCGCCACCGCCACCGTGTACGCCGCCGTCATCCCCCCGGTCTTCGACCACGCCATGGGCCACACGATTGTCGGCTCCGGATACACGGCGCGGATCATCGTGGACCTTCGGGGCCAGTCCCCGAGGCCTGTGGATACTCCGGGTAACTCGCCTGTGGACAACTCCACTTCGGAGAGCCTTGAGCCCCCTTCCCTCACCTTGGTAAAGGAAGAGAGTCAGGTTCAGCTAGTGGGTGGTTTTAACTACACCTCGCAGGCTCGGCCGCCGAAGACCTCGATCCCGCAGCAGAGCACCAGCATCAACGGGCGCCGCCGCACCGCCACCGACGTTCGCAAAGCCGCTGGCGAGACCCGCCTGGTGCGCGCTCTCGTCAACTGGACCCAGTCGGTGCCCCTGCGCAAGCTCGAGCACGCACTGCGCCCGTGGACGGACCGCGGCTGGGACGCACTGCGCATCGCTGATGAGCTCAACGGCATGTGTGCCGGTGTCCGCTGGCGGCCCAAGAACCCCGTGGCGTTCATCCGGGCCCGCATCACCGCCGACACCCGCCACCAGACTGACCTGGCCGCCGCGGTCGCGTGGGAGGACTCCACCGCCGCCCGCGACCTCGCCTCCCTCGCCGCCCTCTTCGGCCCCACCACCCAGGAGCCGGAGCCGGTCCGTACGGACGACGACCGCAAGCGGGCCCGCTTCGAGGGCTGGGACCGCTGGTGGGAGGTCGCCGACCACTACGACGACGACCCCGACGACGCTTTGGACCTGTACGGCACCCGCCTGTGCTCGTACGCCGTCGGCCGCGCCGCCCGCCACAACACCTACGCCCCCGCCTTCTGAGGAGACCCGCCATGCCCGAGACCCGCACCAAGTGGCCCGCCGCCGCACACCTCCAGCAGGCCGCCGACGAGATGCGCAAGCCCGACACCAACCTGGACCCTGAACGCGAGCACTACACCGCCCCGCTCGGCGACTGGCTCGACAAGGTGGCCAACGAGATGGCGTGGCTCGCGCCGTTCCGCGACCACGAAGGCGGCTACCGGCCCTGGCGGGTAGCGACCCGCACCGCGCACGCCGTCCTCGGCCTGCCCTACGCCGACACCTGCACCACCTGCCACCCGGCACGGAAGACAGGCGGCCGGGCATGACCGAGACCCCGCAGGGATCCGGCGCCGACCTCGCCCGCCAGGCCCTCGCCGCCGCCCGTGCCGCCGCGAAGAACAGTCCCGCCCCGGCACCCCGCAGGACCCGCAGCACCGGCCGGCGCTCCGACCGTGGCGGCGGCCGCGACCCCATCGCCTTCGGCAGCCTCCTCGGGAAGGTGTCCGCCGAGCAGGGATGGCCCGCCGCACTCGAAGGCGGCAGCGTCCTCGCCCGCTGGCCGGAGCTGTGCCCCCAGTTCGCCACCACCGTCCAGCCCGTCCGCTACAACCCCGACCGCGGCACCCTCGAGCTGCGGCCCTCCACCCACACCATCGCCTCCGGACTGCGCCTCCTCGGCGGGCAGCTCGCCAAGCAGATCAACGACAAGATGGGCTCGACCGTCGTCCGCGCCATCCGTGTCCTCCCCGTCGGCGCCACCACCACAACGCCCGAGCCGGCGCCCGACGCCCCGGCGGCCGCCGACACCACATCCCCGGTACGGACCCGAGAGACCGCCTCACCCGGTTACCGGGCCACCCTCGAAGCCGCCCTCGCCCACCGGCCCGAACGCCAGCCCACCAACCCGTACGTCGCCGAAGCCGCCGAACGACAAGAGGCCGCCCTGCGCGCACACCGGCAGCCCGAGACCGAACACCGCGACGCCGAGTGGGAGATAGACCGGCTCACCACCGCCCAGGTCGACCGCAGCGAAGCCGTACGCCGTGCCGCGATCGCCCGCAAACGCCTCGAGCAGGCCGGCGGCCAGATGCCCCGCCGGGCATTCGACGTCGCATGAACGGCCCGCGCCTGGCCCTGGTGCTCCTCACCGGCAGTCGCTCCTGGCCCGATCCGCAGCTCCTCGAGGACACGCTCCTGGACGTGTGGCACGACGCCCTCCAAGACGGCTACGACGGCATCGAGCTCATGCATGGCCACGCCCGCGACGGAGCCGACGCGATCGGCGACGCCTGGGCGATCCGCCACGGCGTCCCCTACCGGCGCCGGCCTGCCGACTGGAACGGGCCCTGCGCTCCCACATGCCCGCCGGGACACCGGCGCACCAACCGGCGAGGCGCCGAGTACTGCCCGCTCGCCGGCCACCGCCGCAACCAGCAGATGGTCGACGAAGGCCCGCTCCTGGTCGTCGCCGCGCACCATAACCGGAGCACGGGCACCGCGGACTGCATCCGCCGAGCCGAAGCAGCCGGCATTCCGGTCCTGACGCTGGCCACCTGAGCCGGGGGAACGTCCGAGCGGATCGGGTGCACCGTGTACGTGATCACCGTGCACGAACGGAGCCGCCCATGCCCCAGCCGACCATCACCCGGTACCCGGACGCCTGGCACGCCCTCGAGGAAGCCGACGAACGCGCCTGGCTCGACCAATGGGCCCGCCTCCACCTCATCCCCATCACCCCGGAGCCCGAGCGGCCCCTCATTCCCGTAGGGAGCCACTGATGGCCACCACCGTTCAAGTCGCCGTAGACCCGAAGCAAGTCGGCGCCGACATCGACCAGACCGTCCGCCGCATCCTCCGGCGCGTTCGGCAGGTTGAGCCGCAACTGCCAGTGCCTCAGCGGCCGGTCCCGTACCGGCACAACGCCCTGTTCCGCGAGCCCGTCTACACCGACGGGCAGCCGTACGCGGAAGACGAAGACCTCGAGGACGAGGACCCCGCGATTATCGCGCCGTGATAATCCGGCCCGGTGGCGTCGGCACGCGGCCAACCGGTCGCGTATACCGCGGTATACGCGCTGTGGGTCCTGTCGCCGGTTTACCGCGGTAAACCGCAGCACTCCCAGGACCGCACGAAGGAATCGCCGCCAGCCCTCTCCGGACCAACAGCCGCCGTCTGGAATGATGCTCCACGCCCGAAGTACCGGAACGTACGGGAAAGCATACGGAGCACCCATGCAAGCAGCTGTTTACGTCGTGTCCATCGACCCGCAGGCCTCCACCGTCTGGTGGGCCAACAGGATCACCGACCTCCCCTTCGACTTCTCCCAGGAGCACGAGACTCCGGAGAACCTCGCGATCCTCAAGGACACCGGCGCCAAGGTCCACGTCATCGCCAACCAGAAGGGCGGCGTCGGCAAGACCACCGTCACCCTCAACCTCGGCGCCGTCGTCGCTGACGTCCTCAAGGGGTCCGGCAGCCTCCAGCACGTCTTCATCGACACCCCCGGCAGCCTCCAGGACGAGAACCTCCTCCTGGAAGCGCTGAAGTACGCGCACGACGTCATCGTCCCCATGCC
>Ga0070679_100003613_pt1 | contig 14133 bp, 9 predicted proteins | sample KBSC63BmetaG_FD_65652 | JGI IMG/M metagenome (GOLD analysis project Ga0070679, IMG submission 65652) | Corn rhizosphere microbial communities from Kellogg Biological Station, Michigan, USA - KBS C6-3B metaG | ecosystem: Host-associated > Plants > Roots > Rhizosphere | place: USA: Michigan... | reverse complement strand
ATGCGGCGCGCCACCTTGCGCGCAACCGCGCCGACCTGCCGCTCGAGCTGTCGAACGCCCGCTTCTCGCGTGTACTTGCTGATGATCGCGGTGACGGCGTCGTCGGTGAAGCTCACCTCTTTGTCGCCGAGTCCCGACTCCTCGAGCTGCCGCGGGATCAGGTACTTCTTCGCGATCTCAGCCTTCTCACGCTCGGTGTAGCCGGCGAACTCCACGACCTCCATGCGGTCGAGGAGCGGCGCTGGAATGTTCTGAATGAAGTTGGCCGTCGCGATGAACAGCACTTCACTGAGATCGAACGGAACACCGAGATAGTGGTCGGTGAAGTTGTCGTTCTGCGCGGGGTCGAGGACCTCGAGCAGCGCGCTCGCCGGATCGCCCTGGAACGACACGCCGAGCTTGTCGACTTCATCCATCAGGAATACAGGGTTCTTGGTTCCACCCTGCTTCATGCCCTGAATGATTCGTCCCGGCATCGCGCCCACGTAGGTGCGACGATGGCCGCGAATGTCCGCCTCGTCGCGCGCGCCACCGAGCGCGACGCGAACGTACTGACGGCCGAGTGAACGCGCGATCGACTTGGCGATCGACGTCTTGCCAACACCAGGCGGCCCGACGAACAACAAGATCGGGCCCTTGGCCATCGCGCGTGCCTTGGCTTCTTTCGCGTCGGTGATGGGACGATCGGCGTTCGAGTTGCTCCCGAGCTGTGGGTTTGCGTCGTCCTTGTTGGCCTTGAGCTTGGCGATCGGCATCTCGCCCGTCTGTTTCAGCTCGGCCTCCATTTGCTGTGCGCGCAACTGGCGCACAGCGAGGAACTCGAGCACCCGGTCTTTCACGTCGGGCAGGCCGTAGTGGTCTTCGTCGAGCACCGTCTGGGCGTGCGCGAGATCGAGGTTGTCGTCCGACCGGTTGTTCCACGGAAGCTCGGCGATCCACTCGAGATACGTGCGGATGACCTGCGCTTCCATCGATTCGCGGCCGGAGCGCTCTAGGCGTCCGAGCTCGCGCTCGACCTCCTGCCTCGCTTCTTTCGACAGATCCAGCTTGTTGAGCTTATCGCGAAGCTCGGTGAGCTCCTTCGACTGATCGTCGTCGCCGAGCTCTTTCTGGATGGCCTTCATCTGCTCGCGCAGGTACATCTCGCGCTGCCGCTCGCCCAGCTCCTCCTGGACCTGCGACTTGATCTCCTCCTGCATCTCGAGGAGGCCGATCTGTTTCTGGACGTGCACAAGGACGCGGCGGAGCCGCTCTTCGACGCTCAGCGTCTCGAGGAGACCCTGCTTCTCGGCCGGCTGCAGCTCGATGTAGCCCGCCACGAGGTCGGCGAACCGGCCCGGATCGGTGACCGCGTCAAGGACCTGGTGGACGACTTCCTCAGGCAGGCCGCGGCGTTCACCTAGCTCGGCGGCGCGTTCCCGAAGCTCTTTGTGGAGCGCCACAAAGGCAGGGTCGTTCTCGTTGACCGGCTTCATCTCGTCCACCGGCATCACCACGGCGCTGAGGTAGCCCTCGGTCGTGGTGTACTGGAGCGAGGTAGCCCGCTGCTCGCCCTGAAGCAGGAGCTGGACGCCGCCGAGACCACGCTGGATCTGGCCGATCCGGGCGATCACGCCCATCGAATACAGGATGTCCGGAGTGGGCTCGTCGGTGTTGTCGCGCTGGGCCACGGCAAACACCAGCCGCTCGCTTTTGAGGGCCGATTCGATGGCGCGAAGCGTTCCAGGCCGCCCTGCCGCGATGGGAGCGGTCAACCCCGGAAAAATGACGGTTCCCCGCAATGGAAGAACCGGAAGTGTCTGGCGCGTTGCCATTTGCTTTCCGAAAGAGGGAAACGTGCAGCGGTCTCGGCTACCTAGCTAGGCCGTGATTCGCACACTCCATTCCAGCCGCCGGTGGTGTGGGCTGCTCGCTGCAAGGAAGGTCGGTCGAAACGTCCGGCGGCCATTTGGGGCAGGAGACTGTGCATATCGCGCGCACTCCAAACGCGTCACGCTGGCAGGATATCGATCCAGAATTGTCGCCGTGCTCGACGATCGGCCTGCCCATCCGGCGCACCGACCCGCCTGCATCCTTCCCGGAAGTTTTCCCGTATGCTAAAATGCGTCATTCCCACCCTTACGCCCTAAACCGCGAGCGACTCGATTGTCGGAGCCAGTAGTACCGTCTTCGGATTCCGAGCTGCGCGCACATGTCCAGCGCGTTCTCAGCGCGCACTACGAGCTGGATACCGAAATCGGGCGTGGCGGAATGGGTGTTGTCTATCGCGCCAAGGATAGGCGGCTCAAGCGCGTCGTCGCCATCAAAGTACTGCCGCCAGAGCTGGCTTTCCGCAGCGAGATCAAGACACGCTTCCTGCGCGAGGCCGAGACCGCGGCCCAGCTGAACCATCCGAACATCGTTGACATCTACGCCGTGGACGAAGCCGAGGGCATCGTCTATTTCGTGATGGCGTACATCACCGGCGACAACCTCGCCAAGCGGCTGCATGACCGCGGCGCGATGAGTGTGGACGAGACGCGACGGGTGTTGCGCGACGTGGCTGATGCGCTCGCCTACGCCCACGAGCGCGGGGTCATCCATCGCGACATCAAGCCGGACAACATCCTCATCGATGCGCAGAGCGGCCGCCCGATGGTGACCGACTTCGGCATCGCGCGCGCGGTGACGGAGGGCGATTCGCGTCTCACGGCGACGGGCATCGCGATCGGAACGCCGACGTATATGTCGCCGGAGCAGGCGGCGGGCGAGCGCACCATCGACGGGCGCAGTGATCTCTATTCGCTCGGCGTTCTCGGCTACCAGATGCTGACCGGTGAGCCGCCGTTCACGGCGAACAGCACACCGGCGATCCTGGTCAAACACATCTCGGAGCAGCCGACGCCGGTCGAGCAGCGACGGAGCGACGTTCCGCAGGATCTCGCGCGCATCATCATGACGCTCCTCGAAAAGGAGCCCGCGAACCGATTTCCTTCGGCCAGCGCGGTTGTCGTCGCCCTGGATACCGGGAAGATGCCTCCCCGTCCGGTCACTGCGTCGGCGCCCGCCGCGCCGACCGCGGCGAAGACCGGTGGCGGGATCGGGGGTGGGATGCAGAGCTGGCAGTCCGCTACCGGTCTCGATGGATCGACAGCGGACTACGCGGCGATGGGGCCGACACCGGAAGAGTGGCGGCGGTGGAACGCCGAACCGGTCGCCCGGTTCCGCAAGAAGCTCGCGCCATACCTGTTCGTCAACGGCGTCATCGTCATCGCGTCGGTCGTGGGGCAGAGCGACTTTTTCGGCATCACGGTGCTCTGGTCCATCTACCTCGCATTCAAGTACGCGAAGCTGTGGGCCGATGGCTACGACTGGCGCGACGTCTTCCGCCAGCCGCGTGAACGCGATCTGATCGACGTCGCGGATGACTCCTTCACATATCTGCGCTCGATGTTCGACCGCAATCAGCGTCAAGCGATGCGCGAACAGCGTCGCGTGAGACTGACGCGGTCGAGTGGGCAGATGGCCCTGCCGCGCGTACCGCTCTCGGGTTCCGACGTGATGAACGCCGCCGGAACGCACGGCGACCGCGTGCGCCGCGCGGAGTCCGATCGCAACGAGATTCTCGCGCTCCTCGAGCGCATGCCGTCGAGCGAGCGTTCGCGTATCCCGGACGTCGGCCGTTCGGCGGAAGCGCTCGCCGACAAGGTGCGGGGGTTGGCGGTCGTGTTGTCCGATCTGGAACGCACCAACACCGCCGGCGGCTCGGAGGCGCTCGAGGCAGAGATCTCTCGCCTCGAGAACGCGGCCAATCCGCTCGACTCGGCCGGGAGCGAAGAGCGCGTCCGCCGTCTCGCGTACCTGAAGCGCCAGCGCCGCTCCATCGCCGACCTGGCGAACCGGCGCGACGCCGTCGCCGCCAAGCTCGAGACGTGCATGGTGGCGCTCCAGAACATCAAGCTCGATCTCGTGCGGCTGAACGCCGGCTCGCAGACGCCGCAGCACATCACGTCTCTCGCCCTCGACGCGCTCAACCTCGCGGACAGCGTCGACAGCGCACTCGTCATCTCCGATGAGATGCGGGGGAACTCGCGGCAAGCCAGCGGTCAAGCGGCGCGCTAGCCGTGAACGACTATCTGCTCGATCGCGTCACCGTCGCGGTCGGCACCCAATACCTCATCGAGCGTGAGATCGGCCGCGGCGGGATGGCGGTCGTATACCGCGCCATCGATACGCGTCTCAATCGACCGGTCGCGATCAAGGTTCTGCCGCCCGACGTCGCGTTCAATCCGGACGTGCGCGTGCGATTCATTCGCGAAGCGCAGACCGCCGCGCAGCTCAGCCACCCGAACATCGTGTCCATCTACAGCGTCGACGAGACCGAAGGCGGTGGACTCGTCTACTTCGTCATGGCCTACGTAGACGGCGAGAGCCTCGGCATCCGCTTGACGCGAGAGGGTGCATGGCCTGTAGACCGCGCCGTGCGCGTGCTGCGCGACGTCGCCGATGCGTTGGCCTACGCACACGCTCGCGGTGTGGTGCATCGCGACATCAAGCCGGACAACATCCTCATCGACCGTGCGACAGGACGTCCGATGGTGACGGACTTCGGAATCGCGCGCGCGGCGGCCGGCGAAACCCGCCTCACCGTGACCGGAGTCGCGGTCGGAACGCCCGCGTACATGTCGCCCGAACAGGCGATGGGCGAGCGTGAGATCGATGGGCGAAGCGATCTCTATTCGCTCGCGGTCGTCGGGTACCACATGCTCACCGGCGAGACGCCGTTCAAGGCGGTCAATACGCCGGCGATGTTGGTGAAGCACGTTTCAGAGCGTCCGCGTCCCGTGCGCGAGCGACGCCCTGACGTGCCGACATATCTCGCTGTCGCGATCGATCGCGCACTGTCCAAACGGCCGGAAGATCGTTGGACCGACGCGGCTGAATTCCGCGATGCGCTCGACGGGGCGCAGGTGCCGGCGAAGCGCAGGCTGGCCGAACCGCCGCCGGAGCCTGCACCGAGAGTCGAGATCGCCGGGTCGCCAGTGCCGGTCCCGGGAATGCTCCCTCAGATGCCCGCGTTTCCCGCTCCGCCGCCTGGCCTCAGCGGCAAGGAACTCCGACACTGGTACAAGACGCAACGCCGGCTCGTCATCGCCGAGCATCAGGCGGTCATCAACGAGCGGGCTCGTGTCATCGGCATGCGGATGGAAAGCCATGGCGATTTTGACGAGCGGCCGCTCGAGGACCGCGTCATCGCGTTTCGGCGCAGCGTCGTGGCCTGGATGGGATGGTCGGCGCTGTTCTTCGGCGTCAATGCGATGGCGGGCGGGCACGTGTGGTTCTGGCTTCCGTCCGCGTTCATGTTCCTCAACGTTTTGCGCCGGGGCGGATCGATCTGGTCTGACGGAATTGGGCCGATCGACGCATTCAAGAAGGGAATTCGCGCCAAGCTGCGGGCGCAGAGCGGCGAGCCGCAGTCGGCCGGCGCGCTACCGGCCACGGCGCCCATTCGGCCGCGCGAGACGCCGGAGCAGTACGCGGCGCAGGTCGCGTCCGCGGACGTTCTGGCAGGTCCGCACGGCGAAGCCGTGCGGCGCGCCGCCGAGGACCGCGTCCTCATGCGCGAGATCGCCGCGGCGCTGCGTCCGATCGAGCGTGAGATGATTCCGGATATCGGTCCGACGGTCGACGCCCTCGCTCAGCGCGTCGGCGCGCTGGCCACGACGCTCCATCGGCTCGACGGCGATGTCACCGGCGCCTCGCTCGGCTCTCTCGACCAGCGCATCGCCACGCTGGAGACGGAGACGCCCACGGCGGAACGCGAGCGGCGCCTCGCTCTGCTGCAGCGGCAGCGCGCGTCGCTGCGCGACCTCCTCGAGCGGCGCCGGAGTCTGGCCGATCAGATGGAAAGTGCCGTGCTCATGTTACAGAACTTGAAATTGGATATGCTCAAATTCCGGTCATCGGGCCTGGGATCGGCGATCGAGGACCAGACGAGCACGACGCAAGAAGCCCGGGCGTTGTCGCGGGAGATCGGACACGTGGTCCAAGCCGCCGAGGAGCTCCGCAAGCTCTAGCCCGTTCAAGTGTCACTCGTCAAAACAAAACCCCGAGTTGGTTCAGACCGGATTAAAGAATACGGATCTTCCGGGTTTTTACCGGAGTTGACCATCAGAGCGTTCTCATAGCCGGTTCGATTCAGGCCATCAGATCGACCCGCCACAGTGGAAAGATTGCCCCGCTTGAAGCGGTCACGGCCGCGAACGCCGCGCGACGAGCACTTGATTCCACTCGCTCTTCCCATTTCCCGCGCTCCGCTAGCGCGTTCGTGATGCAATGGGGGATGCCATTCAGGACGTTCTCCAGACGACGTTGCATCATGCCGGCGGCGCGGATCATCGGTTTGAGCCGGTAGCGCACGGCACACGCCTGCCAGCAATCGACAAAGGCGCGGACCGCCGCCGTCCGCTCCGCTCTAAGTGATTGTCGCTGCTTGTAACTCAGACCGGACGCCAACGGCGCCTCGCATGGTCACCTTCTCAGGTTCGTCAGCCTCAGACTTTTTGCCGTATGGAGTTCCGGTACCTGCGAGTGCGCGGCCGACGGCATATCCTGAGCCGTATGACCCTCGGCACCCGCGTCCGCCCGTGCCCAACACGCAGCCTGAGATGAACCTGAGCGACAAGTTACCGATCCCAGCGTTTTTGCGGGATTCAATCGTAAAATATCGGCCGAGCTCCACCAGGGCCGCTGGCGGCGCCCTGTTTGAGAGAATTCTAAGCGGCGGATATACGGGGTTTGTGTTTGACTCTACTAATGGCGCTGGGGTTTATGCCCTGACGGACGCCGACGCTGATCTCGCCATGCCGAACGCCGCAGCATATCCCACCGATGTTACTATCACCCTCGTGCCGCCTGCATCGTGTTTCGGGACAATGCGCTGGTCAACCCGACCAGCTGCCGACAGTGCGACGACAAACTTGTTTGCTACCGTGCTTGTCTGCGGCGGCGGTACTGGAAGCAACACAATCGAGAAAATGGATGCCGCTTGGCTCGATAAATACGCTCGGACCTATGACGGAAAGCCGAGCTATTTCAACCAAGTGATAAAGATGTTCACCATTTCCTGCGGCTGGGGTTGGAGCGCTCAGATTTACAATTTCAATCTCGGGCAGTGGGAGGAGAAGGGAAGGCTATGTCACGGCTCCGCTTACTACGGCATCACACTCTTCGACACCCATAACCTTACGAACTGTTCGCACCTTCCGACATCGCGGCAGCGCAGTATTGTGCTGCTTAATGGAAGCACACAAACGTGGTCTCCGCCACCAAACTTTCTGGTCGCTCAGGGGTGGGATTATCCCACTGACAAGATTTGCTTTACCTCAGGTTACTACCAGTTCGTAGCGACCGCTTCGAATGGTTGGGAAGTTCGTACTCCGTAAATTGGGATGACGTTGAGTGAGATCATGAAGAGTCTCCAGGCTCTCCGCAGGACAACGGCGCATTTTCGAAGAGCAGTCTTCGCATTTTCTTTGACCGCACCCTGTGTCGGTTGTCATGAGCCAGGAAGTGCGCCGGACTCCATTGAAGGCGACTACAGGCTCGTGGCGGTCAATGGCATCGCCGTCCCGGCAGATTGGGGACCGGTCCTCCTCAGGCCGATCCCACCAGATACAAACTCAATCTCCGGGCCGTGCCGAATGTTGCTCTCCGCCGGGCTCGCGACGATCGATAACCGCTTAGGAACATTCCACCTTGAATGGGTTGTCAGAAATTCCTGCACAGGTGCGGTCCTAAGTACGATGCGGGAAGACGGCCATTTCACCCAGGCGGCCGATTCTATGACTTTTGTGGTAAAGAATGCCGTTCCTCCCGATTTCATTTTTAGGGGGACCGCTGACGGTGTGGTCTTGGTGGTCAGCATACCGGACCTACAGCTGAGTTTTTCTCGATAGCCGCAAACGGAATCGCCGCCGGGTTGTGCCTAAGGTCAGTTGAATTCAGGCGGCGACATCGGATGCGCCGTTCATGCAGCGGCAGAGGTGGACAGTCATCGTCGTCTCAAGCGTGCGTTCGAGCAAGGCCGGGCGCTCGTGGCCTTTGACCCGGCAGAACTTCGCTTTGGCAGCGATCGAGGTGGCCGCACGCCATCACGACTTCTGATCGCTCATGCGCCAGCGATTAACCCGCTCGGTTTTCCCTTTGACGCGCGCACGATCACACTCTCGATTAGATTGGTCGTCCTCTGAAGCTCACGCCGAGTTCTGAGCAAATCAGCGGCGCAGCAGGGCCGCTATGCCGTCGGCCACCTGGCGCGGGGCTTCCTCGGGCGTGAAATGTCCGCCGTCGTCGATCACGCTGAGCGTTGCCGCCGGGATGGATGCCTGGAGCCGCTTGCCGATCGACAGGTTCGTGACGCGATCGTGGCGGCCCCACAACACGGCGGTCGGCGCGCGAACCGCGGCGAGCTTCGGCGCAATCGCCGCGGTCTCGTCGGCGCGAAGCGCCCGTATATGGGCGATCAGCGCGTCGCGTCCTTCCGTACCCTTGAACGGCCTGAGGAAAATGTCGATCGATCGAGCGGCGCGAATGGGATCGCTGTAGGCGCGCGACAACTCACGGCGAAGCAGCATCAACACCGACGACGGCGGCAGCAGCGCCGCCGCGGGAGCGAGCGCGCGGCCGAGGCGCGCCTGAAGCGTCGGCCACTGGCCGAAGGCCACGCTGTCGACGAGACACAGGTGAGACACGCGTCCGGTGTGTCGCACGGCGACCGACTGCGCGATGCCGCCGCCCACGCCGTGACCGACGATGCACGCTTCTTTGACATTGAGCTCGTCGAGCACGGCGACGACCCGATCGGCATGCGCGCGGACGTCCATTGGTCGCCGCATGGGACGGTCGCTGCGTCCGAAGCCGAGGAGATCGAGGACGACGAGGCGATGCCCGGGCGGCATGAGCGGAACGACGTCGCCCCAGAGATGTCCCGACGTCGGAAAGCCGTGCACGAAGACGACGGGATTGCCGGCGCCACGCGTGCCGGCGGCGTAGTAGTAGATCCGTGCGCCGTCGAGATCGAGAAACTCACCGCGCACGCGTCAGGCCGATTCGCATTGGGGGCGGGAAGATGATGGGTTCCGTGCGAGGCCGCCAGCGGAAAAGCAAAGCGGGCCGTCACGTGAGTGACGGCCCGCCTCGTATTCAGAGAACTACGATGGATCAGAGGGGCTTAGTTGCCGCCGCGACGACCCTGCGGGAACGCCGCCATGATCTTGTCGAACTGCGCCTGCTGCTCAGCGCTCAAGAGCGCCTTGATCTCGGCGTTCTGCTTGTTCGTGAGCTCCGTCATCTTCGTGCGCGCATCGGCATCGCCACCGCGCATGGCTTCCATGAGCGGAGCGCGCTGGGTCGCATATGCCTTCTGGATGGAATCGGCCTTGGCGAGGATCGCGTCGGAAACCTTGAGCGAATCCTTGAGAACGGCCGTGACGCGGCCACCGGCACCGCCGCCACCACCACGACGTCCCTGCTGCGCGGCATCCTGCGCCTTCGCGACCGAGGTCACGGCGAAGAACATCGCGGCGACCATCATTCCCATCCGAATCATCTTCTTCATTTGTTCTGCCCCCAAAGGAGTGTGGAGTTGAGGCCGTGCGCGCAGTAACCGACGACCTGGGCACGATTACCGCAGGATCGCGACATCTGCTACGGGTGCGCCAGAACCCGCGCAACGACAAACTTCGTGAGCGCAACAGCTTAGTTGCCGCCCTCTAGCGCAAACCTTCAAAACTGCTATCCTTACCGCCCTGCAAAGCGGGACACCCACACCAGCGACGAGCTCGTTGGGTTACCAGGCCTGAAAGAGCGACTTCAGTGACTCTGCCGCCTTCCCCTTCAACCCCTCCGAGTCCCACCACACCTTCCGCACCGCCACTGACCCAGGCTTCGGCGGTGCCGTCACCATTGGTTTCGTTCCCGATTTCCTGGCTGCTCGACCACGCCGCCGCGCCGATCAAGTACCGCGCACTCGTGGATGTGACGAAGCTCACTTCTACGTCGAGCGAAGCTCTATCCGTTCTTCCCTTTACGCACCGCCCCGCATTGACGTTGGCGGTGCAGCAGCAATGGGATGGGACGTGGAACCATGCGATGCTTACGGTTCCGTCGGCGCGCGCCGAACGCTTCGAGGGCGTCGGTACGATCAGCGCCGTGCGCCGTCTCCTCGAGTATGGCTGGGATAAGGACGCGCCTTCCCTTACCCACGCGCGAAGAGTGTTGTTCCGCCTTCTCGCCGAGGACGACGACCCCGATTACCTCTTCGAGCTCGGCAGCAAAGGCAACCAGGACGGCGATCTCACGCGTCGCGCGCGCGCGATTCTTCGAGAGGCAGCGGCCGCGACGCTCGCGCAAGCCGGGTACGAAGGAGATCCGCGCCTCCGCGGCGCCGCTCGCCGCATCATCGAACGCGTCGGTGGATATCTCCGTTCGCCGCTCGCGCAAAAGCCGTTCGTCCGCGTCGGCAATCAACACGTGCTACCCCCCGAGGCAGCGCCGCCATCGATTCATACTTTGCTAATGCTCGCGTACATGCCGCTCTTCCGCACCGAGCATCATGACGCGATGGCGCTGCTGCATCAGCACCTGGCGCAGCCTTTGCCACGGCAGGAGGCGATTCAGCTGTGCGGCAAAAAAGTCGTCGCGCAGCCACACCTCGTGCTAGGCGATCTGCTGCCGAATCGCAACGTCGCCGACGAGGACGTTCCCTTTGCCATCACCTGGCTCGAGCTGATGGCCCGGATCGGCTTTTTGCGGAAGAACGACAACTGGTGCAAGCTCTTCGATCGTTTTCTCGACGACCGCGACGCGGAAGGCGTCTGGCATCCCCACAAAGGGCTGTCGTCGGCGCGAAGCACGAGCGCGTTCGTCTGGCCGATGTATCCGCTCGAGGACCACATGGCCGGCGACGAGCGCTGGACCGACGTGACCTTCCGCCTCGGCCTCATCGCGCGGCTGATGGGACGGACGATCGATCCGGTCTAACGAGCTAGTCGTGCCTCGCTCGCTTTCCGCGAACGAAATCTTCCCGGCGCGCAGTCTCGATATCTCGGCGCGAATCATTGCGCTGCGCAGCGGGCTGCGAGTGCGCCTGGTCGAGGGCGGACCGGCGAACGGAGAACCGGTGCTGATGCTGCACGGCTGGGGAGCTTCCGCATACGGCTTTCGCCACGCGTTCGATCGGCTAGGCAAGCACGGACTCCGCGTGATTGCCGCCGATCTGCGCGGATTCGGACTGTCCGACAAGCCCGCCGCGGCGGGCGCGTACTCGCTGGCCAACTATCGCGAGGACGTTGATGAGATGCTCGACGCGCTTGGCGTCGAGCGCGCGTTCCTCGTTGGCCATTCGATGGGCGGCGGCGTCGCGCTCCAGTACGCGCTCGCCCGGCCGGACCGGGTCCGTGCTCTGTCTCTCATCAGTCCGACGAACCTCGTCGACATTCCGCTGCTCCGAGTCCCGAAGCTCGCGCCTCGGTTCGTGGCGCGTCTGTTGGGAGGGCGCCTCGTGCCGCGCGTTGGAATCGAATTGCTCCTGCGTTGGGTGGCCTATGGCGACGCGTCGCTGGTAACCGACGAAGCCGTAAACGAGTACTGGGCGCCGACCCAGTTTCCGGGCTACGTGCCCGCCGCGCGCTCGAGCCTCAGCGAATTCGACTGGAACCCGATAACTCACGACCACGCCAGAAGTTTGGCGGTCCCGACCGTGGTGATTCTTGGCGCGCACGATCGTCTAGTCCGAGGTGCACTCGCGGCGGCCCGTTCGCTGCGTGGAGCTTCGGTGCATGAGCTTGCGGCCGGGCATTGCGTACACGAAGCGCTGCCCGAGCGAGCCTATGACATCATCGCGCGGCACGTAATATCGCGATAGCGTTAAGTCTCATGGAGAGTTAAATTTAGAGGACGAATCGCGGCAGGGATCACCCGAATTGGCGGGCTGATCGCCAGGAATGTCGCGATGATCTGGGGACGAGCACGCAGGGTTCTGCGCGGCCGCACAAGTTCCCATGGCGCGGAGACATTGTGTCCGTGCCGAGTACGCCGAACGGACATCACCGCCGGCGCATTTTCGAGAGACACCGGTCCCGGGAAGGCCCCGGGTTTGTGCGGCCCCGGTGCGTGGCAATGGACATCATGGTAACAGAGACAATTGAAGTAGAACTAGCAGCAGCCTCCGAGACGACTCGCTTCGACGAGCTCGGACTCTCCGACGAGGCGCTGGGCGCCGTGCGAGACGCTGGATACCAGCACCCGACGCCCATTCAGGCGGAAGCCATCCCGCTGATTCTCAAAGGGCGCGACATCATGGGTCTCGCGCAGACGGGCACGGGCAAGACGGCGGCTTTTACGCTGCCGATCGTGGACCGCCTCCTCGCCGGACCGCGCCGCACGCGCGCCCTCGTGCTCACACCGACGCGCGAGCTGTGTGTGCAGGTCGAGGAGGCCGTCCACAAATACGCGCGACACGCCGAGCTGAGTGTGGTGTCGGTCTACGGCGGTGTGCCGCTCGAGCCGCAGCAGAAGAAGCTGCGCGCCGGAGTCGACATCGTCGTCGCGACGCCTGGCCGACTGATCGATCACCTCGAGCGACAGAACGTCGTGTTCGACGATCTCGAGGTCCTCGTGCTGGACGAGGCGGATCGCATGCTCGACATGGGCTTCGCGCCGCAGATCAATCGCATCGTCGCCGAGATTCCGCGGTATCGCCAGACGCTGCTATTCAGCGCGACGATGCCGCCCGAAGTCGAGGCGCTGGCGAGGAAGTATCTGCGCAAGCCGGTCGTCGTGCAGGTAGGACGACGCTCGCAGGCGGCAAACACGGTGACGCACGCCGTGTATCCGGTGCCGCGCGAGCGAAAGAGCGCGCTTCTCGCGCAGCTCCTCCGCGACGGCGAGCTCGACTCGGTGCTCGTATTCACGCGCACCAAGCACGGGGCTGATCGCGTCGTTCGACATCTCGAGAAGGACGGCATCGAGGCCACGGCGATGCACGCCGACAAGACGCAGCCGCAACGCACCCGCGCGCTACAGGACTTCAAGACGGGCCGCGTTCGCGTCCTCGTCGCGACGGACATCGCCCAGCGCGGCCTCGACATCAGCGGCATCACCCACGTGATCAACTACGACGTGCCGCAGCAAGCCGAGGACTACGTCCACCGCATCGGCCGCACCGGCCGCGCGGCCCGCGAGGGAGACGCGTTCACGTTCATGTCGCCCGATGAGATCGCGATGGTTCGGCAGATCGAACGGGTGATTGGTCAGCCGATTCCGAGGATTTCGGTTCCGGGGTTTGATTTCGGGACGGTGGCGGCGGACTAGGGGATGGGCGGTGGGCGATGGGCGGTCGGCGGTGGGTGAAGACGCGCGGCAGTAATGAGAAAGGGGCGCCTCGAATGGCGCCCCTTCGCTTTTGCCCATCGCCCACCGCCGACCGCCCATCGCCCTACTTAGGCACCACCACCAACCCGACCTCCCCATTGTACCCGTCCCGCATCGTCGGCATTCCCGGCGGCGGGACCCATTGGCCGCCGTCGACGCGCACGTTGATCTGGTGCATGCCGGCGGAGAGGGGGAGCGCAAGCTCCCAGAGGTCGCGGCCGCGGCGGATGAGGGTGAGTGGGCTCCAGTCGCTGAAGTCGCCCATGACATCGACAGTCTCAACGCCGCCGACGCGGATCACGATCTTCTGCATCCCCCCCCCGCTCGCGGCCGGCTTCATCTCGAAGCTCTTCACGAGAACGGTGTGTGGCAGGGCGACGGGAATCGCGGTCTTGGAGATTGGCGCGTAGGCGAGCTGAAGACCGGTCATCCAGAAGCTTCGCGCGGGCAGACCACGGAGCGGCAGGGCGGGCTGTCGTCCACCTCCGCCGATGATCGCGACGCGCTCGTTGAGCCAGAGCGTCGCGTTCGCCGAGGTCCAGCGGCGCGAGTCGGGCGTGACGTCGTACGAGTCGCCGAAGCGGTGACCCATCGCGGCCGACAATTCGAATGCGCCGACTTCCCATCGCAACATGGTTTCGAGGTCGCTGAACCGCGACTGGCGCGCGCACGCGCCGGCGACCGGCGATTCGGAAAAGAGTGGTGGCCGCGCCTCTGACG
>Ga0070679_100003609_pt1 | contig 14140 bp, 14 predicted proteins | sample KBSC63BmetaG_FD_65652 | JGI IMG/M metagenome (GOLD analysis project Ga0070679, IMG submission 65652) | Corn rhizosphere microbial communities from Kellogg Biological Station, Michigan, USA - KBS C6-3B metaG | ecosystem: Host-associated > Plants > Roots > Rhizosphere | place: USA: Michigan... | reverse complement strand
CTGGGCACCCACGCCCAACATCGCCGCGACAAGCAAACCGATCCTGGTTTTCACAATCCGCCCCCTGTCCTGTCCATCGCCGCAGAGCCGGCGCGCCGCCCTGCGGCGGCCATTGCCGCGTCCGCGCGAGCCGCCTAGTTATACCCCATGACCTTATCGCGGATGCAAGCAGTCCACATCGTCGGCGGCGGCCTTGCCGGCTCGGAAGCTGCTTGGCAAATGGCAACGGCGGGCGTGCCGGTGGTGCTGCACGAAATGCGGCCAACACAGGCGACGGAGGCCCATCGCACCGATGGACTGGCCGAGCTCGTCTGCTCCAATTCGCTGCGCTCCGACGACCACCAGGCCAACGCCATCGGCCTTCTGCATGAGGAAATGCGCCGGCTCGGCTCGCTGGTGATGCGCGCGGCCGACGCCCATCAGGTGCCGGCGGGCGGCGCGCTCGCGGTGGACCGCGATGGCTTTTCCGCCGCCGTCACAGAGGCGCTGAACACCCATCCCCTCATCGAGATCGTTCGCGAAGAGGTGACGTCACCGCCACCCGATTGGGACAGCGTCATCGTCGCGACCGGACCGCTGACGTCACCGGGCCTGGCCGAGTCCATCGGCGCGCTCACCGGCGAAAACGCGCTCGCCTTCTTCGACGCCATTGCCCCCATTGTGCATCGCGATTCCATCGACATGAACGTCGCCTGGTTCCAATCGCGCTACGACAAGGCCGGTCCGGGCGGCTCCGGCGCCGACTATCTCAACTGCCCGATGGATCGTTCGCAGTACGAAGCGTTTGTCGCCGCCCTGCTCGCGGGCGACAAAACCTCGTTCCACGAATGGGAAAAAACCACGCCCTATTTCGACGGCTGCCTGCCGATCGAGGTGATGGCCGAGCGCGGTCCCGAGACGCTGCGGTACGGCCCGATGAAGCCGGTCGGATTGACCAATCCGCACGACCCGCAGACGAAGGCCTACGCCATCGTCCAGCTCCGCCAGGACAACAAGCTCGGCACGCTGTTCAACATGGTCGGCTTCCAAACCAAGCTGAAGCACGGCGAACAGACGCGCATCTTTCGCACCATTCCCGGACTCGAACGGGCCGAATTCGCCCGCCTCGGCGGGCTTCATCGCAACACGTTCCTCAATGCGCCGAAGCTGCTCGACGGCATGCTGCGCCTTCGCGCCGCGCCGCGATTGCGCTTCGCCGGCCAGATCACCGGCTGCGAGGGCTATGTGGAATCGGCTGCGGTCGGATTGCTGGCGGGGCGTTTCGCGGCCGCGGAGCGGCGCGGCGAGACGCTATCGCCTCCGCCCCGGACGACCGCGCATGGCGCATTGCTCGCCTATATCACCGGCGACCATATCGACACGATCGACGCCGGGCCGCGCTCGTATCAGCCAATGAACGTCAATTTCGGTCTGTTTCCTGCTCCGGCATCGTTGCCGACCAAAGCCGCCGACGGCACCCGCCTTCGCGGTCCGGCCAAGGCCGTCGCCAAGAAGCACGCGATCTGCGCCCGCGCGCTGGCGGACCTTGAGCAATGGACTGGGACGGCGCGGGTCGCCGCGGAGTAGCCGTCAAAACGCGCGACGCAATTCCGTTCGCGCGGCGCGCCACAGCGCCCATTGACGACGCCATTGCGGCACGTCGGCGGGGTCGAACGGCCGATAGCCGCGGCGCTCCATCCGCTCCAGCACGGGGCGCACCAAGGCGACCGGCAACAAGGCGGCCCTGACGTCGGCCGGCGCCGCATCAAGCAGACCGCGCGCCGCATCGAGATGCTGCCGGGCCCGCAAGCGCAACTCCGCAAGCACGGCCCGCAATTCCGTCGTGTCTTTCCCGGCAAAAACATCGGCCTCTTGCGCGCCGTAGCGCTGCATCAAATCGGCGGGCAGGTAGAGCTGGCCGCGTGCGGCATGAATCGGCAGCGCGCGCAGCAACCCGGCGATGGCATAAGCCGCGCCGGCGTGAGCGATGAGGTCGGGAATGTCGGGGTCGCGGCCTTCGTTGAGAATGCGCGCCGCGAGATCGATCAGGGCCGACGAGGTCTTCGCCGCATAGCCCTCGAGCGCGGCGACGCTCGCCATCGGGTCGTCGTAAAGGTCGAAGGACCGCGCCTCGATCAATTCCGCGAGGATTCGTGGCGGCAGCCGATAGCGGATCACCACGTCGCGCAACACGGCCGCGACCGGATTGGCCTCCACCTCGCCGCGACCGACGCCATCCAGCACGTCGCGCCACCACTGCAACCGGATCTCGCCCGGCATCGGCTCGCGCGCCTGCTCGCGAATCCGGGCGACCTCGAGATTGAAAGCATAAAGCGCATACAGCGCGCGCCGGTATTTCTGCGGCGCGAACAACGTGGCCAGGAAGCGATCCTTGTCGCCGGCGCTCACCAATTCTTCGCAATAATCGAAGGCATCCGGCATCGAGCGGGGGTCCGGTCTCAGTCCTGTTAAGCCGCGTCTATTCGACCGCGATCAGGCCGGCGGCGACCCGTCGTCCTTCGCCAAGCAGGATATTATAGGTGCTGACTGCCGATCCGGTGCGCGCGACCTCGACATTGATCGTCATAGCGCGGAAACGATCCTGGAGCGCGTCCGGCATGATCCAACGCTCGCGCCCCGTCCCCAACAGGAAAAGACCGATTTCGGCGGCCTCGGCAAACACCGGCGCCAGCGACGCCTCGTCGAGATCGGCGACCTCCATCACCGGCCACGTCCAAACACCGCTCGGCAGGCAGAGCAGCGAACCACGATGTGACATGTCGCCGAACCGGAAGCCACCCTTGCCGTAGCCGTCGATCGGCACGGGGCGCGGCAGGTGCGGCCGGTTCTCCGCGGCCGCCGGCATGATCAGCCTTTGTCCTTCGGCGGCGCTTCGTCCTTCTCCGCGACCCGGCTGGTGTGGACGCCGAGATAGATCAGGATCGGAGCGGCGATAAAGATCGAGGTGTAGGTGCCGACCAGCACCACGCCGAACATCATGGTCGCGGTGAAGCTATGGATGGCCTTGCCGCCGAACAACAGCAGCGAAAGCAGCGCCAACGTCACGGTGACGTGGGTGATGACCGAACGCGACAGCGTCGAGTTGACCGAGATGTTGAGCAGATCGGCCATCGACATCCGCTTATAGCGGCGCAGCATTTCGCGAATTCGGTCGTAGATCACCACCGTATCGTTCAGCGAATAGCCGAGAATGGTCAGAAGCGCGGCGATACTGGTCAAATCGAAGTCGATTTGCGTGACCGACATGAAGCCGATCGTCAGCACGATATCGTGCACGTTGGCGATCATGGCGCCGAGCGCGAATTGCCACTCAAAGCGGAACCACAGGTAAATCAGGATGCCGAGGATCGCCATGACCAGGCCGAGCGTCCCCATCGCCAAGAGCTCGGTGGACACGCGCGGGCCGACGACCTCAACGCGGCGGTATTCGACCGAGTCGCCGAGCGCCTGACGGACCTTGGCGACCGCCGCCTGCTGTGCGCCCTCGCCGCCCGGCTGTTGCGCCAGGCGAAGCAGCACGTCGGTCGGCGCGCCAAACTGCTGGAGCTGCACGTCCCCGAGTTCGAGACCGTTCAGCGTCGAGCGCATCTGAGACAGATTGGCGGGCCCGTTCTTGGACTGCACCTCCATCACCGTGCCGCCGACGAAGTCGATGCCGAAGTTCAGCCCATGGTAGAAATAAAGAAAAATCGCCAGGATCGACAGCACCGCAGACACAGGGAAGCTGATGCGCCGAAAGCGCATGAAATCGAACTTGGTGTCGTCCGGCACGATACGAAGAAGGCGCATGGTACGCTTTCAGTGCGAAGTTCGATTGTTCAAATCAGATCGGCACAGTCTTGGGCCGCCACCAGCGCACCCACATCGCCACGATCAGGCGGGTGAGTTCGAACGCAGTGAAGACGGTGGTGATAATGCCGACACCGAGGGTCACGGCGAAGCCGCGCACCGGCCCTGTGCCGATATAGAATAGCACCGCCGCCGCGATGAACGTGGTGATGTTGGAATCAAGGATGGTGGCTAGCGCCCGTGAGAAGCCCGCGTCAATCGCGGCGATGGGGCTGCGTCCGGCCCTCACCTCCTCGCGGATGCGTTCGTAAATCAGCACGTTCGAATCGACGGCGATGCCGACGGTCAGCACGATGCCTGCGATACCCGGCAGTGTCAGCGTCGCGTTCAACAGCGACAGCACGCCGAAGATCATGGCGACGTTGGCGGCCACGGCCACATTGGCGAACAGACCGAACAGGCCGTATGTCGCGAACATGAACACAATGACCATGATCGAGCCGACGTAAGACGCGAGCTTGCCCTTCTCGATCGAATCCTGCCCAAGGCCCGGACCGACCGTCCGCTCCTCGATAATGGTCAGCGGCGCGGGCAAGGCGCCGGCGCGCAACAGGATCGCGAGGTCGTTCGCGGCTTGAACGGTGAAGTTCCCCGAGATCTGGCCCGAACCGCCCAGGATCGGCTCGCGGATCACGGGCGCGGAAATCACCTCGTTGTCGAGCACGATGGCAAACGGCTTGCCGACGTTCTCCTGCGTCACCTGAGCGAAGCGCCGTGCGCCGTTGTTATTGAAGCGGAAGGTGACGATGGGTTCGCTGGTGCGCTGGTCGAAGCCCGGCTGCGCGTCGGTCAAATCCTCGCCGGACACCACGACCCGCTTTTCAATCAGGTAGGGCTGGTTGTTTTCGGCCTTGGTGCCCTTCAGCAGTTCGGAATCCGCCGGGACATTGCCCTGCATCGCCTGCTCGACCGGCACCGACTGATCGACCAGGCGGAACGTGAGCTTGGCGGTTTTACCGAGCAGTTCCTTCAGGCGCGACGGGTCCTGCAGACCCGGCACCTGCACCAGAATCCGATCCTGGCCCTGGCGCTGGATCGATGGTTCGACCGTGCCAAGCTCGTTGACGCGGCGCTCCACGATCTGGATCGACTGTTCGACCGATTGACGGATTCGCTCGGCGATCGCGGCGTCGGTCGGCGTAAGCCGGATCACGCCGTTTCCGGCATCGACAACATCCACGGAGCGCTGACCGGTGGCGCTCAACAAGCCGCCGAGCGGTTGCGACAATTCACGCAATTTGGTGAGGGCGAGCTGCGGGTCCGCGCCCTGGCGAACGCGGAACTCGACGGTGCCGCCGCGGATCACCGCCGCGGCAGGACTGCCGAGGCGGTTTTCGCGAACCACGCGCCGGACGTCGTCGCGCAGCGTTTCAACCTTTTCCTTGCGCACCGCATTAGTGTCGACTTCGAGCAGGATGTGCGAACCGCCCTGCAGATCGAGACCGAGCACGATGTGCCGCTGGGCCCACTTCGGCCACGAATCCACCGTCGCTTCCGAAAAGAAATTCGGGATGGCGAGCGCGCAAATCAGCAGCGTCGTCAGCAGAATCCAGGTGGCTTTCCAGCGGGAAAAATAGAGCATCGATTTGAGCGGTCCTGACCGATCGCAGATGCGATCAGCTCGACGCGCCCTCCTCCTTTACCGGCTCTCCCTTGGCGCGCACGTCAGCCACCATGGAGCGCATTTGACGGACCCGCACCCCATCGCTGATTTCGACTTCGATCTGATCGTCGTCGACCACCTTGGTGACCTTGCCGACCAAGCCGCCCGACGTGATGACCGTGTCGCCCCGGCGGACGTTCTTCACCATCTCCTGGTGCTGCTTCTGGCGCTTCTGCTGCGGCCGCAGAATCAGGAAGTACATGATCACGAAAATCAGGATGAACGGCAGCAACGACACCAGCATGTTGTCGCTGCCGCCGCCCAATCCGAATAGCGAACCGCCTTGAGCAAATGCAGGCGTAATGAACATGAAAGGCCCCTGGCTGCGGCGGCTGTCCCGGCGGCGCCCGCCGCCCCAGCGGCGCCTGAAATGTGCGCGGAATATAGCGGTCGCGAGCCTAATTGCAACGCTGGCCACTGCGGCCAAACGGCCTTAATTGCAATGTTTTCCGGTTGTCGCGCCTTGCGAGGCCGCGGTCAGACCGCTAAGGGAGCGACCAACTGGAACGGCCGCAATGTCCAAATCCGCAAAGACCCCGTCGAAGAACAAGTCGAAGACCGCGTCAAAGGCAAGGCCGGGCCCACGGCCCAAACCTGCCTCGGCCCCCGAATTGGACCGGGCCGCGCTGCTGCGAATCGCCGACGCACTCGAACGGCTCACCCCACAGCCGAACGCCACCACCGACTTTGCCGCGGCCGACGCTTTCATCTGGCAAGCCAAAAGCCGGACGCTCCAGCCGGTGCCGCGCGTCAACCGGGTCGACATGGTCCTGCTCAAGGGCATCGACCGGATGCGCGACACGCTGATGGAGAACACCGAACGCTTTGCCCGCGGCTTGCCCGCCAACAACGCCCTGCTTTGGGGCGCTCGCGGCATGGGAAAGTCCTCGCTGGTCAAGGCCGCGCACGCCGCGGTCAACGCAGGCCCCGGCAAAGGCAAGCTGAAGCTGATCGAAATTCATCGCGAGGACATCGAAAGTCTGCCGGACCTGATGGCCATGGTGCGTCCGGCCGCCTATCGCTTCATCGTGTTTTGCGACGATCTCTCGTTCGACGCCGACGATACGTCGTACAAATCGCTAAAGGCCGTTCTTGAAGGCGGCATCGAAGGCCGCCCGGAAAACGTCATCCTCTACGCGACATCGAACCGCCGGCATCTCCTGTCCCGCGACATGATGGAGAACGAGCGTTCGACCGCCATCAATCCCGGCGAGACGGTTGAGGAAAAGGTGTCGCTGTCGGACCGGTTCGGCCTGTGGCTCGGCTTCCACCGCTGCAGCCAGGATGAATTCCTGGCGATGGTGGAAGGCTACGTCGCCCACTTCAAGATTCCGATTGCTGCCGACGACCTGCGGCAGGAGGCGCTGGAATGGGCGACCACGCGCGGGTCGCGCTCCGGTCGCGTGGCGTGGCAATACGTTCAGGATCTCGCCGGTCGCCTTGGCGTGAGGATCTCTTAGCCGAGCCGCTCAGGACGCGCGTTCAGGCGCGCCCGAAACGGCGATCAGCCGTTGCCGCCCTTGTCGAGGTACGGTTGCGGATCGACCGGCGTCGAGCCCTTGCGGATTTCAAAGTGCAACTGCGGCGCTGCCACGCTGCCGGTCTGTCCGGCTTTGGCGATGATCTGACCGCGTTTCACCGGCTCATCACGCTTCACCAGAATTTCGCTGGCGTGCGCATAGGCGGTCACGAAGCCGTTGGCATGCCGCACCAGCACAAGATTGCCGTAGGTCTTGAGTTCGTTGCCGGCATAAGCGACCACGCCGTCCTCGGCGGCTCTGATCGGCGCGCCCTCGGGCACGGCGACGTTGATGCCATCGTTCTGCGCACCGCTCGGCCGCGGTCCAAACGCCGTGATCACGCGACCACGCACCGGCCAGCGGAATGACGGCATCGCTGCGGTCACTTCCGCCTTTGCTTTCGGCGGTTCGGGACTGTGAGCGGCGGGCGTCACCATGTTCGCGGTCGCCGTAGGCGCGCTCGGCGCCGCGGCAACCGGCTTCGTCGCAACAGGTTTGGTTGCGACAGGCTTGGTCGCCGGAATCGATGCCACCTTCTGCATCGGCTCGGCTTTGGGGTGTTGCACAGCCGCAGCCGCCGTTTGCGGAGCCTGCGTCCTGGCGGGAGCCGCCGCGATCTGCGAGGCGCGCACGCCCGGAATGACGATGCGGTCGCCGACCTTCACCATCGTGCTCGGCGGAATATGATTGGCCCGCGCGATCTCACTGAGCGATTTGTGATACTGGCGCGACAGCTTCATCAGCGTCTCGCCCGGCGCAATCACATGCACATGGGGAGCCGTCGATCCCGACGCGGCAGCAGCCGTATGCGGTTGGGGCGTATTGGCCGCCATCCGCTGCGGCGCGACGCTGCCGGTGGTTTCATAATGTGGAATGACCAGCCGCTGGCCGGGGCGCAGCGTGCTGCCGTTCGGCAGATTGTTGGCTTCCGCGATCACGGAGGCCGGCACGCCGTAGCGCCGCACCAGTCCGTCGATGGTATCGCCGGGCTGCACCGTGATGGCGGTGCCGCCTTCCCAATTCCAATTCCGCTGTGCCGATGCGGTGCGCGCCGGAGGCGGCGGCAGAGAGCCGGTCACATCGTTTCTCGCCGGAGGCGGCTGATAGGCCGGAACGCTGCGCGGCGCACTTGCGACGGCGGGGCGTCCCATCGTGTAGGACGGCGCCGATGCGGCGCCAGGCGGCGGCGGCAACGCCTCGCTCTGCACGCTGGCATGGCGCTGCGGACGCGACACCGCGCCGGTCACCTCGCGGGACGGCGCCTGGGCTTGCGATCCGAATGGATTGCTGTCGAAGCGACCGGTGTCGGCGCTGCAACCGGCTGCAGCAACCGAAATCGTCGCAAGAAGGGCAAGGCGAAAGAAACGGAGCGAGCGGCCGGGCTCAACGACGCAACGCATAGGCTTTCCCACTCATACGCAACACCAACACGAGTGGGAGTTAACAACGCACGGGTAAATAAGCGTTTAAGTTTGAAAGACTCTCTCAACCCTAACGGCAATCTGCCGCATTTCCTCAATGTTAATCCTGCTTCGCCGCAAAAACGGCGGGACGGCCGCCCTCACAACTCCCGCGCCTGCCCCGGCAAAAGCGGGACAAACCGAACGGCAATCAGGGTTTCGCGCCGCAGGCCCTGGGCGCTGTTGGTCAGCTTGACCAGCTCTTGCGGTCCCTCATGCGGCCCCAGCGGCAGAACCATGATGCCGTCCTCGGAGAGCTGCGCGGTCAGCGCCGGCGGAATATTTTCGGCGGCGGCGGTCACGATGATGCGGTCGTACGGCGCGCGCAGCGGCTCGCCGCCCAGGCCGTCGCCCAGCAACACCTCGACGTTGCTGTAGCCCAGCGTCTTCAGCCGCGACCGCGCGCTGTTGGCCAGCGTGCGGTAACGCTCCAGCGTGACCACCTCGCGGGCCAGCCGCGACAACACCGCCGCCTGGTAGCCCGATCCGGTGCCGATCTCGAGCACGCGATGGTTCGCCCGCACGTTCAACTGCTCGCTCATGTAGGCGACGACGTAAGGCTGGCTGATGGTCTGGCCGCAGTCGATCGGCATGGCGCGATCGGCATAGGCGCTGTCGACGAAACGCGGCTCGACAAAATGCTCGCGCGGCACCTCGTCCATCGCGCGCAGCACCGCCTTGTCGCTGATGCCGCGCTGGCGCAGCGTCAGCATGAACTCCATCCGCTGCACGCCCTCGTCGCCCACGGCCGTGCCCTCTTATGGAAAGATCCCGGCCAGCGTGGTCAGGAACGGCTGATCGGTAAGGTCGAGCCGCAGCGGCGTGATGGCGATGCGGTTGTCGGCGAGTGCATGCAGATCGGTGCCGCCGACGCCGGCCGGCCGCGCGCCGCGCCCATAGGCCAGCCAGTAATAGGGATTGCCGCGGCCGTCGTGGCGCGCGTCGATGTGCAGAAGCTGCTGATCGCGCTTGCCTTGCGCGGACACCGACAGGCCCTTCACCGCGCCCGGCGGACAATCCGGGAAGTTGATGTTGACCAGCACGTCGCGCGGGATGCCGTTCTTGAGCACCTTTCGAACGATCTCCGGCGCATGCGCCACCGCGGTCTGCCAATAGGGCTGCAGCTTGCTCGCCGACGTGTAGGCCTGCGACAGGGCGAACGACGGAATGCCGAGCACCGCGGCTTCCTTCGCGGCCGCGACCGTGCCGGAATAAAGCACGTCCTCGGCGGCGTTGCGGCCGCGATTGACGCCCGACAGCACCAGATCGGGCGGCTGCGGCAGCACATGGCGCGCGCCCATGATGACGCAATCGGTCGGCGTGCCCTTCACCGCGAAGTGCCGCTCGCCGACTTGGCGCAGCCGCAGCGGATCGTTGAGCGACAGCGAATGCGACACGCCGGACTGGTCGTACTCCGGCGCGATCACCCAGACATCGTCGGAGAGTTTGCGCGCAATCTCCTCGCAGGCCTTCAGCCCTTGTGCATGCACGCCGTCATCGTTGGTCACCAGAATGCGCATTATTTCTTCTCGATCTTCTTGATGCCGCCCATGTAGGGCGCGAGCGCATCCGGAACCGCGATGGAGCCGTCCGCCTCCTGATAATTTTCCATCACCGCCACCAGCGCGCGGCCGACCGCCACGCCCGAGCCGTTGAGCGTGTGCACGAACGCGGGTTTTCCATCCTTGCCGCGATAGCGCGCCGCCATGCGCCGCGCCTGGAAGTCGCCGCACACCGAGCACGACGAAATCTCGCGATACATCCCCTGCCCCGGCAGCCAGACCTCGATGTCGTAGGTCTTTTGCGAAGCAAAGCCCATGTCGCCGGTGCAGAGCGTGACGACGCGGTAATGCAGCCCGAGCCGCCGCAGGATTTCTTCGGCGCAGGACAGCATTCTTTCATGCTCGTCCTTGGATTGTTCCGGCGTCGTGACCGACACCAGTTCGACCTTGGTGAACTGATGCTGGCGGATCATGCCGCGCGTGTCGCGCCCGGCCGCGCCCGCCTCCGCGCGGAAGCAGGGCGTGCAGGCGGTGTAACGTTGCGGCAGCGCAGCTTCGTCTTGGATGGACTCGCGCGCGAGATTGGTCAGCGGGACTTCGGCCGTGGGGATGAGCCAACGGCGAGTTTGTTTGGGCACATCCTTGCGCGCTTGATCAAATAGCGGCCGAAAGCTCTTTTCATTCTCGACCGGGTCAATTCCGAGCTCCCGGCCTTTTCGGACAGCAACGTTAAACGCTTCGATCAAAATATCGTCTGGCTCTCGCCCGCTTATGGTTTCAAACTGATCCTCGGCGAATTTCGGCAACTGAGCCGTACCGAACATCGTGTCATCGCTGACCATCAATGGCGGATTGACTTCGGTGTAACCGTGCTCGCCCGTATGCACATCGAGCATGAATTGTCCGAGTGCGCGCTCCATGCGCGCAAGCCCGCCCTTCAAGACAACAAAACGAGAGCCCGACAACTTTGTCGCCGTCTCGAAGTCCATCAAACCAAGCGCCTCGCCCAACTCGAAATGCTGCTTGGGCGTGAACGCATAATCGCGCTTGGCGCCGAACTTGTGATGCTCGACATTGCCGGTCTCGTCGACGCCGTCCGGCACGTCATCGAGCGGCAGGTTTGGGATCGTTGCGAGAACCTTGCTCAACGCCTCCTCGGCTGCCTTCGACTCCGCTTCGAGCGCCGGCATCGTGGTCTTGAGTTCATTGACCTCGGCCATCAGCGCTTGCGCCGTGGCCTCGTCCTTCTTGGCCTTGGCCTGGCCGATCTCCTTGGAGGCCGCGTTGCGCCGCGCCTGGGCCTGCTCGAACGCCTGGATCGCCGCCCGCCGCCGCTCGTCGAGCGTTAGCAGATTGGCCGACGAAAAGGCCCGCTTGGACTCCTCGTCCAGCGGCCGGCGGTTCAGCGCCCGGTCAAAGGCGGCGGCGTTGTCGCGTATCCATCTGATGTCGTGCATCGGCTCTTCAGGGGCTTTTCAGTTCGGGCGAATCCGTCGCGATCTTATAGGAGCAGCCTGTGACATTGGCCAACGCCGCGCGGGCTGACGCGCTCCTTGGCCAACGCTCCGCTGGTCCCGGTTTTGGCTGCGGCGCGGGGCACTGCGAAGGCGTGCTCACACCTTGCGATCGGTGCGTTCGCCTCCCGGCACTCCACCGCGGGGTTTCGATGCGGGGCCGAAACCCCGCGCCAACCTCGGCACCGCACCGGCTCCGCGAAATAGGGGCCTCTAGATGACGCCCTCAAGGAACCGGGTCGCCATAGGTATATAGTCATAGGATTAAAGTTGAGACGACCGGGCTATTCCGCCGGTTTGACCTCGGTGGTGGCAGCGGCGGCTGCGGCGGCTGCCGCATCCTTCTCGGCCTTGGCCTTCGCGGCCTTGCCTTCGACCATCCGCACCGACCAGATCGAACCCTCGTAGAGCAGCAGCAACGGGACCGCGAGCGACATCTGCGAAATCACATCGGGCGGCGTCAGCACCGCCGCAATCACGAAAGCAATCACGATGAAATAGCGCCGCTTCGCCTTCAGCATCGCAGAGGTCACGATGCCGATGCGGCCGAGCAGCGTCAGGATCACCGGAAGCTGGAATGCCACGCCGAAGGCGAGCACCAGCCCCATCATCAGCGACAGATATTCCCCGACTTTGGGCAACAGTGCGATCTCGGCCTGCCCCGCGCCGCTCGACTGCTGCATGCCGATGGAAAAACGCACCAGCATCGGCATGACGACGAAATAAACCACCGCCGCGCCCATGGTGAAGAAGATCGGCGTGGCGACGAGATAGGGAACGAAGGCGTGACGCTCGTGGCGGTAAAGACCGGGCGCGGCGAACATGTAGATCTGCGCCGCGATCACCGGAAACGACAGGAAGGCCGCGCCGAACAGCGACAGCTTCAGTTCGGTGATGAAGTACTCCAGCAGCGCCGTGTAGATGAACTTGGAATTCTCCGCGCCCGCCACCCAGACATACGGCCACACCAGGATGTTGTAGATCGGCTTGGCGAAGAAGAAGCACAACGCCGCCGCGACGAAGAATGCGAGCAGCGCCTTGATGAGGCGCGAGCGCAGTTCGATCAGATGCGAGAGCAACGGCGCTTTTGACGCCTCGATTTCCTTTTCGTCATCCTCGCTGATCACGCGGCATTCTCCGGCTTGGCGTGATGCGTTGTCTGCTCCTGCGGCTGCGACCCCTCCGTCACGGCCGTCGTTGGGACGGGCTCAGACGGTGGCGCGACCGGCTCGGACGAAACCGGAAGGACTGGCGCGGACGCTGTGGCAGCGTCGTGAGCGGCAGGATCGGAAGCTGTGGTCTCAGCCGGCAGCGGCGTTGCGCTGCCGGTTTCGGACACACCGGCTGTCACGCTGTCGATTTCCTTCTTCACCGATTCCATCGGATCGAAATCGGCGAGGCCGCTGGTGAAGCCTTTGGCCGTGTCGGCAATGTCATCGACCTGCTTTTTCAGGTCGGCCATCTCGGCCTCGCGCATCGCCTCCTGGAACTGACCCTGGAATTCCGCCGCCATGCGGCGAACCTTGCCCATGTATTGCCCCACGGTGCGAAGCACGCCGGGCAACTCCTTGGGGCCGATGGCGATCAGAGCGACGACACCGATGACGACAAGTTCGCTCCAGCCGATGTCGAACATGGCTTAAATCCCCGGCGGCAGCGAAACGTCCAGCATGACAAACTCCCAGAAACGCAAACCCGAACGGACAAGAAACCGGGCGGAAGACCGAGGCAACGCCCGGCATCCGAAGGGACGCCGGCTCAAGGCCGCGCCCCACCGCCCGCCAGGGATGCCGCGCCCGTGCCGATCAGGCCTCGAACTTGCGCTCGGTCTGGGCGCGCTGCTGCAGCGGATCGACGGGCTTGGTCTCGGTGATGGTCTTCGGGTCGGCCGGCGTATCCGCCTTGGCAGTGTCGTCGTCGGACATGCCTTTCTTGAAGGCCTTGATGCCCTGAGCGACGTCGCCCATCAGGTCGGAGATCTTGCCGCGGCCGAACAGCAACAGGACCACGGCAATCACCACGATCCAGTGCCAGATACTCATGGAACCCATAAAACGTCCTCCGCACCGACCGGCGGAACGCCGCCCCCCTCGGTCTCGCTCAAAACTAGGCGCGTGAGCCGCCAAAAACAAGAACGACCGCATGTCGCAAATGCGGCCGGCCGAATATGGCTAATGGGGCCAAACAACGCCGATTACGGCGAAATTTCCTCTCGCGTCCCGCCCACGAAGGCGGAGCCTGGGACGCCGCGCTACTCCTCGACGCGCTCCGGCGGCGGCGCGAGACCGAGGTCCAGATCGCCCGGCTCGAGCGGATCTTCGTCGTCGCGCAGCGCCGGATCGTCCGACGGCATCGGCACCGAGAAGCCCGGAGGCAGGCGGCTGTCGAGCAGACCCGAGCCTTTCAACTCCTCAAGACCCGGCAGGTCGCCCAGGGCCTCGAGACCGAAATGCGACAGGAAGTCCTCGCTGGTGCCGTAGGTGATCGGACGGCCCGGCACCTTGCGGCGGCCGCGCGGCCGAATCCAGCCGGTCTCCATCAGCACGTCGATGGTGCCCTTCGACATCACCACGCCGCGAATGTCCTCGACCTCGGCGCGGGTCACCGGCTGATGGTAGGCGATCACGGCCAG
>Ga0070679_100003608_pt1 | contig 14142 bp, 10 predicted proteins | sample KBSC63BmetaG_FD_65652 | JGI IMG/M metagenome (GOLD analysis project Ga0070679, IMG submission 65652) | Corn rhizosphere microbial communities from Kellogg Biological Station, Michigan, USA - KBS C6-3B metaG | ecosystem: Host-associated > Plants > Roots > Rhizosphere | place: USA: Michigan... | reverse complement strand
TTCGGCATCACATTCGAGCGCACGCGCGCTCGCTAGTCTCGTCAGGAGGATCGTGTGAGTCTTGCACGTCTGGTGGTCCCGATCGCCGCGCTCGCCACCTACATGAGCGAGCCGGAAGCGGGCACGCGCCTGCTGCGGCATCCCACGGTGAGCCGCACCGAAGTCGGGTTCGAGTATGCCGGCGACCTCTGGGTCGTGTCTCGCTCGGGCGGCGCGGCGCGCCGCCTCACCGCGACCCCGACCGTCGAGACCGACCCGCAATTCTCGCCCGACGGATCGAAGATCGCGTTCACCGCAACAATCGGCGGCAACACCGACGTCTACGTCGTTCCGACGGCCGGCGGTGATCCGACGCGCCTGACGTTCCATCCCTCGCTCGATCGCGTTCGCGGATGGAGCCCCGACGGCAAGCGTGTGATCTTCGCGTCGAATCGCGTGAGCGCGCCGCACAACTCGTACTTCAAGCTCTGGAGCGTGCCCGTCGAGGGCGGCCTCCCGGAGCCGCTGCCGATGCCGCGCGCCTACTCGGGCACCTATTCGCCGGATGCGCTTCGCGTCGCCTACGAGGAGTTCGGGACGCAGTTCACCGTGCAGTGGCACGACATCAGCGAATGGCGGCACTATCGCGGCGGCCGCACGCATCCGATCAGCGTGATGAGCCTCGCCGATTACAGCGTGGAGAAGCTCCCGTGGAAGGACAGCAACGACACCGATCCGATGTGGGTTGGAAACACCGTCTATTTCCTGTCCGACCGCAACACCACGACGAACGTCTTTTCATACAAGACTGATACCAAAGAACTCAAGCAGCTCACCCATCACGACGATTACGACGTGATGAATGCGTCGGCGAGTCAGGATGCCGTCGTGTACGAGCAGGGCGGATACATCCATCTGCTCGACACCAAGACTGGTCAGTCGAAGCAGCTCACGATCGACGTCTCCGGCGAGCTGCCGTGGGCGCGTCCTGGCTTCAAGCGCGTCGCCAGCATGATTCGCGATGCTGCCCTGTCGCCGACCGGCGTGCGCGCCGTCTTCTCGGCGCGTGGCGACATCTTCACGGTACCAACCGAGAAGGGCGACTCGCGCAATCTCACGCGGAGCACCGCGGCGCACGACCGCAGCCCGGCCTGGTCGCCGGACGGTTCCAGAATCGCGTGGCTCTCCGACGCGAGCGGTGAATACCAACTCATGATCGCCGATCAGGCCGGCGTCGAGAAGCCGCGCACGATCGCGCTTCCCACGGCCGCATTCTACTCGGCGCTCGAATGGTCACCCGACGGCAAGCATCTCGTTCTCGCTGACAATCACCTCAACCTCTGGGTGATCGACTTCGCGACGGGCAAATCCACGAAGGTCGACAGCGACACGTACTTCGATCCGAGCCACACGCCGGATCCGGTGTGGTCGTCCGATTCGCACTGGCTCGCCTACTCCAAGAGCCTCGACAGCCATCTGCGCGCGATCTTCGTCTACTCGCTCGCGGACGGAAAGGCGACGCAGATCACCGATGGCATGTCGGACGCGATCTCGCCTGCGTTCGACGCCGGCGGCAAGTATCTCTATTTCCTCGCGAGCACGAACGTCGGTCCACAGACGGGCTGGCTCGAGATGAGCTCTCTCGATCGGCCCACCCGGCGATCGCCATACATCGTCGTGCTCTCGACGAATGATCCCTCGCCGTTCCTGCCCGAGATGGGTGATGAGCCGTCTGGTCCGGCCGCGCCGCGCGCGAAGCCTGATTCCGTTCTGAAGATCGACTTCGCCGGAATCAGCCAACGCATTCTCGCACTCAGCGTTCCTGCAGCGGACTACGTCGGTCTCGAGGCCGGTCCGGCTGGCTCGATCTTCTACTCGGAACCGATGGAAGGCTCCTTCGGTCGCCGACTGATGAAGTATTCGCTCAGCACGCGCAGCGCGCTGCCGTTCCTCGACGGCGTGGCCACGTACTCGCTGTCGGCGGACAAGAAGAAGCTGCTCTACTCCGCGCCCGGTGCCCGCTGGGGCGTTGTTGGCACCGACCGGCCGGCAAAGGTCGGCGATGGTCCAATCAACGTTGCGACGCTCGAGACGTGGGTCGATCCGCGGGCTGAGTGGGCGGAGATCTACAAGGAGACGTGGCGCATTCAGCGCGACTACTTCTACGACGCCAAGATGCACGGCGCCGACTGGAACGCGGTCTACAAGAAGTACGCGGCAATGCTGCCGTACGTCGGCCATCGCTCTGACTTGGGCTACCTGATCGCGATGACTGGTGGTGAGCTCGTGGTCGGTCACTCCTATCTGACTGGTGCGGGGGACGAGCCCACCGACACACCCGTTTCAGTGGGCATGCTCGGCGCGGACTACGTCGTCGAGAACGGTCATTACAAGATTCAGCATATTCTGTCGGGCGAAAACTGGAATCCCGAGCTGCGGGCGCCGCTCAGCACACCGGGCGTTCAAGTCGCCGAGGGTGACTACATCCTCGAGGTGAACGGACGACCGCTGACCCCGGCGACGAACATCTACAGCTTGTTCGAAGGAACCGCGAACCATCAGACGACGATCCGCGTCAACAAGACGCCGAGCACGGATGGATCGCGTCTGGTCACCGTCGTGCCGGTTGGCAGCGAAGATGCGCTGCGCTCGCGCGCGTGGGTCGAGCGAAATCGCCACATCGTCGACTCGCTCTCGCACGGCAAGTTGGCGTACGTGTGGCTGCCCAATACCGGCGGAGGCGGGTACACGTACTTCACTCGCTACTACTACGCGCAGCAGGACAAGAGCGGCGCGATCGTGGACGAGCGATACAATCAGGGTGGTCAGGTCGCCGACTACATCGTGAACGAGCTCGATCGCAAGCCGATGGGCTACTTCGCACAGCGCGACGGCAAGATCGCGACATCCCCGACGGCCGGCATCTTCGGTCCCAAGGTGATGATCATCAACGAATCCGCGGGCTCGGGCGGCGACGCGCTCCCGTACTATTACAAGTTGCGAAAGATCGGTCCACTCGTTGGCACGCGCACGTGGGGCGGTTTGGTCGGCACCCTCGGTGTTCCGGCGACGATCGACGGCGGCGGCATCACGGCGCCAAGCCTCGCGTTCTACAGCCTGGAAGGGAAGTGGGCGGTGGAGAATGAAGGCGTGACACCGGATGTCGAGGTCGAGTACTCCGCGCCGGACGTCATCAAGGGACACGACCCACAGCTCGAGCGCGCAGTGCAGGAAGCGCTCAAGCTGATCGATCGCGAGGCACTCAAGCACGCACCGCGCCCCGCACCGATTGTGCGCACACGTCCGTGAGCACGGTATCGGCGCGAACTCTGTCATCCCGAGTGCAGCGAGGGATCCGCACCTCCGTCGTCACGCTGTTCCTCGCCGCATCGGCGCGCCGTCGTGATCGCGCCGCCATTCGAAGGACTCTGGGGGGCGCTGAATGGGCCGTCGAACGTCTCAGGCCATCGACGTCTGATTCTCGCGTTGAACGGCAAACTCGCGAGCGCCCAACGCTTCGCGATCGACTACATCAAGTTCGACAGCGCCGGTCAGCGAATGTCGGGCGACCCAACGAAAAACACCAGTTACTTCGCGTACGGCACGGAGATTCACGCCGTCGCAGACGGAATTGTCGTCGAGACGAAGGACAGCATTCCGGAGAACATCCCTGGCAAGCTGCCTCCGGTCAGTCTCGTGACGGTCGGTGGCAATCACATCGTCGTCGACATCGGCAATCAGAAGTACGTATTCTTCGCGCACCTCCAACCCGGCACTCTCCGAGTGAAGGTCGGCGATCGCGTGAAGAAAGGGCAGGTGATCGCGCTGCTCGGAAACTCCGGGAACTCGACCGAGCCGCATCTGCACTTTCACGTGTCCGACGCACTCGCTTCCGGCACGACCACGCTCGGCTCCGAGGGCGTGCCATATGCGTTCCCCGAGTTCCAGATCGTGGGACACTGCGCGGCCACGACAACAATCGCCTGCACGCGATCCGCGCCGGTCACAGTGCGCAATGGAATGCCGATGCAGAATCAGCTTGTTCTCGTCCGCCGCTGATCACCGATTGCGAAACGGAGTCAAAAAAGAACGCTTTCGGAGTCTCCGTGCCGGTCCGCCTTTGACCGTCCCTATCCGTGATCAAATACTTCCGCAGTATCCAGACCGAGTTGAGCAATAGTACAGGAGCTCAGGAAAGTCCCTAAGTTTCAAGGGCTATGCGCATTCCCGAGCTCCTCTCTCCCGCCGGTTCTCTCGACGCCGTACGCGCGGCAGTCGCCAATGGCGCCGACGCCGTCTACATGGGCGCGTCCGGATTCAACGCGCGCGACGAGGGAGCGCAGCTCACGATGGCCGAGTTGGGCGAAGCATGCCGGCTCGCGCATGAGCGTGGAAAGCGGATCTATCTCACGCTCAACATTCTGACGAAACCGAGTGAGCTCGTCGACGCGCTCATGCTCCTCGGCGAAGCGGTCGATCTCGGAATCGACGCCGTGATCGTGCAGGATGTGGGACTCGTGCGCCTCATTCAGCGGCTGTTTCCGTCGCTCGAGATTCACGGCTCCACGCAGATGACCGTGCACGACGAGAGCGGCGCCGCGGTCATGCACGAGATCGGCGTCTCGCGCATCGTGCTCGCGCGTGAAAACACCCTCGACGACATCCGCGCGATTCGCGCCGCCGTGCCCGACCTGGGACTCGAGACGTTCATTCACGGCGCGCTGTGCATCTCGTACTCCGGACAATGTCTCATGTCCGGCATGATCTCCGAGCGCAGTGCGAACCGCGGATCGTGCGCGCAGTCGTGCCGCAAGGATTACGTTCTTACCGATACGACGTCCCGCGACGAGCTCGATCGCGGCTATCTCATCTCGACCAAAGACCTCGGCGCGTACGACCATCTGAATGAGATCGCCGAGGCGGGCATCGTCTGCCTCAAAGTGGAGGGGCGCAAGAAGAAGCCCGAGTACGTCGCGACCGTCACGCAATCGTATCGCGCGTTTCTCACGCGCGTGCAGAACGGCACGTTCGAGCCGCCGACCGAGCGCGAGGTCGAGCCGCTCGTGCAGATCTATAGTCGCGGATTTACCGGCGGCATGTACGGCGGCCGCGCGGGCCGCGACTACGTCACGCGTACGCAGCCCGACAATCGCGGCATCGAGCTTGGCACCGTCATTGGACACGAGCGCGGCGAGCTCATTGTAGAAGTCTCATCGCCCATTCATGTCGGCGACGGACTTGGTTTCGAGGCGCCCGAGCACGTGGGTGGTCCCACGGTTGGCTTCAACGTCACCGCGGTGCGAACTCTCGCATCGCGCGCGACGGTTCGTCAGGCGATCGAAACGCGCGCGCGCGTCGGAACTGGCTGGCGCGTGATTCGAACGTCGCACGCCGAATTGCTCGAGCGCGCGCGAAGGAGCTTCGCGTCGCTTCCGGCCGAGATTCGAGCACGCAAAGCGCGGCTCGACGTTCGCGTGTTTGGCGCCGCGGGCACGCCGCTCAAGGCGGTTTTTACCGCGGGCGACGAATCGGCGACGGTGCGATCGGAGATCACGCTATCGCCGGCGAGCAAGCGCGCGCTCGATGCCACATCGCTGCGTGAGCAGCTTGGCCGCCTCGGCGAGACGCCGTTCGTCCTCGCCAACATCGATCTCACTGGGCTCGCGCCGGGACTCTTTCTTCCGATCAGCGAGCTCAATCATCTCCGGCAGCAGGCGGTCGATCAGTTGACGACGCGCCGCGACTGGGCGAACGATGCGCGGCTCGCCGAACGGCGTGCACGCATCGAGGCAGCCGCCTCGGAGGTTCCGGTCTCCGGCGCGCCTGCGCAAGCGGCCACGGAGTTTAGTCTTACTGCTCAGGTCTATTCCATCGAGGACGCCGACGCGGCGGCGGAAGCCGGCGCGACGGAGATCTGTTTCGATCCATTCCTCCGCCATCCAGCGCCGCCGCTCGCGCGCGTTCGCGCGCTCCAGGAGCGGTTGACCGCTCGCGGAGTTGGTCTGCGTCTGAGAACGCCGACGATCGTTCGCCCAGAGGATCGGAAACCGATTCAGAAATGGCTGGATCTCGGTCTGCCGATTCTGAGCGGGCACTTGGGACTCGTCGCCGAGCTGTCGCGCGCTGGACGAGACGTGACGGCCGATTACGCGCTCAACGTCTTCAACGGGCACACGGCATCCGAAATCTTCCGACTCGGCGCGCGGCGCATCGTCGCATCCGTCGAGCTGACCACCGACGAGCTGGCCGAGGTGGCATCGCCGTGGAACGGCCGCGGATTCGAAGCGTTCGTCTACGGCCGCCCCGAGGGAATGACGATCGAGCACTGTGTCCTCTCGGCAGCGTTCGATCGCGAGCCGACGACGTGCCGGGATCTCTGCGTGAAGTCGCATCCGAACGTCGAGCTGACGGATCCGACGGGCTACACCTTCCCGGTCGCGACGGATTCGGCGTGCCGCAACCGGCTGCTGCATTCGCGCCCGGTAGACGGCTCGGAATTTCTGCCCAAGCTGTGGCGCACTGGAATTCGCGGATTTCAGATGGTGTTCAACGTGCCCGGTGATGATGTCGCCGCGATTGTGCGCGCGTATCGCGAGGCGCTCGATGCGCTGGCCGGCGGCGCGCGACCCGATGTCGAGGCGGTGCGTCGCGCCGTCGGCCCCGAGTTCACACGGGGCCACTTCGCTCGTGCGGTGTAATGCGCCAGCGCGCACTCACGTGATGATGCGCTGCGCACGCTCGCTGCTCAGTGTGAGCAGATGACGACAACTACCACCCTCGAAACGGCGCGTGCAGCGCTGCACAAGCACTTCGGCTACCCGGCTTTTCGCCCGGGGCAGGAAGCGGCCGTCGAATCCGTTCTGACTGGACGCGATACGCTCGTCGTGCTGCCGACCGGCGGCGGCAAATCGCTCTGCTACCAAGTGCCGGCACTCATTCTGCCGAAGCTGACCGTCGTCATCTCGCCGCTCATCTCGTTGATGAAGGACCAGGTCGACGCACTGGAGTCGCGCGGTCTGCCGGCGACCTTCGTCAACAGCACGCTGACGTCGTCGCAGGTCGCTGACCGGCTCTCGCGCGCGATGCGCGGCGACGTGAAGATGCTCTACGTCGCGCCCGAGCGCTTCGACTTCGGCACGACCGCCGAGCGGCTGCGGGATGCCGGTGTGTCACTGCTGGCAGTCGATGAAGCGCATTGCATCAGCGAGTGGGGACACGACTTTCGCCCGAGCTATCTGCGGATCGCATCGGTGCGTGAAAAGCTCGGTTGGCCGCCGACGGTCGCGCTCACCGCTACCGCGACGCCGCACGTTCGGTCGGACATCGTCACGCAGCTCAAGCTCGATTCCCCGACGACGATCATCACCGGCTTCGATCGCAAGAACTTGAGCTATCACGTGCTGCCGACGAAGACGGATTCGGACAAGGACGACGCGCTCGTCCATCTGCTTCGATCGAACGAGGGACTCGCGGTCGTCTACGCGTCCACGCGAAAAGCCGTCGAGCGCATTGCCGCGTTGCTCGATCGCTCGCGCATTCCGGCGGCGGCGTATCACGCTGGCCTCGACGACGCGAAGCGGCATGCGGTTCAGGAAGCGTTCATGACCGAGAAGGTCCGCGCGATCGTCGCGACGAACGCCTTCGGCATGGGCATCGACAAACCGAACGTGCGCGTCGTGCTGCACTACGCGATGCCCGGCACGCTCGAGGCGTACTATCAGGAAGCAGGGCGCGCCGGCCGCGACGGCGATCGCGCGACATGCTACCTGTTGCACGCGTTTCCGGATCGCTTCACCCATGAGTTTTTCATCAAGGGTGCGTATCCGGAGCGCGGGCTCGTCGAAGAGGTCTACGGCGTTCTGCAGCGCAACGCCGACGCGAGCGGTGGCGTCGACATGTCCCCCGATGACATCGCGACGCGGCTCAAAGCCAAAGCCGGCGCACGCGATGTGGAATCCGCGCTTCGTATTCTCACACAGGCAAAGGCCTACGCGGTGAACCCGGAGCAGGGAAGCCGTGTGCTGGTTCGCCTCCTCGCGACTCCAGCACGAATCAAGCGCGAGTTCGGCGACAGCAACTCGCTCGAGCTCGGCCTTCTTCGCGCGATGTGGCGCGTGGCGGGCGACGCGCTCAATGAGGGCGCGTCGATCGATCTCGACGGTCTGCCGCCGGGATTTGGCCGCGCAACGGGCGCAATGCCGTTACTAGAAGCACTGGAAGCGAAGCAATTCGTGCAATGGCGCCGGTGTGGCGCGGGCGCGGCGCTCACGTCACCCAAGAAACCGATCACCGCATTCCGGATCGACTGGACGGCCATCGAGCGCCGTCGCAAAGCCGATCTGCAGAAGCTCGACGCAATGCAGCAATACGCGTACACCAAGGGATGCCGTCGTGGATTTGTGCTGCGCTATTTCGGCGATCCAGCGGCTCGTCCCTCGTGCGCTGGGTGTGACAACTGCCTCGGCGTCCGAGTTGAGTTCGAGAGAGGCGCATCCGCGGTTCGCGGCTCACCGAAGCGCAGCAAGCGCGCTCCGGAGGAACGTCCGGCGGAAGACATGCCAGCGCTGTCGGGAGCCGATGAGGCGCTGCTCGCGCGACTCCGCGATCTCCGCCGCACCATCTCGCGGGAAGATCAGGTACCGGCGTACGTCGTGTTCACCGATCGAACGCTCGCCGAGATGGCCGTGCGACGTCCGTCGAGTGAGAGCGCGATGGGAAAGATCAGAGGCGTTGGACCAGCGAAGATCGAGAAGTACGGCAAGCGATTTCTAGCGGTAGTGCAGTCGTTCGATGAAACAGAAGCAGCCTAGGCAGGTCACAGGATAGTAGGTCTGAGGATGAGAGGAATTCGGTTCTCATCCTCAGACCTCTCATCCTGAGACCTGCATCCTGAGATCTCTCATTCGGCCATCAGCCCGATTCGGCCAAGCCAGAGCATACTATGGACGACGCCCTCTACTTTTCCGAACAGCATCTCGCCACCCGCGAGATGGTTCGACAATTCGCGCGCGACGAAGTAGCGCCGGTCGCGGCCAAGTACGACGCCGAAGCAAAATTCCCCTGGGAAACGATTCGGAAAATGGGCGACCTCGGTCTCCTCGGCGTGCCGTGGCCCGAGGAGCTCGGCGGCGCCGGGCTCGACCTGCTGAGCTACATGATCGTGATCAACGAGCTCGCGAAGGTCGACGCGTCCACCGGCCTCACGGTGTCGGCGCACACGACCCTCGGAACATCACCGATCGTGAAGTTCGGGACCGATGAGCAGAAGCGCCGCTATGTGCCGTTTCTCGCGAGCGGCCGAGTGATGGGCGGCTTTGGCCTCACCGAGCCGGATGCCGGCAGCGATGCAGGCGGCACGCGCACCACGGCGGTGAGAAAGGGCGACTGCTACGTCATCAACGGCACCAAGCGCTTCATCACGCACGGCGGCGTCGGCGAGATCTTCGTTGTCACCGCGGTCACGGATCCGACGAAGGGCACGAAGGGGATCAGCTCGTTCATCCTCACGAAGCCGACGAACGACCCCGAAGGCGCGAAGTCCGTCGGTGTCGGCCACGAGCCGTCGCTGCCGGCAATGGCCGGCTTCCGCGCGGGCAAGAAGGAAGACAAGCTCGGATGGCGCGCGTCGGATACGTCCGAGCTCATCATGGAAGATGTCGAGGTACCCGCCGAGAACTTGCTTGGCACCGAGGGGCAGGGATTCGTCAACTTCATGCGGACGCTCGACAACGGTCGTATCGGGATCGCGTCGCTCTCACTCGGAATCGCCGAAGGCGCGTTCGAGCACGCCCTCCAGTACACGAGCGTTCGGAAGCAGTTCGGTCAGCCAATCGCGCAGTTCCAGGGCGTCCAGTTCCAGCTCTCGGACATGGCGACCGAGATCGAGGCCGGGAAACACATGATGTTCCACGCCGCCTGGCTCGCGCAGAAGGGCAAGCCGTTCACCAAGGAGGCGGCGATGGCGAAGCTCTTTTGCTCGGAGCTGGCCATGCGCGCGACGATCACGGCGGTTCAGCTCCACGGCGGGTACGGCTACACGAAGGACTATCCGGTCGAGCGGTTCATGCGCGACGCCAAGATTTGCGAAATCGGCGAAGGAACGTCTGAAATACAGCGGATCGTCATCGCGCGATCTTTGCTCAAGGAGTTGGATTGATTGTCATCCCGAGCGAAGCGAGGGATCTGCACATCCCGTAGTTCGACGGCATAACTCATTGCCAAACCGCTAGTTCTGCGCTTTATTTCAAGTAGTGACTGCCCTCGCGTATTCTTCCGCCTCAACCCCACTCGGCGACTCGAGCCGGGATTTTGGCGATCTGCGTGCGTTTCTGGCTGAAGCCTTCGCGGCCGTGTTTCGCTCGCTCGTTCCGTTTCTGGTGCGCGGCCTATTCCCATGGGCCGATCGCACGCCTCTCCGCAATCAGCTGATTTTCTCCGAGACCACGCGCGCGGCGTGCGACTCGATGCAGCCGGAGCCGGCGTGGACGATCACACCGGGAGCGAGAACATCCCCTTCGCGTGATGCCGCTGCGGCCTATGAGCCGTCGCGGCGCGCCACACACCCATTGAATATCCGTCACGCCCGACCTGTCGAGTCGCCGGGTCGCTGGACCGTGTCGGACCACGATGAAAAGAGAAATTCTGATCAATGCGAACCCGCGAGAAACGCGGGTCGCCATCCTCGAGGACGACCAGCTCGTTGAACTTCTGGTCGACCGCCCCGACGCTCGCCGCATGGTCGGCGACATCTATCTGGGACGTGTAGAAGCAGTACTGCCAGGCATTCAAGCAGCGTTCGTCGACATCGGCACCGAAAAGAGTGCCTTCCTGCACGCGTCTGATCTCGTCTATCCCGAAGACGAGGCCGACGGCGACGCGGACGACGATGATGACGATGATGACGGCGACGAGAACGCCGGCGGTGGAGGCGGCGGCCGACGCCGCAGCCGAGCCAAGGCGCCCGTCATCCAGGACGTGCTCAAGCGTGGCCAGGACATCGTCGTCCAGGTCTCCAAGGAGCCGATCTCCACGAAGGGACCGCGCGTCACCGCGCAGGTCTCGCTCGCCGGCCGTTTCCTCGTCTTCATGCCATTCGCTGAACGCGTGGGCGTGAGCCGCAAGATCGGCGATCGCGAAACGAGAAAGCGCCTCCGCGCACAAGTCGAAGAAGTGCTCCCGAAGGACGCGGGCGGCGTGATCGTCCGCACGGTGGGCGAGGACGTCACGAAGGAGACGCTCGAGCGCGAGCTCAACACGCTCATCAGCCAATGGAAGCGCATCAAGAAAAAGACGCACTTCGTTCGCGCGCCAGCGTCGATTCATCGCGAGACGAGCCTCACGCGCGGCCTCATGCGCGACGTCTTCTCGACGAAGGTCGAGCAGGTGACCGTGGACTCCAAGCAGGTCCACAACGAGATCCTGGAATACCTCAAGGGCATTGCACCGGAACTCATAGACCGGATCAAGCTCTACGAGGATCCGCTTCCGCTGTTCGACAAAGCGAACATCGAGCAAGAGCTGCGCGATCTCTTCAAGCGGCGCTGCGATCTACCGTCCGGCGGCTATCTGATCATCGAGCCGACCGAGGCACTCGTCTCGGTCGACATCAACTCCGGCCGCTACACGGGTAAGAAGGATCCGGAGAAGACAATCCTTCGCACGAATCTGGAAGCCGCGCGTGAAGTCGCGCGCCAGGCACGCCTCCGCGACCTGGGCGGCATCATCGTCTGCGACTTCATCGACATGGAGACGAAGGCGAATCGCGACAAGGTGCTCCAGGAGTTGCGCATGCACCTGGGCCGCGACCGCGCCCGAACGAAAGCGTTCGCGGTGAGCGACCTCGGCCTGATCGAGATGACGCGCCAGCGCGTCCGTCAGAGCCATTTGCAGAACATGACCGAAGCGTGCCCGACGTGTCACGGCACGGGCCGCGTGTTCACCGCCGAGACGATCACGCGCCGCGTCGAGCGCTCAGTGCGCCGAGCGGGACTCGAAGGAAAAAAGGATCCGATCGTGGTACGCGTTCATCCGGACGTCGCCATGTACGTCCTCGAGAACGAAAAGGATCTGCTCAAGAAGCTCGAGAAGTCGGTCGGATTCGGACTGGAGCTCCGCGATGATCCGCTGTTGAAGCCGGACGAGTTCAAGATGGTCGTGAAGTCGGCGGGCCGAGATGTCACGCAACAGTACGCAGTCGCGTAGGGTCGACGCGCACGGATAGCGAAGCGTTCGCGACAACGGTTTTGTAGTCGTCAGGGTCAGTCGTCAGGCGTCAGGCGAAACTGCGCGTGAATGATTATTGGCGCCTGGAAATGATTGCGAGTTCGCGAGCCATGTTCGTTAGCGTCGGTCCATGGCACAAGCGAGAGGGTTCCGTGGACTGATCGTCTGGCAGAAGGCGATGGACTTCGCCGAGGGCGTGCTTGCCCTGTGCGATGGAATTTCACCGCGGCGTGGTGCTGGCCTCGTCCCGCAGCTGCGCCGCGCGGCGATCTCCGTTCCGTCGAACATCGCTGAAGGCTACGATCGCCCGTCGGCCGAGCAGCTGCTGTTCCTGCGGCACTCGCGAGGCTCCTTGTGGGAAGTGGCAACGCAGTTGGAGCTAGCGCAACGCCGGCGACTTGCACGAAATGAGTCGTTCGTTTCGCTACTCTCGCAGGCTGACGAAGTCGCGCGAGCGATGCACGGCTACATGCGCCATGTGGCGGGCCCGGATGGCGCCGTTTAGCCTGACGCCTGCCGACTGCCCCTGACGACTAGACCACCCGGCTGAGAGATCATCGGTATCCGGCCGCGAACGTCGTCAGTTGACACAACTCCCCGATTTGTCTAGCTTTATAGGCTCACTCCGTACCCTGTTTATGCCATACGCTATTATCAAAACCGGCGGCAAGCAGTTTCGTGTCGAGCCGGGTCGCACATACAAGATCCCGAGCCTCGAGGGCGAAGCCGGCGGGTCGATCGAATTCAACGAAGTGCTCCTCGGCAACGATGGCAACTCGGTGAAGACCGGCGTGCCCGCGCTCAAGGGCGCCAAGGTGACGGGTGAGATCGTTCGTCACGGCCGCGGCGACAAGATCGTCGTCTTCAAGCAGAAGCGCCGAAAGAACTACGCGCGCAAGCGCGGGCATCGGCAGGGCTTCACCGAAGTCAAGATCAACGACATTTCCCTCGGCTGAGCGAGGTCTCCTATGGCACATAAAAAGGGCGTCGGCTCCTCGCGCAACGGCCGCGATTCCAATCCGAAGTACCGCGGCGTGAAGAAGTACGGTGGCGAGCAGGTCGTCGCAGGCAACATCATCGTGCGCCAGTGCGGCACCAAGTGGCACCCCGGCCGCAACGTCGGCCTCGGCACGGACTACACGATCTACGCGCTCGTCGATGGCATCGTGAAGTTCGAGCACCACAGCCGCTCGCGCTACAAAGTCAGCGTCTACCCAGCGTCGCAAGCGTAAGCAAGCACACGCTGCGAAACACAAACGCGAGGCCCTCGGGCTTCGCGTTTTTTTTTGCGCTGACAGCGATCACCCTGGGGTCGTCGTCCGTCGCCCGTCCCCGGTCGCCGGTCCCATGAGAGTCCTCTAATAGACCGCCGTTTTGAAACCCACCTGAACCAGCCTCCGTATCCTTGATAGGGCACATCTTCTGCCCTGTTGGTCGGCAGCGTACCATTGATCACCTCTCTCGCGGGAGCTCGAGATGGCTCTGCTCGACAAGCTACGTCAGGAGCTGGACCGCGCCGGACGCCAGGCGTCGCGCGCCTTCGACGAAGGCCGCCTCCGCCTCGAGCTCTACCGGGCGAAGCAGTCCGTCGATCGCTTCGCACGCCGGTTCGGGTACGCCGTCTACCGCGCCAAGCAGGCCGGCGCTGAGCTGGCGCCCGAGGAAGTAGCGGCGCACATGGGAAACCTCACCGCCGCCGAGGCGGAAGTCGCGCGACTCGAAACGTTGATCGCCGAGGCAGCGAAAGAACGGCGCGACTGGCTGCTCGATACCGGCGAGAAACCCAAGAGCGCCGAACAGCCAAAGTCGACTGACGGCAGTGCCGGCGCCCCGGAAGGCGCCGAACACAAAGAGGGCTAGGGCCGCCCCACGTCGACTAAAGCGCGTCGAGCATGCGGACGTCGTCGGTGCAAATACCGTCGACGCCCATTTTCACGAGCG
>Ga0070679_100003607_pt1 | contig 14142 bp, 11 predicted proteins | sample KBSC63BmetaG_FD_65652 | JGI IMG/M metagenome (GOLD analysis project Ga0070679, IMG submission 65652) | Corn rhizosphere microbial communities from Kellogg Biological Station, Michigan, USA - KBS C6-3B metaG | ecosystem: Host-associated > Plants > Roots > Rhizosphere | place: USA: Michigan... | reverse complement strand
GAGCGTAACGGCGGTGGAACCTGTTCTCGAGACGGTGATGCCTGCGCAGTGCCTGACGCCTTTGCGTTGGATGCGCAAGGACACGACGTGTCTGCCGTGCCAGGGTTCGCACTGCGCCTTGTGGGGTAATGTGCCGGCCGTGGGCAGCCTGTCGAGCGATGCTTCCTACGGTTCGGCGAGCAATGGCGGGCACCGTCTTGATGAGGTGACGTGTTTGAGGATTGCGATACAGCGTCTTCGTCACCTTTCCAATTCCCCTGGTGAGTTGAGGCGTGGCTTTCGTTACAGCCCGTGCAATCTTCGGCAGTGCCTTCCTGGCCAGAGGAGCGATCGCCTTGGCCGCCACCGGTAGCAGCTTGCTCGCAGCCATTCCTATCAGGGGAAGGAATTGTTCGGCAGCTTCGTCCTCAGACTCAGCCTCAAACGCAAGTTCTCCCAGATGTTCCATCATTGCGTCAGGGTAGATTTTGCGTATCGGGCTGATTTCCTCCTCGGACTCCGCCTCAGCCTCGAACGAGCTTTCATCTTCGAACTCGTCCTCGCTCTCGCCGAGGAGGCTGCCGACCACATTTCCTATGGCGCCGAGCCAGCCTTCGCCCTCAAGACTCGATTCATCTTCGAGCTCGTCTTCCAACTCGCCCTCTCCCGAGTACTCGTCTTCGAGCTCGTGGACCAGTTCCATCTCGGATTCATAAGCCATGACATTTCCTCCTCAGCTTGTACTGCTGACCATCGTGGTTTTTACGCCAACCGTCCTTAGCGAATGGCCGAGCGACGGCGGGCCATTGAACTGGCGCGGACGCGCCGCCGCGGCTTCTTATAAGCTCGGCTCACTTTCACGTTGCGAGTAATGGCGGCAGCGCACGCACGCGGGCTGCTCAGAACACGACGCACCTGCTTTGCCGCAGCGCGGGCCGCGCGCTTGCGCGTGATGGGAATTCCACGAGCTGCCTGGCGCTTCAGGTCCTTTACGGTACGGCGCATGATGCTCGGCACTGCTCGAACGGCAGGACGCGTAGCGCGGCGCCGCCGCAGTATGCGGGTAAGAATCGCGGTGCCGCGAACCAGATGCGGCAGGATGCGGCGCAACGCGCGGCGGTCTGCCGGAGAGATCACTGTCAACGTGGCAGCGCCGGCCATGGCTTCAGCTTCACCCTCATGGGCTTCCTGCGATGCAGCTTCCGCCATCATCTCGGCGACAGCCTCATTGTGGCTCAACGGGTGAGCGGCGATCTCATGAACCATTTCCTGTTCGCCTTCCGCTTCGGTCTCGAATTCTTCCTCGAACTCGCCCTCGCCGAGAGCTTTGCTCGCGAGACTTCCAAGCGCAGTGCCGAACGGACCGCCTATGGCGGTACCAACGATTGGCGCAGCCACCTTGGCCACCTTCTTCAGGATGGGCGCGGCCTTTTTCAGGAATTTCTTGATTCCGCCAAAGAACTGTTCGCCCTCATCTTCGCTCTCGAAAGAACTTTCATCCTCAAGCTCTTCTTCGCCCTCACCAAGCAGGCTGCCAACGACGTTGCCAATTGCGCCAAGCCAGCCCTCGCCTTCCAGACTTGATTCGTCTTCGAGTTCTGCCTCGAGCTCGCCTTCATAGGAACTTTCATCCTCGAGCTCATCTTCGCCTTCACCCAGCAGGCTGCCCACCGCGTTGCCGATGGCGCCGAGCCAGCCCTCGCCTTCCAGACTTGATTCGTCTTCGCTTTCGAGTTCGCCCTCATGGAACTCTTCTTCCAGTTCCATTTCCAGTTCGCCCTCATGCATATCCGCCATGGTCATGACCTCCTCACGGTTAATGACGACCTCAGCAAATTAGATCGCCGCGCAAAATGAAACCAGTCACATCTTGTAGTGAGCAGATTTGAGGTCACTGGAAATGGTTCGCTGAAACGAGTTACAGCAGAGGGTGGGATTGCCGATTAGCTGTGGTGATATCCGCCAGCAGCTTTTTCGCTGAGTGATTTTAGTGATGGATTCTTTTGCAGATGTTTGATCGCACGCTGCAGATCTTCCAGTAGAAGTCCGGCAAGATCGCGGCTTACGCCGAGTCGAGTGACAACCCGCTGAACAATCAGATCGGCGCGGTTAGAAGGCATGGGATAGGCTGGAATCTGCCAGCCTTTCACACGCAGGCGGTCCGCGAGATCGTAAAGTGTGAATCCATGCTTTCTGTCCTTTGCAAGAGTCCACGTGCAGCCTGGGATTCCGCCGCGCCCGTCATAAACAAGCTCGAAAATGCCAAGTTTTTTCAATTCGCCCGCGAACCACGTGCCTACGTCCGCACATGCCCGCAGGATCTTTGCGAACCCCTCACGTCCGAGCCGGACAAAGTTGTAGTACTGCGCGATCACTGGCCCACCCGATCGCGAAAAATTGAGCGCGAAGGTCGGCATGTTCCCGCCAAGGTATTTCACCCGGAAGATGAGCTCTTGCGGCAGGTCCCCGGCTTCACGCCAGATTGCCCAGCCGCAGCCCAGTGGAGCCAGACCAAATTTGTGCCCCGAGGCGTTGATCGATTTCACTCGGGGCAGGCGGAAGTCCCATACTACGGAAGGTTGAATGAAGGGCGCGATAAAACCGCCGCTTGCTGCATCGATATGTATCGGGATGTCCAGCCCGCGCTCTTCTTCCAGATCATCAAGCGCAAGCGAGATTTGCTGCACCGGTTCGTATTGAAGCGTGTGCGTGACACCTAGCGTGGCCACGACTCCGATGGTGTTCTCATCGCAGCGCTTCAGTACTTCTTGTGGAGAGAGATGAAGGCGCTCGCCTTCGCAAGGAACCTGGCGCAGTTCCACATCGAAGTAGCGGGCAAATTTATGCCAGCAGATCTGGACTGGGCCACAAATCAGGTTAGGGATGCCTTTCTGATGTGTTGATTTCCGGCGGTTACGCCAACGCGTTTTCAGCGCCAGGCCACCCAGCATGGCGGCTTCGCTCGAACCTGTTGTGGAACATCCTTGCGTCCCTGCCGGATCGGGAGAGTTCCAGAGGTCGGCAAGCATCCGTACGCAGCGTGCCTCGATTTCTGCTGTTTGCGGATATTCGTCTTTATCAATCAGGTTCTTGTCGATGCACTCATCCATCAGTTTGCGGATTTCCGGTTCTACCCATGTCTGGCAAAAGGTGGCGAGGTTCTGGCGCGAGTTGCCATCGAGCAAGAGTTCATCATGCACCTGCTGATACGCGGCAGCTGCATTCGTCTCCTGGGAAGGGAACTGGTACCGCGGAAGTGGATGCGGAAGGAAGCTGCTGCCCGTCAGATGGTCATCGAGGCTCGCGACAATGTCCCTCTTGATCTTCAGTGCCATGACGTATCGACTGTGCCCGACGCTCGTTCTGGATTCTAGCGTTCCCACCGCCACGGTTGTCAGTCACGTATTCAGGCGATGCGGGCTGAACTTGTCCGACCTTCGGCGCTTCTGTTCCAGAACCAACGATTCATCAACAAGCGCTTGAACACCAGCTGAATGCAGGTTCCCGCGAAGCGATGTTGAGAAGCCAACCGGTCACGAGCGGCACTCATCGAACTAAGAAAGGCAAAAGGACAACACCCTAAGTTATTGAGTTTGCTGATGCTTCCCCTAAGTAACCTACCCCTGCTGTGCGGCCTGAGGTTATAACAGGCCAGGTTCAGAGCCGCGGGACATCTGGGGTTGGTGTTGGAGGAGCGCACAGTTATATGGATAAACGGGAGATGAGGGGACTGCTCACGCAAATGGAGGCTATCGCCGAGCAGATCCTGCAACACGATGCCGCTTTCTTTGAAGCCCTTCAGGCGCTGAAGTGGGAAATTGACAGAGACAACGGTGTGAAATCTGCGGTGTGCGATCTGCGCGCTGCCGGACACCGGGTATTCAGTTCCTTCGTACCTCGTATCCGCGTCAGAATCAAGACCGAGAGTGGCACATTCGCCCTTGCCGCGTCACCTGAAACGCGAGCAGCATCCGCTCCCGAGCCTGTGGCGCAAATGACGCAGCAGCTGAAGAGCGCCGCCACTGCAGTGATCGCCGCGAGTCGCCATTGCCAGGAACTGGAACGCATCGTCAATGAGGCGGTCACCTCGAGCGAATCCTTTGAGGAACTCGCTTCACAGATCGAGAACGCTGGTTGCGAAGTGCTGATCAGTGTTGATCTCTCGGCCTATGCCCAGGTCCAGTCATCACTTGTTGAAGGTGAGGCGGAGGGGAGATCGAACCGTCGAGCTTCGGGGAAACAGCAAGACTCGCCCATGGAGCTCTCTAGTTATGACCTCACCTTCCTCAAAACCATGAAGATCAAGACGGACGAAAACCTGCCTTTCTAGGTGTTTGCGGTTCTGAGCCTGTCGTTTCGCCTCTAGCCAGACCTCATCGTTGCGCAGCGACTTCGCCGGTATCAGACCGAACAGGTTTGTCAGGACGCTCCTACCGATCGCCGGCGCAAACTTCTACCTACATCTCATCGCATCCCCTCGCCTGATCTCCCATCTTGTTTAAAACCCGCACGTTATAAGCTCCGGCTTCGGTGCTGTGATTAGCGTCACAGTTTTTGTGACAGTTCCAGCCTTACCATCCGGAAAATCTTATTAATCACAGAGTTGTTGTGATTGAAGGAATTTTTGGAATAAGGGACAGGCTTCCTCCCGGCGGCTGTTCCATAAGCCCCCGAGACTTCATTCGCTGAAAGGAGCGAATATGAAGAGATACTCCGCGGTGAGGCAAGCAGCGGCAATCAGCTTCCTCCTGGTCTGCTTTGTCTGCCCTTCTCTTAGCCATGCCATACCGGCATTTGCCAGGATGTATCAGACATCCTGCAGCACCTGCCACAGCGACTTTCCCAAGTTGAATGATTTTGGGAAAGCCTTCAAAGATGCGGGTTTCAAGTTTCCAGCGGACGATGAAACGTTCCTGAAAATTCCGGCGACGATGCTCGGAGCTCCCGCGCAAAAAGACCTGTTTCCCAAAGCCATCTGGCCGGGCACCATTCCCGGGATTCCGCCGATCGGACTTCGCTTTAATACGTTCTTTCAAAAGACCAGCGGCAATCGCGGTAACTTTGACGCACTTGTGCCAGCGGGGACTCCGGCGCCCTTCATTCCCAAAACGGATTTCAGCAGCGGACTGTTCAGCATATTCGCGGCGGGGAATTTCGGCAGCGACATCGCTTTCTGGGTCGACCAGGACTTCAACGTTGGCGGAGATAACACCGCCGGCGGGATGGGTGATGGGTATCTGAGATTCGTAAACCTTGGCCGCGTATTCAAGCTGCCCAAAGATGCTCTGCATTTACGAGCAGGACGTTTTGAGCTTGACCTGCCGTTTTCGCAAGCCAGAAACATCAACCTGAGCGATTACGACATTTACGACCAGGCCAACATCGGGCAGCTCGCCTTCGGCCCGCAGCAGAATGTGAACAACCAGTTCACCATGATCGATGCGATGAATGGCATTGAACTCAGCGGCGGGCACCAGTACGGCGGTTATCACTACTCGATTGCCCTCGTGAATCAGAATACCAGCGGGCTGAACCAGCCGGACAACAGCAGCGGCTTTGTTCCTTCGGTTGCGGGCTTTGCTTCGGACGCCAACTTCAAAGATATCTACGGCCGCGTTTCGTATCGCTTCAATCTCGAACAGGATCCTGCAAGCCGGAACGCGGTACAGGCCGCAGGAGCAACTGGACCACGTGATCACACTTACCTGAATTTGGGCACGTACTACTTCTATGGCCGCTCGGTTACGCGCTTCAGCGGGCAAGACCTGGCCGCTACGCCTGTGGTGCTTACTGCGCGCCAACCGTTCTACCGCACCGGCGCCGACTTCAGCTTCAATTACCGGACCTTCAACATCTATGGCCTGGTGATGTATGGCCATGATGTGAACCAGGTGCCGGTAGACGCTACCGGTACGCCGCTTGCGCTGCCGCTCGATCCCGCGGGTCCGCTGCCTGTCGGGTTTGTCCGCGGCGCCCCCGCAGCTTTCACTGGTGGTTTTATCCAGGCGGATTACCTAATCCATCCCTGGCTGATGGCCATCATGCGTTGGGATGCAGTGAATTCCGGGCCGGACCGGCTGAATGGACTCGTGTTGAACACAGACACGCCGTTCGCACTGCCGTTCCGCTCCACTCGCAACCGGTTTACTCCGGGCATGCAGTTCCTGATTCACGCCAATATCAAAGCATCATTCGAGTACCAGATCCGGCCGCAGCAGTTTGTCACGGTCGTAACCAACCCCATCACAGGCGCGCCGGCGGCGTTGAATCCGTTCCGCACCAACACGATTGTGGTTGCGCTGGAATATGTCTTCTAGAGCCCCAAAACGAGGATAAAGAATGAAATCAAATTACCTATTCGTAGTTGTTGCACTGGCGCTGATCGCTCAGGCATGCTTTGCCGGTTCGGTGAAAGGCAAAGTCACGCCGGGTAAATCGGTGGTCTATCTTGAAGCCGCGGCGCCCCAGATGGCTGATAAGACCGTGACCATGGACCAGAAGGGGTTGCTCTTTCAGCCGCATGTGATGGTCATCCAGACCGGAACCACGGTTGATTTCCTGAACAGTGACAAAGTCCAGCACAACGTCTTCTGGCCGAACATCTCCGGCGACAAGAAGAAGAGCCACAACATGGGCACGTGGCCACAGGGCCAGAAGCGCCCGTTCAAGTTCACTGAACCCGGCGTGGTCACGCTGCTCTGCAACGTGCATCCTGAGATGGCCGGCTACATCATTGTTTCGCCATCGCCGTACTTCGCCGAAACCGGCGCCGATGGCGACTACAATCTGGCCAATGTTCCTGATGGCCAGTACACCATCACTGCCTGGCACGAAGGCAAGAAAGTACAGTCGAAAAAAATCACAGTCAGCGGCAACTCGACAGCCGACTTCACGCTGCAATAACCCTGGCAGAAGGCAGGATGGCCACGGCCATCCTGCCCTGCTGAACCAGAGAGACTGCAGATCGCCCCTATGCAGAAACGATTTCTCAATAAAAAGGTTGATCGCGACTGGCTGAACACGAACTTTCCCTGCATGATGGCGTGCCCCGCGCACACCAATGCCGGGCGGTACGTCTCCCTCATCGCGGAAGGCAGGTTCGAAGAGGCGTACCGCTTCGCCCGCGATCCCAACCCACTGGCCAGTATCTGCGGCCGCGTTTGTGCGCACCCCTGTGAGACGGCGTGCCGCCGCGGCGAGATTGACCGTCCCATCCAGATTCGCGCGCTGAAGCGCTTTCTCACGGAACGCTACGGGCCCGAGTCGCGCAACTTCCAATCTCCCAGCACGCAGGTGCAGCCACCGTTGAACAAGAAAATTGCGGTGATTGGCGGAGGCCCGGTGGGACTCTCTGCTGCGCATGATCTTGCCCTGATGGGCTATTCGGTCACAATTTTTGAAGCAGCCGCGGTGCCCGGCGGCATGCTGTATCTGGGGATTCCAGAATATCGGCTGCCGCGTGATGTGGTGGAAGCCCAGGTGCGTGAAATCCTGAACACCGGCGATGTCACATTGAAGCTCAACCAGCGAGCCGGCAAGGATTTCTCCATTGAAGATTTGCGTTCGCAGGGCTTTGACGCGGTGCTGGTCGCCGTCGGCGCGCATCGCAGTCGCGACCTGAGCATTCCCGGGGTTGACCTGGACGGCGTTCACAAAGGGATCGATTTCCTGCTGAACGTAAATCTTGGGTACCAGTTCACCATCGGGAAAAAAGTTGTGGTGATCGGTGGCGGCAACGTGGCCATGGACGTGGCGCGATCGGCGGCACGTGAAGTTGTGCGTCAGCACGAGATCCCAACGGATGAATGGACCAAAAACGTGGAAGCCGTCGCGTCACATGAAATGGTGGACATCTCGCTTTCCGCACTGCGCATGGGAGCAAGCGAAGTACACATCGTCTGCATCGAGCGGCGCGAAGAGATGCCGGCGGCGCTGGAGGAAATTGAAGAAGCCGAAACCGAAGGCGTAACCATCCATGCCGGCTTCGGACCGAACCGTGTGATCGGGCAGAACGGCCGCGTCTCGGCGCTGGAGACGGTGCGCACCAGCCGCGTTTTCGACGAGAACGGGCGCTTCAACCCGCAGTTCCAGGCCGGAAGTGAATCGCTCGTCGAATGTGACACAGTGATTCTGGCTATCGGGCAGGCGCCGAATCTCGACTTCCTCGGCAAGGATGGCAACGTCAAGATCTCGCCGCGTGGCCTGATTGAAGTGGACCGCGGCACCCTAATGACCTCGGTTCCGGGGATCTTTGCCGGTGGCGATTGCGTATTCGGCCCGCGGCTGATCATTGACAGCGTGGCCGATGGCAAGCGCGCTGCTGCCGGCATTGACGAGTTCCTTCGCGGCCACAAGCAGGCCGATCCGGTGATCGAGATTGAAGTCCTGAACCGGCATCAGATGATCACCAACTACATGGAAATTGCCCGGCACTCAGTCCCCATGCTGCCGCTGGAGCGCCGCACCGGCGTAACGGAAGTGGAAGTCGGCTTTGATGAAAAGACGGCCATGGAAGAAGCGCAACGCTGCCTGCACTGCTGGATCAATACGGTTTTCGAAGGCACGGAAGTTGACGGAACGGAGTGCATTCTGTGTGGCGGTTGCGTGGATGTCTGCCCCGAACAGTGCCTTGAACTGGTACCGCTCGAACAGTTCGAGTTTCCTGAGCCGGTGCTTTCGTATCTGCGTCAGAACGAAGCCGCGGAAGAAGTTGAGCTGCGCGGTGTCGCCGTCGAGGAACTTGCAGACCCGAGTTTCAAAGGATCAGTCATGGTCAAAGACGAGACCCGCTGTATCCGCTGCGGGCTCTGCGCCATGCGCTGTCCGGTAAACGAGATCACCATGGAAGCTTTCCATTTCAAGTCAGCCGAGAAAACCGGCCTGATTCCCATCCAGTCTTTTGACCTGAGGAGCAACAAATGAGTGATGAAGCTAAAACCGCGAGTTCGGCAGTGCCGGACGAGGATTGCAAAGACTGCACGCGGCGCGAGTTCTTCGCCAAGCTGGGAATCGGCTCGCTGATTGTGGCCGGCGCAGGAACCGGACTGTTCTCCTACGAGTATTTTTCGCCCAACGTCCTGTTTGAAGCCTCGCCGATTATCAGGGCAGGGAAGCCCGATCAGTTTCCGGCGAACACGGTCACGCTCGATCCGCAGAACGGTATTTATCTGGTGAATGGGCCCAAGGGCTTCTACGCGCTGGGCGCAGTCTGCACGCATCTGGGCTGCCTCACGGCCTGGAAGCCCGAACTCGATCTCATCGCCTGCCCGTGCCACGGCAGCCGCTTCAACAAAGATGGCGTGAAGGTGGCCGGTCCGGCGCCGCAGCCGCTGCCGAGGCTGAAGGTCTGGTTGAGTGAGGAAGGTTATCTGATGGTGGACCGCTCCAGCCCGCTTAAAGAGCAGGAATTCGTGAAGGTATAAGCCATGGCAACCATGATCCAGGACGAAATCGAACGCGTTCGCAACAGTGAGATCTGGCGAACGATCTTCCGCAGCGGCAGTGGGTCGAGCAATCTGCATCGTTCGCAGGCCGTGCAGCAGAACGTGTTTCTGCACCTGTTCTCGGCCAAGATCCGCTCGCGCGCCATGGAGTTCAGCCCCACGTGGTTTCTCGGTGCGCTTACTCTCAGCACTTTTTTCATTCTTGTGGCGACCGGGATCCTGCTGATGTTCTACTACCATCCCTCAGTTCCGCAGGCCTACACGGACATGAAGGACCTGCAGTTTGTTGTTGCTTCGGGCGTGTTTCTGCGCAACCTGCATCGCTGGTCTGCGCACGCGATGGTCTTTCTTGTCTTCGCGCACATGTTCAAGGTTTTCTATCGCGGAGCGTATCGTCCACCACGCCAGTTCAACTGGGTGATTGGCGTGTTCCTGCTGTTGATTACGCTGCTGCTCAGCTACACCGGATACCTGCTGCCCTGGGACCAGCTCGCATTCTGGGCGGTCACTGTGGGTTCAAACATTGCGAAGGCTGTGCCCGTGATGGGGCAGAAGATCCGCTTCCTGATGCTGGGCGGAAATGAAGTGAACGCCAACGCGCTGCTGCGGTTTTACGTTCTGCATTGCGTGATCCTTCCGCTCGCTGCCGTAGCACTGATCGGCGTGCACTTCTGGCGCATCCGCAAAGATGGCGGCCTGTACGTTCCGGAGGAGAAGCAGCCATGAGTGAAGGCGTGAAAATGCAGGCTGAAGTCCAGCCCGACGTACGCAAAAATCCGCGACGCATCGCGTTTATATTGCGCCGAACCTCTCCCCAGGTAAGGACGCAGGAAGAGCCGCGCGTGATGACCTACCCTGGGGCGCTTGCGCGGTTCATCATCGCCCTGGAAGTTGCGTTCCTGCTGTTGGTGTGGGTATCGCTGATCGCAAATGCTCCACTCGAAGGCATCGCCGATCCGATGCACACGCCTAATCCGGCCAAAGCCCCGTGGTATTTCCTGGGATTACAGGAACTGCTGCACTACTTCCCGCCGGTAGTGGCAGGCGTGCTGATTCCCGGGCTCGTGGTGGGAGCGCTGATCGTGATTCCTTATTTCAACGTCAACATCGAAGGCGAGGCCCTCTGGGCACGTGACCGCAAGCGCCGCTTAACCATCGTGACTGCAGTGATTGTGCTGTTCTGTATTTTTCTCGCCATTTTCGATGTCTGGGTCGCCCTGGTGCCCACGCTGATTATTGGCGGCCTGATGCTGCTTTCCGGGAAATATGCCGAGAGTCCCACAACAACCTTGCAGAGACGGCTTGCGGCAAAATCGCTGCCGTTCTGGATCATGACCTGGTTCCTGGTGGAGCTCATTGTGCTCACCGCGATAGGAACTTTCTTCCGCGGCCCAGGATGGTCGTGGGTCTGGCCGTGGCAGAGCTACTAAAGCGACGGAGGAGCTGAATGACTGACAACGAAAAGCAACGCCGTCCGCTGCGCAGCCGGCCAACGCTGAGGGAACTCATTACCTTCGGCGTGGTGAGTCTTGCGCTCTTCATCTCGCTGGCGATTGCGCCGGCAAAGAACTACTTCAGCGACTGGCGTCATTATCAAAAGTCATACCTGAGCCTTGCCGGACAGAGACAGGGCGGCACGCTGGTGCGCAGCTTTCACACCGGCATCCGCCAGATCTGGGTGCCAAAGCTGAGTGTGGTGGACCGGTGCCAGAGCTGTCACGTAAATCTCGATGGCGCGCTGGTGGGCGCCACGCAGCAGCCTTTCCGCAAGCATCCGCCCATTCCGCACCAGCTTGATGAGTTCGGTTGCGCGTTCTGCCATCGCGGCCAGGGCGCGGCAACTTCCGTGGAAGAGGCGCATTACACAACCGAAGCCTGGGAGCAGCCGCTCCTTCCGGCGCGATATCTGGAATCGGGCTGCGGTCAGTGCCACCTCGGAACGGTGCAAGGTGCTCCGCGTCTGAACGACGGCCGCAAGCTTCTCGCCACCATGGGCTGCGTGCACTGCCACAACGTGGTGCAGCCTGACGGGACGCAGCTCCAGCCGGATGATGATCCTCCACCGCTTCTTCATATCGCAGAGAAGACCAGTCGCGAGTGGATTTACGCCTGGATCAAGAACCCGCAGGCCTATGCCGCAACGGCGACCATGCCCAACTTTCAGCTCAGCGACCAGGATGCCGCGGATATTTCCGCTTTCCTGATCGCGCAGAGCACGCCGTCACCGGCTTCTCGCGTGGCTGTTAAGGCTCCTGGAAATGCGAACCCGGATCTCACGCAGGCTGCGACGGTGTATGGCAGTTCGTTCTGCGCGTCGTGCCATGCGGTGCAGAATGAAGCGGGCAACCTTGTGGGCGGTAACTTTGGTCCGGAGCTCACTCGCGTCGGCAGCAAGGTAAATGCGGACTGGCTGCGCCGCTGGCTGAATAACCCTTCCGACTACGAAGACAGCACGCGCATGCCGCATTACCGCTTCGATGAAAAACAAATTGCGCTGCTCACCGGCTTCCTTCTGAACAAGAAAGACAATGACCTGCTTGCGAACGTTCATTTGGCTCCGACCGATGCCGACAGTGTCGCGCGCGGAAAACGGCTGGTCACCGAGAGCGGGTGTGCTGCCTGTCACAAAATCAACGGCGTGACCCCGCCGCAGAACTTCGCTCCCGACCTGACGCGCGTTGGAAGCCGCGCGCTTGCGCAGGTAGTCTTCGCTCCTGGCATGAAGCACAACCTGCCGGATTACGTTGATGCCAAGATCCGTAACCCGCGCTCGTTCGGTCCGGGGCTGAAGATGCCAAAGTTCACGCTCACCGACGCTCAGGTTGATTCGCTCACCACCGCGCTGCTTGCCCAGAGCGACCGCGCCGCTACCATGCCTAAGGAACTGCTCATCTCCGGAGGACACGAGTCGAATTACCATCCAGGCGGTGACGCGGGCAGGTTGATGGAAGACCTGCACTGCCAGAGCTGCCATATGATCAACGGCAAGGGCGGTGACATGGCTCCCGACCTCAGCGCTGAAGGCAGTTCCGTACAGCGCGCGTGGCTGCTCGAGTTTCTCAACAACCCGAATACGCTGCGGCCGGCGCTGATTCGGCGCATGCCGAAGTTCAACCTCACCCAGGGGGAGATCAACACGATCTCTGATTACATCCTTTCCGCCTATCAGGCTCCAGGATTGGATTCGCACACGATCGATCCCAAAGCGCTGGGCCCGGACGCAGCCGCGCATGGCAAGGAGCTCTTCTATTCGCGCTTCGGCTGCAACGCCTGCCACATCGCGGACTACAAGAATGACAAGGGCTACGTTGGTCCGGCACTGAGCGGCGTCGGCAACCGGCTCACGCCTGCCTGGACGTACAAATGGCTAAAGGACCCGAATGCCTTGCGTCCGGGGACGCTGATGCCGAACTTCGCCCTGAAGGATGACGAAGCCCGCGACCTCACAGCGTTTCTGATGACGTTGAAAGCGAAGCAGGGAGGCGGCAAATGAAGCGCTCTATTGTTACACTCACGCTTGCTGCGACTGCACTCTTCGCCGGCTGCAAACACGCTCAGGTGCAGGGGCCGCACCCGACCGCATACGGCGCAGCTATCACTGAAGTGAGTGGCAGTAAACAGGTAGCGCAAGTAGGAGCCACGCTGCCGCAACCTGTGGTGGTGCAGGTGAACGGCGGCGACGGCAATCCTGTCACCGGGGCGCTGGTTCGCTTTCGCGGACAGGGACTGCAGTTCACTCCTGCCGAAGCGCTCTCTGACGCCAGCGGACAGGTCACAACCAACGTGCAGCTTGGATTCCAGAACGGCGACTACCAGATCATTGCCGAAACCTGGAAACAGGATGGGACCGCCAACAGCCTCGCGCTTCGCGAGATCGCTCTCGGATTTGAGCAGACTCTCGGCAGGCAGGTGAACGACCAGTACTGCATCCGCTGCCATGATTCGGAGTCGACGCCGGAGCGCGTCTCCAATCTGGACAATCTTTCACCGGCGCCGCACCAGTTCAGTGACGGCGCGACGCTCAATCGAATCTCTGACACCGATTTGCTGAACATGATTACACGCGGCGGTCCAGCGTTGGGCAAGTCGCCGCAGATGCCCGGCTACGCATCAACGCTCAAGCCGGCCGAGATCAAGGCTGTCCTTTCTTATATGCGCGCCGTCGCCGATCCACCCTATCAATCTCCTGGAGTGAAATATGGCAAGTAAGTTTGCAGTCAATACACTCGTCCTGGCAACAAGCCTGATTACAATTCAGGCAACAGCACAGGTTTTGCCGGTAGCCAAAGTTACTGACCCATCCGCCCGGGTCCTGCAACGGCAAAACATGCCTGTTCTCGAACAGATCGGGACAGAGGCCAGGCGACTGCACTTTGCCTATCCTTTCTATTTCACCCAGGCGCTCGACATCGACGAGCCGCGGCAGAAGCTGCTTCCCCAGGGTTCGATTCATTTCGACAAATTCAACGGCCAGACCGTGCTTGCGATCACCGGGAATTACTACATCTCGTATTCGGCCGCAGCGATGAACCACAACCAGCGTGCCCGGCGCACGTATGAAGACGTGGTCTTGCCGCTGTTGAAGATCGAAGTCGCGCATCTTGATCGGAGCGTCGCCTGCGACGCCTTCGCATTTGAAATTGCCCATCACGTACGCGGAACGGCCATGAAGGTCAGGACTGAAGGGCCGGAAAACCTCACCATGGTGATTCCGCGCTTT
>Ga0070679_100003606_pt1 | contig 14145 bp, 8 predicted proteins | sample KBSC63BmetaG_FD_65652 | JGI IMG/M metagenome (GOLD analysis project Ga0070679, IMG submission 65652) | Corn rhizosphere microbial communities from Kellogg Biological Station, Michigan, USA - KBS C6-3B metaG | ecosystem: Host-associated > Plants > Roots > Rhizosphere | place: USA: Michigan... | reverse complement strand
TTTTTAGACAACGGCAAAAAGACGCTACGGGAATATAGCTTACCGTTTAATCTTAACCATTTTAATTATTTAGATTGGCGGACTTCACAAAAAGATTTGTTCGAAATACCTAGCTATCTGGACAAGATAAAACACTATACAATTTTAAACTCGCAACAAATAAAACACCTGCGCAAGACAAGTGCTTTGGAAATAAAAGCGGGGAAGTTAGTTGAGTATAAGCTCAGATCTTGATTCAGACTAATAAATTTGTTATACTCCTTCTGTTAAGGAGGGGTAAATGATTTTACTTGTTGGTTTTACAAAACCTATTCGCTGCCGCGTAAAAGACGTTCGGTTGCCAGAAATTATTCTTCCATGGTCGACCAGCGACATTCCAGATGAGATAACCGAGGAGCTCCGTGACTCTATACAGATTGTGTACAACGGCAGTATGGAAAGTCGGGACGACAGCAGGCTTCGTCGTCTGTTTGGAAACAAAGTTCAAAAGGTGAAAGATGTCGTATCACTGGAAGCCAAAATTTCCCAGCAGTCTGTAAGTTTAGGAAAGCAGGTGGGCGATTACTTCACTCCGGCGGTGGAGTTTATCGTGACGAATGTAAAAGTCAACAGAATGTTGGGGGAGCGAAGAGTCCCCAGCGGGACGTGTGCTATACGGCCAAGTTTTTATAAGTAACAATAAAGCTGTCCTCGGGAAGGGGACAGCTCTCTTTTATTTCCACAAGACCGCCCGTGCCGGTGCGCCGTCACCGGCTTCTATTTTAAGAGGAAGTATGGCACCCTGGTAACTTCCTGGTTTTATTTTTTGCAAGTTCAGTCCTTCGACTATTACAATATTATTTTTGAGTAACTCTACGTGCACTGGGTGACCCGGTGCGCTTTTTGCTTCAATGCCAAAGTAGTCTATGCCAACGAGTGCAATTTTTTTCTTTGCCAAATATTGTGTGGCTTCGAGCGATAGGCTAACATAGCCAGCATCAAATTTTGCTCCGGTTACAATATTTGAATTTATTGTTTTAAACAAAATTCTATCGCCTTTTTGGATAGGAAGATTTTTTACATCGAACAGTGAAATGAGTTTTTTTGATTTGAGAACAAAAACTTTAAATTTTCCAACAAACAAATTAAGCGGAAGTTGGTCGACAGATTTTTTTTCGAACAAAAAATGTTTTGGTGCATCTATGTGAGTCCCAAAGTGACTGCTTAAAGTTAGTTTTGAGACAATGGCGGAAGTTTTTCTTTCCACGCGTTCGTATTTGTTGTCTCCTGGCCACTCGGGCGTGTGATGGGAAACAGGAATAGTAATATCGTAAAATTTCATAATAGTTTGTTAATGACAAAGTAATTTTAGAATAAATGCAGAGACAATGCAATTGTAAGAGAATTTTCAGCGGTATAATGTGGATAAACTTATCATATAATGCATACTATATAAGATGTACATTCTACACTAGGTTCATAGTGGACTACTTGTTTCAACTAACAAAATACGTTTCACACTTTAAAAGACATAAATGTTTTCCTGTTGTTAAATATAAAGACAAATTTAAAATTTAAAACTTCTATTTTATATGACAGGATTCTTTAAAAAGTATGTTGCGTATATTACAGATAGTTTCATATTTTATCAAAACTTTTCGGACAGGGAATAAATATTGCAGCATTTAAGCGAAATTTATTTGGCCTGTAAAGCTATATATCGTATAATTAAGATAGTTTTGACGATTTACAGCTTAGTTTGTGAAGAAACCAATACAAAAATCAAGCCACAATTCAAAGCTTCAGAGAAGTAAAAAACGGCATGTTTTTATAAAATCTTTTTTTATTCTTTGCCTCCTTATTGTCCTTCTTAGTTCGCAGTTTCCTTTCTTGCCAGCGTCTTCCGTAAATGCTGCACAAGATGCAAGTGTTATTGTCCGAAAAGTTATTCCCCAAAGAGTGATAATCAGCAACGGAGACAATTCAGAAAATAAAAACTTTTTCTGGGAAAACGGATTGCAGTCGTTACAATCAGATGTTTCGGAGCAGGGCGTGCGGAGTGAATTTTGGGGAAGCAATTCTGCAGAATTGATTTTTCATGATGCGCCTACCAGTTCCAGTCCTACAGACGCAACCATTACCCAACCACAGTTATTACTGGAAAATTTAAACAATGCAGCAAATGACATTCCGGCCACAACCACCCAGGATTTAATTTCAACTTCGACAGAAGACTCAATCCCAAACACTACGACTGTGTCCAGTGCGGAAATAAACATGCCGAACTCCGTACAGTCGGATCAAACCCCCGCTGATGCAGAAAATAACCAATCATCACCGCCCACAGCGTCAACCACTGCCGGCCCGTCCGCATTGCAGGTGCTGGCTGGAGATATTGAGCCAGCGGTCTTGGAATCTAGCGCAACCGAATCTTCGACCGGCACGATAGCAACGGCGGGTCCTGAGCCCGCAACATCTACGGCGATAGAAGAAGCTGTTCCTCCGGCTGGGGAAAATAATACGGACACAGAAATTCAAAATGTCGCGGGCACGGCAGACGCAGCACAAGCGGACAGTAATAAAAAAATATATTCACCCGGGCTTGAGTTTTCAAATTTTTCCCCTGGAGCAAGTGACCAGGAAGATTTGTCATCGGAGCAGCTAACATCTTTAGATGTAAAAATTTCCTTTACGAGCCTTCCTGTTTTGGGAGCGAGTGTGCACATAGAATACGCGCTTGGAACCTCTACGTGGCAAAGTTTGGAGACCATAGCTCTCGAAACCGAACAGTCAAATGGTTTGCGGGGAGGATATGCGACCGCATCGCTTCCTGCTGGTTTGGCAGATCGTTTAGATGATATAAAACTTCGGCTGGTTTACAGCGCGTCGGCTGCGACGCTTGCTGAGCATGCGGAAAAACCTCTTCTCGACATTGATGCTCTATGGGTGGAAGAAAATTATGAAAAAACATTTTCCCCAGACATTGCAGATGATTCGTTAGATAACTTAGAAGTACAATCACCCGAGTCTTTTAGCCACATAGATTTTCTTAGCAATTTGCTTTTGCTTTCCATGCCGTCGGATTTGGCAAACCCGATTACTCTTAACAGTTCCTCTTTGGCATCGACAACTTTACAGATGCTTATGAGGGGAGTAAGCACACATGCTTCTTCCACCAGAGAAGGGAATACTATTACCTATGCTGACGCATTTCCAAATACAGATTTGCAATATGAAGCTCAAGCGACCAGTTTAAAAGAAAATATTATTTTAAAATCTTCTTATCACCCGCGGAGATTTGTCTACCAGCTAAATTTCGACACATATGATTATGTGGTAAACGGAAGTACGGTGGTGCTTTATAAAAAAGGGCACAAGAACGAAGATTTATATCAGCGGTACATTGTAAGTGCGCCTGTAATGACAGACGCGAGCGGGGCTACCAGCAGCGCTATTTCTATAAGCGTGTCCGGCAATATTCTGACACTCACTCCTGACGCTCCGTGGCTGCTGCATGCCAAGTATCCGGTTATAGTGGATCCGACTATTTCCATAACTGTTTTAAATGTTCACTCCCACCCCATTGCGGGCGAAAATTGGAATATAGATTTTGTGACTTCGGGCACGGCAGATTTAACTGTAACTCCGGCCGACCAATCTACCATTGACGATATGCAGTTTCAGAATCTCATGTGCGGGAGTGAAGATAAAACTCCAGGCGTGCAGCAGCAAAGCCAAGGAGTGTTGTTTTACCCAAACTGGGCATGTGACGGAATTGCCACGGTCTCATTTTTAGATTTGAAGACAGGCAACCATCATATGGTATTTAATTTTGGCGGACAGACGGCAGACGCCTATAACAGTACACGAACGTGGAGCGGCGCGGGAGGGAACACATTATGGGACAACACTGGCAACTGGGGCGGAGGCATTGTTCCTACTTCCGGCGACCTTGCTGTTTTTGACGGCAGTTGTGGCGGGACGTGCAACGCGACCGTTAACACGACAACGAGCGTTGGCGGCATTTCTTTGGCAGCAGGATATACCGGTACGGTTACGCAAGTGAGCACTAGCACTCTGACTATTGGCAGCAGTAATTTTTCGGTTGCTTCGGGAACATGGGTGAGCAGCGCGAGTACGACCAATACCAGTATTACAGTAAATGGTTCGTTTTCCCAAACCGGCGGCAGCTTTACCGCTCCGGCTGGGACTATGCGGGTGATGAATAATATGACGCTAAGCTCGGGCATCTTTAACCATAATAGCGGGACAATTCAATTTTACGATAATAGTAACGTCGAAAATTCCACTATTACTTGCAGCGGCACACCCTTTAATACAATTGTATTAAATAAAGTAAATGGCACGAATTTTTTCCCCAACACCGTTACCGTTTCTGCGGGGTGCACTGTGCCGCTGGGGGCGAGCCCGACGACAAATACGAGCGCAGACCCCGGAATTGTAAACAACGGGACTATTACCGTTGCAAGCGGCACATGGACGTATACCGGCTATTCTAATGTGTATAACAACGGGACTATTACGCATAATGGCAATGGATGGGTGTCCCAAGGTGGCTTAGTCCAGCAAATTGCCAGTTCAACGGTGTCTTACAGCGGGACCACGGCTTCTTTTATGAAAGATTTAAACGTAGCCACCGGAACTTTCCCTACGGGGCTTACCATAACAATAGGCGACTATAATAATAACCAACTCTCAACTATTACCTGCAATGGAAATCCGTTTGGCAAAATTATTTTTAACAAAGCTAATGGAACCAGTTTTTTCCCGAACAACGTCACAATTGCGTCCGGATGTACCGTGCCTCTCGGTGCCAGCCCCACTTCCCAAATTGATGATAGTAGCCATATTATTAACAACGGTACTATAACAATTTCAAGCGGTACATGGACATACAATGGACACTCGGATATTACCAACAACGGTGTTATTACCCACAACGGCAACGGCTGGATATCGGTCGGCGGGTTGGTACAGGGGAGTACCGGCGTAGTTACATACGCAGGGACTTCTGCTTCCTTTGGCGCAGATTTAAATATTGCTACCGGAACTTTTCCTTCAGGACTGGATATAACTTTAACAGACAACGGTGTGAGTTCGCGGGCCGGTTCTTTGACTTCAAACACCAGCGTGACATTTTCCAGCCTTACTATAAGCAAGAGCGGGTTTCTTTCAGGCTTTACTTTAGGCTCAAACGCTACAACGGGTAACTTTACCGTAAGCGGCACTAACGGTATTAGCAATCCCGGTTCTCCCATGACAATTGCCGTGAGCGGTAATTTTTCACAAACAGCGGGGACGCTCGGTGGAAGCAACCTAACCGTTTTATTTGCAAGTTCCACCGCTTCTACCATTAGCGGAGCTGGCGGAATTTTTGCCTCGTCCCTGCAAATAAATAAAACCGGAAACGGCAGCGCAAAGCTTATTTCCACATTCGCATCTTCCGGTTCCGGTACAACCTGTTCCGTTAACTCCGGTACATTTGATATAAATGGAAACAACTTCGCTTGCGGCAGCGCGTTTACCGTCGCTTCAGGTTCTACTTTAACCTTAATGGGCAGCGAAGCAACCGTAACTACTCCGTCTTTGGCTAGCGGTTCCACAGTGCTTTACAAAGGAAATGGAAATAGTATTGCAGACACTGTCACGCAATTTAAAAATTGGAGCTATTCCAACCTTTCCATAAATACAATCGACGCAGGGGATACAATAGATGGTTCCGGTGTAGCCTCGTTAACTATTCCCGGGAATTTTAGTTTGTTGTCCGGCAATTTCATTCCGCCCACAACGTATAACGTGGCCGGAAATGTGTTAGGGGCAGGTGGAACTGTCAGTTCCGGAACAGTAGTCTTAAATGGCACAAACCAGCAAATTTTGGGAACCTCGACTTTCTTTAATCTTACTAAAAATGTTGCTTCGGCAGACACACTGACATTTGGTGCTTCATCGTTGGTTACCGTAAACGGTACCATGAACCTGCAAGGAGCAGCGGGGCAGCCCCTTTCCTTGCGGTCTTCTCAAGCCGGAACGCAGTGGTTGCTTAACCCGGTAGGGAGCAGAACTATAAGCTATCTCGATGTAAAGGATAGCGACAATATTGGCATTACCATTTTAACCAAAGGCTTTGCCATTACCGATTCGGGCAACAATACCGGCTGGGCATTTTCTTACCTTGATCAGCAACAATACCAGTTCTACAACAACGCAGACAACATCCAGCCCGGCGGAGTAATTGGACTTTTGTCTTCAACTACGACGCTCACTACAACTTCTTCTCCAATCCGCCTGCGGGCGAATCTCCAGGTAACCAACCAAAACCTGGCTGCGTTAACTTCCGGCGTTAAGTTGCAAGTTGCAGCTTCCCCTTCAGGTGTTTGGATTACCGTGCCAACTTCAACAAGCTTGGGATTGTGGTGGAATATAAATTGGGGTTATAGAAAATCAATAACCGTAACAAATAACACTACTACGGCGCTTACAAATTTTCAAGTCCAAATTCCCGTAACGTATAACGCTAATATGAAAACAGATTTTAGCGATATCCGTTTTACCAACGCTTCCCAAACGCCATTGAATTATTGGATTGAAACGTATGCCACTTCCAGTTCTGCAACAGCCTGGGTCCAGGTAGATGCCGTTCCCGGCTCAGCTTCTTCCACTATATATATGTATTATGGAAATGCAGGCGCTACAAGCAGCAGTAGCATTGGCAGCACGTTCGTATTTGGCGATGATTTTAACGGCACCACTACAATAGATACGGGCAAATGGGCAATAACCAACTCCACCGGGTGGAGCGTGGCAAATGGCGAATTAAAAGGGACCGATACAACAGGACGGCTCACGTCTGTTCCAACATTTAGTTCGCCTAACATCTTGGAGGTAAAGTATCGCTATATTACCAACCCATCAAATGGTTTTATGGCGGGCGGATTTTTCCTCAGCACTTCTAATGGTTTTGGTTTCTTAAACTCTCCAGGTCCCGATTTTTACCGAAACGACGGCGGTTGGACCGGATTGAATAACGTAGACCCTGCCTCTACAAATTTACTTTTACAAATTTCCGTAAAAAATTCCAGTGCTGTTAATGTATCGCTGACAAATTACAATACGCTCGCTTCCTACCAGTCAGTGGCGAATGTATCCAATACGGTTTTAAATGAGCCAATAGCGTTGGGGGAGCGCTACGATAACGCCGTAACCGGGCAAGCATACGAAGCATATTGGGACTGGGTACGCGTGAGGAAGTATGCGAGTGCCGATCCTTCCGTCAGCACCGGAGCGGAAACAAACTTGAGCTCGGTATTTTCTTATTTTAATTTTTACGATAACCCATCAGTCACCTCTACCGGGAGTATTTCTTCCCTATTGCTTCCAAGTTCCAATGTGGGGGGCACATACATGGAAGGAAACCTTGTTGCGCTTAATCCAAATTTGGTGAGCGTTGGCCAATTTGTTGAATATGACTTTGCGTTAAGTCCGCAGAGTTTGGTTTCCGGTACGTACTATTATTTTCGGCTAACCAGAAACGACGGCCAGATTTTAGACACCTATACAAATTATCCAACACTACTGTTCCTTGCAGAAAGCGCGCCCAACAGCCCCTCTTCTCTTGGGCCTTCGAGCCTAACCAGCGGCGTCTATACAAACACGGCTGCGCCGACGTTTGCCTTCAACCTTACCGATTCAGACGGCGCAGACACGGTTAAATACGAAATTCAAATTTCTACTTCTTCCAGTTTTTCTACAAAGGTTATAGATTACGTTTCTGCTTTGGGTTCTCAAGGCGCGCGAAGTTTTGCCATTGGACAAGCTGCCGGCGGCGGCTCTTATATATCCGGATCATCCGCAACCACGTTACCGGACACTTCTTCCGGTTACTATTGGCGCGTGTATGCCATAGACAATTCCGGAGCGTTTTCTTCTTCCACTGTTGCAAACAGCGGTGCTGTTGCGTTCAAAGTAGATACCGTTGCGCCAACTCCGGGAATACTTTCTGCAAGCCCGGCAGCAACATCTTCTATTGCCGCTTCTCTTTCCGGTGCAAGCGATGCCCTCTCTGGCCTTGCCGCAGCGCCGTATGTATTTTATAACGCATCATCAAACACAAATTCTTCGGCGACTTCATCTGCTTCGTGGACAACAACCGGACTTTTGCCGAATACGCAATATACTTTTTATGCCAGCACCACAGATGCTGCGGGGAATTCTGCCACAACAGCAAACGTTTCCACGTATACGTTAGCCAACACTCCAACAAGCACCGTTGCCACGGCAAATTCCAACACGCAAATTACTTTGTCGTGGAATGCCAATTCTAATCCGGCCGGTACAGAATATTTCCCGGTAAACCAGACCGCTTCCACTTCGCCGGGATGGATTACTTCTACCTCTGCCGCTTTTTCTTCCCTTACCTGCAATACCAGTTACAGTTTTAATATTAAAGCCAGGAATGGAAATAGCGTAGAAACTGCCACCACAACTTCAGTATCAGCAACGACGGCTGCGTGTGCTTCAAGCAATAATAACGGCGGGGGCAGCGGGGGCGGGGGAGGCAGTGTAATGCCTCCGAACGCCGGGTATTCGGTACTTATAAACAACAACGCTTCGGTTACGAACACAAGTTTAGTTACCCTTACGTTTACTGCGCCTCCGGGTATTGCGACTATGAAAGTCTCCAATAGTTCGGCGCTGTTGGCTGCTCCTTCAGAGTTATTTACCAGTACCAAACAATGGAATATATGCCCGCAAGGCAACTGCGCGGCAGGTACTTATTTTGTATATGTGGAATACTTTAACGCCGGCGGAAGTCTTTCTTCTTTGGCGCTCGACGATATTTATTATGACCCCGGAACTGCTGTAGTATCCGTGCCTCCGGTAATGGCAGTTCTTGCGTCCCTCGACCACAAAACATGGCTGACTCCTTTAAAAAACGTAGCCATTGGCCAGCAGGTAAGCCTGGAAGACCTTATTCCGACATCTCTCGTAGATAAAAATACAACCATAAGTTTTGACTGTGAAAGCGACGGAGTATACGAGAGAACAGTGCAGTCTGTCCATAGTACAAGCGTGACAGCAAGAAATCTGTGTACGTATCCAAAAAAGGGAACATATGCGGCTACTGCCGTATTGGAAGATGGAGTGGAAATTTATGCAGGCAATGTTGTAATTCAGGTAGGTAAAACGACAGGCACTCCGCTTCCGCCAATAACCACCCCGCCATCCACAACTCCTCCCGTGGTTATTGTCCAACCTCCGGTTAATCCTCCTGCAGTGATTGTTTTTCCTTCCACAACCACGCCCCCCCTTACAGCCGCGCCGCCCGCGCCCCCTGCCTCGGGTGAAAACGGCGGCTCGTCTTCATCTTCCACTGCGCCCGGTGCTTTGGCGGCAATTGTTAATTCAGGCATAGAAGCCTGGCACAATACAGTCCCTGCCGCAATAGCCCTGCTCATTGATCCAATTAATAAAGTTGTGACGGGAACTTCTTCATTTGCAGGCACTCCTGGCGCTAAGATGCTTGGCGAAACTTTCTTTGCTACGCATCAGATGTATTTAACCGTGACTGCGGAAGACCAGCCTCTGCAAACTATAGCCAGGGTTAACACTGTCACCGTTGCGCCTTCCGCGGTTTTGCTGCAATATTTCCTGGTTACCGGCGGGATGCAGTTTAAAGCTTCCAGCCTCACAGATTTCTGGTATTGGCTGCTCCAAATGCTCAACGGTTTTCTAACCGCCATTGGTTTTAGAAAGCGCCGCAGATACTGGGGTACAGTGTATGACAGTGTCAGCAAGCAGCCCATAGACCCGGCTATGGTAACTCTTCACGATCCGCTGACCGGAAAAGTTATTGAACAGGCTATTACCGATATTGTGGGGAGGTACGGATTTTTAGAGCGTGCAGGAATATTTAAAATAAGAGTCAGAAAAACCAGCTACGCCTTCCCTTCAACGGTTATAGCCGGCAAGTCAGACGGTGTGTTTGAAAATGTGTATCACGGCGAAGCTATTGTTATAAACAGGCCGGAAGATGTTATTAGCCCGAACATCCCCATGGATCCGGTTGCGTTCGACTGGAACCAAAAAGACAAGCAAAAAATTGTAAGATTTAATACCGGGATAGAATTGCTGGTCTTTTACGCGCTGCAAATTTTATTCTGGATGGGCGGCATATGGACATTCTTGCAAGCTATGGCGCACCCAACCGCTATAAACATAGTGTTCCTGTGTATTTATGTTTTGCTGTTTATTATTCAGCGCAATGTAAATAAAAACCGCCTCGCCGGGTTTATAAAGAGCAGCACCCACTCGGTGAACGGGCTTCTTATAGAAGCAAGGTTTAAGAATGTTCCTTCTGTAGTGCTTGGAAAAGCCGTAACCAACGAAGTTGGAAAATTTTTCCTCAAACTTCCAAAAGGAGAATTTACGCTTCAGATAAAAGACGTGGAAGGTGAAACAGCAGCTATATTGTACGAAATGCCGCTTTCCTTAAAGCGGGACGGCGTGGTTAATATTCCCATACATATAGACTAATTTTGCAAGCTTTCTTTTTTTCTTTCGTTCTTGTAGTATAAGAGTATAAGGAGGGGATATGAACAGGGATTGCAAAACTGTTGAGTGCTACCTGGAAAGTTATGGCCCGCGTGCACTATCTATTGCTCTTAATGACTGGTACCGCTTTTATTTACTTAAAGACAAAATTCAGGAGAAAGAGCTGGCCCCGGTTGTACAAGAGTTGTTCGTTCTTTTTGACAAAAATCTATTTACTGACGAGGCTATTGAATCTCAGCTGGCACGAGCGCTGGTAGCTTGGGACAAGTGCTATGTAAGTGGACGCAAGCAAAGCAAAGTTTTTCGTGTCAACGGGCGGCACTATCCCATGGAAGATGATAATTAGGGTTCGCTACTACACGTAGCGAACCCGTTTTTATAATTAAGTTATTCTAGTATTCACAAGAATGTGAGAATGAATTGAATTGTTACTACCTGTTATTGCAACCTGTTCTGTGGTATATTGTAGCTGAAAGAGGTGGCACATGAGTCATAATTTAGACGGCGCAAGCCACGAGTATTCTCCGCCGAAAGCACTTGAGGTTGAGGAGGAAAAATTAAAACATATAACCGCCAAGCAACGAGAGATTGTTTTTTGTCGGGGGCCTGAACCCAAGCCTCTGGAAGAAATGCTGTACTTAGCTCTGCTGTCGGTGCCTATTGAAGAAAGGAGGGAGTTGCTGCAGCGGCTCAAAAGTCGTTTTGGGCTCTAAGCTCGAGGCGGGGATTGCTCCCAAGCATCCCCGCTTTTTTGTGACATATGACGGAGTGGGACAAGAAGTAGTAAAATTAAAGCATATATTAGTATGATGTAAAGCATTACGTAATACAAAACAAATAGAAAAAGGCTACCTTTGCGGTAGCCTTTTTCTATTGGGGCGGCTATCGGGAATTGAACCCGAATTCTCGCTGCCACAGAGCGATGTAATAACCATTATACCATAGCCGCCACGTTACAAATTGAAAGTGTAAAAATCAAAATGTAAAATTGTAAGCCCCAGAAACAATAAAACCCTTACACAGTATTGGTAAGAGCTTGCAAATATACCTGCTGTGCCAGGTAAAAATAGTATATCAGTTTAGCTGATTTTGGTCAAACAGACGGGTGGGGTTATATTTTCTATTTTATCATTCTCCTTATTGCTTCACATTGGCGGTGAGATATCCTTCCCAGATTTGGCAGTTGGTTGCAGCGAAAATATTTTCCGTGGAGCGGTCTAAAGGTGAGGCCCCCGTCTGCCGTAATTAGGTCGATATCAGTTTGTGATAAATTAACGAGCGTTGTCTTTTGCATATTTCACCCTTTCAGAATAATTTTCTAGAAAACATTTTTAAAGCACCCGCCTCTCGGTAGGTGCTAAAATACACAGTGTGTTATTTGCATTTTTTCTAGTGTGAATGTTTTGTGTGTTGCAGGCTAACCGCCTTTGGCTGTTCACGAAAGATACAAAATGTTTTTAAGAACACATCCTGCTTTAGAACCTTTATGTAGAAGGTTCACCTCCAGGCTCATTAAGCATATGCTTCTTTTAGGTTACTGTATATAGCAAATCAGGCTATTAGAACATATCAGCCGCAGCTAAGCGCGAAGAAAGATAACATCCCTGTATAAAGGGAGATATAAATTCATGCGTAAGTTTTCGCAGAACGCATAATATATTTCTGAACCCCACGTCGTATAATATATAAGTGATAATTAAAACTTTACTTTATGTGGCAACAATGGATAAATGGAATTCTTGGAATAGCGATGGCTATAGCGACTTATATGTATGTCCCTTCGGGTTCAGGCAGAGTACTGCTTATGGTTATTGGTATTGCCGTAGCCATCCTAGGGTTTTGGGGTGCTGCTGAACACGCACGAAAACACGGCAATGCGTTAAGAGTTTAAAACCTTTGACATTTACGACTGGAGAGCGCATACTAAAGACGGATAGTTATTAAGTGAAAACAGGAAAATACTTTTATTTCCGACCTTTTTTCACTGGAAAGAAAAATATGCTTAACAAAGATTGGCAATTCCTATGGTTAGAATTGCCATTTTTTATTAACTCTTACATTCATGATTAAGGAAAAACGTTTAAACCAATCGATAGACGTGGCCAAAAGCTACCGTAGCTTGGTGGAAAATATCAGTGACTACGCCATTTTTATGCTGGACAAAAAGGGGAAAATTTTAAGCTGGGACAAAGGCGCGGCTTTGCAATTCGGATATGCCAGCGGTGAGATTATTGGCAAATCTTTTTCCATTTTTTTTACCCACAAAGATGTTAAGGCCGAACTTCCAGCCTTTGATTTAAAAGAAGCCCGCATCTTCGGCCGCCATATTGACGAGCGTCATTATGTCAGAAAAAACGGTAAGGAATACTGGGGCACGGCAGTGTTGACTTCCACTACGGACAAAAAAGGCATACACCAGGGTTTTTCTATGATTATGCGGGACGTAACTGAAGAAAAAAATTTGCAGCAAATTATTATGCACCGTTCCACTCACGACTATTTAACAGGGCTTCCCAACAGGAGGATTTTTGAGCAAAATTTGCTGGAGTGCATTAATAACAACAAAAAAGGAAACAGTTGTGCAGTCCTGTTTTTGGACTTCAATAATTTCAAGCACGTCAATGACGAGCAGGGCCACGGTTTTGGCGATTTAGTGTTAGTGCAAATTGCCGCTCGCTTGCTCAAAGGTATTCGCATTACAGATATGGTAGCCCGTCTTGGTGGTGATGAATTTGTTATTTTATCCTCAGGTTTTAGCGATACTGAGGACATAAAAATATTTGCGGAAAAAATTATCAGGATGTTCCAGATTCCGTTTACGATTGGTAAAAAAACTGTCAGAACCACCGTGAGCATCGGCGTTGCGCTTTACCCGCAAGACAGCAAGAAGGCTTCTCAATTACTGCATTACTCCGATATGGCGCTTTATGAGGCTAAAAAAAGCGGCGGCAATCAGGCTTGGTTTTATAACAAGGTTTAACATTGAGAGACTTTATGGACACACAAGAAGTTATTAAATTGGCCAGGGAACTGTTTAAAATTAGGATGTCATCTGCGAACGAAGGTTCGGCGCAGGATGATGGCATACATAAAAGCAAAGCTGAAAGAGCGCCTTTTTACAGTGATGTAATTATAGAAACCTGGTATAAGGAAGCACTACGGACTGCGGAAATAATTATAGGACTTGAAGAGCTCTATCTGAAAGACAATGGGATTGAATAATTTTTTTATTTGACCATAATAAAGCCGAATATAAATACAAAATAATCGCCTGTGCGGCGATTATTTTAGGTTGCGGCAGTATTTGGGTTGGTTGGCTGATTTTCAGGCTGGTTGTGGTAAAGATTGGTACTGATTGCACTCCATTAGGTAATTAATTTCCAGAGTTGGATTTTTTTGTGGTAGGTGATTGGTCAGTGGGAATTGAACCAGGATTCTCGCTGCTACAGCCTGCCCATCCGAAGCCTTGGCAAAGGAGGGAGCGATGTCCCGCCAGAGGCGGATAAAAATAACCATTACCTGTCCACTACAGCTTTAGCGACGGTGGATGCCATAGCCGCCACGTTACAAATTGAAAGTGTAAAAATCAAAATG
>Ga0070679_100003605_pt1 | contig 14146 bp, 13 predicted proteins | sample KBSC63BmetaG_FD_65652 | JGI IMG/M metagenome (GOLD analysis project Ga0070679, IMG submission 65652) | Corn rhizosphere microbial communities from Kellogg Biological Station, Michigan, USA - KBS C6-3B metaG | ecosystem: Host-associated > Plants > Roots > Rhizosphere | place: USA: Michigan... | reverse complement strand
GCGCGATTGCCGGCGAGCCCGCTCGAGCAGATCGAGCGTCTCGAGCAACTTCGCGTACTCTGGCATGGCGAACGGATCGCCGTTCACGTGAGCGCGCTCGCTCCCGGCATTGGCGTCGACACCCCCGACGATCTCGAGCACGTGCGCCGACTCTTCGCCGACGCTTCGGGTTTTGCCTGACCACGCATCCGCGGGCGCGCCTTCGACGCCGCCTATGATTCCCCGCGACCTTCGCCAGCATCGAGACACGACGCGATGAGACTGATCCTGTTGGGAGCGCCGGGCGCCGGGAAGGGAACGCAGGCCGCCTTTCTCTGCCAGCGCTTCGGCATCCCGCAGATCTCGACCGGCGACATGCTCCGCGCCGCGGTCAAGGCCGGCACGCCGCTCGGGCTCGCCGCCAAGAAGGTGATGGACTCGGGGGCGCTCGTCAGCGACGACATCATCCTCGGCCTGGTTCGCGAGCGCATCGCGCAGCCGGACTGCGCAGCGGGATTCCTGTTCGACGGCTTCCCGCGCACGATCGTCCAGGCCGACGCCTTGAAGAGCGCCGGCGTCAAGCTCGACTACGTGCTCGAGATCGATGTCCCCGACGAGGCGATCGTCGAACGCATGAGCGGGCGGCGCGTGCACGTCGCGTCCGGACGCACCTACCACGTCCGCTTCAATCCGCCCAAGGTCGCCGGTCTCGACGATCTCACCGGCGAGCCGCTGATCCTGCGTGCGGACGACGAGGAAGCGACCGTGAAGAAGCGTCTCGCGGTGTACGCGGCGCAGACCCGGCCGCTGGTCGAGTATTACGAGCGCTGGGCCGCGTCGGGCGATCCGGAGGCGCCGGCGTACCGGAAGATCAACGGCACCGGCACGGTCGAGGAAATCACCGCGCGCGCGCTCGCCGCGCTCGCCTGAAGGAGAGTCGCGTGGACATCACGAAGGGAAAGGTTTTCATCGTCACGGGCGGTGCCTCGGGTCTCGGCGAAGGCACGGCGCGCATGCTCGCCGGGCACGGCGCGACCGTCGTCGTCGCCGACTTGCAGGACGAGCGCGGTGCAGCGGTGGCGCGCGAGATCGGCGGCCGCTTCGTCCATTGCGACGTCGCCCTCGAAGCCGACGCTCAGCGCGTCGTCGCCGAGGCGACCGGCGCCGGCAAGCTCGTCGGCCTCGTCAACTGCGCCGGCATCGGCCCGGCGGCGCGCACCGTGGGCCGCGAGGGGCCGCATTCGCTCGCGCTGTTCACGAAGGTCGTCACGGTCAACCTGATCGGCAGCTTCAACATGATCCGGCTGGCCGCCGAGGCCATGGGAAAGAACGCGCCGGAGCCGACGGGCGAACGCGGCGTGCTCGTGTCGACCGCGAGCGTTGCGGCCTACGACGGACAGATCGGCCAGGCAGCGTACTCGGCGTCCAAGGGCGGCATCGTCGGCATGACGCTGCCGATCGCGCGCGATCTCGCCAAGGTCGGCATTCGCAACATGACGATCGCACCGGGCATCTTCGGAACGCCGATGCTGTTCACGATGCCGGCCGAAGTGCAGCAGGCGCTCGCCGCGAGCGTGCCGTTTCCGAGCCGGCTGGGCACTCCCGAGGACTTTGCCAAGCTCGTGCAGCAGATCGTGACGAACGAGATGCTGAACGGCGAGGTGATTCGTCTCGATGGCGCCATTCGGCTGGCGCCGAAATAACGCCATCTCGCCGAATCCCCTCGCCTGCGGCTGACAGGGCTGCTCCCTCCCCGCTTCGCTCCCCTCCCTCCGAGAGGGAGGGGCCGGCTCCTTCGGAGCCGTTGGGTGCGGCTCTGAGCTCTCAGGCGCTTCTGCGCGCGTAGAGGGCCCAGAGACGGGCGAGGTCGGCGGTGCCGTCCTTGCCCTGGACCGACTTGAAGGTCGCCTGCGCCTTCGCCTTTTCGCCGGCTGCGAGCTGCGCGATGCCGAGGTGCAGCTTGGCGTCCTCGGGGCGCTTCAGGCCGCCCTTGGCGATTCCCTGCTGGATGAGCTGGACGCCCTTCGCGGCCTGGCCGCCGTAGACGAGGTTCATGCCGACCGAGACGAGCGCGTCGCCGGACTTCTCGGCCGCCGCCTCGCGCTCTTCTTCGCCGCGTTTGGCCTTGTCTTCGGCCAGACGCTTGTCGACCAGGTCGCGCAGCCGCTTGTGCCGCTCGGCCTGCGGCCCGGTGCCGAGCACGCCGCTCGCGAAGCCCTTCTCGACCACCTGCTTGCCTTCGGTCGGCAGATCGGCCTGCAACGCGAGCTGCGCCATCTCCATGAAGTCGGAGGCCGACGTCATGCTGCCGGTCGCGAGCGAAAGCCGATAGGCATCGAGCGAGAGCCGGTCGGAGAAGTTGGCCTTCCTCTGCATGCGACTCAGCAGGTCGACCCAGTACTCCTTCTTGGGGTAGTAGGTGACGAGCTTTTCCATCGCGTAGACGTACGCGTTGTTGTCGCCCTGCTTCGCCGCGGCATTGAGCAGCAGCTTCAGCCTGTCCTCGGCGGGGGTGGCTCCGGCGCGCTCGGCGCCCTGGATCTCGGTCATCAGCTCCTTGGCCGCGCCGGCGAAGTCTCCGCTCAGGTACTGGCTCTGGATCAGCATCGTGCGCATCGCCGCGTTGGTGCCGCCTTCGCGCAGATAGCGCTGCGTCCATTGCATCGCCTTGCCGTACTGCTGTGCACGGTAGAAGCCGGTCGCGATCGATTCGATCATGCGCAGCTTCTCGGCAGGGGAGATCCGGCCCGACCCGCTCAGGGCCTCGAAGGAGCGTGCGGCCGTGTCGGCGTCGCCGGCGCCGGAGGCCGCGGCCAGACGCATGCGCTCGATCAGATAGGTCTCGTTCGCGTTGCGTGCACCGACCGCTTCGGCATCGCGCACCTTCGCGAGCGCCTCGCGATAACGACCGCTCTTGACGAGTTCCTGTGCGGCTTGCAGCGGCCTGCCGATCTCCGGTCGCAGCGCTTCCTGCGCCGACGACCCGCTTGCAGCGACGAGCCCCAACGCGAGCAGCGCTGCCGCCGCGAACACCCGCACGCGCCTACTTGACGAACTGTTCATTGCCGACCATTCCGAGCTTCGTGACGCCGAGCCGCTGTGCGGACGCGAGCACGGCGGCCACCGACTTGTACTCGACGAGCTTGTTCGGCCGGATGTGCACTTCGGGCTGATCCGGCTCGGCGGCCGCGCGTGACAGACGCGCCTCGAGCGCACGGCGATCCGGGACCGGCTCTCCGTTCCAGAGCACGGTGCCGTCGAAGTCGATGTCGATTGTCACGACCACCGGCTCCTTGGTGGGCGGCGGCGGCGTGCCGACGGGCATGTTGAGGTTGACGCTGTGCAGCTGGATCGGGATGGTGATGATGAGCATGATCAACAGCACCAGCATCACGTCGATCAGGGGCGTGGTGTTGATGTCGATCATGACCTCCGGCTCGCCGCTTGCGTTGCTGCTGCCCACGTTCATTGCCATGGTCGTCGCCTCAGCCCTTGGGCGGTGGTTCGGTCACGAAGCTGACCTTCTGGATCGAGGCGCGCGTGCACTGGAAGAGCACTCGGCCGATCGACTCGTAGCGCGCCTGCGCGTCGCCGCGGATCTGCACCTCGGGCTGCGGCTTCATCGTCGCGATCTTGCTGAGCCGCTGGAACAGTGCGTCGGTGTCGGGCACCAGCTGCGTGTTCCAGAAGATGTCGCCGTCCTTGTTGACCGAGATGTTGATGTTCTCCGGCTTGGTCTGCCGGGGGATGTTCGTCTCCTTCGGCAGCTGGACCGGAATCGTGTGCGTCACGACCGGAATCGTGATCAGGAAGATGATGAGCAGCACCAGCATCACGTCGACCAGCGGCGTGGTGTTGATCGCAGAGACGACCTCGTCCTCGTCGCTCGCCGAGCCGACGTTCATCGCCATCGCGCGCTCCTCAGCGTTGCGCGGCGACGGTGGCCGACACCGGCCGGGCGCCCATCAGCACGCCGTGCAGGTCGCCGCCGAAGTGGCGCACCGATTCCATCGTCACCTTGTTGCGACGCACGAGCCAGTTGTAGGCCAGCACGGCAGGCACGGCGACCGCAAGGCCCATGGCGGTCATGATCAGCGATTCGCCGACCGGGCCGGCAACCTTGTCGATCGAGGCCTGGCCGGCGATGCCGATCGCGGTCAGCGCGTGATAGATCCCCCACACCGTTCCGAACAGGCCCACGAACGGCGCTGTCGAGCCGACCGTGGCGAGGAACGCGAGCCCGTCCTGCAGCCGGCTCTGGATGTCGTCGAGGCTGCGCTGCACGCTCATCGACACCCACGTGTTGTGGTCGATGTTCTCGGTCAGCGCGCCTTCGTGGTGCTCGCTCGCGTGGATCCCCGACTCGGCGATGAAGCGAAACGCTCCGCCCGGCTTGAGTGCGGCAGCGCCCTCGTGCAGGGACTTCGACTTGAAGAACACCTGACGCGCCGTCTTGGACTCGGAGCTCAGCTTCAGGCTCTCATACAGCTTCGTGATCAGGATGTACCAGCTGCCGATGCTCATCAGCACGAGGATGAGGAGCGTGAAGCGAGCCACCCAGTCGCCCTGCTCCCAGAGCGCGCCGAGCCCGTAAGGGTTGTCGACGGTCTCCTGCGTCACGGGCGCCGGAGCGATCGGCGCGGGAGCGGCCGCCGAGGCAGGCTCGGCAGCGACGGGCGCGGGTGTTGCACTGGTCGCAGCGGCGGGCGCGGTCGCGTCGGCTGCGGACGCACCCTGGGCCTGCGCAGTCCACGGCGTCGAGGCGAGCGCACACAGGGCGAGCGAGGCGAGCGTCTTCGCGAAGCGCGCCTGAATCGTTTGAAACTGCGGCATGAACGTTCTTTCTTTCTGAAGATTGCAAGGGAGAGGTGGATCGCTTACGGGCCGCTGGCCGGCGGGGCGCATCACTCGAGCTTGTAGGCGAACGGCACGGTGACCGTCACGTCCCGTCCCTGGCCCTGGCACTTGTACGCGCTGACGATGCGAATGCTGTTGCGCGCGAAGATCTGATTGCTCGACCGGATCGCCTTGATGTCCTTGACTTCGCCCGACGCCGTGAGGGTGAACTGGACCGTCGCCTCGCCGGACTCGATGCCCTGGCGCTGCGCCTCGCGCGGGTAGGCGACGTCGCCCATCACCTTTGCGTAGTTCGAGCACACGACGCCAGCCGATGCGACGGACGGCGCGGGCGCGGGCGCGGGCGGCGGCGCAGGGGGCGCGGTCACGGGGGGCGGCGGCGCCGGCGTGATCACGACCGGGGCCGGCGGCGGCGTCGGCGTGACCGCCGTGATCGTCGGCTGTGGCGGCGGCGGGTTCGCGATCTGGATTTCCGGCGGCGGAATGAAGGGCGGCGGCGGCGCCTCGAGCTTCGGCGGCGGCGGCACGACGATTTCCGGCGGCGGCGGAGGCTTCTTCACCTCCTCGATCACCTTGGTCTCGATCGGCGCACGGACGACGTCGACGACCTTCTTCGCAAGCCCGGTGACCAGCGCGTACACCAAGAGGGCGTGGAACAGCAGCACGGCCCCGAGACCGACGAGGCGTCGGCGCGGGTCGGCTCGCTGCTGAGCGAAGTTCATGACTGGGATCTCCAGCGAAAAAAGCAAAAAGCGGGCGAGGTTAACAAAAATGCCCGCCGACTTTTGGCCAGCGGGCACCAGTCCTCGCGGAGTGGGCTTCCCCTCTCGGGGCCGTTAGTTTAGGAGAAGTCGAGCGCCTCGGAGCGGCCAGACGTTCCGCCCTCGCCGCGTCCGCACGCGGCGAACGGCTGTCCGGGTCGGTCACCCGGGCAGCCGCTGGCCGCTCCGATGCTCAGAACGTGTACTTCGCGCCTACCGTGAAGAAACGGCCGATCGCGCCCGACTGATGCCAGGCCTGGTTGTAGTTGATGGCGTAGCCGATCGAGAGATACGGATCGAACGGCGCCTTCTTGTCGAAGACGTTCTGGATCGAGACATTGATGTCCCAGTTCTTCGACGGGCTCCAGCGGCCGAACAGATCCAGCGTCGTGAACGACGGCAGCTTGCATCCGCCGTATGGCTCGCCGCTCAGGGTGAAGACCCCGCAGTTCGTCGCTCCGTTGCTGAAGTAGGTGAGACCGTCCGAGAGCTCGGTGACCGTGCCGTCGCCGTTGTCGACAGCCTGTTCGCCCTTGTGGTCGATGAACTTGATCGGGCCGATGTAATTGACGGCACCGGAGACCGAGAAAGGACCGCGATCCCACGTCAGCGACAGTGTTGCCCGGTCCTTCGGCGTGCCCGAGCCGGAGCTCAGGACGATCGGGCCGTGGGTCCCTGCGTAGTCGGACGTTTCGCCGGAGGCGAGCGTGCGCTTGAACTTCCTCGTGTGGGTCCACGTCAGCACGCCGCTCAGATTGCCCGCTTCGCCGAGACGCATCTTGTGCCGCAGCTCGACGTCGACACCTTCGGTTGTCGTGCTGTTGGCGTTGGTGTACGGCGCGGCGACCGTGGCCAGGTTGCCTTCCGAGTCGTAGTAAAGGAACGTGTTCGCTTGTATCCCGGGCGCGGTGGAGTTCCGCAGATCGGGGTTGCCGGCCGTGCCGTCGCACTCGGTGACGCACTGGGTGGCAGGGATCACCTGGGCCGGGTCCGCCTGGACGATCTCGTTCCTCCGCTTGATCCTCCAGAAGTCGACGGTCGCGCTCGTTCCGGGCATCGGCTCGAAGATCAAACCGAGCGTGTAGCTCTTCGCCGTCTCAGGCTGGATGTTCGGATTGCCGAGCGACAGGATGTTGTAGTTCGTGAAACCGAAGCTGGTTCCACCTGTCTCGGCCGGGCCAGGAGCGCGGAAGGCCTCCGCGTAGGTTCCCCGGAACGCGAGCTGATCGATCGGCTTCACCTTGAAACCGACCTTGGGGGTCGTCGAATCGCCGAAGTCGGAGTAATGGTCGTAGCGAAGCGCGCCGCTCAGCTCGAGCCACTTCGTCACCGGCGCTGTCAGCTCGCCGAACATCGCCCAGACCCGGCGGCTCGCATTGAACTGCGAGAAGCCCAGGCCGACGATTTCGCCGGTATCGGTGAACGGCACCGCCGGGTTGTTCGAAGCCTCCCAGCGCGTTTCCGCGCCGAGCGCGATACCGAGCGGCCCGCCCGGGAGCGTGGTGAGCTCGCGCGAGATCTTGGCGTCGATCAGCTTGACCGAGCTGGTCGGCGTCGTCCGCAGCGCCGGCGAGACCGCGGCCAGAACTGCGGGATCGGTCGTGTTCGGGCTGTTGATGCGGTAGGTGCCGTTGTTGAGTGCGTCCTGCATCACGCCGTAGCGGATGAACCCTGTGTTGGTGTTTTGCAGGCGGCCCTTGATGTAGCCGGCGCCGACGTCGAAGTCCCAGCCCCACGCAGTGCCCTGCAACCCCTGGACGATCCGGAACACCTCGTTCTTCGTCATCTGGTCTCGCCCGCCCAACTCATTCGGCAGGTAGGCGAGCGTGCGATCGACTCCGAACGTGTTGTCCGGGTGCGAGGCGGGCAGCGTCATCAGGCCGTGGACGATCGGGTTCGCCGGGTCCGCTGGGTTGAAGACGCCGCTGTCGTTGTTGCCGCCGAGCGTGCCGTTCGCCTTGGTCTTGGTCTGGAAGTAGCCGAGCTCCAGGTACGCCTGGAGCGTCGGGAAGATCTGCAAGGTGCCTCGACCGAAGAGGTTGAGCCGATCGACATCGGGTTGGACTTCCGACTCGACGCGGTTGTTGTAGCGGCACAGGCCGGTACCGTTGGTGGGGTCGATGCCCAAGCCGCCCGGAATGGTCGGCGCATCGCACGGCAGGATGTTGACGCGCGTCCCGGTTCCGTCGGGCGGCGTGCGCGTCACGCCGTACGGCGACGTGGTGCTCGGCGAGGTCACACCGAGCCAATATCGGGGTGCGCCGTTGCTGACGTCGTAGAAATCCAGGTGCCGCAGGTCGGTCTCGCCGATGAAACCACGGTCCTTCGACCAGATGTTGTTCTGCGAAGACGCCTCGAGGCTCACGAACACGTTGTACTTGTCGGCGTCGAGATTGCCGAAGCCGATGGTGCCGAACGCGCGCGTCGTCTGCCCGTCGCCGCGCGAGGATTGGCCGTAGGTGCCGCCGATCGAGGCGCCCGTGTAGTTCTTGCGCAGAATGACGTTGACGACGCCACCGACGGCATCGGCGCCGTAGATCGCAGAACCGCCGTCCTTCAGGACTTCGACGCGATCGACGAGCTCGAGCGGGATCGAGTTCAGGTCGACGAAGGTGCGCGAGCCGTCGTCGGCCAGGCCATACGTCGTCATGCGACGGCCGTTGACCAGGACCAGCGTCGAATTGACGCCGAGGCCGCGAAGCGACACCGCGGCGGAGCCCGAGGCGAAGCCGTTGGTGAAGGATGCCGGAAGCGAGCCCTGGCCGTCGGCCGTGACGCTGCGCAACACCTCCTGGATCGATTGCTTGCCCGTGCGTTCGATCTCCTGACGCGTGATGACCTGGACAGGCGATGCCGTCTCGGTGTCCGTCCGCTTGATGTTCGAGCCAGTGACCGTCACCCGCTCGAGCGTCTGCGAGCTCTGCGCGAACGACAGTTGTCCCGCGCTCAACAAAACGCCCCCGCACGCGACCATCAGCCCAGTACAGAGCTTCGTCTTCTTCAACATGGAATTCCCCCGGTGTAAGAGTCGATCGACGTCCATAGACCCCGGCCTGACAGCGCGACGTGTGCCGATCTCGTGAATCGCGCACGACACACACTGAAAAGGCGTGTAAAGGAATTGTTATGGGAGCGCGCGCGGCGGCTCGGTCAGGGTATTTCCCAATCGCGTCCAAGGACGATTGCCGAATAGCACGGTGCCCCGGCGCGATCGGGGCGCCCACGCCGGGCATGAGCGGTCGCTGGGGCATCGATGCCCAGCCAGCGCAACGTCCACGGGCGACGCGCGGAACGCGCGCGCTTTACAACTGACGTTGGTGTCTCGCAACAAGGGCGCGCAGCGGCGCCCGCACTCGGTTCAGTGCCAGCCGATGTACGCCTGGCGCCCGTCGACGACCAGCCGCACCTTCGCGCCCACGGGAAGCGTCACCTTGGTCGGCACATGGCCGAACGGCAATCCCGTCAGGACGGGCGTGCGCGTCGCTGCCCGGATCCGCTCGACGACAGCCTTCATCGAGTAGCCGCGGTCGAGCGGCGACTTGCGAAAGCCGCTCACCGCGCCGACGACGATCGCCTTCTGCGCATCGAGGACGCCGGCCTGCTGCAGCTGCAGCAGGTTGCGCTCGACCCGATACGGATGCTCGTTGACATCTTCGACGAAGAGAATGCCGCCCTGGATGCGCGGCCAGTGCGGCGTCGCCAGGAGCGAGTTGCAGACGGTCAGGTTGCCGCCCCAGAGCGTGCCGCGCACCTCGAGCCCGTCGAACCCGGCGCCGGTGCGAAAGCCGATCGCCTCGAGCGCGCCCGACATCGCCTCGACGAAGCACCCCTCGGTGACGTCGTCGACGCCTCCTTCGGCGGCGGTCCGGCCGAAGTCGTCGGAGGCCAGCGGCCCCGCCCAGGTGACGCCGCCGCCGTGCGCGAGCAGGCCGAGCTGGAGCGAGGTGATGTCGCTCATCCCGACCCAGCGCGTCCCTGCCGCCACGCTCCTCGCAATTCGCTTCCAGTCGACGCGATCGAGCAGGCGCGTCATGCCGTAGCCGCCGCGCGTCGCCAGCGCCACGCTCGGTCGCGCATCGGCGACGCGCGCGATCGCGGCGAGCCGGGTCTCGTCGTCGCCGGCGAAGCGTTGCATGCGCGCGGTCGCGCTCTCGTCGACGGCGACCGCGAAGCCGAGCTTGCCCAGGCGCGCCGCGGCGCGCCGCAGGCGAACCGTCGAGCGCAACGCGCCGGCGGGCGAGAACAGCACCAGCTCGGGTGCGGCGTCGCTCATCGCTCGCGCTTTTCCTGGTGCGGATCCATCTCGAGCGACTCGCCTGCCGGGATCGGCTCGCCGACCGGCTCCGCGCCCGGCGTCGGGGCGGCGCCGCGCCGCAGCCGAAAGCGCTCGCGCCGCTCGGCGAAGAACGAGCGCAGCACGCTCGCCGCCTCGTCGGCGAGGAGGCCACCCTCGACACTCGTGTGATGGTTGAGCGCGGCGGTGCCGAAGACGTCGATGACCGAGCCGGCAGCGCCGGCCTTCGGATCGTGCGCGCCGAAGACGACCCGCTTCACGCGCGCGTGCAGCAGCGCCATCGCGCACATCGCGCACGGCTCGAGCGTCACGAACACCTCGCATTCCGGAAGCCGGTAGTTGCCGAGCAGATGCGCCGCGTGGCGCAAGGCGACGATCTCGGCGTGGGCGGTCGGGTCGTGATCCGTGACGGGCCGGTTGTAGCCGGTGGCGACCACCTGCCGCCCGGCCGGCGTGTCGCGAAAGACGACCGCGCCGACCGGCACCTCGCCGACCAGCCAGGCGTTCTGCGCCTGGTCGAGCGCGAGGCGCATCGCCGCTTCGTCGGCGGGCGATGGCATCAGGGATCGGCTTGCTTGTTGCGCTGCATGCCTTGCTGCAGGGCCCGCTCGGTGTCGACGCGCGCGCGCTCCTGCATGCTGCGCGCCTGCTGCGCCACCGTCGGGCCGTTCGGATCGGCGGCGATCGCGCCAGGCATGCCGCCGGGAATGCCGAGCGTCGCGCCGTCGCGATCGCCGGCCGGAGGCGCGAATGCTCCCGACTGCGTGACCGCGGCTGCATTGCGCGCCGTGCTCGCCCCGCCGCCGATCGCCTGCAGCTGCTTCTTGGCCAGCGAGCCGACGATCGCCAGCACGATCACCAGCGACAAAATTCCGAAGATCGCTTTCATCGCTTCACTCCCACTCGATCGTCGCCGGCGGCTTCGATGAGACATCGTAGGTGACGCGGTTGATGCCGCGCACCTCGTTGATGATGCGAGTCGAGACTTTTTTCAGCAGTGCGTAGGGCAGCTCGGCCCAGTCGGCGGTCATGAAGTCGCTGGTCTGCACTGCGCGCAGCGCGACGACGTGCTCGTACGTGCGGCCGTCGCCCATGACGCCGACGCTGCGCACCGGCAGGAAGACGGCGAACGCCTGGCTGGTCAGCTCGTACCAGCTCTTGCCGCTCACGCTGTCGATCGTCGTGCGCAGCTCGTCGATGAAGATCGCGTCGGCGCGGCGCAGCAGCTCGGCGTACTCGCGGCGCACCTCGCCGAGGATCCGCACGCCGAGCCCCGGTCCGGGAAACGGATGGCGATGCACCATGTCGTGCGGCAGGCCGAGCGCGGTGCCGAGCTCGCGCACCTCGTCCTTGAACAGCTCGCGCAAGGGCTCGAGCAGCTTCAGCCCGAGCGTTGCCGGCAGGCCGCCGACGTTGTGGTGGCTCTTGATCGTCGTGGCCTTCTTGGTGTTCGCACCGCCCGACTCGATGACGTCCGGATAGATCGTCCCCTGTGCCAGCCACTTCGCCTGCTTCAGCTTGCCGGCCTCGCGCGTGAACACCTCGACGAACTCGGCGCCGATGATCTTGCGCTTCTGCTCCGGGTCGGCGACGCCGGCCAGGCGCGACAGGAACCGCTCGCTCGCATCGACCGCGATCACGCGGATGTGGCGGCGGTCGGCGAACATCTCCATCACCATCCGCGCTTCGTCGAGGCGGAGCAGCCCATGGTCGACGAACACGCACGTGAGCCGATCGCCGATCGCCTGGTGGATCAGCGCCGCTGCGACGCTCGAGTCGACGCCCCCCGAAAGTCCGAGGATGACCTCGTCGTCGCCGACCTGCGCGCGGATCTTCTCGACCGCCTCGACGACGTAGTTGCCCATCACCCAGTCCGGCCGGGCGGCGCAGATCTCCAGCACGAACCGGTTCAGCAGCTCGCGGCCCTTCAGGGTGTGCGTGACTTCGGGGTGGAACTGGACGCCGTAGAAGCCGCGTCGCTCGTCGGCCATGCCGGCGATCGGGCAGCTCGGCGTGGACGCCATCAACGCGAATCCCGGCGGCAGCGCCGTCACCTTGTCGCCGTGGCTCATCCACACCTTCAGGATTCCGTGGCCCTCGGGCGTCGAGAAGTCCTCGAGCGACTGGAGCAGCCGGGTGTGACCGCGCGCGCGCACCTCGGCGTAGCCGAACTCGCGGTGCGTGCTCGCCTCGACCTCGCCGCCGAGCTGCACGGCCATGGTGAACATGCCGTAGCAGATGCCGAGCACCGGAACGCCGAGCTCGAAGACCGCCTTCGGTGCGCGCAGCTCGTGCTCCTCGTAGGTCGAGGCATGGCTGCCGGACAGGATGACGCCCTTCGGCTGGAAGTCGCGCACGAACTCGTCGCTGACGTCGTTCGGGTGGATCTCGCAGAAGACGTGCGCCTCGCGAACGCGGCGGGCGATCAGCTGCGTGACTTGCGAGCCGAAGTCGAGGATCAGGATCTTGTCGTGCATGGTGGTCGTGGCTGCTCAGGTCGAGGGCGTCGCGCCCGCCGTCGCGAGCGCGCCGGAGCGCCGCTGGCGGCGGAAGTGGCGCACCGCGAGCAGTGTCGCTGCGAGCTGCAGGAGGGAGCAGAAGTAGAACGGCGCACCGATGCGCCAGTCGCCGCGCGGAAACTGCGACACCACTGCCAGCAGCGGCGTGCCGATCGCCGGCGCGAGCACCGCCATCATGCTGTTCAAGGAGCCGACGGCGCCGGCGGTCCGCCCCTGTGTCGTCGGGTCGGCGGCGTTGGAGACGATGCTCTGGATCGCGGCAGCGACGGTGAAGCCGAGAACGTTCAGACCGATCACGGCATAGAGCATCCAGCCCTCGGTCGCGACGCCCCAGAGCACGTAGCACACGCTCGACGAGACGAGGCCGAGGACCGCGAGGCGCTGCGGCGAAAAGCGCTTCAGCAGCCGACTCAGCAGCACGCCCTGGACGAGCACGGACATGAGCCCGATCGCGAACAGCGACCAGCCGTTCTGCGTCGGCCCCCAGCCGAACTTGAACGTGGTGTAGAGCACCCAGCAGGTGTGCGTCATGAACTGGGCGAGGCCGCTCAGCGCGATCACGGCGACCAGCGGGCCGATGCCGTGCAGCGCGGTCAGGTTGCGCAGCGAGCTGACCGGATTGGCCTCGCGGAGAACGAACGGCCGGCGCCGCTCTGCGGGCAGCGATTCCGGCAGGACGAAGAAGCCGTACAGCCAGTTGACGAGCGCGCCACCGGCGGCGACGAAGAACGGCAGGTTGAGGCTGATGCCGCCGAGCAGCCCGCCGAGCACCGGGCCGAGGATGAAGCCCATGCCGATCATGGCGCCGAGCTTGCCGAATGCCTTCGCGCGCTCGGCGGGCGGCGTGATGTCGGCGACGTACGCGTTGGCGACGGCGACGTTCGACTGCATCGCGCCGCTGAAGAGGCGAACGACGAGCAGCATCCAGAGCGCGGTTGCGAGCCCGGTGACGAGAAAGCTGAGCGCCAGGCCGCTGAAGCCGAGCAGCAGCACCGGACGCCGGCCATAGCGATCGGAGAGCCGGCCGAGGATCGGCGAGGCGAAGAAGTTGGCGATGCCGAAGACGATCGTCACCGCGCCGTACCAGAACGCCTGCTCTGCCGGCGATGCAGTGAACGTGCCGACCAGCGGCGGCAGCACGGGGATGATCAGGCCGATCGAGACCATGTCGATCAGCACCGTGACCATGATGAACGGCATCGCCGCCTGGCGCCTGCCGCCGTCGCCGCCGCCTGCGCGGGCGGGAGAAGTGCTCGTCATTCGGCGCGGTAGTTCGGCGCTTCCTTGGTGATCTGCACGTCGTGCACGTGGCTCTCGCGGATCCCGGAGGACGTGATCTCGACGAACTCCGCCTTCGCGTGCATCTCGGCGATGCTCGCGCAGCCGCAGTAATGCATCGCCGCGCGCAGGCCGCCCGCCATCTGGAAGACGATGCCGACCACCGAGCCCTTGTACGGCACCTGCCCTTCGATGCCTTCGGGGACGAGCTTCGTGCCGGCGACCGATCCTGCCGTGCTCGCCTCGCCCTCCTGGAAGTAGCGGTCGGCCGAGCCCTGCTGCATGGCGCCGATCGAGCCCATGCCGCGGTAGCTCTTGTACGTGCGCCCCTGGTAGAGGACCACCTCGCCGGGCGCTTCCTCGGTGCCCGCGAAGGCACCGCCCATCATCACCGCGTGCGCGCCGGCGGCGATCGCCTTGGCGAGATCGCCGGAGTAGCGCACGCCGCCGTCGGCGAT
>Ga0070679_100003604_pt1 | contig 14151 bp, 11 predicted proteins | sample KBSC63BmetaG_FD_65652 | JGI IMG/M metagenome (GOLD analysis project Ga0070679, IMG submission 65652) | Corn rhizosphere microbial communities from Kellogg Biological Station, Michigan, USA - KBS C6-3B metaG | ecosystem: Host-associated > Plants > Roots > Rhizosphere | place: USA: Michigan... | reverse complement strand
GGGCGGCGGCGCGGCGGCGCGCGTCCGTCCAGGCGGCGAGGCGCGGCAGCTTCACGCGCAGCAACGCCGCCTGAAGGGCGTCCAGGCGAAAGTTGCCGCCCACGTCGACGTGGTGGTTCTTGCGGTCGGCGCCGTGGACGCGCAGGCGGCGGATGGTGGACGCGAAAGCGGCGTCGTCGGTCAGCACCGCGCCCCCGTCGCCCAGGCCACCCAGGTTCTTGGTGGGAAAGAACGACAGCGCCGCGCCGGCGGTGCGCGCGCCGACGCGCCGTCCATCGCTGCCGGTGGCGCCGATCGCCTGCGCCGCGTCCTCCAGCAGCGCGATCCCGCGCGCCGCGCAGGCTGCTTCCAGCGCGGCCATGGGCAGGCAGCGGCCGAAGATGTGGACCACCATCACCGCCTTCGTGCGTGGGCCCAGCTTGGCGATGGCCGCCGCCGGATCCAGGTTCAACGTCAGCGGATCGACGTCCGCGAACACCGGCCGCGCCCCCGTTCGCACGATGGCGCCCGCCGTGGCGAAGAACGAGAAGGGCGACGTCACCACCTCGTCGCCGGGCCCCACGCCGGCCGCCGCCAGCATCGCCAGCAGCGCGTCCGTCCCGGACGACACGCCGATCGCGTGCGCCACGCCGCAGGCGGCCGCCAGCTCCTGCTCGAACGCCTCGACCTCGGGGCCCAGGATGTAACGGCCCGAGCGGATCACCCGCGCCGCTGCCGCGACCAGCTCTTCGGCGAACGGGGCGTGATCGGCTGCGGGATCAGCGAACGGAACAGGAGTGCTGGGCGCGCTCACCGCGAAACGACTACGACCTGCCCCAGTGATGCAGCCACTGCTCGAACACGAACAGCGTCCACAGCTGCTTGCGGTGGTCGTGCCGCCCTTCGACGTGCTCGTCCAGGATGCGGGTCACCTCGGCCGGATCGAAGAAGCCCTCGCGGCGCAGCTTGTCCGGCTGCAGCTCTTCCCGCATCATCGGCAGCAGGTCCTCCTTCATCCAGCGCGCCACCGGCACGCCGAAGCCCTGCTTGGGCCGATCCAGGATGTCGTCGGGCAGCGTGCCGCGCATGGCCGTCTTCAGGATGCGCTTGGTGGTGGTGCCGTCCATGCGCAGCGACGGCGGCAGCTGGCACGCGAACGTCACCACATCCGTGTCCAGGAACGGCGCGCGCGCCTCCAGCCCCACGCCCGACGAGGCCCGGTCGACCTTCACGTTGATGTCGCCGGTCAGATATGACCGGCAGTAGAAGTCCATGATGACGTCCCAGGGATCGCGGGCCTTGGTCACCGCCGCGCGGGCGTCGATGCCGGCGAACGGGTCGCCGCCCGCCGCCTGCCGCACCGCCGGCGACAGCAGCGTCGCCTGCTCCTCGGGCAGGAAGCTGGCCAGCCAGCGCTGGTGCCGGCGCGGCCCCGTCGCCGAGACGCCACGCAGGAACTGGTTCACCTTGAAGTCCAGGCTGAAGTAGTCGGTGCCGGCCGGCAGCAGGCCGGCCGCCTTGCGGGCCACCGACGCGCCCAGCGTCCCCAGCGGCCCGGGCAGGCGATCGTAGAAGTCGCGCGCCATCTTCTCGGCCTTGAAGGTCGGGTAACCGGAGAACAGCTCGTCGCCGCCGTCGCCGCCCAGCGCCACCGTCACGTGCTGCCGCGTGAAGCGGGTCAGCAGGTAGGTGGGGATGATCGACGCGTCGGCCAGCGGCTCGTCCAGCATCCGCATCACCTCGGGCAGAATGCCGATCATCGACTGCGGCGTCAGCCGGTCCTCGCGGTGCTCGGTGCCGAACTGCTGCGCGATGACCCGCGCGTAGCTGGTCTCGTCGAAGCTCTTGTCCGAGAAGCCGATCGAGAAGCTCTTGATCCCCCCGTGGCCGCCGGCCGCCGCCATCAACGCCACCACCGTCGACGAATCGATGCCGCCCGAAAGAAAGACCCCCAGCGGCACGTCCGACATCAGGCGCCGCTTCACCGCCCGCAACAACAGCGCGCGCAGCTCCTCGGCGGCCTCTTCCTCGCGCCGCGGCGCGTGCCTGTCAGGAAAAGGCAGGTCCCAGTAGCGGCGCACCACCGGCGTGGCCGCCGGGTCGCGCCCCAGATCCAGCGACAGGCACTCGCTGGCGTCCAGCTTGCGCGCCCCCTTGATGATCGTCAGCGGCGCCGGCACGTACTCGAAGGCGAGAAATCGCGACAGCGCCTGGGGATCGACCGACCGATCGATGCCGGGCACCGGCAGCAGCGCCTTCAGCTCGGAGCCGAACGCGAACAGCGGGGGCCGGCCGCCGTCGCGCGGGATCTGCGCCCAGTAGAACGGCTTCTTGCCCATGCGGTCGCGGGCCGCGAACAGCCGCTTCTTGCGCGCATCCCAGATGGCGAACGCGAACATGCCGTCGATGCGGTCCAGCAGCCCCTCACCCCACTGCTCGTAGCCGTGGACCAGCACCTCGGTGTCGCAGTGGGAACGGAACTTGTGGCCGGCGGCGGACAGCTCGTCGCACAGCGAGGCGAAGTTGTAGATCTCGCCGTTGAACGTCACCTGCACGGTGTCGTCCTCGCCGCCCATCGGCTGCGTGCCCGCCGCGCTGAGATCGATGATCGACAGCCGGCGGTGCCCCAGGCCCACGCCCGGCGCGAACCAGAACCCCTCGCCGTCGGGCCCGCGGGGCGCGACGGTGCGGGTCATGCGGCGCACCAGGTCTCCGTCGACGGCGCCGCCCGTCGGGTCGATCAGCCCCGCGATGCCGCACACGGCTGGCGGTTCCTAGACCGTGCCCACGCCGGCGCTGACACCGGAGGGCTTCTGCAGGCGCGGCGGATCGAAGTTCACCGTCTCGCTGATCAGGTAGGTCGGCTTCTCCTGCGCCTCGTGATAGGTGCGGATCTGCAGCTCGGCCAGCAGCCCCATCATGATGAACTGGATGCCCAGCATGAACAGGAAGACCGACACGCCGAACAGCGGGTTGCGGTGCACCCAGGCGTGCTCGGCGAACTTCTGGAACAGCGTGAAGCCCGCCGCCAGGATACCGCCCGCGCACAGCAGGAAGCCCAGCGCGCCGAAGAAGTAGAGCGGCTTCGTCGAGTAGTCGCCCAGGAACTTCACGGTGATCAGATCCAGCAGCACCTTGAACGTGCGCATCAGGCCGTACTTCGACTTGCCCTCGCGGCGCGCGTGGTGGGTGACCGGCATCTCGGTGACGCGCGCGCCCGCCCACTTGGCGTAGATGGGGATGAACCGGTGCATCTCGCCGTACAGGTTCACGGGCTCGAGGAATTCGCGGCGGTAGGCCTTCAGCGTGCAGCCGTAGTCGTGCAGCTTCACGCCCGATACCTGGCCGATCACCCAGTTCGCGATCCACGAGGGTAGCTTGCGCGTGGCGACCTTGTCCTGGCGGTCGCGCCGCCAGCCCGACACCACGTCGAAGCCCTCGTCCAGCTTCAGCAGCAGCTTGGGGATGTCGGCCGGATCGTTCTGCAGGTCGGCGTCCATCGGCACCACCACCTCGCCGCGCGCCGCCTTGAAGCCGGCGGCCATGGCGGCGGTCTGACCGAAGTTACGCCGGAAGCGGATCAGCCGCAGCCAGGGGCGCGTCGAGGCCGCCTCGCGCAGCTTGGCCGGGCTGCCGTCACGCGAACCATCGTCGACCAGGATGACCTCGGTCTGGCGGCCCAGGCCGCGCAGCGAGGACTCCGCCGCGTCCAGGGCAGCAACGAGGCGCGGGATCGTATCGACCTCGTTGTAACAGGGAATGACGATGGTGACGTCCATGGGGCTGTTTAGGATATGCGAATACACCGGGTAGTCGAGCGGGGCAGATTCGACGCGCTGCGTCCCGTCACCCGCATTGACTCGTCCATTTGCCTGTGGTTCGTTACCGCGTGCTCGTCTCTCTCGTCATTCCTGTTTACAACGAGGCTCCCACCCTGAAAGAGCTGGTCCGGCGGGTCGTCGCCGTCGAGCTGGACAAGGAACTGGTGTTCGTCGACGACGGGTCGAAGGACGGCAGCCGCGAGATGCTGACCGAGCTCGACCAGGGGTCGCTGGACGCCTGGCTCCCGCCCGGGTCGGTCCAGCGGGGGCGTAACCTGGTGCGGGTCGTGCTGCAGCCCCAGAACGCCGGCAAGGGCGCCGCCCTGCGCACCGGCTTCGAAAAGGCGACCGGTGACATCATCGCCATCCAGGACGCGGACCTGGAGTACGACCCCCGCGACCTGCTGCGCCTGATCCAGCCGATCGTCGACGGCATCGCCGACGTCTGCTTCGGCTCGCGGTTCATCGGATCGCCCCGGCGGGCCCTGTACTTCTGGCACACGGTGCTGAACAAGGGGCTGACGCTGCTGTCGAACGCGCTGAACGACATCAACATCACCGACATGGAGACCTGCTACAAGGCCTTCCGCGCAGAGGTCATCAAGGGCATCACCGTCGAGGAAGATCGCTTCGGCATCGAGCCCGAGCTGACGGCCAAGGTGGCCAAGCAGCGCCTGCGCATCTACGAGGTGCCGGTCAGCTACCAGGGGCGCACCTACGAAGAGGGGAAGAAGATCGGCTGGAAGGACGGTGTGCGCGCGTTGTATTGCATCCTCAAGTACGGCGTGCGGCGGTAATCTTCGCCGATGCAGCAACGGGGCTGGCGCCTGGCGGTGAAGCGCGCCGCGGACGTCTCGCTGGCCGGCGCCGCGCTGGTGATGACGGCGCCCGCGCTGGGCGCGGCGGCGCTGGCGGTGCGCGTGGTGATGGGCGCGCCCGTGCTGTTCCGGCAGCAGCGCCCGGGCCGCGGCGACCGGCTGTTCACCGTTTACAAGCTGCGCACCATGACCGTGGGCGGGGGCAGCGACGCCGCTCGGTTGACCCCGCTCGGGAAGGCGCTCCGGGCGGCCAGCCTGGACGAGCTGCCCCAGCTGTGGAACGTGTTGCGCGGCGACATGAGCCTGGTGGGGCCCCGGCCGCTGCTGGTGTCGTATCTGTCCCGCTACTCGGCCGAACAGAGGCGCCGCCATGACGTGTTGCCAGGCATCACGGGCTGGGCGCAGATCAACGGGCGAAACACCGTCACGCACGAGGAGAAATTTCGCCTGGACGTCTGGTACGTCGATCACTGGAGCCTGGCGCTCGACGCGCGCATCCTGGCCACCACGCTGTGGCGCGTGCTGGCCCGCACCGGCATCAGCGCCGAGGGACACGTGACCATGCCCGAGTTCCAGGGAACGCCGCCCGCCGACCACTCGGAGCAAGCTTGATCGACGCAATCGTTGTATGTTTTCGGCCCACATGAGCGGTCCGCCGTCGTTGCTGGAGAAGGGGAGCCACCTGGTCGTCTATGGCGCGGGCGGACACGGGCGGGTCGTGGCCGACGCCGCGCGCGCCGCCGACCTGGAAGTCATGGGCTTCCTGGACGACGGCATCGCCGCCGGGGCACAGGTGCTGGGATGGCGCGTGCTGGGCAATGTCGATTGGCTGCGGGGGCGGCACGGCATCTCCGTGGCGCTGGGCATCGGCGCGAACGACGTGCGCAAGCAGGTCGCCGAGACGTTGCAGCGGGCGGGCGCGGCGCTAGGGACGGTGGTGCATCCCACCGCGGTCGTGTCTCCGTACGCGCACCTGGCGCCGGGCGTGGTGGTGTTCGCGCTGGCGGTGGTGAACGTCGGGGCCCGGGTGGGCCGCGGCGCCATCGTCAACACCGGGTCGATCCTGGAACATGACGTCGACATTGGCGACTTCGCCCACGTGGCCTCGAACGCCGCGCTGGGCGGGATGGCCCGGGTGGGCGCCGACGCCATGCTGGGAACGGGGGCGGTGGTGCTGCCCGGCCGCGTCGTCGGCGAGCGCAGTATCGTCGGCGCCGGCGCGGTGGTCAGTCGAGACGTGCCGCCAGACGTCGTGGTGGCGGGTGTACCGGCGCGGCGGATGCAGAGCCGCGCCAGCACGCGGACGCCCTGAAGCGGGGCAGGGTCATCGGACAACGGTCATCGGACAGCAGTCAATCGGACAACAGTATCGGACACAGCAGAAGATGGGCCGCATCTACCTTTCCCCTCCGCACATGGGCCCCGATGAGCGGGCGCTCCTGCTCGAGGCCTTCGATTCGAACTGGATCGCGCCGCTGGGCCCGCACGTCGACGCGTTCGAGCGCGAGCTGGCCGCCCGGGTCGGTATCGGCGCCGCCGCGGCGCTGTCCAGCGGGACGGCCGGCCTGCACCTGGCGTTGATCCTTCTGGGGGTGGGGGCAGGCGACGAGGTGATCGTCTCGGACCTGACCTTCGCCGCCTCCGCGAACGTCGTGCGCTACGTGGGCGCGACGCCGGTGTTCGTCGACGCCGACGAGGCGACCTGGACGATGGACCCGGCGCTGCTGGCCGAGGCGATCGCCGACGGCCTGCGCCGGGGCAAGCCGCCCAAGGCGATCATCGCCGTCGACCTGTACGGTCAATCGGCCGACTACGATCGGCTGCACGCGGTCGCGGCGCCCCACGGCATCCCCATCATCCAGGACGCCAGCGAATCGCTGGGCGCCACGTACCGCGGACGGCCCGCCGGAATCGAGGGGGCGTTCGGCGTGTTCTCGTTCAACGGCAACAAGATCCTGACCACCAGCGGGGGCGGCGTGCTGATCTCGAACGACGCCGCCGCCATCGCCGAGGCGCGCACGCTGGCCAGCCAGGCCCGTGATCCGGCGCCGCACTACCAGCACAGCAAGATCGGCTACAACTACCGCTTGAGCAATCTGCTGGCCGCGGTCGGTCGGGGGCAGCTGCGCGCGCTGGACAGCCGTGTGGCGGCCCGGCGCGCGAACTTCACCTGGTACCAGCGGCACCTGGGCGATCGCCCCGGCTGGCGGTTCATGCCGGAAGCGGACTACGGGACCTGCACGCGCTGGCTGACCTGCGTGACCATCGAACCGTCCCTGGCGGGCGTCGACCAGGAGAAGGTGCGCCTGGCGCTGGCCGCCAACGACATCGAGGCGCGGCCGTTGTGGAAGCCGATGCACCTGCAGCCGGTGTTCGCGCAGTGCCGCGTCTTCGGGGGCGCCGTGGGCCGGCGCCTGTTCGAGACAGGACTGTGTTTGCCCAGCGGATCATCACTGACCGAGCCCGAACGCCTGCGCGTGCTGGCGGGCATCGACCGCGCCGGCGGCGGCGCCGGAGGAGGATCGTGAATCGGCCTGTCGTTCTTCGGACGGCCCAGATCGTCATCGATCTGATCGTGCTGTCATGCGCGCTGTGGGCCGCCCTGTGGCTGCGGTTCGAGGGCGACGTGCCCTACCAGATGTTCAAGCGCGTCATCTTCCTGTGGCCGTACATCGTTGGTTTGCAGTACGGCCTGCTGGCCCTGATGGGGATCCCCCGGTTCTCGTGGCGCTACATCGGCCTGCGCGAGGCGGTGCGCATCATGCGGGCGCTGGCGTTGTGCGCGGGCGTGCTGGTGGCGGCGCGCCTGCTGGTGGCGAACGTCATTCCGAACAACCTGTACGCCCAGTACGGTCATCTGCCGCTGGGCATCGCCGTCTTCGACTTCGTGCTGGCCTTCGTGGGGCTATCCGGCGTGCGCGTGGCGCGGCGCCTGGGCACCGAGCGGGCCCAGATACAACGGTTGGAGGCGGGGACCACCCGGGTCCCGACGCTGCTGGTAGGCGCGGGGCACGCCGGGCTGCTGATCGCGAAGGAGATCGAGCGCAACCCGACCCTGGGCATCACGGCGGTCGGCTTCATCGACGACAACGAGCAGACGCACGGTTCGGTGGTGCACGGCATCCGCGTCCTGGGGCGGGTGGCGGACATCGAGCGGCTGGCCCGCCAGCAGGGCGCGCAGCAGGCCATCATCACGATCGCCAGCGCATCCGGCAACGTGGTCCGGAACATCGCCGAAGCGTGTCAGCGCGCCGGGCTGAAGGTGAAGGTGGTGCCGGGCCTGCATCAGCTGGTCAGCGGCCAGTTGAACTTCACCCGCATCCGCGACGTGGCCATCGAGGATCTGCTGCGCCGCGATCAGGTGGTGCTGGACGATCAGGCGATCGCGGCCGATCTGCGCGACAGCGTGGTGCTGGTGACGGGGGCAGGGGGCAGCATCGGCGCCGAGATCTGCCGGCAGGTCAGCCGGTTCGGGCCCCGCCGGCTGCTGCTGGTCGAGCGCGCCGAGAACGCGCTGTTCGAGATCCACCGCGAGCTGCGGGCGGACTTTCCGGGGCTGACCTTGGATCCTCTGGTTGCCGACATCACCGACAGCCGGCGCATCAACCAGATCTTCCAGGACTACGCGCCGCAGGTGGTGTTCCACGCCGCCGCGCACAAGCACGTCCCCATGATGGAGTGGAACGTCAGCGAGGCCATCAAGAACAACGTGGTCGGCACCCGCGGGCTGGCCGACGTGGCCCACAGCCATCGCACGCGCGCCTTCGTCATGATCTCCACCGACAAGGCGGTGAACCCGTCCAGCGTCATGGGCGCCAGCAAGCGCGCCGCCGAGATCTACATCCAGGCGCTCGCCAAGCAGAGCGCCACCCGCTTCGTCACGGTGCGCTTCGGGAACGTGCTCGATTCGAACGGCAGCGTGGTGCCCATCTTCCGCGAGCAGATCAGCCGCGGCGGGCCGGTCACCGTGACCCACCCCGACATGAAGCGGTACTTCATGACCATCCCCGAGGCCTGCCAGCTGGTGCTGCAGGCCGGGGCCATGGGCCGGGGGGGAGAGATCTTCATCCTGGACATGGGTGAACCGGTGCGCATCGTCGACCTGGCGCGCGATCTGATTCACCTGTCCGGCTTCCTGCCGAACGAGATCGAGATCGTGTTCAGCGGCATTCGCCCCGGCGAGAAGCTGTACGAGGAGCTGTCAATCTCCGACGAGCAGGCGCAGAAGACCCAGCACCCCAAGATCTACATCGGCCGCACCGTGGCCGAGTCGCTGGAGGTCGTCACCGCGAAGCTGAATGACCTGAAGGCGGCGGTCGACCGCGGCGCCAGCGCGGACGTGGTGCGCGAGCGCCTGTCCAGCGTCGTGCCGGAGTTCACCATCGCGAGGGCCCAGGTGAGCCCGCCGGCCAGCGCTCCCCAGGCCGTCTCCGCCACCCCCTGAGCGCGTCAGGGTGAGATCAGCTGGCGCGCTTGACGTGCGCGCTCTCCGTCTCGACCACGGCGCTCAGCAGGTTTCGCGTGTACTGGTCCCAGGAGAACTGCTGCGCCCGCTGGCGCGCGTTGGCGCTCATCCGGTCGCGCAGGGCGCGATCCGAGAGGAGCTGCTGGATGCGATCGGCGAGGGCGCCCGGGGAACGGATGGGGACGATGTATCCGTCGATGCCGTTCCGCACCACCGAGCCGCAGTGGGGCGTGGTGATGACGGGGACCCCGCAGGCCAGCGCCTCCAGGTGGACCAGGCCGAAGCTCTCCGAGATGGTCGGGAACGCGAAGACGTCCGCCTGGGCGAACTCATCCCGCACCTGCGTGCGCGGGATCTGGCCAACGTACTCGGGGCCTTGGAAGAGCGGGGTCTGCGGCACGTAGGGCCGCATCGGTCCCACCACGCGAAATTCAGGGTGTAGCCCGCGCTGCTCCAGGATGCGCCGCGCCTCGGCCAGGTAGTGGTTGCCCTTCAGCAGGCAGACGTTTCCCACGAACAGGACGCGGCCCGGCTTGGTGCGGGCGGGGGTCTCGAACCAATCCTTCGACAACCCGTACGGGACGACGCGGATGCGCTTCGCATCGAACCCCAGGCGGATCATGCTGTCGCGGACGAAGGTGGACGGCGCGATGACCAGGTCGCTGAGGTTCCAGGCTTCCAGGTCGCGCTTGATCCCGTCCTCTACGAACTGCTCCCCGTCTTGCTGTTCCAGCCCCGGGAACGTCGACCGCTCCTCGCGCATGATGCGCCCCACCTCGGGGCAGCAGATCTGCTCGTACACGATGAACATACGCTTGCGGCGCGCCGCGCGAATGACATCGAGGTCGCCGTTATCCAGGCAATACAACGCGTTCGCGCCCCGGAAGTCCTCGTCCAGGATCTTCCGGTGCAGCCACGACGCGGGTGAGGTGAGCGATGCCAGCGAGCGCCCGCCCGGGAGGCGCCCCAGCGCGGCGTTGGCGATGGCGCGCCCTGGAGCGCTGATCACCGCCTGCTCGGGGACGTCCCGGGGCAACTGCCTGCCAAACAAGCGCCGCAACGGTTTGGAACGGGCGGCTTGGGGCAGCAGCTTATCGACAGTGCTCAGGACCCCCACGTTCCCGACGGCGTCCGTGTAGAACGCGCGCAGCATGCCGGCCCGCTGGAAGATCGCCGGCAGGGCGTAGTGCATGCGCGCCCCTAGCTGCAGCACGGCGAATTTCAGGTCCGGCGCCGCTCCGGGAAGCCAGGCAGGCGCCGGGGACGACGGTTCGGCCGGGCGAAGCGCCGGAAGGTCGGAGCCCAGGGGGCTTCCGTCGGTCCCACCCGGTTCCAGTGTCATTCCGTCGTCCAGGCTCATGCCTTGGCGCCTTCCTCGCGCGGCCCGTAGTAACCGCCGTACTGGTAGCTGCGGTAGTAGTAGTTGTAGTAGGGGTCGGACGGATTGACCTGGTTGATGATGCAGCCGAGCAGCTGCGCCTTCGCGTCCTCGAGCTGCCGCCGGGCGAACAGCGCAGCCTCGCGCGTGGTGTGGCCGGCGCGCACCACCAGGACCACGCCGTCGGCCAGGTGACCGACGATCACGGGATCGGTGACGGCGGAGGTGGGCGGTGAATCGAAGATGATGCGGTCATAGCGGCGCCCGCACTCCGCCATCAGATCCTTGAACTTGCGGGTGTGCAGCAGCTCGGCCGGGTTCGGCGGCAGCGGGCCGCAGGGGCAGACGTCCAGGTTCGGCACCACCGTCTGGAAGACGACCTCTTCCAGGCTCTTCTCGCCCACCACGGCGTTCGAGATACCGATGACGTTCTTCATGCCGAAGGCGCGATGGATGCGCGGACGGCGCAGATCGGTGTCGACCAGCAGCACGCGGCCGCCCGCCTGCGCCATCGTGATGGCCAGGTTGATGGCGGTCGTGGTCTTGCCCTCTTCGGGGCCGGGGCTGGTGACCACCAAGGTCTTCAGCGGCGCGTCGGGCGACAGGAACATCAGGTTGGTGCGGATCGAGCGGCAGGCCTCCGCCGCCGCCGAGCGCAGGTCGTGGAACACGCTCAGATCGCGCTGCTTTTGCTCCTCTGGCGACGCCTTGCTGCCGAGGGTCCGCTCGCCCATGATCGGCAGCATGCCCAGCACCGGCACGCCCAGCACCGCCTCCACCTCTTCCTGACTCTTGATGGTGTTGTCCAGGGCCTCGGCGCCCACGGCCGCGGCCACGCCCAGCATCAGGCCCACCACCAGGGCCAGCGCCAGGTTCGCGAACGGCCGTGGCTTCACCGGACCGGGGTTCGGGACGGCGGAGTCCATGATGCGCACGTTGTTGGTCCGCACCAGGCCCGACAGCCCGGTCTCCTTTTGCCGTTGCGTGATCAGCTTGTAGAGGTTCAGCGTGTCGTCCGCCTCGCGCACCAGGGGCCGATACTCCACCTCCAGCTTCGACAGCTCGATGGCGTCGCGCTTCTCCTTGCTCAACATCTTGTTGAGGTTGACCTCGTTGTCCTCGAGGGTGAGGTAGCGGTTCTCGTTCGCCTTCAACAGCTTGTCGATCTCGCCGACGTACTCCTGGCGGACCTTCGCCAGCTTGTTCTTCAGCGACTCGATCTTGGGGTGCTTGTCGCCGTAGATGGTCTCCAGCTCGGCCAGCGTCTTGTTCAGATCCACGTAGGTGACGCGCAGCTGCTGGACCACCGGGTTCTCGCGGACCTCCGGCAGGGTCTCTTCGGCGTCCAGGTTGTCGCGCGCTCCGACGATCAGCTTGCGCGCCGACTCGAGCTCCAACTTTTTCAGGCGCAGCTCCGCCAGCTTCTGGGTGAACGCCTGCACGTTCTGCGAGATCAGGCTCTGCCTGGCATCCAGGCTGGTGTCCAGCAGCTGGTGCTTGCGGCGGTACTCGTAGACGGACAGTTCGGCGCGCTTCAGCTTGTCGCCCACCGACACGACCTGGTCACCCAGGAACGTCGAGGCGGCGTTGGTGCCCTCGAGCTTGTACTCGAGGTTGCTCTCGATGTAGGCCGTGGCGATGGCGTTCGCGATCTGCGCCGCCCGTTCGGGCTGCCTGTCCTCGACGGTGATCAGCGCCAGGCGGGAGTCCTTGATCGGCTTGACGGCCACCTCGCCCATGACCGCGCCGGTGACGTCGCGCACCTGGCCGGGGGTGCCGGCGTGGGGGACGGGGAAGTCGACGTCGGCGCCCAGCCCCAGCCGCTCGGCGACCTTCTGCGCGATCTCCTTCGAGCCGATGATCTTGTACTGCGTTTGATAGAACTGAAGGTCGGCCCAGTAGCTGCCCGACCCCATCTCGACGACCTCGGAAACATTGTTGTTGAAGACGCGCGGCGCCGACGGATCGATGATGATCGTGCAGGTGGCCGAGTAGATCTTCGGGGCGCGGTACGTCCACAGAAACGCCCCCACGCAGACCAGCAACGTCGTCAGGGCGACGATACGCCACCGCTTCCGTAACGAATTCAGCGAGAAGGTCGCGGAGATTCCGCCCGAGGTTTGCGGTCTCGGGACCCCGTCCACAGGCGGGAGGGGGCGCGACGATCCATTTACAGGGGAAGGTAAGGAAACCACGGCGGGAAGGCTACTTCGCCGAGGGGGGGGGAGCAAGCTCGCCAAGCGCATCCAGAACGCGGGCCGCCCGCCGCATCGCGCCCGATCTCGACGGTGTTAGAGTCGGGGGCATGTCGATCGGCGACACCCACCATTCCTCCGATGCGGAGGACTCGTATCGCCGCCCGCATCGGCGGAGCGGCCGGCATCGGTCACAACGGCAACGCCGGATCAACAAACGGCGGATCACGAAGGCCATTTTCATGGCGGTGGTCGTGATGATCAGCCTGGGCGCCGCCTACTTGCTCAGCGGCTAGTCGCCGGGCGAGCCCCACGCCGGCCGGACGCCTCTCGCGCCCTGCCTGACACCGGGGCCGCGCCACACTCTGGCGGGCCCCGGCTCTCGGTCCGTCTGCGGACTACTTCTTCGCCGGCGCCGCGGCGGGGGCGGCCATCGGATGGGCCATGGGGGCCGCGTGGGCCGGAGCGCCCGCGGGGGCGGCCATCGGCTCGTGCTTGGGAGCCATCATGTGCTCGCCGGCCATGGTGTGCTCGGCCGGGGCCATGTCACCCCAGCCCGCCTCGCAGATCTGGCGGAACTTCCACTTGCCGTCCTTCAGGGTCAGCACGTCGAAGCTGTGCCAGCTGCCCTTCACCTTGCCCATCGACATGCTGTCGTTGTTCACGCCAACCGCCAGGCTGTCCGAGATGAACGTCGGCGTGTGCTTGGCGGTGACCTTCATGTCCTTCGGCATGTTGGCGAAGCCCGCCGCCATCGCCAGGAACTGCTCGCGGCTCGCCTCGAAGTGCTTCTCCTCGCCCTTCGAATTGTCGCTCATCATGATCAGCGGGAAGTCGATCAGGTCGGCCAGGGCGTTCACGTCGCCCTTCTTCCAGGCCTCGTCCCACGCCTTGTAGGTCTCGCTGACCCCCTTCTTGTCTTCCTTCGTCACCTTGCGGCTCATGGGACCGACCTTCGTCATGTCCGGGCCGGCAGGCGCGGCGGCGGCAGGCGCGGCGGGGGCCGCGGGCGGGGGGGCGGCGACCGGCGCCGGAGCAACGGGGGCCGCGGTCGGCTTCATCGCGTTGGCATTGGCGGCGGCCGGCGCCGGCTTGGCGGCGGGCGTCTGGGCGGAAACCGGGACGGTGAAACCTGCAACTGCCGATCCGAACAGCAAAGCGAGGGCAAATTTCGTCATGGGGGCTCCTTTCGGCGTGAGGTCAGGCACGGTAACGCGGCTTGATTCGCCCCGGAAGCACAATCGTTCCATTTTCTACGGTCCGGTCCTGATGGCGCGGGGGAGCCGCCCCGCTCGCGCGGCGATCCCGGTTGCACTCGTCACCCCACGCTGCCAGGCTGATCGAGCGTGTCCAAGTACCTGCCACAACTCGCAAAATCGGAATTGTTCTGGCACTCTCGGCGTTCGCTTGACAGCTTTGCGTTCGTGTCTAAGGTTGGCGCGCCATAGCCGTGCCCAAGGAGCCGAATGCCCATCTATGAATACGCGTGCGCCGC
>Ga0070679_100003603_pt1 | contig 14152 bp, 10 predicted proteins | sample KBSC63BmetaG_FD_65652 | JGI IMG/M metagenome (GOLD analysis project Ga0070679, IMG submission 65652) | Corn rhizosphere microbial communities from Kellogg Biological Station, Michigan, USA - KBS C6-3B metaG | ecosystem: Host-associated > Plants > Roots > Rhizosphere | place: USA: Michigan... | reverse complement strand
GCCGGCCGCCCCGCCGGTAATCAGAACCGACTTCCCCTCGTAGCGCATCATCCGTCACGCTCCTTGTAACGACTACGGTCGCCCACTCCACGGCGTCCCCCACGGCGCGCTCCCTGCCTCGGCCGGCGGCCGGATTGGCCGCTGAACAGGCTTCTGGTTCGGCTCGTTGACAGCGGATAGAACGCCGTGCTATATAGTGATGCAATCTCGACCGTTTTTCAAGGCGGAGCTATGACGCAAACGATTCTAACCCTCAGCAAAGCGCTGACTGTAATCGATGCGCTGGCACAATCGCATGGGCCCGTCGGCATCAGTGAACTTTCGCGCCGTTTGGGGCTTTCCAAGAACCAGATCTTTCGCGTCGTCAAGACGCTCGAACAGTTCGGCTACATTCATCAAGTTGACGATAAATACGCTCTTGGGCTGCGCTTCCTGGAACTCGGCCGGCACATCCTCAACGAGAGCGATCTGGTGCAGACAGCGATCCCGCATCTCAATGAAGTGCGCAATGCGACCGGGGAATGCGTCTGCCTCTTCATGCTCGACGGGCGCGAGTCGGTCTGTATCGCCTTGCGCGAGGGACTCGGTCTGGTCAACATTACGGCGCGCGTCGGGCATCGCTATCTGCTACACGCCGGCGCCGCGCCCAAGGCGATCCTCGCCAACCAGCCGGCCGCCTTTGTGCGCAACGTGATCGATGAGCACGGCCTACCTGCCTACACGCCGCACACGATCACCGAAAGTGCCGAGCTGCAGCGAACGCTGGCGGAAATTCGCGAGCGCGGTTTTGCGTTGAGCAACGAAGACATGCTCGTGCATGCCTTCGAGGTCGCCGTGCCGATCTACGATCGCGACGATCAAGTGCGCGCCGCCCTTTCGGTGACTGGCCCGGTCGATCGCTTCGGGCCGAAGGAGCGGATCGCCGCGCTGCGCGTCATCGCCGAGGTCTGCGACCGGATCAGCGTCTCACTCGGAGCGCAGGTGCAGCCCGGCCCGCATGTGCGCGCCAATCTGATGTTCGCGACGGGCGAATACGAACCTGCTTCGGTCGATGTCGAAGCACCCGGTAAATAAGCGTGCAGAGGCCGGGCACGACACACTCGGCCAGGAAAGAGACACGGGAATGACGGGATTGGTCTTCGGAGCGATCATGCCGCACGGTCATATGGCAATTGCCGAGGCGGCCGGGCCGGACGAACGAGAACTGGGGCACGCCACGCAGCAGGCGATGGCCGAAATCGGCCGCCGCTTCGACGCCGCCAAACCGGATGTGACGATCATCGTTACCCCGCACAACGTGCATGTCGAAGGGCACATGGCCGTCATCACGGCGGGTAAGCTGAGCGGCTCGTTGTCGAACTGGACAAACGAGAACATCGAACTGAACGGCGCCACCGATCTTGCGTTGGCTCGCGCGTCGCTGGAGGCACTCAACGCCGCCGGTATCCCGACGGTGGGCGTCAGCTACGGCGGCAACGACAGCGCCTCGGCCACCATGCCGATGGACTGGGCGGTACTCATTCCGCTCTGGTACGCCGGTGGGCGCGCGCAGCCACCGGTGCCGGTGGTCGTCGTCTGCCCGGCGCGCGACATGTCGCCGGAAACCCATGTCAAGGCAGGACAGGTGCTAGCGCAGGCCGCGGCTGCGTCGGGGAAACGCGTCGCGTTTATCGGCAGCTCCGATCAGGGGCACGCCCATCGCGAAGGGCCGCCCTACGGCTACCATCCGGCCGCCGCTGAATACGACACTCGGGTCGTCGACATTGTGCGCCGGAATAAGCTGGGGGAACTACTCGATATTCCAAGAGAACTGCTCAGCAACGCCAAGGCGGATAGCTTCTGGCAGATGCTGATGCTCCATGGCGCCCTGGGGGATGACTGGCAGGGCGAATTGCTGTCCTATGAAGTGCCGACCTATTTCGGTATGCTCTGCGCGGCCTATCAGCCGGGCTAGGCGACAGAGCCGGGGCGCCCGCGCGGGGACGTGGGCAGGTCGCGGGGCGACGCGATAGACGTCTAGAGGAGGATGACCAACACGTCGGGGGGCACGACACCTCGCCCGGTGTCGATCAGCATGTGCATGGTCGTCTCAACTGATCGTCAATCCAAGGGGGGAAGGTTCTTTGGGAACATCCGATTCCATCATGCCGACGAAAGCTGAAATCGCAGGTCGACTCGCGAAAGTCGCCGCGCTCGCGAAAGAGCAGGGCATCGATAGCGTCGTCGTGCTCGAGCCGGCGCATATCTTCTATCTTTCCGGTTTTCGCACGACGCTGTATACCCGTTTCATGGGTGTTGCGCTCCGCACTTCAGCGCCGCAAGAGGCGATGCTGATCGCCACTGCCGTCGACAAACGCCTAACGGAGCAGCCGGTCTGGTATCCGTCGCTCCTGGAGCGCACCGAGATCTACTATCGTGGCGCGCCGCCTGAAAGCGGTCTCATCGCCGACCCAGGCGAACTGATCGATCAGATTGTGCAGCCGGGCGATACGGTCGGCATCGACCTGCACGGCGCCAGCTATGGCAACGTCGAGATGATTCTCGGACGCCATTCGGGGCTGAAGCTGCGCGACGCGACGCCGATCCTGCACGCCGCGCGCAGTATTAAGTCGCCCAGCGAGATCGCGGCGATGACGCTCGCCAACCAGATCGCGGTCGATACGCTCAGCATGGTGCCCTCGTTGCTTCATACCGGCATGACCGAACGCGAACTCGGTGCGGCGCTCGACGGCGCGGCCAAGATGGCGGGTTCCGACGGCTCGGCCTACCCGACACTCATCGGCTTCGGGCCGAAGTCGCTGGCGCCGCACGCGCCGCCGACCGCGAAGGCGCTCGAGCCGAACTCAATCGTCTGTATCGCCTACGGTCCAATGGCCGGCGGTTACTGCGCCGATATCGTGCGCACCTTCTACTACGGCACGCCGCCCGAACAGGCCGTTCAGAGCGGCGCGCGCGGAGTCGAGATTCAGGCGGCGGCGCTGGGCCAGATCCGCGCTGGAACGCGCGCCGGTGATCTGGCGGGCGCGGCCAACGAGGTCGTGCATCGCTATTATCCGAACGCGCCGAAGACGGCCAACGCAGGACACAGCCTCGGGCTGACCGTGCACGAAGAGCCGTCGTTGCTCGCCATCAACGACCAGCCGCTGGAGGCCGATATGATCGTGGCGATCGAGCCGGGCGCACCGGCCCATGCCATGGAGGGGATCGGACTCTATCGTCACTGCGATGTCGTGCGCATCACCAACGACGGCTACGATCTGCTCACTCCGATGGACCGTGGGCTGATCGTCGTTCCGCTCAAAGAGGCGTAGTCGCATTCATTCGGGGGATCTCCATCGTTTCGCTATAGAGGGGGAGTTCAGCATGTTCGAAAACACGTTCGAAGCTCTTCAGCGGAAGAGCTTTTCACGGCGCGGTTTCCTGGTTGCCGGCCTTGGTGTCGCCAGCGCGGCGCTGCTGCAGGCCTGCGGCGGCCAAGAGCCAAGCCCGACCACGGCCAGCAGCCAGTCGACAACCGCCAGTTCCGGCTCGACTTCATCGACCGCCACGGCGGCCACTTCGTCCGGCGCGTCGGGCAGCCCCAGCGCCTCGGGCTCGACCACTACGGCTGCCTCAACCGCCGCCGCCACGCAAGCGGCCGATGTCAACCACAAGAAGGGCGGCGTCCTGACCGTCGCCATGATCGGCGAGCCGCCGGTCGTCGCCGACGCTCAGTTCACCACCACGACCGTGGTGTCGGATATAGCTCGGCATATCTACGAGGGGCTCTTCGCTCAGGACACCCAGTTCAGCCCGCAGCCGATGCTGGTCGACAAGTTCGATCTCAGCCCGGATGGCCTGAATTACACCTTCAACCTGCGCAGCGGGATCAAGTTCCACAGCGGCCAGGATTTCACCTCCAAAGATGTCATCGCCTCGCTCAATCGCTGGGGCGTCTTGACCGGCCGTGGCAAGCAGATCTATGCGCTCCTGGCCGCTGACGGCATCAAGGCACCGGACGATTTGACCGTCACCATCGCCTTCAAGTCGCCGGCCGGTGTCTTTCTCGCCTTCCTCTCGCTGATCGAGGCCTTCATGATGCCGGAGGCGGTCGCGACCGCCGTTGGCAAAGACAAGATCCCGGATGACAAGATCGATGGTACCGGCCCCTTCATGTTCAAGGAGCACCTGGCCGACCAGTACATCCGATTGGTGCGTTACGACGGCTACCAGGCGCGCAGTGAGAAACCGGACGGCCTGTCCGGCAAGAAGACGGTCTACATCGACGAGCTGAAGATCATTCCGGTGCCGGACGTAACGGTCGCCACCAACGGCGCCATCACCGGCGAATATCAGTTCGCGACCACCGTCGATAACGACCAGTACGATTCGATCGCCAACGACCCGAACCTGACACCGATCATCGTCAAGCCGGGCAGCTGGATCTGCGTCAACTATCAAAAGGCGATGGGTCCCTTCACGAATAAGGCGCTGCGTCAGGCCGTCTCGATGTGCTTCGACCGGCAGCAGGCCCTCATCGCCGCCTACGGTCGCCAGGAGTTGACGCGCATGGATCCCGGCATCGCGGCACCCGAGACGATCTGGGGCAGCCAGGCCGGCAAGGAGATCTACGAAAAGGTTGACAAGGATCAGGCTAAGTCGCTGCTCAAGGATGCCGGATACAATGGCGAAACGCTTCGGTGGATCACGACCAAAGAGTATCCGTATCACTACAACACCGCTGCCTACATCAAGCAGGAGATGGATGCCATCGGCGTCAAGGTCGAACTGGTCGTCTCCGACTGGGCGACGGTCGTGCAGCGGCGCGCCGATCCGAAGAACTGGGAGATGATCATCACCGGTCTCTCCGGCGGGGCACACCCAGCAACTCAGCCATTCAACGACAAGGCCTGGCCGGGCTTCTGGGACAACGCTCAGAAGGATGAGGTGCTGGGACGCATGGTTGCTGAGAGCGACCCGGACAAGCTGAAGGCGATCATCGACGAGTACCAGACGTTGATCTATGAGGAGCTGCCGTTCATCAAGATCGGCGACAACTTCGCGCTGCAGGTGATCCGCAAGGAAGTCGTGGGCTACATCGGGAGCCGCAACGGTTGGACCTTCTGGAACTGCAGCCTCGCCTAGTGATCTGAAGTCGTTGCCGGACGGACGAGCAAGGTCTTGTCCGTCCGTCCGGCACACCTGAACCCGAGGAAACGATGCTCGCATATACGATCCGCCGCCTGATTCTGGCCATCCCGGTGATGTTGATCGTGGCGACCGCGGTTTTCGTCCTGCTGCATTTCGCGCCCGGCGATCCGGTGGGCGTGATGCTCGGCACCGACGCCTCCGAGCAGCAGCGGCTGGAGCTCCGGCAGCAGCTCGGTCTCGACGATCCATTGCCCGAGCAGTACGTGCGCTGGCTCGGCGACGCGATGCGCGGCGATCTGGGCACCTCGCTCTTCCTCAACAAGCCCGTCACATCGGCGCTCGCCGAACGCGCCCAGCCAACCATTCTGCTCGGCCTGCTTTCATTGCTGGTCGCGCTGATTCTCGGGCTGGTCTCCGGGGTGATCGCTGCCTCCAAACGCGGCTCCTGGCTCGACCTCTCGCTAATGGGTGGTGCCATGGTCGGTATTGCCGTGCCAACCTTCGTACTCGGCCTGCTGCTCATGTTTGTCTTCGCCGTTGAACTGCGCTGGTTACCGGTCGCGGGCTACAAGCCGTTATCGGCCGGAGTCTGGCCATGCCTGAAATATCTGATCATGCCGGCGATCACGCTCGGCGCGGCCCAGAGCGCCTTCCTCGGTCGCATGACGCGCTCGATGATGCTCGACGTGATGGGGCAGGACTATGTGCGTACCGCGCGTGCCAAGGGGTTGACCGAGCAGTCCGTCGTCCTGCGCCACGTGCTGCGCAATTCGTTCGTACCACTGCTCACGATCATCGGCCTCATGTTCGCGGCGCTGATGAGCGGCGCCGTCGTCACTGAGCAGATCTTCGATATCCCCGGCATGGGGCGTTTGTTGATTCAGGCGGTCGTGCGGCGCGACTTCCCGCTCGTGCAGGGTGCCGTGCTCGTCATCGCCGCCGTCTATGTCTTGATCAATTTAGCGGTCGATATCCTGGTCGGCGTCGTCGATCCACGGATACAGCGCTAATGGGAGCCGTACGGATGCGCTCGCCAAAGAGCAAAAGGATGACAGAGGGATGAGCAAGCGCGATCGCGACCTCGCGGTCTCCCAGCAGAATATCGCCAGCCCGGCGCAACGCCTGAGCATGACCGCCGCCGAACAACGATTAGCGCTGGGGATGGAAGGGCGTCGTCAGACGCTGCTCAAGGCCTGGCGACAGGTGCGCCACGACAAACGGATCATGATCGGCGGCATCATTCTTCTCGTCTTCGTGCTCGCCGCGATTCTGGCGCCGATCATCACCACGAACAGTCCGACCCTGATCAACGGCTACGTCCGCCTGCGTGCGCCGAACCAGTACTACTGGTTTGGCACCGATAGTCAGGGCCGCGATGTCTTCGCCCGCGTCGTTTACGGCGCCCGGCTCTCACTGCGCGTCGGCTTCCTTACCTCGATCAGCGTCCTCTTCTTCGGCACACTGATCGGCCTGCTCGCCGGCTACTATCGCAAGATCGACGGTGTCATCATGCGCATCACCGACGGCATGATGGCCTTCCCCGGCATCATCCTCGCCATCGGTATCATGGCGGTGCGCGGTGCCAGTGTGTCGAACATCATCATCGCCCTGACGGTCGTCGCCACGCCGCGCGTCGTCCGGCTGATGCGTTCAATCGTGCTCAGCCTGCGCGAGGAGCAGTTCGTCGACGCCGCCATCGCCACCGGCAATCCAAGCTGGCGCGTGCTAGCACGGCATATTCTGCCGAACACGCTTTCTCCGTTGATCGTGCAGATCAGCTTCATCTTTGCTGAAGCGATCCTGGCCGAAGCGACGCTTTCGTTTCTCGGTGCCGGTGCGCCACCGGAGATTCCATCCTGGGGTGCCATGCTGGCTGATTCCAAGAACCTGCTGCGTCAGGCGTCGTGGACGATGTTCTTCCCCGGCGCGGCGCTCGCGCTCACCGTCTTCGCGCTCAATCTCGTCGGCGACGGCCTGCGTGACATGCTCGACCCCCGCCTGCGTCAGCGCTAACCAACCTTGCCGACCATTCGAACCGTAGGGGAGGAGCTTGTCTCCTCCCGCCGGTCGCCCGTCGTTCCGGGCGACCGGCCGCGTCATTCGAACGCTACGACTCAATTAGGTCACGCACGTAGGCTATTGGACAAACGTCGGTGGCGCCGAGACGCGGGAGGGGCAAGCTCCTCCCCTACGGTTACAGGCGAAGAACGCGAGCGGGACGCGCGCAGGACTGGAATCACGTTGACTTCCAGGCCACGGATGCTACGCTTAACCGAGCGCTCGGCGTGAAATACGCCGTTTCGCTCACGTGGTTCACTGCGTCATAGTCCTCGGCCACGGTATACTTTCGCGGCGTGAGCGGACCTGGGGTCTGCTGCCGCGATCGATTCGCCCGACATTCTTAAGATTGAGAGAGGGCAGTTCGTTGCCTTTCTGGAGTATGTTACCGATCCTGAGTTCGATACCGGTCTGGGGCCAATTCGTCCGGGCCATTGAATCCGCGCTGCGTTATACGGCCGATTTGACCGGCAGCGCCGGGGTCGCGGTGATCATTCTTACGATCATCTTCAAGACGATCCTCCTGCCGCTCACCGTTAAGTCGCTCCGCTCGATGTCGTCGATGCAGGAGCTGCAGCCGAAGATCAAGGATCTCCAGAAGAAATACGCCAAAGACCGGCAAAAACTCTCCGCCGAGACGATGAAGCTCTACCAGGAGCACGGCGTCAATCCGGCGGCCGGCTGTTTGCCGATGCTGCTGCAGGTTCCAATCTTCTTCGGTCTCTATTTCGCGATTCGCGCGCTGTCCGCCAACGGCGGCGGCGTTTGGAACGACCCGTTCCTCTGGTTGCCGAACCTGGCGAAGGCTGATCCGTACCATATCCTGCCAATCGGGGCCGGTATCTTCCAGTTCGTCCAGACGCGCATGGCCCGCCCCCGGAATCAGGGCAAAGCGGCCGACCCGCAGCAGCAGATGATGAACACGATGATGACCTTTACGCCGCTCATGGTCGTCGTGTTCGGTTGGACGTTTGCTTCCGGCCCGGTGATCTACTGGGCTGTTTCAGCGATCTACAGCGCCGTTCAGCAGTATTTCATCACTGGCTGGGGTTCGATGCTCGACTGGCTCCCATTCCTGCCTGACCTGCCGGAGCACCGCCGCCTCGGCTACGAAGCTCCCGAAAAGAAAGCGAAGCGTCGCGAGCAAGCCGGCGAGCAAAAGGGCCTCTTCGGGCTGCTCAACAAGCAGATTCAAGCCCAGGTCCAGAAGGTCGACGAAAAGGACAGCGACAACACCGGCGACGATGGCGACGACACGGCCCCGACGCCTGCCCGCCCCAAAGCGAAGGCGCGTTCCAGTAACAGCCGCGCCGCGATGGCAACACCGCGCCCGGCACCCAGCCCCGACCTCGTCCCACGCCGCTCCCGCGGCGGCCCCAAAGACAAGAGTTCGCCGAAAGAGGGCTAAGGGCGAACCGCCCTCACCCCCAGCCCCTCTCCCAATTCTGGGAGAGGGGTGATTTTATGCGAACGGGTGCGTGATCCTGATACGAGGTGCTCGTTCACCGGTCGCCCGAGGTCGAAAACCATCGGTCTATGAGACGAAATCCCTGCGGGATTGGGGAAGAATCTTCTCAGTCCCGTTAGGGACTTCGTTTACGTAGCCCGACGGTTTCAACCTCGGGCGAAGGTAGTTCGTCGCACGCACCGCTTCTTGAACCGCAGATTTGCTCACACAAAGACACCCCTCTCCCGCGCCGCGCGCGAGGTGGTTCTCTCCCTCCGGGGAGGGAGAGTTAGTGAGGGTGCAGGCCGGGGGTGAGGGCGGTTTCCCTACTTCGCGTACTTGGTCGGGTCGTCGGCGGCCGGGCCGGCCGGGGGAGTGCCATAGCGCCAGCGATAGTAGTGCTGACCGACGTTGCCCATCTCGACCTTCCAGTTGTCCGGGTTCGCCGGCGTATAGGTGAGACAGCGTCGCTCAAAGCACTGCACCAGCACATCTTGCACGACACCGGCCACCTTCACCTTTGCCCAGTACGCTTCGGTCACCGGATAGCCGGTCGCGTAGTAGGTTGGGTTATAGAGTTGGCCGGCCTCTTCCTGCCCGTTGTTATCGATCGTGCCAGTGCTATTCAGGAAATCGAGGAAGACGCTGGCGACGCGATGGCCTGTCTCCTGAATCAAATCGCCTGCGGTCACTCCATATGACGCGAGATCGGGGTTATTGCCGACCTGCCCGTCACGCGTCAGCGTCTGCGTGATCGTGCTGCCTTCAGGGAGTGCTTCCGCTCCGGCCAACGGACCGAAGGTCGCGTAGGTTGGGCCGGATGTGTCATCCGGATCTCCCGCCACCGGTATCTCGGCCGGTTGACGCTGCTCGAACGTCTGCACGCCGACCTGTACGCGCCCGCTGATCATATCCGAGACGAGCAGACCGGTCGTCACGTACCAGACGTTGCTGTTGTTGCCGTACGGGTTGGTAATTTCCATGCGTGCTTTGTCGAAGTAGGCAACCAGCCGCTGCCCCTGCTGAGCTTCCTTATATGGCTCGGTTGTCACCACAAACGCGTCCGGGCCCCAATTCCAGGAGCGGACGACCGAGCCGGTTTCGACCGGATGATCCAGCGTCTGCCAGGTCGCGGCGAAGTTCGGCAAGAGCACGCGTCGCAAGGCCGCCGCCGAATCGAGCAACCCGGCCCCGCCGCCCTGATTCACAGGAATCGACTTGCGGGCCGTTCCGGTCAATACCGAACGAATCTGCTCAACCGTGATGCCAGGATCAACCGAATGCAGCAGCGCCGCCGTGCCCGAGACCATCGGCGTCGCGAACGACGTACCCGAAACGACCGCCCAGGTGTTGCCGTGCGTCGCTTCCCAGTAGGTCGTCAGGACGTCGACGCCCGGTGCCGACAGATCGACGCGGCTGATCCGCGACGAGAACGAGGCGACGTCGTTGCCGGCGTTGTTCGCCGCGCCAACGGAAATCGTTTTGGAGTAGCTGGCCGGGAACGACGCCTGATCCGGGCTGTTGCCCGACGCCGCCACCACGACCACGTTGTGGCTGTAGGCGTAGTCGATTGACGCTTCCAGCGTGGCGCTCGGCGAACTGGAACCGAGGCTCAGATTGATGACCGAAGCGCCATGATCGACGGCGTAGTAGATGCCCTGTGCGATGAAGCTGACCGGCGCGCCATCGGCATTACCGACCTTCACCGGCAGGATATCGACATCCCAGGCGACCCCGGCGATGCCGACGCCGTCGTTGCCGCGTGCCGCCACGATGCCGGCGACCGCCGTGCCGTGGCCGACATCATCGGTCGGGTCGCTGTCGTTGTTGAAGAAGTCGTAGCCGGGCAGCACCTTGCCGGCCAGATCGGGATGATCGGCACGCACACCGGAGTCGAGCACCGCCACGATCGTCGATGGCTGGCCGGTCGCGATCGACCAGGCAGCTGGCAGATCATCAGTCTTGGCCCAACTCTGCTGGTCATACAGCGTGTCGTTCGGCTCGATCTGCCACTGGTAAACCGTGTTCGGCTCGATATAGGCAACCGATGGATCTCGCATCCAGCGCGCGACGACATCGGATGGTCGATCACTCTCGTTGATCTGAACAGCATAGGCGTCCGATTGCGCGGCGATCGGGTTCACCGCGGAGCTACCGGCCGCCGACAGGAACGCGGCCACGCCGGACGAGGGCGTCGAGCGCATACCGACGATCCAGTCGTGTGTCGGCGAATTCGCGGTGGCGGTGGCGGTTGGAGTGGTGACGCCGCTAGCGCCTGCTGCCGCCGGATAGAGTGTCAGAACGCCGAGCGCAAACGCGATGAGCCACAGGAGACCCCTGTGCTCCAGTCTGCCGAAAGTCAAATTCTGTCCCCCAACGTTTCGCTGAAACCGGACGTGCGAAGCGGTGCTCCACCCGTCAGCGGCCAGTTCCCGTCTGACTCAATCCTGTGCGGTGAGCGAGGCTCACCGTCGCTCTGCTCGAGCCGGCCGTGCTACGACGTTCGCTGATCGTTTGGTTTTTGCGGTGAATGAAACCAATCCCTACCCAAGCTGCGACCTGTCCCGTGGACCACTAGCTTAACGCCGGACGATCGACCTGGTTACCCTCGACCGTTCCGGCCGATAGGTCAGATCATAACGCTCACCTTCCCTCGTTGCCAGCACGATGCGCTGTACGATCGCGCTATGCACTACGAATCCCGGCAGCTTCGCGTTGCACGTCGCGCGCCACCAATCGTGCGCGATGGTTCCGTTTCGCGACGGGCGCGAAGCCTTTTATTGAGCGTCGATCTCCACTACACTGGTCGTACGACAGCAGAATTGAAGCCAGGCGGGTCACCGCGCTTCGATGTCGCTTCAAAGCAGAAATACAAGGGGGAACCGATGCAGGTCACGATCTTCGGAGCTGGTGCCATTGGCGGTACGATTGGCGCCTTCGCGAGCAAAGCGGGCCACGATATCACCCTGGTCGATGTCGTGCCGGAGCATGTGCAGGCGATGAATGAGAAGGGGCTGCACATCATCGGTGGCCGTGGCGATCACTATTACCCGGTCAAGGCGATGCTTGCGAAGGATGTGAAGGGACCGCTACAGGCCGTTTTTCTCTGCGTCAAAGGGCATTTCACCGAGGGCGCAATCAAAGAGATCGCTCCACTTCTGGCGCCGGACGGCTACGTCGTCTCGATCCAGAACGGCCTGAATGAGGAGATCATCGCGCAAGAGATCGGGAAAGAACGCACGGTCGGCTGCTTCGTCCATTTCGGCGCCGATCTGATCGAGCCGGGCGTCATCCAGTTCGCCAACGAACAGGTGATCCATATCGGCGAACTCGACGGCTCGATGACGCCACGACTGAACGATATCGAGCAGGTGCTGAGCAGCGTGATGCCGGTCGACATCACCAGCAATATCTGGGGCTATCTCTGGGGCAAGCTCGTCTATGCCGCCATGGCCTTCGCGATCTCGACGGTCGACGGCACGGTGCAGGAGGTCCTATCCGATCCGCGCGGGCGTCGGGTCGCGCTTGCCGCCGCCTCAGAGGCCGCGAAGGTCGCGTCGGCGCAGGGGCATCCGCTCGAAATGATCGGCAATTTCAACCCCAACGCCTTCCTACCGGTACCAGGCTGGGAGGAGGAGGCGAACCGAAACCTCGATCAGCTTGGCGAAGAGATGGAGCACTCGTTCAAGCCGCATATGGGGATTTGGATGGACCTCAAGATCAAGAAACGCAAGACCGAAGTTGATATGCAGTCGGTACCGATCGTGCGCAACGGCGAGCGTCTCGGCATCCCGACGCCAGTCAATGCGAAAGTCGTCGAGGTCGTGCACGAGATCGAAGATGGCAAACGGGGCATGGGCTGGGAGAACCTCGATGTACTCGAAGCCGCTATTCCAGTGACCTGAGCGAGCGGCGCCTGAAGCGAGACCGCCTAACACGATTGTGGGGCTATCGTGGCCGTAAATCGAGCCGACATCAGCGCGCTTGCACGCGATATCGGTCCGCGACTACCCGGCACCGGCAAAGAGCGCCGGGCGGTCCACTATGTGATGCGTCGCCTGCGCGAAATCGGCGTGCCCGCGGCGCTCTTGCCGGTGCACGTGCCGCCAAGCTTCGCCTTCATGTACGTTGTGCTCTTCTGCTGGATCGCGGTAGGTGTGCCGATCGGCACCCTCTCGCCGCTGATCGGCTTCATCGTCTCCGTGCTCGGCGCCGGCGTCTTCGGGCTCGAACTCTTGCGGGTTCCCGTCATTTCGCGCCTCTTCGCGACCCGGCACGGGAGCAACGTGCTCGGCATCATTCCAGCGCGCGTCAACGACGAGATCGGCCAGCCGGCGCGCCGCGTCATCATCACGGCGCATATCGATACTGGTCGGTCGGGCCTGCTCTGGCACACCTCGCTCATCAAGTCGTTTCGGGCGCTGGTCATCACCATCGTCAGCTGCGTTGTCCTGATCCCGCTCTTGCTCCTCCTCGGCAACATCGATCGCTTCTCCTCGATCTGGCAAATCGCCTGGCTGCCAATGATCATCCTGCTGCTCGTCGCCATCCTGCTAACCGAAGCGGAACTCCGCGGCACTGCGCTCAGCGGCGCCAACGACAACGCCTCCGGCGTCGCGGCGCTACTCGCGCTGGCAACGACGCTGAAGCACCAACATCTCGACAACGTCGAAACCTGGTTTCTCTTCACGACCGGTGCGGAGGCCGGGCAGGTCGGCATGCACGCCTTCCTGGTTGAGAACAGTTTCCTGTCGGAAGAGACATACTTTGTCAATCTCGATCGGGTCGGCGCGGGCAAGATCCGTTACACGCAGAGCGAGGGTCTTCTCCGCAGTCGCGCATCCTCCACTCAACTCCTGAAATATGCTGGGGAGATCGCCAGACGACATCCGGAATGGGGACTGGAACCGGCGGACTATCGACTGCTGCCGACCGATCAGTATGCGGCGCTCATCGATGGCTACGAGGCAATTTCGATCATCGGGCTCGACGAGAACGATCTGCCACCCCACTGGCATCAAACGACCGATACCCTTGACGCCATCGACATCGACACCGCCCAGATCGCCGCCGATTTCGCCCTCGAACTGATCCGCAAGGTCGATACTGAGGCCACCCCACGCCCAAATCTTGCCGACACCCAGGACCTTCCCCTGCCGCTAGCGGACGAGGTGACATCATCGTAAGGCGAACAGCCCTCATCCCCTAGCCCCTCGCTCGTGCCGCACGGGAGGAGGGGTGTCTGTAAGCGAACGACGGTGTGTTTCCGATCGCGGATGACGTAATCAAACGCGTAAGCGCGGCCATAGCCGCGTGCCTGCTCCCCTCTTCCGCAGGGCGCGGGAGGTGGTTCTCTCCCTCCGGGGAGGGAGAGTTAGTGAGGGTGCAGGCTGGGGGTGAGGGCCGCCGTCGCCGTCCCGCTTCCGTGCCGGTTCGGCACAGTTCTCGGTGGCACGCCGATTGCCATATCAAGCCTTGAGTTGCAGGAATGCGGCTCGACCATTGACATTTTTTATG
>Ga0070679_100003600_pt1 | contig 14153 bp, 15 predicted proteins | sample KBSC63BmetaG_FD_65652 | JGI IMG/M metagenome (GOLD analysis project Ga0070679, IMG submission 65652) | Corn rhizosphere microbial communities from Kellogg Biological Station, Michigan, USA - KBS C6-3B metaG | ecosystem: Host-associated > Plants > Roots > Rhizosphere | place: USA: Michigan... | reverse complement strand
GGGGTCGGTGCGCTCGTTCTTTTTGTTCCTAAGCGTCCAGGGACCGGGCGGCACCGGCCACCCAGCCGCACCCATGCATTACCAATGATGGGGGTATCGAGTTGGTGCGGTCGAGAGGACTCGAACCTCCACGCCTTGCGGCGCCAGCACCTCAAGCTGGTGCGTCTACCAATTCCGCCACGACCGCATTTGAAGAGAACGCCGTCCAATTGGAACGGCGTCGAGGCGACGGCGATGTAACAAATTGAGGCAAACCATACAAGGGCAACGGTTTGAGCCGAATCCGGGCCAAAACACGCTCCCCAATCACCGCAGGGTCTTCAGCCGCAGCGATCAAGGCGCCAAATGAGCCCCTGAGTCTCCCTCCGGCGCCCCACCCCGCCCTTACCGCGTGTTGGGTTCACGCGGGAGCAACGTCTTGACCTCGACCGCAATCCGGTTGCCCTGCACCACCACCGTGCCCCGGGCGACAGGAAAATTATTGGCGAGAATTTCGACTTCGTCGTCCTCGGTGCTGTTGAGCTCGATGATGGCTCCGCGACCCAGGCGAAGCACCTGGTGAACGGGCATATCGGTCGAACCGAGAACGACTGCGATATCCAACGAGACATTCGCGATATTGGCCATCCGACTCCCTGTCGCGGTAAGAAGCTGCGTTGGCCTGACGTCAACATGGTATGGTGAACGAGTGGTTAACGCGCGCGCTGCCTCGACCCTGAGCTTGCTGCCCGGCACCGGCGGTTCGCCGGTGGAATGGCGGATCAGCGATTCCGCCATCCCCTATGAGGACGCGCTCGCCGCGATGGATGCCCGCGTCTCGGCGATTGTGGCCGGCGCCGCCCCCGAACAGGTGTGGCTGCTGGAACATCCGGCCCTCTACACCGCAGGCACCAGCGCCAGGCCCGAGGATCTGGTCGACGCCCGTTTCCCCGTCCACAAGGTCGGCCGTGGCGGACAATTCACGTATCACGGCCCCGGCCAGCGGGTGGCCTACGTCATGCTCGACCTCAACCGCCGCAAGCCCGACGTCCGGGCCTTCGTCGCCACGCTCGAGGAATGGATCATCCGCACGCTGGCGGCTTTCAATGTCCGGGGCGAGCGGCGTGACGATCGCATCGGCGTATGGGTGCGGCGGCCGGACAAGGGCGACGGCTTCGAGGACAAGATCGCAGCCATCGGCATCCGCGTGCGCCGCTGGGTCACGCTGCACGGCATCGCGCTGAACGTCGAACCGGACTTGTCGCATTTTGCCGGCATCGTCCCTTGCGGCGTATCGGAGCAGCGTTACGGCGTCACCAGTCTCGCGGACCTGGGATTGCCGGTCAGCATGGCCGAGGTCGATATGATCCTGCGGCGGGAGTTCGAACTGCTGTTCGGATCGACCGCGTCGCAGGCTGGCGCATGACATCGGCTCGTTAGACCGTCAGACGGTCGGCAACACCGCAAACCCGTCGCGGTCGCCCCGAAGCGCCAGATCGTCAGCTGTGCCGTCGCGCTGTTCGACCGCCTCAACCCGCGCCACGCTGGTGCCCGTGCGGCATGCGACGATCACCGCCTCGACCGTATCCGCCGGCCCGGCAAACACCGCCTCGACCGAGCCCTCACGCCGGTTGCGGACCCAGCCTTCGATCCGACGCCGAACCGCCGCGTCCTCGACGAAGACGCGAAACCCCACGCCCTGCACCCGGCCCCTGAAAATCACGTGACGAACGACAGTCATCGGACGTCTGTGCCCGGTCGCGTCGCGGACCACAGCGAAAAGCCAATCGCAATCGCCACGGGAAGCAACATCAGCACGGAGAATCCGACGATCCATATCTGCAGCGACCCCAGGCCCTGATCGCCGGTCATCGAAGCCAGCAAGTAAAGGATGACGAACAGTTGCAAGATACCGGCATGGCTTCCGGCGCCGTCGCTGGTGCCCGCTGTCGAGGCAACGACGAACCACATCAGGATCACCAGCAGCGCGACGGACAGCGCATAAACCGACGCAACGCCAAAAACGATGCCCGTCGAATGGCCGGCGTCGCGCAATCGCCGCTCATGCAACACGATCCAAAACCAGATCAGCGCAGCCTGCGCCGCCACGAACGGCACAACGCTCAGTCGCGTTATGACCGGCCCCGACAGCAAGACCTGCGATGCGAAACTCGCCAGATAGAAGACCACCGCCGCGACCGCGAACGGTCCACGCCCGAGACGACGCGCGGGTAAATCCGAGGGCGACAGGCTCATCGCTTCATCGTCGCACGGCGCCGTGGGGGTTGCCAACTTTCAGCCCTCTTGCAGCCGCTTTCCCGGCCCTTCCGATCAATCTGGCGCCAGACTTCGTGCATCCATGCTATGATCGGCTGGATTTTAGCAATTGCTTTTCCCTGACCGTCGCTATTTTGCAATATCAACGCCTTATCACCCGGCCGCGGAGGCTTTATATCTCTTTTGCGTTTCATTGCCGGGTTCCGGCAATGGGTGTAAGCCGCGCTTTCGGCATCGCATCATCCGGGATACGCATTCGGGTTGATGTTTAGAGGAGATCTTTGATGAGCTTAGCAATTAACGACATCGCGCCCGATTTCGAGGCTGAGACCACGGAAGGCAAGATCAAGTTTCACGACTGGCTCGGTAACAGCTGGGGCGTTCTGTTCTCGCACCCGAAGGATTTCACTCCGGTTTGCACGACCGAACTCGGCTACATGGCCAAGATCAAGCCTGAGTTCGACAAGCGCGGCGTGAAGATCATCGGCCTGTCGATCGATCCGGTGGATCGTCACGCGGGCTGGGCGGCCGACATCAAGGAAACCCAGGGCGTCGCGCCGAACTATCCGATGATCGGCGACACCGATTACAATGTCTCGAAGCTCTACGGCATGCTGCCGGCGTCGACCTCCGGCGATCCGCTCAAGCGGACTCCGGCCGACAATCAAACCGTCCGCAACGTGTTCGTCATCGGCCCGGACAAGAAGATCAAGCTGATCCTGGTCTATCCGATGAGCACCGGCCGCAACTTCGATGAAGTTCTGCGCGTCATCGATTCCCTGCAGCTCACCGCAAAGCATGGCGTATCCACGCCGGTGAACTGGAAGAACGGCGAGGACATCTTCATTCCGGCAGCGCTGCCCGAAGAAGAAGCCAAGAAGAAGTTCCCGAGCGGCTGGAAGTCGCCGAAGCCGTACATGCGGATCGGGCCGCAGCCGAAGTAACCGGCGGCATTCGATCGAGGGCGCGGGCCACAACCCCGCGCCCTTTTTCATGACGCGGCCGGCATCTGGACCGCAGCGCCGGACTATGGCAAGCGAGGCGGATGAACGACACATCCGCCAAGCCACGCAATTTCATGATGAAGCCCGAGGACCAGCCGCCGTTCGCGGATTTCATGGGGATGAAGATCACCCATGTTTCGCCGGAAAAGGTCACGGCCGAGCTGACCGTCACCAAGAACCTGACGAACCGCAACGGCGTCATGCATGGCGGGGCCGTGATGGCCTTTGCCGATAATCTCGGGGGCACCGCCGCGACCGCCAACCTGCCCGCAAGCGGCGGCTCGACCGCCACCATCGAAAGCAAAACGAACTTCTTTGCGGGCATTCCCGAAGGCGACGTTGCACACGCCGAATGCACACCGTTGCACCGCGGGCGCACCACCACCGTCTGGCAAACCCGCATCACCCGCGGCGACGGCAAACTCGCCGCGTTGGTCACGCAGACCCAATTGATGATGACGAAAGCCGGCGGCTGAGCCACGCCCGCCACTTCCGGCTTGAACGCTTGACGCTACGATACTTGGCGAAGTGGCGACGACACGCTAAAGCCGGGCCTCAGTGACCTGTCAGGAGCAGCAACATGGATGTGCGGGCAGCGGTTGCATTCGAGGCGGGCAAGCCGCTCGTGGTCACCGACGTGCAGCTCGAGGGGCCGAAGGCCGGCGAAGTGCTGGTCGAAATCAAGGCCACCGGCATCTGCCACACCGACGAGTTCACGCTTTCGGGGAAAGACCCTGAAGGCCTGTTCCCGGCCATCCTCGGCCATGAGGGCGCGGGCGTCGTGGTCGATATCGGACCGGGCGTGACCTCCGTAAAAAAAGGCGATCACGTCATCCCGCTTTACACGCCGGAGTGCCGGCAGTGTCCCTCGTGCCTGTCGCGCAAGACGAACCTCTGCACCGCGATCCGCGGCACCCAGGGGCAAGGGCTGATGCCGGACGGCACGTCGCGCTTCTCGCTCAAGGGCGAGAAGATCCATCACTATATGGGCTGTTCGACATTCGCGAACTTCACGGTGCTGCCGGAAATCGCGGTGGCTAAAATCCGCGAGGACGCGCCGTTCGACAAGGTTTGTTACATCGGCTGCGGCGTCACCACCGGCATCGGCGCGGTGCTCAACACCGCCAAGGTTACGCCCGGCGCGAAATGCGCGGTGTTCGGTCTCGGCGGCATCGGCCTCAACGTGATCCAGGGACTGCGGCTCGCCGGCGCGGACATGATCATCGGCGTCGACACCAACAACGAGAAAAAAGCCTGGGGCGAACGCTTCGGCATGACGCATTTCGTCAACCCGAAGGAAATCGGCGGCGACCTCGTGCCCTACATCGTCAACATGACCAAGACGCCAGCCGATCAGATCGGCGGCTGCGACTACACCTTCGAGTGCATCGGCAACGTCGACCTGATGCGGATGGCGCTCGAGTGCTGCCATCGCGGTTGGGGCGAAAGCATCATCATCGGCGTGGCTCCGGCCGGTGCCGAGATCAAGACGCGCCCGTTCCAACTCGTCACCGGCCGCGTGTGGAAGGGCACCGCCTTCGGCGGCGCCAGGGGCCGCACCGACGTGCCGAAGATCGTCGACTGGTACATGGACGGCAAGATCGAAATCGACCCGATGATCACCCACGTCTTGCCGCTGGCCGACATCAACAAGGCGTTCGACCTGATGCATTCGGGCGAAAGCATCCGCAGTGTCGTCGTCTACTGATTTTTGATCGCCCGCTTGGCTTTCTCGATCAAATCGGCGGGCAACGCATAGACCTCGCCGATCACCCGATCCATCGCTGCCCCATCCAGCGGACTGACCTCGAGCCTCGCCTTCAGCGCGTCGGCGACAAAATCGGGGTCTTTCATCGTCGCGTCGAACGCCTTGCGAAGGGCAGCCTTCCGATCTGCCGGAATGTCCGGTGGCGCGGCGAACGGGCGTCCGAGTTCCTGCGCGGCGAGATGCACGCGCACGATCTCGCGTTGCTCGTCGGTTTGGGCCTTGTCGAGAATGAGCGGGACGCTGGCGGGAATATCCGCAGCTCGCTCGTGAGCGAACACGACCAGCAGGTTGAGCTTCTTGTCGCGCAGCCATTCCGGCCGCGTGCTCTTGATGGAATCCCACGACCAGCCGCAACGACCGTCAAGCTCGCGACGCTCGACCGCGAGATTGACCTCGGAGCCGCCCGGATAGCCGGACACCAGCTTGAGCTTGGCGCCGAACACGTTCTTCAAAAGCGCCGCGAAATTGTCGAGGTCGGAACCGGGCCCCTCGCCGCCAAGCACGAACGGCTTGGTCAGCATGTCATCCCAGGTCTTGATCGCCGTGGTGTGCCAGGTGGCGCACAAGCTGTTGTTGTTGGCGATGTTGCCGATCCAGGTGAACTTGCGGCCGTCGAACTTGGCGTCGCCCAGCAGCGGCTCGACTGGCATGCTCCGCGACAGCGTGCCGATCGCGCTGCCGTCTTTCGGCGCGACGTTATAAAGATACTGGGCGGCGCGAAGGCTCCCGGCGCCGGGCATGTTCTGCGGAATGAATGTCGGATGGCCCGGAATGTATCGGCCCATATACCGGGCCAGAAGCCGCGCATAGACGTCATAGCCGCTGCCGGCGCTGAAGCCGATGACCATGGAAACGTTGCGGCCTTTGTAGAATTCCTCGACGCTCTGCGTGCGCGCCGGGCCCGTCAGCGCGATTGTGGTCACGACAAAGGCCAGCCCCTTGGCGATGGATTGCATTCGCATCGTCGCCCCCCTCGCAGGAAGGCCAAGCCTAACATCAAGCCGGCGCGGTCCGCCAGTTCACCAGCGCCACGCCGACGAGGCAAATCGCCATACCGGCCAATGACAGTGGGGACAGCGTTTCATTGAACAGAAGCCACGCCATCAATGCGGTCACGGCCGGCGTCAGATAGAACAGGCTTGCAACCCGGGTCGCCGCCTGACGCCCGATCAGAAAATAAAGCAGCCAGATCGCGCCGAGCGACAGCACGAACACCAGCCACACCACCGCAAACACAAATTCGCCGGTCCAACGCACGGCCATGGTTTCGGTCAGCCCCGCGGCAATCAGGAAGATCGCGGCGGCCGTCACATACTGGACGAACAGCCCCGTGCGCCATTCGATGCCGCCACCGAAACGCTTCTGGTAAAGCGTTCCGAGGGTGATGCCGAACAGCGCAAACACGGCGGCTGCCCAGGCCGTCGCCGGCGCATCCCCTGCGGTGCGCCCCTGCACGACCAGGTAAACGCCGGCAAGACCAAGCGCCAAGCCGAGCCATTGCCGCTGTGCAACCCGCTCGCCCAGCAGGCGGTTCGCCAGCGTCGACGTCAACACGGGCTGCAGGCCGACCACCAATGCCGTGAGACCCGCCGGCAGCTTGTGGTCGATCGAAACAAACACCCCGCCCAGATAGCAGGCGTGGACGAACACGCCGGTGATCGCGCTGTGCATCATTCCTGTGCGGGACGGCCATACCGGCCGGGTCACGGCAATGATGAGCCCCAACACCAGCACCACCCCACCCATGCGCACGGCGAGGAACGTCAGTGGCTCGGCATAAGGCAGACCGAGCTTTGCACCGACAAATCCAGACGCCCAAAACACGACAAAAACGGCCGGTGCCGCGAATATCGCGGCGTCTGCGAGCGTTTGCGGCGGTTTGGTCATGCGGCGTGTGTAGCGGAATTTATGCCTGACGTCCGGTTCCCACCGACATAGCTCCGTTGCGCGGCTGGAACTGGGAGCCGTCCCTTTGGGTTGTCGAGTCAGCGGAACGCTTCATCAAGGGAGACCCTCATGTCCGATCCTCGTTTCAGAGATCCCCGTCTCGATCCCCCGCCGCTCCAAGAGGAGCAAATCCGCTCCGCGAGGACGAATGAACTTCAATCCTCGAACGCGATGTGGGGATGGGTTGCCGGCGCCGTCGTCATAGCGCTCGTCCTGCTCTTTGTGTTCACGCGCTCCGAGTTCTCGACGACAGACACGGCCACGCTGCCGGCACCTGCAGGCTCGACCGTTGGCTCGGCACCGGCGACCAATCCGCCGCCGCCCGCGCAGGCTGCGAAGCCCGCACCGGCAACCACAGGCCAAGGCGCGCAATAATCGGCGCGTGCTGAAAACAGCCGTGTTGCAAATCGTCCCCCGGCCGTCAGGCCGGGGGTTTTCCGTTAACGCTCGAACGCCGGGTCGATGGGCACGCGATATCCATTGGCAAGACGATTGGTTTCGTTGGCCATGCCGGTCACGGCCATGACCTCGTAAAACATCGCGTCTGTCATTCCGGCTTTGCGCGCGGCCGCTGTGTGGCTGGCAATGCAATAGCCGCAGCCGTTCGACACGCTGACGGCGAGATAGATCATCTCCTTGACGACCGGATCGAGTGCGCCGGGCGCCATCACCTCCTTGATGCTCTCCCAGGTGCGCTTGAGCGTCGCCGGATCGTGCGCCAGATATTTCCAGAAATTGTTCACGTCCTCGACGTTGCGGCTGTTCTTGATGTCGTCGAACACCGCGCGGACTTCGGCCGTGGCGTCGCGGTACTCGATTGGCGGGCGTTGGCTCATGCATCTCTCCATCATCGGCAACACGTCACGCCCGGCGGCGCGAGCGCTTGAGTGCGACCGGGCGGACGCAATGTAGCGCAAACACGGCGCAGCGGTCGCACCGTCAAAATTTCCATCCTGGCCGGTGGCCTGCCGAGAGCCGACATTCGTCGGACCGAGGGAACCGATGGTTCCGTCCCGGGTTTGTAATTGGGGCTGTTTTTGCAGCGCGCGGAGATGTCCCATGAGCGATGAAGACTACGCTCAACACCGGAATTTACCCGTGGTGCAACCTGATCCGCTGCTGCCGACCGGCCATGCCGGTACGCTTCGGGTCGTTGCAACGGTGGTGGGCGCCACCGTGGTGCTTGCGCTGGTGTTCTACGGTTTGGCGCAGCCCCCTGAACCAACCGTGCCGGAGGCCGCTCAACAGACGGCATCCGCCCAACAAGGCGGCGCGCAGCCCAGCACCACCGGACAAGGCCAGCCCCAGACCAATCAACCGCAGGCGCAGCAAAGCCAGGGAAAGACGCCGCAGCCGGACAGCAAGACATCAAATCAGCCGGCTGGGAAACCGACAGCACCGGCACAATAGCGCGCAGGATCGGGCCGCCGTTTTCTTCGCGCCATCATCACCGCGCAGATGATGACGACGCCAATCCGTTCACTGTGAATCGACCGGACGAGTCTGATTTTCTTTGCGGTTGGATTGTTCGCGCCGGTCGGAGGACGCCTCAATGAGGGACTGACCGGCCTGCTCAAGCGCCATTCCGGCAGGCTTGGTTGATTGCTCTTCGGCGGCATTTCGGGCATGAAACGCCCATGAATTCGCCTCCCCAGACCGCAGGCGCGCAATCGCCTCTCCAGGATGCACTGGCGCTGCACCGGCAGGGCAAGCATGAGCTTGCCATGCAAGGCTATGTCGCCATTCTGCAGCAGAATCCGGGCAACATCGACGCGCTTTATTACGTCGCCGTGCTCGCCCTCCAGCAAGGCCAGATTGCCGACGGCATCCGCGTGATCGAACGCGCGCTGGCTCTCGGTTCGGCGCAGGCACGGTTCTACAATCTGCTCGGCCAAGCCCATCTCCGGGTCAACCAGGACAGCGAGGCGCTCGAAAGCTTCGGTCGCGCGATCGAAACCGATCCGACGTTCGTCGATGCCTATGGCAATCGTGCCGCATTGCTCGCCGAGATGGGCAAGCTCGACGATGCACTCACGGACTTCGATCACGCGCTACGGCTGCGCCCTAGCAACGCCGAAGACTGGTGCAATCGTGCAGGCGTTCTCGCCGATCTTGGACGGCTCGAGGAAGCCCTCGACGGCTTCGACCGCGCCCTCACCCTGATGCCCGTTCTGGCCCCGGCCTATTTCAACCGCGCCGGCGTGTTGATGCGGCTCGGCCGCTCCCGCGAGGCGCTCCGCGATTACGACGAGAGCATCAAGTTGCACGAGGCGATGGCGTCCGCTCATGTTGGCCGCGCACGTGCGCTCGAGGCATTGGGGCGAAGTGCTGACGCCAAGGTCAGCCTCGATCGTGCCGCAGCGCTTGATCCGAAGCTCGCCAAGGGCGTCGCATCGAATTAGCGCAAGGTGTCCAGCACCGTTGCCGCCGCCTGCATGTCCGCGAACCGATAGGCGCGCTGCCTGAGCGCCAGTTCGTCGCGACCCCAGAATTCCATCGTCCAGTCTTCGTCGACGTGCGCGGCGGCCCATGCGTCGTCGACGGAAATCCGTTTGGCCGCCAATGCAAGTGCAAGCAGCGCCGAGCCGGTCAGCGAGGTCACCACATTGAGCGCACCCAGACGCCAATGATCCTCGATGGATTCACCGCGTGGAAGCAGAGCCGCCGCAGCGGCGATCGCCTCCGGGTTCTGCTGCACATAAACCACGCCTTCGGCGAGAACGAAGCGCGCGCCGAGCGTGTCGCGCGCCCAACCGAGCACCGGATCCCAGTGTCCCCGCTGCCGAGCGACGAGACCCTCAGGCTCCGATGCACGGTAGAACAGCAGATCACTGCCGAGATATTTCTCGATCTCTGCCGCCACCGGCTGCGGCGCCGACGCAACGCCGTCGAGAATGGCATTGGCCAGCCTCGTGAGCGGCATGGTCGCCGGATCGACTTTCTCCTGTTGCGCCATCCACTCCGCCGCGATGGCCTCGGCCAATCGGCGTCGCGGCGCCGCCAACAATTGTCGCGCCGGCGTTCGCACCGGTTTGCCGTCGACCAGCACCGGAAAGCCTGCCCCTTCGTTGTCGCTCTCACCCGCCTGCGCCTGCTTGTAGAAGCGTGCCCGCAAGTTGGGTCGCATGTTGCGGCGCGCGGACTCGGAGGGGTCGAGCGGCTGGTTCTCGAAAATGTCCTCAAAGATGTCACGCATGGCGGCGCGAGACCCGCAGGGCAGGACAAAGCTTTGTGATCGGATTTGTGCAATGCAACAAGATGGGCTCCCTGACGCAGCGCAGCCTTTTATAAGCCATCACAACGCCTGCGATTGCGACAAGATTTGGCAATTCGCAAGCTTATGAATGTCATTTGCGCCGTAATCGAGGATGAGCACACGCAGCGCGCGCAAGGCCCGGCTTTCCCGCAGAGAGGCATGCTCATCGGAACGGTGGCGTTTGCAGTTCTTGTCTATTACCATTCGAAACCGGAGTCGGTGGTTACAAGCTGGCCCGTGTTGGGATGGATTGGCCTGCGCTGCGTCACGCGACCCCTCGGGAGTTCGCGGAGAAGGTGCGCGTCTACGAGGAGTCGATGAAACCCACAGACATCGCGGCACCAGATTACTTCCATAAAGTTGTCGACTGCCAATGGGCCTGTCCCGCCCACACACCCGTCCCCGAATACATCCGGTTGATCGCGGAAGGGCGTTACAGCGACGCCTACATGATCAATTGGAAGTCGAATGTGTTTCCGGGAATCCTCGGCCGCACCTGCGACCGCCCGTGTGAGCCGGCGTGTCGGCGTGGCCGCGTCGAAGAAAATCCCGTTGCGATCTGCCGCCTGAAGCGTGTCGCGGCCGATTACAAGGACGACGTCACGCACCGTCTGCCAAAATCCGCACCGAGCAACGGCAAGCGCATCGCGCTGATCGGTGGCGGCCCTGCTTCGCTCGCTGTGGCGCGCGACCTCGCGCCGCTCGGATACCGTTGCACGGTGTTCGATCAGGATTCCAAGGCCGGCGGAATGATGCGCTCGCAGATTCCGAAGTTCCGCCTGCCGGATGCCGTGATCGACGAGGAAACCGGTTACATCCTGCATCTCGGCATCGAGTTCGTCGGTGGCCGGCGCATCGACAGCCTGAAGGCGCTGCTGGCGGAAAACTATGATGCCATCTTTGTCGGCTCCGGCGCGCCGCGGGGTCGCGAGCTCGATATTCCCGGCCGCAAGGAAGCGGCGAAGAACATCCACATCGGCATCGACTGGCTGTCGTCGGTGTCGTTCGGCCACGTCGACAAAATCGGCAAGCGCGTCATCGTCCTCGGCGGCGGCAACACCGCGATGGACTGCTGCCGCACCGCGCGCCGCCTCGGCGGCGAGGACGTCAAGGTGGTCGTGCGCTCCGGCTTCGAGGAGATGAAGGCCTCTCCCTGGGAAAAGGAGGATGCCCTCCACGAAGACATTCCCATTCTCAACTTCATGGTGCCGAAGGCCTTCACCCATGCCGATGGCACATTGACCGGCGTGGTATTCGAGAAGGTCAAGGCCGAATACGACGCCAAGGGCCGGCGCAATCTGGTTGCAACCGGGGAGCCCGACGAAACCATCCCTTGCGATGACGTGCTGGTGGCCGTCGGCCAGGAGAATGCCTTTCCTTGGATCGAGCGCGACTGCGGCATCGAGTTCGACAAGTGGAACATGCCCAAGGTCGACCCGACGACGATGGCCTCGACCAATCCGAAGGTTTTCTTTGGCGGCGACGCGGCCTTCGGTCCGAAGAACATCATCTGGGCCGTGGCGCACGGCCACGACGCCGCGCTGTCGATCCACAAGCTCTGTTCCGGCGAGGACATCACCGAGCGCCCGCTGCCTGAGGTGATCATCTCCAGCCAGAAGATGGGCATCCATGAGTGGAGCTACGACAACGACATCTCGAGCGACAAGCGCTTCAAGGTTCCGCACCGCGAGAAGGCAATCGCGCTGAAGGACATCCGCACCGAGGTCGAGTTGGGCTTCGACCTCAAGCTCGCCTTCGCGGAAGCCGAGCGGTGCCTGAATTGCGATGTGCAAACCGTATTTACGTCGCAGCTCTGCATCGAGTGCGACGCCTGCGTCGACATCTGCCCGATGGACTGCATCACCTTCACGTCAAACGGCGACGAGGCCGATCTTCGCACCCGGCTGCAAGCCCCCTCGCCGCATCCCGACCAGGCGCTTTACGTGTCCGGCGATCTCAAGACCGGCCGCGTGATGGTGAAGGATGAAGACGTTTGCCTGCATTGCGGCCTTTGCGCCGAACGTTGCCCCACCGGCGCGTGGGACATGCAAAAGTATCTCATCGACATGACCCACGCGGGTAACAAGCCATGCCAGCCGCAAGCCCGATCAGCAGCATAAACGACTTCGTCGTCCGCTTCGCCAACGTCAACGGCTCAGGATCGGCCAGCGCCAACGAGCTGTTCGCCCGCTCGATCCTGCGTCACGGCGTTCCCGTCAGCCCGCGCAACATCTTCCCCTCGAACATCCAGGGGCTGCCGACCTGGTACGAGGTCCGCGTCACCGAGGACGGCCATCTCGGCGCGCGCGGCGGCGTCGACCTGATGGTGGCGATGAACCCGCAGACCTGGGACAAGGACGTCGCCATGATCGAGCCTGGCGGCTACCTGTTCTACGACTCGACAAAGCCGATGCCGGCCTCGAAATTCCGCGAGGACATCACGGTGATCGGCGTGCCGCTCACCGCGATCACCAATTCGACCTACACCGATCCGCGCCAGCGCCAACTCTTCAAGAACATCATCTATCTCGGCGCACTGTCCGCCCTGCTCGACATGGACCCGAAGGTGATCGAGCAACTGATCGGCGATCAGTACAAGACCAAGGAAAAGCTCCTCTCCTCAAACGTCCACGCGCTGCACTTGGGCCGCGACTGGGCGCTGCAAAATCTGAAGTGCCCGATTGGGCTTCGTGTTCGCAAGGCCGACAAGGTCGGGGACCGCATCTTCATCGAGGGCAACAGCGCGGCCGCCCTCGGCGCGGTCTACGGCGGCGCGACGGTCTGCGCCTGGTACCCGATCACGCCGTCGTCGTCGCTCGCCGACGCCTTCACCAGCCATTGCAAGCGGCTGCGCCACGATCCCGAAACCGGCAAGGCCAAATACGCCATCGTCCAGGGCGAGGACGAACTGGCTTCCATCGGCATCGTCATCGGCGCCGGCTGGAATGGCGCCCGCGCTTTCACCGCCACCTCCGGCCCCGGCATTTCGCTGATGACGGAATTCATCGGCCTGTCCTATTTCGCCGAGATTCCCGCGGTCATCATGAACGTGCAGCGGGCCGGCCCTTCGACAGGAATGCCGACCCGCACGCAGCAATGCGACGTTATCGCCTGTGCCTATGCTTCGCACGGCGACACCAAGCATGTGCTGCTGTTCCCGGAAGATCCCGCCGAGGGCTTCGAGTTCGCGGCACAGGCCCTCGACCTGGCCGAGCGGCTGCAGACCGTGATCTTCCTCATGCTCGATCTCGACATCGGCATGAACCACCGGCTCTGCCGTCCGTTGAAGTGGGACGATGCAAGGCAATATGACCGCGGCAAGGTGATGACGGCAGCGATGCTCGACGACGGCCGCGATTTCGGCCGCTATCTCGACGTCGACGGCGACGGCATTCCGTTCCGGACCTATCCCGGCACCCACCCCACCAAGGGGTCGTTCTTCACGCGAGGCACTTCGCGCGACCGCTACGCCCGCTACTCCGAAGAGGGCTCGGTGTATCAGGACAACATGCAGCGTCTGCTGCGCAAATTCGAAACGGCGAAGAACCTGGTGCCGCGACCGCTGCAATCCAACGCAACCAAGCCGACAAAGTATGGCGTGATCTATTACGGGTCGACGTCGCCGGCGATGGATGAGGCCATCGGGATGCTGGAGGCGCGCGGCCATCAGCTCGACCGGCTTCGCGTCCGTGCTTTTCCGTTCCATTCCAGCGTGGCGAGCTTCATCGCCGATCATGACTTTGTTTATGTCGTCGAGCAGAACCGCGATGCGCAGCTTCGATCGTTGATCGTCAACGAGAACGACATCGATCCGGTGCGGCTGGTGCCGATCCTGCATTATGACGGCACGCCCATCACCGCGCGCTTCATCGCCAAGTCGATCGGCGATCACCTGGATCAGCTCAAGGTCACGCCGCTGAGG
>Ga0070679_100003598_pt1 | contig 14165 bp, 15 predicted proteins | sample KBSC63BmetaG_FD_65652 | JGI IMG/M metagenome (GOLD analysis project Ga0070679, IMG submission 65652) | Corn rhizosphere microbial communities from Kellogg Biological Station, Michigan, USA - KBS C6-3B metaG | ecosystem: Host-associated > Plants > Roots > Rhizosphere | place: USA: Michigan... | reverse complement strand
TGGGCAGAAGCAAGGCCGGGGTCAGATTTCGTCATGCCCGGCACAAAGCCGGGGCGTGACAGGTTAACTGCGCACAAAGCTGAAATAGGCCGGTTTCCGGCCCTCCCGCATCGCTTTCGCCTCATAACGCGTTCCGGCAAAGCCGGGCCAGGGTTCCAGCCAGTCGCGGGCGCGCTCGGCGGTCCACTGAAAGCGGCCGGAGCGCGCGAAGCGGATCAGCGCCCATTCGGCGTAATGCGGGATATCGGTGGCGAAGCGCACCATACCGCCCGGTTTTACAACGCGCGCGATTTTTTTCACGCGCTCATCCGAGATGAATCGCCGCTTCCAGTGCCGCCGCTTCGGCCACGGATCGGGATAGAGAATATCCAGCCGGTCGAGCGCGCCTTCCGGCAGCCAGTCGAGCAGCGGCTGCGCGTCGCCGTGATGCACGCGCACATTGGAAAATTTTTCCTCGGCGAGCATTGCCACGCATTTCGCGACGCCGTTCAAATACACGTCGCAACCGATATGGCCGATGCCGGAATTTTGGCGCGCCTCAAACAGAAGATTTTCCCCGCCGCCGAAACCGATCTCGAGCCGCACGCCGGAAACTGCGGGCGAAAACAGGATGCGCAAATCGGCGGGCGCGGGCTGCGCGAGATCGAGCGCAAGCTGCGGCAGCACATCCTGCATGAGATGCGCCTGCCCCTTGCGGAGCGGATGCCCCTTGCGGCGCCCATAAAAGGCGCCGTGCGGGTTCCTGTTTTCGGGCTCGGTATCCATTCGCGGGATCATAGCCCCGCGCGAGAAATTAACTCAGCGCGGATTTGAGTTGCGGTGCGAGGTCCGTCCGCTCCCAGGAGAAGCCGCCGTCTTTTTCCGGCGCGCGGCCGAAATGACCATAAGCGGCGGTGCGCGCATAGATCGGCTTGTTGAGGCCGAGATGCTCGCGGATGCCGCGCGGCGAAAGATTCATGACTTCGCCGAGCGCTTTTTCGAGCTTGGCTTCGTCGACTTTGCCGGTGCCGTGCAAGTCGACATAGATAGAAAGCGGCTGCGAGACGCCGATCGCGTAAGCGAGCTGGATCGTGCAGCGGCCGGCGAGCCCGGCGGCGATCACGTTCTTCGCGAGATACCGCGCGGCGTAGGCGGCCGAGCGGTCCACTTTCGTCGGGTCTTTTCCCGAAAATGCGCCGCCGCCGTGCGGTGCCGCCCCGCCGTAAGTGTCGACGATGATCTTGCGGCCTGTCAGTCCCGAGTCGCCGTCCGGCCCGCCGATCACGAATTTGCCGGTGGGGTTCACGTGCCAAACGGTGTGGCCGTTGATCCAGCCCTGCGGCAAAGCTTTCATCACATAAGGCTCGACGATTTTCTTCACGTCGTGCGACGAAAGATTTTCGTCGAGATGCTGCGTGGAGACGACGATCTGCGTCGCTTCGACCGGCTTACCGCCCTCGTAGCGGACGGTGACCTGGCTCTTCGCGTCGGGGCCAAGCTGCTTCGCTTCGCCCGAATGGCGCGCGTCGGCCATCAGCTTCAAGATCTTGTGCGAATAATAAAGAGGAGCCGGCATCAATTCCGGCGTCTCGTTGCAGGCATAACCGAACATGATGCCCTGGTCGCCCGCGCCTTCGTCTTTATTGCCGGCGGCGTCGACGCCCTGCGCGATGTCGGCCGACTGCGCGTGCAGGAGCACTTCGACATTCGCGTGCTTCCAGTGAAAGCCGTTCTGCTCGTAGCCGATGTCTTTGATCGCGTTCCGCGCGAGTTCCGTGACGACTTCCGGCGTGATCGAGGCGGGGCCGCGCGTTTCGCCCGCGATCACCACGCGATTCGTGGTGGCGAGGGTTTCGCAGGCGACGCGCACTTGCGAGGGGTCCATGCCGTGCTTCGGCGCTTCGCGGAAAAAGGCGTCCACCACCTCGTCCGAGATGCGATCGCAGACTTTATCCGGATGGCCTTCCGAGACGGATTCGCTCGTAAACAAGTAATTCTGGCGCGCCACGAACCTCACTCCTTTGGAAATCCCCGGAATCTGGCCTCACGAGGCCGAGGGGCGCAGTCTTCTCGCAGGGGTGGTAGGGCGCGGTCAAGCGCGCCGGTAAATCACAGAACGGGAAGGGTAAACGCGAAAGCGCGTTAGTTCTCGTCGCCCACGACCATCGATTCGACGAGATCGACGATCCGCCGCCGCACTTTAGCGTCCTTGATCTTCATGAAGGCCTTGGTCAGCGCGAGGCCATCGGAAGTCGCCAGAAAGTCGGACACATAAGCGGGCGAGGAGGGCTCGGAAAATCCCGCCCCGTTCGTGGCGTCGGGAACAGGGGCGCCTTCGAAGAAAAACGACGGCGGCACCGAAAGCGAGGTCGCGATCTGCTGCAGGCGGCTCGCACCGACGCGATTCGTGCCCTTTTCGTATTTCTGAATCTGCTGGAAAGTAATGCCGAGTTTTTCGCCGAGCTTTTCCTGCGACATCCCGATCATCATGCGCCGCATGCGCACGCGGGAGCCGACATGCTTGTCGATGGGGTTCGGCGCTTTTTTCGTCATTCAAGTCTCCGGAACTTTTTAAGCGCTCCGCGACGAACAGACGAAGCATTCGCATTTTGACCGCGAAGCGGCCGGGTCGCAACCTTTAGAGTTCCCGGTTGTGCTCAAGTCAATACGAATTGTTGCCTATCCTTCTTAATGCGAACGCGAAGCAAAGGAAACAAATCGCGAGCAAAAGCGCAGGTGCATCGCGGTATTTCGCGTAAAATGTAGGCTCAATCGGCATCGGCAGCTTCGAATCGAGTACGCCTTCCTGGCCGAGCGGAATCGATTTCAGGATTCTGCCGAGCGGATCGATGATCGCGGAGATTCCGTTGTTCGTTGCACGAACGAGCGGCAGGCCTTCTTCGACGGCGCGCAGCCGCGCTTGGGCGAGATGCTGATACGGGCCCGGCGTCATTCCAAACCATGCGTCGTTCGAGACGTTCAACATCCACGCGGGACGCGGCCCTTGCGGAATCACGGCACCGGGAAAAATCGCTTCGTAGCAAATCAACGGCGCCGCCGGCGGCAGGCCGGGAATGTTGAGCGTGCGCAGCGCCGGCCCCGCGGAAAATCCGCCGCGCTGTTTCGTCAGCTGCTGCAGGCCGAGGCTTTCGAGAAAATCCTGGAACGGCAGATATTCGCCGAAGGGAACGAGATGCACCTTATCGTAGGTGGCGATGATCGAACCATCGGCGCCGATCACGCGAATGCTGTTGTAGTAGCGCGGTTCCTTCTCGCCGGCCTTCGCCTCTTCCGCGCGCGCCGCCCCGGTGACCAGAATCGTGCCGGGTGAAATCAGCTTCGCGATGCGCGCGAGCATGTCGGCTTCGCGCTCGAGGAAAAACGGGAACGCCGACTCGGGCCAGAAGAGATGCGTGACATCCTTCACGCCCTGGATCTGCGGGCTCGTCGCGCGGTCGCTGATCGAAACGTAGCGATCCATGATTTCGTTTTTCGCCGACGTGCGGAAGCGCTCGTCCTGGGTAAGGTTCGGCTGCATGATGCGAAGCTGCGCGCTCGGGAAAAATTCCGTTTCGGTCGCCGACAGCCGGTAAAAACCAAATCCAGCGAGCGCTGCGAGCGTTAGGGCTGCGAGCGCAGGCGGCAGCATTCGCTTGCCGTGCTTGTCGATCAGCGTCCCGGGGCTTGCGAAAATGGCGACCGCGATCAGCGTCAAGCCCCACAGGCCGACATAGGCGGCGCTCTGCGAGAAAAACGAAATATCGCCGAGCGCGTAGCCGAAAGCATTCCACGGAAAGCCTGAAATGAGATGCCCGCGCAGCCATTCGCTGATCGAGAGACCGAGCGCGAGCGCAAAAATGCGCGCAGGCCCCGCGCTCCACAAATAGCGCGCGATCAGCGCGCCGAGCCCCGTATAAATCGCGAGAAGCATCGGCAGCCCGATCACCGCGAACGGCAAAAGCCACGCAAACTGCTCGGCGTCGACGAGAAACGCCATCCCGATCCAGTACAGTCCCGCGAGAAAATAACCGAAGCCGAACCACCAGCCCGTGAAGAACGCCGTGCGCAATCCGTCGCGTCCCGCGCCGGCGCCGTCGAGGAGCCACACGAAAACGGGGAACGTGATGGCGAGCACCGGCCAGAGATTGAACGGAGCCATGGCAAGCGCGGAAAGCGCGCCCGAAAAAAACGCGATCAAGCGCCGCCGCCAGCCCCAAGCGAGCACAATGCGGTAAGCGACATCCGCGAGCTTCATCGAATCAGCGATCCTGTTTTTGGCAGAGCATAATCCGGAAAAGTGGGTACCGGTTTTCCGAACAGATCATGCTCAACGAATCAAGCGCTTTTATCAGAAGGCGGCGCGGAGGTGGGGGCGGAGGGAGATGCCGCCGGTGCCGCAGGCGCTTCCTCGCGCCGCTTCCGCAATTCCGGCGCGGGGCGGCGATAGATGCGGATCCTCTTCACGCGGCGCGGATCGGCATCTAACACTTCGAGCTCGTAATCGGCGGGGCCGCGCAGGATTTCGCCGCGCACCGGCACCCGGCCCGCGATCTCGAAAATGAGGCCGCCGAGCGTATCGACTTCGCCCTCGATCTCTTCGCCCGGTGCGAAATCCTCGCCGATCGCCGCGCGTGCGTCCTGCAGGCTGGTGCGCGCGTCGACGGCGAAGCTGCCGTCCGCTTGCGCGACGATCGAGGGTGCTTCCTCGTCGTGCTCGTCCTCGATGTCGCCGACGATCTCTTCGACCACGTCTTCCATCGAAACGAGCCCGTCGGTGCCGCCATATTCGTCGATCACGAGCGCGAGATGCGTGCGCGTCGCCTGCATCTTCACGAGAAGATCCGTCGCCGGCATCGAAGCGGGAACGTAAAGAAGATGCCGCACGATTTTCACCGCCGAAAGTTTTTCGTGCAGGTTCACCGCGCCCGAACCGAATTCGGGCGCCGCCTGCGAACGCTCGGTCAGGTAAGCGACGATGTCGCGGATATGCACCATGCCGGTCGGATCGTCGAGCGTGTCGTTATAGACGACGAGCCGCGAATGCCCCGCGCCCGCGAACACCTTCAGGAGATCGCCAAGCTCGATGTCCTGCTGAACGGCGACGATATCGGCGCGCGGCACCATGACGTCGCCGATCCGGCGCTCCTTGAGCGCGAGAATATTCTGCAGCATCGTGCGCTCGGCCGGCGAGAATTCGGTCTCCCCCGGCTTCGTTTCCGCGAGCACTTCCTTAAGGTCGCTCCGGAACGAGCCGGAGCCGCCGCGCAGGAGCGACTTGAAACGCGCGAACCAGCTGTCGCCGTTTTGCTCTTCCGGGCGCGGCGTTTCCGCGGGCGCGCTCATGCGCCGGCCTCCGCGCGCAGCGCGTAAGGATCGGGAAATCCGAGCTTCGCGAGAATTTTCGTCTCCAGGCTTTCCATTCTTTCCGCGTCTTCTTCGTTCTCGTGATCGAAGCCGAGAAGATGCAGGACGCCGTGCGCCGTAAGATGCGTCAGATGCGCGTCAACGCGCTTTTCTTCCGTGCGCGCTTCGCGCACGAGCGTTTCGAATGCAAGCGCCACATCGCCGTAAAATCGCACGTTGTTATGCATCTCATTTGAGGGAAACGAGAGCACATTCGTCGGCTGGTCTTTCTTCCGGAACTCCCGGTTCAATTCGCGAATGCGCGCGTCATCCGTGAGCAAAATGCTGGCTTCGCCGGCGCTCACACCCGCTTCCTGAAACGCAGTCAGGGCGGCGCGATGCGCGATCAGCTCGGCGCCCAGAATCCGATGCCAGCCTTCGCATTCGGCCGTGACCTCTATCGTAACGCTCACGGCTTGTCCGCCTTCTTTTTATCCGCGCCGTCATAGGCGCTGACGATGCGGGAAACGAGTTCGTGGCGGACGACGTCGCTCGCGTCGAAAACGACATGCGCGACGTCCGCGAGCCCTGGCAGTAGCGCCATCGCTTCCACGAGGCCGGATTTCTGGCCCGCCGGCAAATCGATCTGCGACGGGTCGCCCGTCACCATCATGCGCGAATTCTCGCCAAGCCGCGTCAGAAACATTTTCATCTGCATCGAGGTGGTGTTCTGCGCTTCATCCAGAATGACGGCCGCATTCGCCAGCGTCCGCCCCCGCATGAACGCAAGCGGCGCAATCTCGATGTCGCCCGATTGCAGCGCGCGCTCGAAAATCCCGCGATCCATGAGATCGAAAAACGCGTCGTAAATCGGCCGCAAGTAAGGATCGACCTTTTCGCGCATGTCGCCCGGCAGAAAACCGAGCCGCTCACCGGCTTCGACGGCAGGGCGCGAGAGCACGATGCGGTCCACCTCGCGCCGCTCGAAAAGATGCACCGCATGCGCGACCGCAAGCCACGTCTTGCCGGTGCCCGCCGGGCCGGTGCCGAAGACGAGCGTGTTTTTCGCGAGCGCCCGCATGTAATTATCCTGGCCGCCGGTGCGTGCGCGCACGAGGCGTTTGCGCAAGCGCATTTCCGCGAAATGGCCGTGTGCGCCATGCTCCGATTCCATGCGCGGGGCGTGCGTCACCTGCCGGATCGCGCCTTCGACGTCGCCGTTCGTGATCTCATGGCCGCTCTTTAATTGCTTATAAAGCGCGGCGAGGGCGCGGCGCGCCTGCTGGCAGGCTTCGGCCTCGCCCTCGATCGTGATCTTGTTGCCGCGCTGGTCGGCCACGACGCCGAGACGGCGCTCGATCAGCGCGAGATTTTCCGCGTGCCGCCCGAACAGCGCGGAGGCGAGCTTGTTGTCGTCGAACTCGATCGTGATTTCGGACGGTTTCACGCGCGTTTCTTGCCAAGGCTTGTCTAAAGACTTACGGCTCGTTCCGGGGTCGCGCAATCAGCTCACTCCCGCCGCGGCAAGGTTTTGCGGCTCTTCCTGATAATCCTGCTCGGAGCCGATGAGTTCCCCGAACAGGCTGTTCGATCCGACATCGGCGACACGCACTTTCGCGACTTTGCCGATGAGATGCGAAGGCCCCATGACCTGCACCGGCAGAAGATAAGGCGCGCGGCCCGCGATCTGGCCCTCCAGGCGGCCGGGTTTGTCGAACAGGACATCGAATTCCTGCCCGCAAAGATCGCGGTTGAATTCCTGCCGCTGCTGCTCGACCAATGCCTGCAGGCGCTGCAGCCGTTCGCTCTTCACGTCTTCCGGCACCTGCGCGCCCATTTCGGCGGCGCCTGTGCCGGGGCGGGGGCTGTATTTGAACGAAAAGGCTGACGCGAACCGCACTTTGCGGATGAGATCGAGCGTCTCGTCGAAATCTTCTTCCGTCTCGCCGGGGAAGCCGACAATGAAATCCGAGGAGAGCGCGATGTCCGGCCGCGCCGCGCGCACCCGCGCAACAATGCCGAAATACTCCTCGCGCCCGTGCTTCCTGTTCATCGCGCGCAAAATCCGGTCGGAGCCCGACTGCACCGGCAAATGCAAAAACGGCATCAGCTTCTTTAGATCCCGATGCGCTTTGATGAGGTCGTCGCTCATGTCGCGCGGGTGGCTCGTCATGTAGCGGATCCGTTCAATGCCGCGGATTTCCGATATGCGCTGGAAAAGCTGCGCGAGCGTCCACGGCAGATTGTCCGGTCCTTCGCCGTGATAGGCGTTCACGTTCTGGCCGATCAGCGTCACTTCCGCGACGCCCGCGGCGGCGAGATGTTCGACCTCGGCGACGATTTTGTTCACGGGGCGCGAGACTTCGCTGCCACGCGTGTAAGGGACGACGCAGAAGGTGCAGAACTTGTCACAGCCTTCCTGCACCGTGACGAAAGCGGTCACGCCGCGCGCGCGGATATTTTTCCGCGCGGGCTTAGCCAAATGATCGAATTTGTCCTCGACCGGGAATTCCGTGTCGACCGCGGTCTCGCCTTTTGCGACGAGGCCGGGTAGGCGATGAATATTCTGCGGGCCGACGACGAGATCGACATAAGGCGCGCGGCGGCGGATTTCCTCGCCTTCGGCCTGCGCGACGCAGCCCGCGACCGTCACCGTCATGCGGCGTCCGGCGCTCGCGGCTTCGTTCTTCAGCGTGCGGAAACGGCCGAGGTCGGAATAGACTTTTTCCGTCGCCTTCTCGCGGATGTTGCAGGTGTTCAGCACCACGAGATCGGCGTCTTCCGGCCGGTCGGTCTCGATATAGCCCTCGCGCGCCATGGCGTCCGCCATACGATGCGAGTCGTAGACGTTCATCTGGCAGCCGAACGACTTGATAAATAGCTTGCGGGGTCCGCTCATCGCGCCTTTGGTGCCCGGCCGTGTCGCTCCCTGAGCGGCGGCCTTCGGCAATTTCCGCTTCAAGCGGTACTATTTACCGGGTTTCGGCGATGAGGGAAACCGGCGCGGGGGATATCGTTAAATCGCGGGGAGAAATGGCGATTTCAGGCCGTCCGGAGCGCGCGGCCGACGTCATCCGCCGCACCGAAAGCTCGAGCGACTTCGCCACGTTTTTCCGGTCCATCTCGGGCGTCACCGCCATCGCCGGGCCGAAGGTCACGACGGCATCGATCCCGCCCAGCCGCAAAACGCGGCCGATATGTTTTTTGATGCTGGTGTCGCCGAACCAGGCGGCGACCGGGCGATGCTGCCTTCCCATCGGCAGGCCTTGCAGTTTGGTGTAGGCGATGGAGACCGGCTGCAAATATCCGGTCTCGCCGGGACCGACCGTCATGCTCATCGCCCCGAGAAGCGCCGAGCGGAACGGCAGTACGCGGTTGCCGTCGCCGGTGGTGCCTTCGCCGTAGAGCACGACCGGATCGCCGCCGGTGAGGCGGGTGGAAATTTCCTGATTGACCGCGCCGGTTTCCTGCCGCCGCGCGCGGTCGACGAAGACCGAGCGCTGCAATTTCGCGAGGAGGCCGAAGACCGGCCAGCTCGCGATTTCTTTCTTGGCGATGAAGACCACGGGCGTCGTCGCCGAAAGAATCAAATGATCGAGCCAAGACGAGTGGTTGGCGATGAAAAGGAGCGGGCGGCTTGGCGTCGGCGCACCGCGCACTTCGACCCGCACGCCGAAAAGCTTGAGGCAAATGCGGTGATAGTACATCGGAATCAAGCGGAGCGTCGGCAGGCCGAGCTTGATCGAGATCCATTGCAGCGGAATCCCGATCAGGGTCGCGAGCAACAAAAGCGTCGTGACGAAAACAGCGCGGATCATCCGGATTTCTTTTCGTCGTCGAGCGGCAGCGCGTAGAGCTCCAGCCGGTGATCGATGAGCTTGAAGCCGAGGCGGCGCGCGATCTCGACCTGCAGTTTCTCGATTTCCTCCGAGCGGAATTCGATCACCTTGCCGGTGCGGAGGTTAATGAGATGATCGTGATGCTCGTTCGGCGCCTGCTCATAGCGCGAGCGGCCGTCGCCGAAATCGTGTTTCTCGATGATGCCGGCGTCTTCAAACAGCTTCATCGTGCGGTAGACCGTCGACATCGAAATCTTGTCGTCGATCGCCGACGCGCGCCGGTAAAGCTCCTCAACATCGGGATGGTCGCGCGAAGAGCCCAAGACACGCGCGATCACGCGGCGCTGCTCGGTCATGCGCATGCCGCTTTTAATGCAGGCGTCTTCCACGGTAGAAGGCTTGGAAACGCTCACTTTGGTATCCTTCCAGATCGCGGATCCGATTTTACCCGCCGCGAAAAGCCGCGGCAACGAGCAAGCAATTACGCGAGATCCCGCCGGAGCACGAGCGCTGAGATCGCGCCTTCGGCCCGCGGATAATAGCCCGCGCGCTTCCCGACCTCGCGGAATCCGGCTTTATCATAAAGGCGAAGCGCGGCCCGGTTGTCCTCGCCGACTTCGAGGAAAATTCTCGCGATTCCGCGCGCCGCGACGCGCGAAAGATGATGCCGCAGAAGCTCGCCCGCGAGCCCGCGCCCGCGCGCTTTCGGATCGACCGCGACGCTCAAAATTTCGGCCTCGTCGCCTGCGCAGCGCGACATCAGAAAACCGAGCGCGCTTCCGCGCCCGCCGTCGCCGCGCGCGACATGCGCGATCACCGACGGGTCGGACAAGAGCCGCTCGATCTCGCTTTCGCTCCATCCGACCGGAAAGGAGCGCGTGTGCAGTTTTGAGAGCGCGGCGGCGTCGCGCGGCCGCGCCTCCAAAATCGAAGGCGGCGTGCGCTGGAAAAACCGCGCGAAAAATCCGCTCATCGCTGCGCGATGCGCGCGTTTGCCGGCGGCTGCGCGTCGGGGAGCTTGAGATAAAGCGGCTTCGGCGAAGCTTGCGTCGGGTCGGCGACGGCGCCGATCCGCGCGATCCATTCGATATCGGGTGCGGGCCGCTGATCGACGAGCACGGGCTGCGGCGCTTTCGCCGGCCAATGCGCGGCGAGGATCGCGGCGCCGTTGCCGACGATCCGCACCGGACCGAGCGCGACCGCGCGCACGGTTTCGCGCAGGCCCGCCGCGCGCGGCGTCACCAGCGTGCGCCCGCCGACGCCGACCATCTGCATGTAAAGATTGCCGTGCTTGGCGTCGATCGCGGCGACGACCGGCACCGCCTGATTTTGCGTGATCAAAGGCGCGGTGAAAGCGGCGAGTGTCGAAATTCCGACGACCGGCTTTTTCGTCACGAGGCCAAAGCCGCGCGCGGCGGAAAGCCCGACGCGAAGGCCCGTGAAACTTCCGGGCCCGACGGTGACGGCAAAGCGGTCGACGTCATTGAATTTGACGCCCGCTTTTTTCATCACGCCGTCGATGATGGGAAGGAGATGTTCGGCGTGACCGCGGCCGATCTCACGCGACTCGGATGCGAGCACGCGGTCGTCGTCGGCGTCGATCAACGCCGCCGAGCAGGCGTCCAGCGCCGTGTCGATCGCAAGAACCAGCATCCCCCGCAGATCCGGTTTTAGACCGGACGGACTTCCGTCACGTCCGGCACGAAGTGCCGCAACAAATTCTCGATGCCGTTTTTCAGCGTCGCCGTCGAGGACGGACAGCCCGAGCAAGCGCCCTTCATGTTGAGAAACACGACGCCGTCCTTGTAGCCGCGGAAGGTGATGTCGCCGCCGTCGGCGGCGACCGCCGGACGCACGCGTGTCTCGATCAACTCCTTGATCGTGCCGACGGTTTCTTTGTCCTTTTCGTCGAAGAATTCGTCTTCCACGTCGGCGTGCGCGGCGCCGTCCGCCCCGGTCGCAACCGTGGGCTCGTTGGAGAGGAAATGCTCCATCACGGCGCCGAGAATCGCGGGTTTCAGATGATTCCACTCGCCGTCCTTCTTGGTGACGGCGATGAAATCCTGGCCGAGCATCACGCCGCCGACCTGCGGAATGGCGAACAGGCGCTGCGCGAGCGGGGAGCGCGCGGCGGATTCCGCGTCGCGCATCTCTAACGTGCCGTTCTCGAGAACGGTGCGGCCGGGCAGGAACTTCAGCGTCGCGGGATTCGGCGTCGCTTCGGTTTGAATGAACATGGGAAATGCTCCCGTTGCGGGCTTTTCGCCCAAATGGCTTTCTCGCCCACTATTTAGGCCTTTCAAACCGCTTTCGGAAGGGCGCTTTCCTTAGGAAAGCGCGTCGAGCTCTTCGTCCGTGAGCGTGCCGGGCACGATGGTGATCGGAATCGGGAACGAGCCCGAGCCCGTATGCGCGAGCGAGGAAACGAGCGGCCCCGGACCTTCGTTGCCGGATGCGGCGGCGAGCACGAGAACGGCGATGTCTTCGTCCTCTTCGATCAGCTTCAACACTTCGTCGGTTTTTGCGCCTTCCTTCACGACGCGCTCGGGCTCGATGCCGGCGAGATTCTTCGCGCGCGCGGCATAATGATCGAGCCGCTTCTGGACTTCCTCATGCGCTTCCTGCCGCATCAGATCGCCGACGCCGAGCCATTGCTGGTTCGATTCCCCGATCGGCACGACGGCGAGCATCACGAGATTCGAATTCGTGCGCGCGGCACGGCGGCTGCCGTAATAAACGGCGCGGTCGCATTCCGGCGTCTCGTCGATGACGACGAGAAAATTACGCTGGTGCCCGGGTTCGAAAGCTTTGCGCGCGCGTCCGGTCATGCTCTGCTCTTATCCGTGATTCCTGGAAGAAGCGATGCTGCCATGCGAATCCTCTCGCGCCAAGCTGCGGCCTAAGCGCGCACGAAACCGACGATATCCTTGACCGATTTCATCGTTTCGGAGGCGATGACGCGCGCGCGGGCGGAGCCGTCCTTCAAGACGGAATCGATATAATTCGTGTCCTGCACGATTCGTTTCATCTCGGCGCCGATCGGCCCGAGCTTTTCGACGGAAAGCTCCGTGAGCGCTTCCTTGAAGCGCGAGAATTGCGCGCCGCCGAATTCCTTGAGCACATCGGCGGGCGACTTGCCGGAAAGCGCGGCATAAATGCCGACGAGATTGTCGGCCTCGGGGCGCGCCTCGAGTTCCTTCATGTCTGCCGGCAGTGGATGCGGGTCGGTTTTCGCCTTCTTGAATTTCTGCGCGATGGTGTCGGCGTCGTCCGTGAGATTGATGCGCGAATAGTCGGACGCATCCGACTTCGACATTTTCTTCGTGCCGTCGCGCAGCGACATCACGCGCGTCGCCGGGCCCGAGATCAGCGGCTCCGGCAGCGGAAAGAATGTCTCGCCGAGATTGTTGGCGCGGATCGATTCCGAATAATCGTTGTTGAATTTCTGCGCGATGTCGCGCGCAAGCTCCACATGCTGCTTCTGGTCCTCGCCGACCGGCACGTGCGTCGCGCGATAGACGAGAATATCCGCCGCCATCAGGCTCGGATAGGCGTAAAGCCCGACCGACGCGTTCTCGCGGTCCTTGCCGACCTTCTCCTTGAACTGCGTCATGCGGTTGAGCCAGCCGAGGCGGGCGACGCAATTCAGCACCCAGGCAAGCTCCGCGTGTTCCGCGACCTGGCTCTGGTTGAAGATGATGTTCTTCTTCGGGTCGATGCCGCTCGCGATATAGGCCGCGGCGACCTCGCGCGTCGTGCGCTTCAGCTCAACGGGCTCCTGCCAGACCGTGATCGCGTGCATGTCGACGACGCAATAGATGCAGTCGTACTTCGCCTGCATGTCGACGAAGCGCTTGATGGCGCCGAGATAGTTGCCGAGATGCAGATTGCCGGTCGGCTGCACGCCGGAAAACACGAGTTCTTTGCTGGCTGGCATTTGAATGTCCGAATTTTGCGTGCGGTCATGCCATGACGGGAAGGGCAGGGGCAAGGGTCGCGTTCCCCGGACGGCTTGCGCAAGCAAGCCGCCCCGGGGTCCAGAAAGCTGGACCCCGGGTCTTCGCATCGCTTGCGCGATGCTCGCTCGGGGAACGCCGCTTGCGATAGCCGTCTCGTCTTGCTACCGCGACGCGGGCTGGAGAGGGAATAATGACCACGACACGCTACGACGTCATCGGCATCGGCAACGCGATTGTCGACGTGATCGCCCGCGCCGAGGACGATTTCCTCGTTAAGCATAAGATGGCGAAGGGCGCGATGTCGCTGATCGACGAGCCGCGCGCCGAGGCGATCTATGCCGCAATGGGCCCGGCGACCGAAATTTCCGGCGGCTCGGCGGCGAACACGATCGCGGGCGTCGCCTCCTTCGGCGGCAGCGCCGCCTTCGTCGGTACGGTCAAGGAAGACACGCTCGGCGGCGTGTTCTCGCACGACATTCGCGCCACCGGCGTTTCGTTCAAAGTGCCGCCGTTCAAGAGCGGCCCTTCGACCGCGCGCTCTTATATTCTGGTCACGCCCGACGGCGAGCGCACGATGAATACGTATCTGGGCGCCGCGCAGCTTTTGTCTGCGAAGGAAATCGACGAGAAGGAAATTTCCGCCGCGAAAATTCTCTACATGGAAGGGTATCTGTGGGATCCGCAGAACGCGAAGGACGCGTTTCTGAAAGCCGCGAAAATCGCGCATCAGCACAATCGCGTTGTTTCGCTCACGCTTTCCGATGCGTTCTGCGTCGACCGCTATCGCCGCGAATTCCTCGAACTCATCAAGGGCGGCACGGTCGACCTACTGTTTGCGAACGAAGCCGAATTGAAGAGCCTGTACGAAACCGGCGATTTCGACGTGGCGCTTCTGGAATTGCGGCGTGATGCGAAATTCGCCGCCGTCACCCGCAGCGAAAAAGGCGCGGTGGTCGTGTCGAAAGAAGAAGTGGAAACGGTGCCGGCGTTTCCGGTGCAGAAAATCGTCGATACCACCGGGGCGGGCGATCTCTTCGCGGCGGGG
>Ga0070679_100003592_pt1 | contig 14177 bp, 10 predicted proteins | sample KBSC63BmetaG_FD_65652 | JGI IMG/M metagenome (GOLD analysis project Ga0070679, IMG submission 65652) | Corn rhizosphere microbial communities from Kellogg Biological Station, Michigan, USA - KBS C6-3B metaG | ecosystem: Host-associated > Plants > Roots > Rhizosphere | place: USA: Michigan... | reverse complement strand
GCGTCTGGCGTCCAACGGGTCGCGTCGCACTCGACCATCGGCGGTTACGAGTACGCGATCACCACGGCGGGCGACGCGCGCGCGTCGTACCTGGTGCGCGACACGGCGCTCGTGCCGAGCGGTGCGGTGCATGGCGCGCTGTACGAGACACGTCCGCTCGATGTGTGGGCCGTCCTAACGGACTGGTTGTCCGCACCCGACGTGCGCGCGACGAAACGATGCGCGTACCGCGACTATCCACGGATCGTGCTCGAGCGCCGCGGCGTGCGCGGGCCCGAGCAGCTCTACCTGGATCCGAAGTCGGGGTATCCGGTCAAGCTCGATCGCGTGGAACCGCACTATCTGTGGGGGCAGGTGCACGTCGAATACGTGTGGTCGACGTGGGACCGCGTTGGCGCGGCCCATCTGCCGGGCGCCTCGTTTCGCACGGTGGATGGCGAGACCGAGATCGCGCGCGTCTTTGGCGTTAGGCGCAGGGTGCCGCGCGACAGCGCGCCATCGCTGACGCTGCCGGCGCGCGACGCAGCAATGGCACCTGCGGTAGCGGCGTTTCTCGCGCCGAGCCGGCCGGACACCGCGCGCGTGAGCGACAACGTCTTCGTCCTCCGCAACGGCGGGTACGGCGAAGTCGTCGCGCTGGATCGAGACACCGTGTTCGTGTTCGACGCGACGCAGGGCGAGGAGCGTGTTCGCCAGGACTCGATGTGGATCGCGACGTTGTTTCCGGGTCATCATCCGATCGTGCTCGTGGTGACCGACCTCGCGTGGCCGCACGTGGCCGGCGTGCGCGCATGGGTCGCGCGCGGCGCCATGGTCGTCGGGCATCGCGCCGCGAAGAGTTTTCTCGAGCGTGTGGTGAATCGCCGCTGGACGCTGGCCCCGGATCTGTTGGAGCGCCGGCGCGCGCACGCACCGTTCCGGTTCCGCGCGGTTGGTGACTCGGTGTCCCTCGCCGGCGGCGACATTGTCGTGTTCCCGATCGATGGCGTCGCGAGCGAGGTGGCACTGGCCGCGTTCATCCGGCCGCCCAAGTTTCTGTGGGCGAGCGATTACGTGCAGGCGCTCGACGCACCGACCCAGTACGTGGACGAAGTGGCGGCCGCCGTTAGGCGAATGGGCATCTCACCCACTGTGGTTGCGGCCGAGCACGTGAAGATCGCCCAATGGAGCCGCGTGACGGCGCTGGCAGAGCCCGCCGCGGATCCCTGAGCACTGCGCGTCGTGGACCTCGAGCGCGCCACGTGGTGTACCGCGATAATGCTATTCACATTGAAGTCCGCGGTGCGCCTCGCTGCAGGCGCGCTCGTGCTCGGCGCATTGGTCGCGTGCTCGCAGTCGAGTATCTCGCCCGATGAGCCATCCGTGGCTGGAGTGTGGTCGCTGGATTCCGCGTCCATCGTCTCGCCGCGGATGATGAATTTGTCGCAGCACGACGACGCTCTCTCGGGCACCGGATCGGCCATGGGCGTCGACGTGCCGATGCCGGTCGACATCAGCGGGCGTTTCAGTCCGCCCACTGCGGCGAGCCCGCCGCTCGTCTCACTCATCTTCGCGTTCGAGAACGGCGGCGGGATCACCGGCCAGTTCACCGGGACGCTCACGAGGCCGAATCACATTCAGGGCACGGTTATCTTCTACGGCATCACGGACGCGCCGCAGACGGCGACTGCATCGTACACACGTCATTGACCGCGCCTGTCTACGCCGCGTGGATGACTCGTGACCTTTCTCGTTCGCGACGCGAGGCCCGGCGAATCTGGATCATCGTCGACCTGTTCGTGACGGCGGATGCGCGCCGGGCGGGCGTCGGGCGCACACTCATGGACCGCACGCGCGCCGCGTGTCGCGACGCGGGGAATCGTGCGTTGATGTGGACGGTGCACGCGCGGAACCTGGCCGCGATTGGCTTTTCCGAGCGGCTCGGTGCAACATTCAGCGACGACCTCTTCGTGACCTGGCCGACCGACTAGCCGCCTCCGGCGCGCGTTCGGCTGCCTAACGCAAACCCGCCGCCGATGACCGCCCACATCCTTGGTGTCCTCGCGCTGTTCGCCGTGTCCCTGCTCCTCGGTGCCACGTGGTACGAGGCCGTGGTCATGGCACCCAACTACGAGCGGGACGTGCCGGGGTCGATCGTTCTCGCCCGCCAGTTTCTCGCCCGGACGACGCCGGCGCACTTCTTCCGTGCCATCGCACCAGCCGCACAGCTCCTTGCACTCCTCACCGTGATATTTGATTGGCACAAGCCCGGCGACACGGCGTTCCTCGTTGGATTCGCGGCGCTGATCGTAGCCGACATCATCACGTACACGTTTCACTATCCGCGGCTCGCGATCATGTTCAAGTCGGCCGAGGCGCAGGACGCGGCTGTGCTCCGGCGGGCGGCACGCGAATGGGCTGTCGGGAATTGGGTGCGGGGCGTGCTGCTCTTCGTGGTGTTCTTCGCGTTCCTGGCGGGCACCGTGCATCTCGCGTCGCACCTGCACGCCTAACGAAAAAGGACGAGGAGGGGACCATGATCGGACGCACCTGGCACGGCCGCGTTCCGGCCGAGAAGGCCGACGCGTACTACGCATACCTGCAGCGCACCGGATTGTCCGACTACGTGAAGACGCCGGGCAACCGCGGCGTCTACGTGCTCCGCCGCGACGACGGCGACGTGACGCACTTTCTGCTGCTCACCTTCTGGGACTCGCTCGATGCCATCCGCGCGTTCGCCGGCGCCGACTACGGGCGGGCGCGGTACTACGCCGAAGACGACGAGTTTCTGCTGGAGCGCGAGCCGTTTGTCAGCCACTACGACGTGCTCGGCACCCACGGCGCGCCGGCTGCCTAACGAGCAGCCGGCGCCGGCCGGCACCGTGATACCGCGCTCTGCCTAACTCGCGCGCGGATTCCCGCACGACGCGTACACCGCATTGTACGCGTTGAGCTCCTGGCCCAGGGTCGGCGTGGCCCGGAACTTCGCCGGGAACGCTTTCGCGACACAGTCGCTGAACCGGTCCGCCTGCGCCTGTGTCAGCATCTTCGTCATCACTTGCTGCTGCAAACTGCCCTCCGCTTGCTTGTGCGCCCACGCCGACAGGCGCGCATCGTCCAGGCATTCCGTGCAGTCCAGCTTGTATTGAATACCGATCGCGAGATCGTGCACGGGCGGCCGCCGCGCGCCGTCATGGTCGCGAATCATTTCTTCCGGATGCGCCAGCCGATGGTGGAGCACGGCCTGGGCGAAGCAATCACAGGCGAAGAGTCCCGCGTAATTCTGATCGCAGTACGCCTTACTCTGCGGGACCTCGGCCTGAAACGCCGAGCGATCTGCATCGGTGATGGTCGCCGGCGGCTTGGGTGCGCTCGTCGTCGCGGACGCGGTCGTCGCCGGAGCCGACGCCGGTACAGTGAGCGCGGGCGCGCCGCCGTAGGTCCACTGCAGCTGGTTCACCTGCTGGTGGAACGTGTTCGTGATGTTGTCGATGAACTTGGTGCGCATCGAGTCGGCAAGCGCGACGCTGGGGTATGGCCCCTGGCACGATTGGTACGGCAGCGCCGTGATGCCGTAGGTCGACGTCATCACCTGGTTCCACGCGGGATTCACCTTGGGAGCGTCCGCTTGCTGCACGTTGAACACGCGGCTCACGTACGCGACGCGCTTCGTGAAATCGCGCGTCATGCACACGTACGGCCTGGCGCCCTGGGCAGCCGAGTTCGCGGCGGCGACCAGTATGAACGAGAGTGCGGCGACAGCGCCCGTCGGTAACACGCGGCGACGCATGGTTCCTCCTCGACTCGGTTGTTGGGAGCGATACGCGAGAGTATGGCTGAGCCCGTGTCGTTGGGCAAGGCAGCGCGGCACCGGTAGACAGCGCCGGCCGGGCGGATACATTCTTAGCGGACTCGTCCTTACTGCCCGGTCGCGACCAGGCCCGCGGGTCATCGCTCACATTCGATGACGGCGCAGCGGCGGTACGTTAGGCAATCGCACCACTCATGCGAGGAACTTCCGGTGACCGACGACCGCGGGCTGCTGCGCGCAGCCATTCTCGCTCTGGGACTCGCACTCGGCGGCTTTCTCGCCGGCAATGGATTCGCGCGCGCCCGGGCGTCCGACCGCTTCGTGACCGTCAAAGGCGTGGCCGAGCGCGAAGTGAAGGCCGATCTGGCGATCTGGCCGCTGCGCGTAGTGGGCGCGGACAACGACCTGGCGGCGGCGAACACCAAGGTCGCCACGAGCGTCGCGGGCGTTAGGCAGTTCCTCGTGCACCACGGCATCGACACCAGTCAGATCCAGCTCGCCGACTTTTCCGTCGCCGACGCCGAGGCCAACCAGTACGCGCCCGAGCGGCGGCCGGCGAACCGGTACCTCGTCCAGCAGATGGTGTTGGTGCGCTCGACGCACCCGGACGAAGTGTTGAAGGCGAGCCAGCAGATCAGCGAGCTGGCGTCGATCGGTGTCGTGGTATCCGGCGGCTCCGGGTACGGGAGCGGCGACAACGGCCCGACGTTCGTGTTCACCGCCCTCAACGCACTCAAGCCGGCCATGATCGCCGACGCGACTGCGCGCGCTCGTGAAGCCGCCGACCAGTTCGCGCGCGACTCGCACAGCGCGGTGGGCGGGATCCGGCAAGCGTATCAGGGCGTGTTCGAGATCCTGCCGCGGGATCAGGCGCCCGGCATTTCAGAGTCGAGTCAAATCGCCAAGGTGGTACGCGTGGTGTCGACGATCGATTACTACTTGAAGTAGTCGAGGTCGAGGCCGCGTTCCTTGTAAGTATGTCGAGTCGTCGGACGACTTCGACGGCCTTCCAGGCGTCGAGTACTTCCCGAAATCGGGCCGCAAGTAGCGCTTCTCCGCACGCGAAACGCTAGCGACGCCCGCCGCGCGACCGTAATTTTTTCGGGACCCTCCTCCGCGAACACCGCACCCCACGATGGACCTGCGGGACCAGCTCCAAGACACGCTGCGCACCACTTATACGCTCGAGCGCGAGCTCGGAGGCGGTGGTATGTCGCGCGTGTTCGTCGCGAACGAGCTGCGCCTCAACCGCCAGGTGGTGGTGAAGGTTCTCGCGCCCGAGTTGATGCAGGGACTCTCCGCGGATCGATTCGAGCGCGAGATCCTGTTGGCCGCGTCGCTGCAGCAGGCGAACATCGTTCCGGTCCTGAGCGCGGGCGACAGCGCCGGCGCGCCGTACTTCACTATGCCGTACGTGGAGGGACAGAGCCTGCGCGCACGGCTTGCGCAGGGACCGCTCTCCATCGCGGAAGCGACCTCGATCCTGCGCGACGTGGCGCGCGCCCTTGCATACGCGCACGAGCGCGGCGTGGTGCACCGCGACATCAAGCCCGACAACGTGCTGCTCTCGCGCGGCACGGCGATGGTCACCGATTTCGGCATCGCGAAGGCGATCGCGGCGTCGGCCACCGGCCCCCGCGGCGTCACCCTCACTCAGTTAGGCACCGCACTCGGCACCCCGGCATATATGGCGCCGGAGCAGGCGGCGGGCGATCCCAACACCGACCATCGCGCCGACTTCTACGCGTTTGGCTGCATGGCGTACGAGCTCCTGACGGGGCGCCCGCCGTTCGAGGCCAAGACCCCGCAGCGTCTGCTCGCCGCGCACATGAGCGAGACCGCCAAGCCGGTGACCGAGCACCGCCCCGATACGCCGACGGAGCTGGCGCGCCTCGTGTCGCAGTGCCTCGAGAAGGAGCCCGACGCGCGTCCGCGCTCGGCGGACGAGATGCTCGCGACGCTCGACGCGATTTCGACCGGCGACTCGTCGCGGCAACCCGCGCTGCCTGGCATTCTCATCGGCGGCCGCGCGATGGTGCGCCGCGCGCTGATGGTGTACGTCGTGGCATTCGTCGCCGTCGCCGTCCTGGCGAAGGCGGCGATCGTGGGCATCGGGCTGCCGGACTGGGTGTTCCCCGGCTCGCTCATCGTCATGGCGCTCGGGCTGCCGGTGATTCTCTTCACGGGCTACGCGCAATTCGTGGCGCGCCGAGCGGTCACGAGCTCGCCGACGTTCACGCCGGGCGGGACGCCGAGTCTGCCCACGCACGGGACGATGGCCAACCTGGCGCTCAAGGCGAGCCCGCACCTGTCGTGGCGGCGCGCTACGTTAGGCGGTGCGTACGCCGTCGGCGCGTTCATGCTGCTCGTGGGCGCGTTCATGCTGCTGCGTGCGTTAGGCATCGGACCGGCGGGGTCGCTGCTGGCGCGCGGGCGCTTCACGGCGCGCGAGCCGGTGATCATCACCGACTTCGGCGCGCAGCGCACCGACACGGCGTTGGGCGCTGTGGTGAGCGATGCCGTGCGTGCCGCGCTGTCGCAATCGTCGATGATCGCGCTCGTTCCGCCGGCCGAGGTCGCGGCGGCGCTGCGGCGCATGGCACGACCGGCCAACACGCGCCTCGATCTGACGACGGCCCGCGAGATGGCGCAGCGCGAAGGCGTCAAAGCCGTGGTCGACGGACAGGTCACGGGCGTCGGGACCGGGTACATCGTCACCCTTCGGTTAGTCAGCGCCGATTCGGGACTCGAGCTCGCCTCCTTTCGCGAGTCGGGCGACGGACCGCGCGGGCTGATCGATGCGGCGGATCAGCTGGCGCGCAAACTGCGCGGGAAGATCGGCGAGTCGCTGCGCGCCGTGGAGGCGAGTCCCCCGCTTGCGAAGGCGACGACGCCATCGCTCGAGGCGCTTCGGCTGTTCAGCGAAGCCCAACGGGCGAACGGGATCGACGAGAACCCGCTGGCCTCCGTCGGATACGCGCGTCAGGCGGTCGCCGTGGATTCGAACTTTGCGTCGGCTTGGCGACTGCTCGCCGCGGTGCTCGCCAACTCCAATGGCCAGCGCGCCGCGATCGATTCCGCAATCGAACGCGCGTACGAGTTGCGCGACCGCTTGCCCGAGGTGGAGCGACTCGAGACGGAGGCGTTCTACTTCTTCCAGGGGTCGCACAGAGATCGCGCTCGCGCCATCGCCGCGTATCGGGCCTTGATCGCACGTGGGGACTCATCCGTGGCGCCGGTGAACGCTGGCGAAGTGCTGCGCACCGAGCGTGCATACGCGCAGGCCGAATCGCTCAACGTCCTCGCGCTCCGGGCCGATTCGAACGCCGGCATCAGCGTGGGCAACGCGCTGGAGATGGAGCTCGACCAAGGGCATGTCGATTCCGCCGGCAAGCTGCTCCGCGCCTGGGAGCGACGCGCACCCGACGCGCACGGCACGCGGATGCACGAGATCTTTTTGCGCTATACGTCAGGCGACACGGCCGGCCTCCATCTCGTGCTCGACAGCTTGCAGCGGAGCAGCGACGTGAGCTTCCGGGCCTGGGGCTTCGGCGGCCAGGCCGGGCTGGCCCTCCTCCACGGCCGCCTCGCGGACGCGACCCGGCTGTCACGCGAGCAGTCGGCTCTCTCGCCGGCCTCGGACGCCCAACGGCTCAGCGACGCACTGTTCGAGGCAGTCGTTGACGCATGGTTCCACGGACCTTCGCCTAACGCGGTGCGGGCGGTGGATGCGGCGTTGGCCGAGGCGCCGTTGCAGCGCTTGGCCCTGGCAAACCGTCCGTATTTCGATGTCGCGACGGCGTACGCTCTGGCCGGTGATGCGGACAAGGCCGCGTCGGTCCTCGCGCAGTATCACCGCGACGTGACGGACACGAGCAGCCTTCGGGTCCAGTCGCCGGACCTCCACGGCACGCTCGGCGCGATTGCGTTAGTACGCGGCGACGCGAAGACCGCGATCGACGAGTTTCGCCGCGCCGATGTGGCGCCCGACGGTCTGCCATCGCGCGAATGCGCGCCGTGTGTCCACTTCGCCCTCGGTCGTGCGTTCGACGCGGCGGGGCAGGCCGATTCGACGATCGCGGAATACGAGGCCTACATCGCGACGCCGTATTGGCTCAAGCTGTTCGGCAGCGACAACACGAACATTTCGTTCGGCGACGCGATGGTGCTGGCCGGCATCCACAAGCGGTTAGGCGAGCTGTACGAAGCCAAAAGCGACCGTCAGAGGGCCGCGTCACACTACGCCGCTTTCATCGCCCTGTGGAAGAACGCGGACCCGGACCTGCAGCCGCAAGTCGAAGACGTTAGGCGGCGGCTGGCGCGGTTGGGCGATGTGGAGCAGAAGCACAATTGACGTGGGGACGCCGAGCGCTCGCGAACAATCGATGCACCGTCATCGTGCTGATGGCCCTGGCCCTTGCCCGTGCCGCCCCGGCGCATCCGGGGTCGTTCAAGATCATGCTGTACGATCACGTGCGGCTTATCTTCGGAAGCGACACGACCGGAGTGGATGGCTTCGGTAATCCACCGGGCCTCAATGGGCGGCTCGAGCTGCAGAACTGGGCCGACGCCGGCGCTCCGTTCGTGCTGATCCTGCGCGCTGCGACCCTCGATAACGCTGTCGCGTTCGGACTGTCGCACGAGGTGGGGTCGATCGAGGTCGGAAAACGAGCGGACTTGCTGCTACTCAAGGAGAATCCACTCGTGAGTGTCTCTGCCTATGACTCCAGTGAGACAATTTTTCTCAATGGCGTGGCGATCGACAGAGAAACGTTGCGCGCGCACGACTAAACCAGGATGGCGCAACAAACGGCGGTGAACCGCAGTAGTATCTAGACGGACGCACGCGGAGCCTCGATGGACAACGCACATCCGTTGGATGCGGAGTTCCTCTCCCTACAGCCGGCGCTGGCAGGTGAGTATTCCATCGAGCGCGAGCTGGGGCGCGGCGGCATGGGAATCGTCTACCTGGCGCGCGAGGTCCAGCTCGAGCGCCTGGTCGCGATCAAGGTGCTGCCGCCTGCCCTGGCTGAACGGGCCGGATTCCGCGAGCGGTTCCTGCGTGAAGCGAGAACTGCTGCCCAACTGTCGCACCCGAACATCGTGCCCATACACCGGGTGGGCGAGGCCGGCGGCTTCGTCTTCTTCGTCATGGCGTACGTGGATGGCGAGACGCTCGGCAATCGCGTGCGCACCCGCGGGCCGCTCGATGCCGCCGCGGCCGCGCGGGTGATGCGCGAGGTGGCGTGGGCGCTGGCGTACGCACACGGCCGCGGCGTCATCCACCGCGACGTGAAACCCGACAACATCCTGATCGAAAAGGGCAGCGGGCGTGCGTTAGTCACGGACTTCGGCATCGCGCGCGTGCGCCAGGCGGAGCCGGAGAGCGACGCCGAGCGAGCGATGGGGACGATTGCATTCGCGAGCCCCGAGCAGATGGCTGGGGGTGATGTGGACGGCCGTTCGGACGTCTACGGCCTGGGCGTGGTGGGATACTACATCGTGTCGGGCCGGCTGCCGTACGAGGCGCGGTCGGCGCCCGCGCTCGTGGGCAAGCAGTTAGGCGAAGCCGCCCCTCCGGTGGAGCGGGCTGCGCCCGGACTCCCCCCGGCGCTCGCGCGCGCCATCGACCGTTGTCTGCACCGCGATCCCGCGGGGCGTTTTCCAGGCGGCGAAGCACTTGCCGACGCGCTCGAACCCGCGTCCATCGAACGGAGCGAGCTGCCCGTCCCGCTGCGTGCCTGGCTCACGACCCAGAATCCCGCGCGCACTGTTCTCATCGCGTGGGCCGGCATTGCCGGCCTTTCGACGGCCGCCAATCTGTACGCCATCATGCGCGGCATGGGACCAGCGTTCGCCACCTCCTATCGATGGCGCGGTATGATGATCACCGCCGGCCTAACGGCGGTGCCGCTGCTGACCCTGGCTGCCTTTCACCTCCGACAAACCTGGCGCGCCCTTCACGCCGGGTACTCGGTGGCCGACTTGCGCACCGCACTCGCGCGCTGGCGGGAAATTCGTCGCGAAGAGTTGGCGTTCGAGTCGACGGAAACGGCCCTCGGGCCGCGCATCCTCCGCTGGTTCACGTGGGGATCGGTCGCTGCGTTCGGGGCGCTGATCGTCGTCGGGATGAACCTCGGCCGCCGCTCCATTGAACAAAACGCGCTGGAGTCCCTCTTCAAGCTGATGATCTGGCCGGCCGGTGGCAGTCTGTTGCTAAGCAATGCGTTGGGCGTGCGACTGCTACCCAAGAAACTGCGCTCGGCGATGATTGGTTTTGGTCGGAGCACGTTCTGGAACTCGAGACTCGGCGCCTGGATGGGCGCGATGCTCGGGCGAGGACGCACGGCTCCGCCGCAACTGCTCAATCGCCCAACGGAAGCAGCGCTCGGACTCGCCGCGAGCGAATTGTTTGCCGCGCTGCCCACCGCGTATCGTCGGGACCTGCGCGCGCTGCCCGACCTCGTGCGGCGGCTGGAGGAGCGCGCCGTCCGGGTCCGCGAGCACGTCGACGACCTCACGCGCCTAACGGCAGAAGCGGAGCGCGACATGGCCCCGTCACCCGATGACCGCGCGCGCGACACCGTCGCCCGCCTGAGCCAGCAGCGCGACGCGGCGCGCCAGGATCTCGCGCTAGCCATCGCCGCGCTCGAGTCCATCCGACTCGACCTCCTGCGGCTGCACGGCGGAGTCGATCGCGCGGACACCGTCACGAGCCTGCTCGAACAAGCGCGACACGCCGAGCGCGACTTGGGCACGCTCATCGACGCGCAGCGCGAGGTGCACGCGATTGCGCCGGCACCGACATCGTGACGCGAGCGCAACAATGCGTTAGGACTTTTCGGTCGCGCCGAGTCGTGCGAGTCGGTCACGCACGTCACGCACCCGCGGCTGCAGCACGGCGTCGGCGTTCTTCCAGAGCTCGACGAATTCCTCGTAGTAGTGCGCCGCCCGCTCGCGGTCTCCTGTTGCCTCCAGGAGTTCGCCTAACCGCTTGAGCGATGGACCGAGGAGGAACTGGTCCAGCTGCACGCGATTCGACACCGCCGGCCCATCGACATATCGCGTGTAGATCGCGATGGCCGAGTCGCGTTCGCCGGCGAGGTCGAACGCGTTCGCGATGGTGGGCAACGCGCAGAGCGTACACGAACCGATGTCGGCTGCGCGCGCGTCACGCGCAGCGTCCTGGTAGCGATGTTCGGCCACGGCTATGAAGGTGGACAACTCCTTTCGGATCGCCGCGATGTCGTCGGCGGAGAGACCGGCAGTGTTCCGCTCGAAATCCGCGAGCATCGCACGCGCGAGATCCGGCCGCCCGAACGCCGCGTACAGTTGTCCGAGCCCAACGTATGGCCGGTCGAGCGGCGCAATGCTGTCGAGCGGCGTACGCTCGAGGCCTGCGCGCAGGAGCGCGAGGGCTTTGTCCCGCTGGCCTAACAAGACACCCTCGACGACCGCCGAATCGAACGACGCGCCGAGCCGCGCCGATTGTGAGCCTTGAGCGGCCGACATCTGGGCGTTCTGACTCGCCAGCCGCAAACCGTCGGCGAGCTTGCCCTGTGTGAACGCCGCCGCTTCGGTGACGAAGAGGCGCGTCTGTTCCAGGCCGCCGTCGCTCGGATTCGCGCGTGCCACGGAATCGACGAGCGCGATGGCAGCGTCGTACTGGCGACGCGCGAGAAGAATGTTCGCGCGCTGCGCCGCCACGCGTGGATTGTTGCCTGACTGCTCGAGCTCGGCCGCGAAGATCGAGTCGACGGCGGCGCGATGTCCAAGCTCGCCTTCGTACGCAATGAGACTGCGATACGGTTGCAGCGTCGTCGGATTCGCGGCGATCGAGCGACGCAGGAGATCCGCTGCCTTGGAGAAATCGCGCTCGTTCGCGTAGAGCAAGGCAAGATTGTTGAGCGCCGCGAAATTGTTGGGATGAATTGTGAGCAGCGTGTCGTACGCCGCCATGGCCTTGGCTTGGTCCGGTTTCGGACCGTCCGTGTAATAGGTGGCGATAGCGAGATAACGCTCGATCTCCGGCAACCGATCGGCGTGCGCGTACGCTTTCTCGACGGCGCGGATGCGCTCGTCGCGATCCTGGTTGCGGTAGGCGAGCGCGACGCCGAGCGCGCGATATGCCGACGCAAAGCCGGTGTCGAGCGCCACCGCCTTACGGAACAGCGCGATCGCCTTGGTCGGATTCGCTTCGACCAACATCGCGCGCTGTCCCTCGGAGTACGCCTCGAGCGCGGGCAGCGACGCGGTCGTCACTTGCGCGAGCGGCGCGGACGCCTGCAGGTGCTTGAGCGACTCACCCATCTTGCCGCGCAGGCTGCGCGTTAGGCGGCCGATGGTGGGGATGAAGTCCTTGGCGCCGTCGGCGCTGGCGCTGAGCGACGCGAGCTCCTGGCCCGAGTCGGCGCTCACGAGGCGCATCGTGACGACGAACCCGCCGCCGGGCAGCGGCTGGATGTTGCCGCTGACGACGGCCTTGGCGCCCTCGCGCAGCGCCACCTGGCGCGCCAGGGCCGTGTCGAGCCTTGCGTTAGTCGGGCGCTGCATGCGCTGCAACGTCGCCGCGACGGTCTGCGGCGTGACGACCGAGACGATCGGCGATTGGTCGAGGTCCGCGCGTACCGCCTCGCTGACCACGGCGCCGAGGGTGGTGTCGCCGCCGGCGGTGGAGAAGTCGGCCACGATCACATGGTCGCGGCGCGCGAGCTTGTGCGCGCCTAACAGAGAGGCGAACGGCCCGATGCCGGCGTCGCGCATCGCCATGAACCCGCCCACGACGGCGACGAACGCGACAAGCGCGACGGAGGCGAGCACGGCGCGCGCGCGCCACGAGTGGTGTCGGCGCCTCGTGGCAGCCACGCCCATCGGGAATCCGAGTACGACCGTCGCAATCGAAGCGGGCGGGACCCAATCCGGCAGCCCGATGCCGTGTGTGGCCACGCGCGCAACGGCAGCCACAATGATGATCGACGCGACGTACACCACTGCCAGCATCGCGAGCGACGCGCGCGATGCGCGCGCGGCATCGCTCGAGGCACTGGTCACCGCATCGAGATCGCGCGATACCTCGGCCGCCGTTTGCGGCCGCGCGTCCGGGTCCTTCTCGAGGCAGCGCATCACGAGATTCGCCAGCGCGCTCGGCACGTCCGGGCGAAGGTCGGGAACGGGACGCGGCCGCTCGGTCATCTGCGCCGCGAGCAGCTTCTGTGGCGAGGACTCGATGAATGGCGGCCGCCCCGTGAGCACCTCGTATGCGAGACAGCCGAACGAGTAGATGTCGGCGCGGTGATCGGCGGACGGATCGGCGGCCGCCTGCTCGGGCGCCATGTACATCGGCGTGCCGATGGCGGTGCCGATTTGCGTTAGGCCGCCGGTCTGCGCGGCAGCGGCGGCGCCGTGCGCGCCGGTACCGGCCGCCGACAGCGCCTTGGCGATGCCGAAGTCCGCGACGGCAGCCGAGCCGCCGGACAACAACACGTTTTCGGGTTTGATGTCGCGGTGGACGACGCCGCGTTCGTGCGCGTAGGCGAGCGCGCGCGCGACGTCTCGCAACACACTCAGCGCTTCCGGAATCGGTATCGGTCCCTCCTCGATCCGCTCGCGCAGCGATTCGCCGTCCACGAACGGCATCGTGTAGTACGGCACGCCGTCGACTTCGCCTGCCGTCAGGACCGGGACGATGTGCGGGTGTTGAAGGTTCGCCGCGAGGAGAATCTCGCGCTTGAACCGTTCGATATTCACCGACGCCGCGAGGTCGGCCGGCACGACTTTGATGACGACGCGGCGACCGAGGGCCGTCTCGGTGGCGGCGAACACGCGCGACATCCCGCCGCCGCCGAGCTCGCGGTCGATGCGGTAGCGGCCGGCGAGCGCCTCGCTCAGAGTGTCTGCTGTGCTCATGCCGGGCAGGGCAGGGTCGGCGGAGGATGCGTCGGGTGTGGCCTACCGTGGGCAAAGGTCGCGTCTTCGGTCGGTTTGCGCCAGCCGCGTGGTTCCAGTTGCAACGGCGTCGGTTTGGCGGTACTTCAGTACTGTCGCGGATTTCGCCACCGCGTCGCCGGATGTTCGCTCTCATCCCTCGTCTCGTGCCGAACAACGCACAGTTCGCGATCGTTTTTCGCTGGGCGCGTCGAAGCGCCTGTCTGTTGGCAGCCTGCGCCCTGGCGATCGGCTGCCGCCCAACGACGCGCACATCGTACCTCTTCATGTGGGCGGGCGACTCGGCTCACAAGGCCAGCGATTTCCTCGCGGTAATCGACGCGACACCCTCGTCGCCGCACTACGGCGCCGTGCTGACCGTGCTGCCGACCGGGAGTGCCGGCACGCATCCGCACCATACCGAGCAGGAGATGCCGGCCGACCGCCATCTGCTGGCTAACGG
>Ga0070679_100003581_pt1 | contig 14212 bp, 10 predicted proteins | sample KBSC63BmetaG_FD_65652 | JGI IMG/M metagenome (GOLD analysis project Ga0070679, IMG submission 65652) | Corn rhizosphere microbial communities from Kellogg Biological Station, Michigan, USA - KBS C6-3B metaG | ecosystem: Host-associated > Plants > Roots > Rhizosphere | place: USA: Michigan... | reverse complement strand
TGCGACGGCGGCGGCGGGCCCGCCGGCAGCTTGCGGTCGGCGATGAGCAGCTTCGACACGTTCTGGTACGGCTGGCCGTTGTGCCCGTCGGAGCCGATGGGGAACATCTTGCCGTCGGGCAGCTGCACCACGCCGGCGCCCTCGACGTGCAGCGCCAGCACATCGTACGCATCCGCGAGCCACACCAGCTCCAGCCCACGACCGGCCAGCGCGCCGCCGAGGATCTGCGCGGTGGTGTAGCGCGCGCCCGCGTCCTTGGGGCGGCGATAGATAGGATACCTATAGATAGCATCCCTACTCATCGAGCCGCGCACCGTCGGCGTGTGATACGCGGTGAACAGCACGCGGTCGGCGCCGACGTGCATCCACTTCATCGAGTACTGCAGCGCGCCGCACAGGTGCGCGCGATCGTCGGCCTTGGCGTAGCGCAAGATCGGCTCGAGCACGCCCTTGGCATACTCGGGCTTGCTGCGCGTCACCGCCGGCAGCTCGCGCTCGATCGCTTCGGCCAGCGACGGCAACGGCAGATCGTCGCAATTGACGGTCATCGGCTCGGCGGCGACCGGCGAGAGCTGGGCCCGCGCCGTCGACGAGGCGCAGCCGACGACGGCGAGCGCCAGGAACGCAGTTCGAGTCATGGCGCGCATTGTAGTAGACTTGCCGGGTGAAGCGCTTTCTCCTCGTCGCCGCCGCGGCCGTCGCGCTCGGCGCGTGCAGCGACATGTTCTCGCCGCCGGAGCTACCCGACCTGAGCAAGGATCCCTACGATTTCGCCGTCGTCATCCCGCCCTACACCGGCGACGGCGGCGTCGACATGGGCGAAGGCGACATGGCCGGCAGCGACGTGCACGACCTCGCGACCTCTTCGACCGACTAGTGACACGCGAGCGCGGCGATCGAGTTGGACGCGGCGGTCTCAAGCTCGAAGCCGCCATCGAGCGCTTCGGCTTGAAGGCGCGCATTGCCGGCGCGCGCGCCATCGACATCGGCGCGTCGACGGGCGGCTTCACCGAGGCGCTGCTCGCGCACGGCGCCGCGCACGTCACCTGCATCGACGTCGGCACCGGCCAGCTACATCCGTCGCTGCGTGACGACGCGCGCGTCACCAATCTCGAAGGCGTGCACTGGAAGACGCTGCCGTTGTCGACGGCGCCGGGACCGTTCGACTTCTTCACCGTCGACGTCAGCTTCATCGCCGCCCGCAACATGCTGCGCGGGCTCGCCTTCCGCTTGCGGCCGGGCGCCGAGGGCGTGGTCCTGGTGAAGCCGCAGTTCGAGGTCGCCGACAAGCGCGTGCGCGCCGGCGACGTCAGCGATCCCAATCTGCGGCGCGACGCGCTCGAGGAAGTGCGCAAGAAGGGCGAAGCGCTCGGCTTCAAGCTGGCGGCGCACGCCGATTCGCCGGTCGCGGGCGGCAGCGGCACCGTCGAGATCCTGGCGCACCTCGTGTTCGAAGGGCGATCGGCCAAGCTGCCGCAGCCGGGCGAATCGCGCGGGCAGCGCGAGCCGGCGCCGGGATCGCGCGCCGCCAAACGCAAAGCGAGCGTCAGCCGCGCAGCGACGGGCGAGGTGCTGTCGATGTTCGCCGTCGCGTCGCCGGGCGTCGAGCCCGTGCTCGCGCGCGAGGTCGCCGCGCTCGCCGGCGTGCGCGACGTGCGCGCCGTCGCCGGCGGCATCGAATTCAGCGGCGACGCCGACGTGCTCTATCGCGCCAACTTGTGGCTGCGCACGGCGACGCGCGTGCTCGTGCGCATCGGCAGCTTCGAAGCGCGCGAGTTCGCCAAGATGCGCCGCCGCGCCGGCACGCTGCCGTGGGAGCGCTTCGTCGATCCGTCGCGGCCGGTCACCGTCTCGGCGGCGCAGTCGGGCAGCCGGCTCTATCACACCGGCGGCATCGCCGAGAACCTGACGGCGGCGATCGCCGATCGCCTGCGCGCGCCACTCGCCGGCGACGGCGACGCACAAAAGGTGCTGGTGCGCGGCGTCTCCGACGTGTTCACCGTCAGCGTCGACAGCTCGGGCGAGCTCTTGCACCGTCGCGGCTGGCGGCAGGAAATCGCGCACGCGCCGCTGCGCGAGACGCTCGCCGCCGCGCTGATCCTGTTGAGCGGCTGGGATTCGTCGACGCCGCTCGTCGATCCGATGTGCGGCGCCGGCACGCTGCCGCTCGAGGCGTGCGCCATCGCCATGCGACTCGCGCCCGGGCTGTCGCGCAGCTTCGCGTTCGCCACGTGGCCGACGTTCGACGCCGAGCGCTTCGCGGCGCTGCACGCCGAGGCCGAAGCGGCGCGCCTGCCCGGGCCGGCGGCGCCGATCGTCGGCACGGATCGCTCGCCCGCGGCCATCACAGCGGCGCAGCACAACGCCGAGCGCGCGGGGCTGAGCGCGCACGTGCAGCTCGCGCAGTCCGAGCTCGACGAGCTGCAGCCGCCGCCGGGCCCCGGCACCGTGATCATGAATCCGCCGTACGGACGGCGTCTCGGCGATCCGCGCGCGCTGCGCTCGTTGTACGGCGCCATCGGCCGCGCGCTGCGGGCGCGCTTCGCCGGTTGGCGCGCCGCGCTGCTGGTGTCCGACGCGCGCCTCATCGAGGCCGTGGGCGCGCGCGTCCTGGCCGAGCATCCGTTGTCGAACGGAGGGCTGCGCGTCCGCCTGCTCGAGCTCGATTTGGGTAGAATGCGTCCGTGAAACACATACTCCTTTTGGCAATCGCGGTGGCGGCGGGCTGTTCGTTCTCTCCCGGCAAGGTCGACAACGACATGAGCGGCGCAGGCGGAGGCGGCGACGATCTCGGCGGCGTCGGCGACGATCTGGCGAGCGCGGACATGACGATGATCTGCACGCCCGCCAGCAAGACGTGCAGCAACGGAACCTTGTCGACGTGCAACCTCGACGGCACGGGCATCGACACGAAGACGTGCACGCTCGGCTGCAACGCCGCCGCCAACGACTGCGCCGCGCTGCAGCCGACCGCGCCGGCGGTCGCCGGCGACTTCGTGTACGGCGGCCTCAGCGAGCCGACCATCGCCGCGACGCAGACGCTGCTCGTGTTCGACACCGACACCGGCGAAATCCGCGACGGCAGCGGCGCCGTGGTGCGCATGCCGAACGCGACGCCGATGGGCCGCAACGTCGAAAACGGCATCGGCTTCCACCGCGTCTCCGGCGTCGGCATCTGGACGTTCTCGAAGCTCACGGTCCCGGCGACGACGACGATCGTCTTCAAGAACCCCTACGCCGCATCGATCCTGTCGGCGACGGATCTCACGATCGCCGGCACCATCGACGCGCGCGGCTACGCCGATCCGACCAAGGCGCTCATGCCGGGCACGGCGTCGACGTTGTGCGGCGGCACCGTGTCGATCGCCGGACCGGGCGGCACGATCGGCGGCGTGACGACGACGCCCGCCGCCAGCGAAGGCGGCACCGTCACCGACACCACCAAGGGCGGCGGCGGCGGCGGTTATGGCGCCGTCGGTGGCATCGGCGGCAACCATGGCGGCGGCACCGGTGGTGCGGCCGGCGCTATTGGCGGCGCGGCAGCGATCAATCCGCTCGCGGGCGGATTCGGCGGCGGCTCGAGCGGCGGCCTCGGCGGCGGCGGCGGCGGTGCAGTGCAGCTCGCGGCACAGGGCACGCTCACCATCAGCGGCACGATCAACAGCGGCGGTTGCGGCGGCGGAGCAGGCGACGCGACGCACGGCGGCGGTGGCGGCGGCTCGGGCGGCGCAATCCTCGTCGAAGCGCCGACGGTGCACGTCACCGCAGCGGCGATCCTCGCGGCCAACGGCGGCGGCGGTGGCGGCGGCGGCGACGCCGCGGCGACGGCGGGCCAGCCGGGACGCAGCAGCGCAACCGTCGCCAATTCCGGCTCGGGCGCCGCCGGCGGGCAGAACGGCGGCAACGGCGGTGCCGGCAGCACGGCTGCGCAACCGGGCATCGACGGCAACGGCGCCGGCGGTGGCGGCGGTGGCGTCGGCCGCGTGCGCTTGAACTCGAGCAGCGGCACGGCAACGACCGACGTTGGCTCGACGGTCAGCCCCGATGCGTCGCAGGGGACCGCCGTCATTCAGTAGCGACTACAGATTCGGGACGACCGTGACGTGCCCCGTGCGCGGGCACGCCAGGCCCTGCGTCGCGTGCTTCTTGCACTCTACGATGTGCTCTTTGTACTCGTAGTCGTACCCGCCCTCCGACGGCGTCAGCGTCTCGGTCGCTTCCCACGTGCAGCCGTCCTGGAAGTCGTAACGGCTGGTGAAGCGGATCGTTTTGCCGTCGCTGGCGTCGTGCGGCATGATGACGTCGCCGTCGTTCCACGCCGAGCCGTAGACGCAGGGCGGATCGACGTCGGCGTCGAGCACCAGTCGATACGACTGCGGTGCCGCCGCCGGCTCGAGCGAAGCGGGCGAGCCGCCGACCGACGCTGCGAGCACGCCGCCGAGGAGCAGCGCGCCACCGACCAGCGTCACAGGTCGCGCCACCAGACGCCACGCCGAGAGGGTCAAGCCAGAGCGAAGGAACATGTCACACCTCCGACAGTTCGATTGTACGCCCGAACCGGCGGTCGTGCCTCCTTCTAAATTGCAAACGCGCGATTCACGACGAAGTTTGGCGGCGCTTCGATTCCTCCAAAATTTGGATGCCCGTCACGAGCGACCAGATCCACACCGCGAGCAGCATCGGAAAACCGATCAGCACGAACATCAGCGGAAAGCTGACCACCCACAGGACCAGCTGCAGCACGCCCTGCGACGTGCGCCCAGCGACGAGCGACCCCGCGCCCGGGATGACGATGTTCAGCACGAGCGCCGTGACGGCCGTGCCTTCGGACGGCGGGCTGATGTCCGCTAGCGGCCCATGCGGCTGCACGCGCTGCAGCGGCGGATTCGCCGGCGGCCGCGTCGTCGCGCGTCCCGGGATCGTGAAGAACACGTTGCCCTCGTCGTCGACGTCGCGGCCGATGACGTCGCGCGCCGCCATGTCCTCGAGCTTGTCCGACACCTCCGCCGTCGGCAGGCGCAGCGCGTGCGCCACCGCGGGCACGTTGAGCGTCGTCGTCGACTTGTAGGCAAACTCGAGGAAGCGCACCTCGAAGTCGTCCATCGGCTTGGCCGTCGCCGGCTGCGCGCCCTTGAAGTCCGCCTCGACCGGCTTCGACAAGTCGGCCTGGCAGTGCTTGCAGCGCACCGCGACCTTCTTGATCTCCTCGCCGCAGTAGGGGCACGGCTTGGTGTCGCTGGCGTTGGCGTTCGTCGGGGGCGGCGCGGCGGGATCTTCAGCCATAGCGTTCTCCATGTTGCAAGAAAGCGCCCCCCGAGTGCAGAAAATTCCGATATGATGGCGGCGTGGCCCTCTTGTCGACGGATTCGCAGCTGCCCCAGCACGGGCGCGGCACGGTCGTCACTCGCCATCCCGCCACCATCCGTCGCGTTGCGCAGGCGCTCGGTGCCGTCGGAGTCGGCGTCAACCACGCGCTCTCGACCGAGCAGATGCCCAAGGCCGGCCCGGGCGAGCTCAAGGTCGTGGTGCTCGATCTCGACGTCGATCCCGAAGCGGATCCACTAGCTCTGGTACGCCAGGTCGCCGAGTTCTATCCCGCGATTCCGATCGTCGTCACCGCCGGCGTGCGCGCCAAGAAGCGCCTGTTGGCGACGCTGGCCGCGCCGGCCGTGCATCACGTCGTGCCCAAGCTCGGCGGCTGGCTCGATCTGCCGATCGAGCAGCGCAGCTTCGACGGCCCCGACGAGCAGGATCTCGCGGTCGCGCTGCGCCGCGGCTTCTCCGACGAGACCGCGCCGCTCGGCGCGCAACCGTATTTGATCCAGGGCTTCTCGACGACCGAGGCGATCGTCCAGTCGAGCTCCGACAAGGACCAGGCGCTCGACGCCGTGATGGGCCTCGCCGCCGCGCTCGAGCTCTCCGACGAGAAGAAGCGCCGCATCGAGGTCGCCACCGAGGAGCTGCTGCTCAACGCCATCTACGATGCGCCGCGCGACGCGTCGGGCGCCGCGATTCACGCCAAGCTCGATCGCCGCACGCCGGTCAAGCTCGGCGCCGGCCAGCAGGTGAAGCTGCACTACGGCTGCGACGGTAGGAACTTCGTCGTCAGCGTCGCCGATCGCTTCGGCGCGCTCCAGCGCAGCAACATCGAGCGCTCGCTGGCGAAGCTCCTCGACCCGCAGGGCGCGCGCCCGGCGCCGGGAACGAGCGGCGCCGGCCTGGGCCTGATGCTCACCTACGGCGCGGCCAATCAGCTGATCGCGCACGCCGTCGCCGGGCGCTTCACCGAGGTCACCGCGGTCATGCACGTGTCGGGCTCGAATCGCACCGCGTTGGCGCGCGGCAGCGCTCTCCACCTGTACCTCGACGGAGCAACCTAGAACCATGGTCAAGATCGAGATCGGACCGAGCGACGACGGCGGCATTCGCGCCACGCTCGCCGGCAAAATCGACGAGAAGTTCGACGGGCGCGAGATCCTGAAGGCGGCGCAGCCCGGCCAGCGCGTCACCTTGCGCCTCGACGGCGTTCGCAGCATCTCGTCGCTCGGCGTGCGCGCGCTCGAGCACTTCATGCAAGAGCTCGGCAAGCGCGACGTCGTGCTCGAGGACATCTCGGCGGCCGTCGCCAATCAGGTGACGATGATTCCGAACCTGCTCGGCACCGCCACCGTCAAGTCGGCCAAGCTGCCGTTCGTCTGCCCGAGCTGCGGCGCCGAAGAGGCGCGCAGCGTGCCCTATCAGCCCAACGCCGCCACCACGCACGCGCCCGCGTGCAGCTCGTGCGGCGCCAAGATGGAATTCGACGGCTTTTCCGAAGAATATTTACCGCATTAGTTTCCGCGGTAATTAAAAGCGAATCGCGCGATAGTCGTCGTCCTTGGGAGCGCGCGCGATGCGCGGCGCCACGACCTTGTCGTAGGGCACCGGATCGGGCCGACCCTTAGAGCTTCCGCGCGAGAGGAGCTTGGCGATCTGCTCCTCGACGACTTCGCTCATCGAGATGTCTTGCTGCTCGCAATACCGTCGGAGATTTTCGTACGTAGCTCCACGAACCGAGATCGAACGACGCGTCTGCTTGGCTGCCACCGTAGCCTCCCCGTGAGAATCGAACGGGGTCACACTGATCCTCCGGGATCCGATCGTCAAGCCAAATTTTGGTTACAGCTTCATTCCCAGCTCGTACATCAAAAACGCATATGCATCGGCCGATTGCTCGACCGCTTGTTTCACCATATCGGCGCCGCCGTGGCCGGAATGCTTCTCGATGCGCATCAAGATCGGTCGATTGTCCTTGGGCGCGCCGCCCTGCGCCCATTGCAGCGCCGCGGTCATCTTGCGCGCGTGCATCGGATCGACGCGATCGTCGGAATCGGCGGACATCATGAGGAGCGCGGGATATTTGGTACCCTGCTTCACCTTTTGATATGGCGAATATCCGCGGAGCCACTCGAATTCCTTTGGATCTTCTGCCGATCCATATTCTGGAATCCACGTTTTACCGCTGCCAAACAAATGATATCGAATCATATCGAGGAGCGGCACCGCGCAGATGACGGCGCGGAACAGCTCGGGATGCTGGGTCGTCGCCGCGCCCATGAGCAAGCCGCCGTTGGAGCCGCCGCGGATCGCGAGCTTGTCGGCGTTCGTGTACTTGTTGTCGATGAGCCAGCTCGCTGCCGCGGCGAAATCGTCGAACACGTTCTGCTTGTGCTCGCGCATTCCCGCTTTGTGCCACTCCTCGCCGTACTCGCCGCCGCCGCGCAAGTTCGGTAGCGCGAACGCGCCGCCGGCCTCGAGCCAGGGGAACCACGACGCGGCGAACGCCGGCGTCATCGACACCAGGAAGCCGCCGTATCCGGTGAGCAGGAACGGCGTCGTGCCGTCCTTCGGCAGGTCCTTACGCCGCACGATGAACATCGAAATCTTGGTGCCGTCTTTCGACGGGTACCAGACCTGCTCGACGGTGTACGGCGCCGGGTCGACCGGAACCTTGACCTCGTAGAAGAGCTCGGCGCCGCCCTTCTTCATCGACGTCTTGAACGAGCGCGGCGTGGTGGTGAACGACTCGAACGAGAAGTAGGCCTCGTCATCGTCCTCGTCACCGACGACGCCGTCGACGGTGCCGATGCCGGGCAGCGGCACGTCGCGCACCAATTTGCCGTCGAGCGCGCGCACCTCGAGCCCGCTCGAGGCGTTGCGCATGGTGCGCAGCATCAGCCGCCCGCCGAGCACGTTGGCGCTCTCGATGACCACGTCCTTGCGCTCGGGAATGATCTCGCGCCACTTGTCGCGCGCGATCGCCCGCGGCTCGACGCGAAAGACGCGCTGCCGCGGCGCCTCTTCGTTGGTCATCACGTAGAAGACGTCCTTGTGCACGTCGACGCTGTAGAGAAACGGCTTGCCGACGATGAACGGCCGCCACGCCGTGTCCTTGGCGCGCATGTCGCGGTAGTAGACGTCGGTCGCGTTCCATCCGTGCTGCACGGTGGCGATGAGCCAGTGCCCGTCCTTCGACAAGTAGCCGCCGAGGAACGTCTGCGGATTGCCGGTCTTGTCGTGTACGACGCGATCGCTCGCCGGATCGGCGCCGAGCGCGTGAAAGCGCAGCTCCGCGAAGCCGGGCCGCTCGGCCGGCGTCACCGCGTCGGAGAGCGGCGGCACCCACGTGTAGTAGAAGCCATCGCCCTTCGGCGTCCACGACGGACCGGCGTATTTGCCGCCGGGAATGACGTCGGCGTCGGAGACTTTGCCGGTCGCCACGTCCATCACGTGCAGGATCGTCTCGTCGCTGTTGTTGGGCTTGAGGCCGTAGACCAGCGTCTTGCCGTCCCACGACGGGTTCCACACGCCGAGCGAGGTCGAGCCGTCCGCCGACAGCGTGTTCGGATCGAGCAGCACCTTCTCCTCGCCGCCGGCGCCCTCTTTCCAGTAGAGAACCGCCTTCTCCTTGTCCTTGTGGCGCCGCATGTAGAAGTAGCGGTTGCCGAAATGGTGCGGCGGCGTGAACGTCTCGAGGTAGAGCAGCTCCTTGAGGCGAGCGATCAGCTTGTCGCGGCCCGGCAGCTGCGCGAGGAAGCCGCGCGCCTGCTTGTCCTCGGCCGCCATCCACGCTTTGACGTCGGGCTTGGACGCGTCTTCGAGCCAGCGATAGGGATCCGGGATCTTGACGCCGTGAACGTCGTCGACGACGGCATCGCGCTTGGTATCCGGGTATTTCATGTTGTTGGGCATGAAGGTCATCACAGCGACGAAGATGAGGGTGATTCGCATCAGGGTCTCCTGCCACGCGTCAGGTGCGCGACGGCTTGCGAGAGGCCGTCGAGCGAGAGTCGAAACATTGGAAACATGGCATTGATCGTCTTGGCCGTGCCCTGCCAGAAGCGCTCGGGCTCGGGGTTGAGCCACGCCGTCTTGCGGAAGTGGCGCGCGACCAGATCGAGCCAGGCGAGGCCGGGCACGTCGTTGTCGAAGTCCTGGCCGCCCCAGCCGCCGGTCTGCCACAGCTCCGACGGGTGCATGAGCGCGTCGCCGACGACGATGAGCTTCCAGGTCGCGTCGCGCTCGGCGAGCAGCTGCGGAATGGCGATGCCGTCGCGCAGCCAGGTCGTCGGGTAGACGTGGCCGTAGAGGCAATTGTGAAAGTAGAAGGTGTCGAGGCGCTTCCAGTGCGTGGCGCGCTTGGCCGCCGAGAAGAGGCGCTCGGACACTTGCACGTGCGGATCCATCGAGCCGCCGACGTCGATGAGCAGGAGCACCTTGACGTCGGGGCGGCGCTCGGGGCGCAGCACGATCTCCAGCTCGCCGGCGTTCGACGCGGTCTTGTCGATGGTGGCGTCGATGTCGAGCTCGGTGAGCGCGCCTTCGCGCACGAACGCGCGCAGTCTCCGCAGCGCGAGCTCGATGGAGCGTACGTCCAGGTTCACGTCGCCGCGCAATTCGCGGAAGCGATGGGCGCCGGCGCGCGCCATCGCGCTGCGGCCGCCCGGCGGCCCTTCGCCGACGGTGATGCCGCTCGGATGCGTGCCGCCGCGGCCGTGCGGCGAGGTGCCGCCGGTGCCGACCCAGCGGTTGCCGCGATCGTGGCGCTCTTTCTGCTCCTTCAGCCGCTGTTCGAGACGGCGGCGCGCTTCTTCGAGATCGAGCGACTCGAGCAGCTTGCGCTCGTCGTCGGTGAGCTCGCGCCGCGGCGCGTTCTCGGCCAGCCAGTCGAGCAGCTCTTCCGAGATCTGCAGCGCCTCGAGCTCGATGCCGTGGAAGTAGCTGGCGAAGGCGGTGTCGAAGGCGTCGAGGTCCTGCTCGCGATGGACGCACAGCGCGCGCGCCACTTCGTAGAAGCCGTCGAGCGTGGTCTCGTGCAGGTCGCGTGAAAGCGCCTCGGCGACCGTCAGGAGCTCCTGCGGCCCCACTTTGACGCCGCGTTTGCGCAGCTCGTAGAAGAACTCGACGAACACGCGGGGAGCTTACCGCGAGGCCGGCCGACAGGGTATAATAGGAAGCTGGTCCGAGCCTGACCGGCCGCCATGGAGCAGGAACCGCAATCGCCATCGATTCTGGCGCCCGAGGGCGCGCAGGCGACGTCGCCCGAGCTGTCGCGCGCGCGCTTGACGGCGCAGTTCCTCGAAGCGCTGGTGCCGACGCTCGCCGACGACGGCGACGCGGCGCAGGCGCTCTTCGACCTGGCGGCGCTGCGCTCCTATCCGCTCGACGACGCCAAAGGCGCGCTCGAGGCGCTGCGCGCGGCGCTCGCGCGGCGGCCGGCGCTGCACATCGCGCGCGCCTGTCGCAAGGCGGCGGTGCGCGCCGGATCGACCGACGATCAGCTCGCGGCCATCGACAGCGAGATCAAGCTGGCGCCGACGCCGCAGTATCGCGCGGCGCTCGAGAGCGAGCGCGGCCGGCTGTACGAGCGCAGCGTCGGCAACGCGGCGGCGGCGCGACAGAGCTACGCCGCCGCCGTCGAGCTGAACCCGGGCGACGTCACGGCGCTCCTTGGGCTTGTGCGCCTCGCGCTCGCCGACGGCGATCAGGCCGCCGCGGCCGTATGCTGCAAGCAGATCGCCGACGCCGTCGCTGATCCGCGCGTCAAAGGCGAGTATCTGGCCTGGGCCGGGCGCTTGTTCGATGCGGCCGGGCAGCGCGAGGCGGCGCTGGCGGCGGCCGTGCAAGGCGAGGTACATGCGCCCGATTCGCCGTCGGTGCGCTTCCTGCTCGAGCGGCTCTATGCCGGCGACGGCAACCTGCGCGCGCTCAGCGCGCTCGTCGAGCGTGAGCTGCGCGACGGCCGCGCCGCGTCGCCGGCCGGCTGGTTCGACCTCGGCTACCTCTACCGCTACCGGCTCGGCGACCTCGATCGCGCGGAAAAGGCGTTCGCCGAGGTGATCGACCGCAGCGACGGGCCGACGCGCGCCGCCGCGCTCGCCGAGCTGTCGGATCTGGCGGCGCTGCGCGGCAATTGGATTCGCGTCATCGAGCTCGATCAGCGACGCGTCGACGGCGAGAGCGATGCCGGCGCGCGCGCCGACATCCTGACGCGCATCGGCGAGGTGCGCGAGCGCGAGATCGACGACAGCGACGGCGCCGGCGAGGCCTACGCGCAAGCGATCCAGGCCGACGCCAGCTTCATGCCGGCGCTCGAAGGCGCGGGCCGCGTCTTCAGCAAGCACGGCACCATCGACAAGCTGGTGTGGATGCATCGCGCCGAGGCGGCCAGCGCGCCGTCGCCGGGCGAGCGCGCGTGGGCGCTCTTGCGCGCGGGCGAGCTGTTGGCCGCGCGCGCGGCCACGCTCGACGAGGGCATCGCCGTCTTGACGGAGGCGCACGCCGCGGCACCGGCGGCGCGCGCGCTCTTCGACGCGCTCGAGCAGGCCCTGCGACGCAAGGGCGCGTGGGAGCAGCTGTGCGCGCTCTATGGCAGCGAGATCGAGCGCGGCGTCGAGCCCGATCGCGCCGCGTGGCTGCAGACGCAGATCGGCGAATTGGCGGCGGTGCGGCTCGGCGACACGCGGCGGGCGATCGAAGCGTTCGGCGTCGCCGCCGGCATCGAGGGCGGGCGCACGCGCTATGCGCTGTCGCGGTTGGCGCAGCTGCTCGAGGACTCGGAGGCGCCGTCGCCCGAGCTCGACGCGGTGCTGGCGCGACTCGCCGCGCTCACCGAGAGCCCCGCCGAGCAGGCGTCGTTTCTCGAGCACACGGCGCGGCTGCAGGAGAAGCGCGGCGACGTCGAAGCGGCGCTCGCCAGCTACCGTCGCGCCGTCGAGCTGGCGCCGCTCGATCACACCGTGCATACCGCGGCCGGGCGCGCGTTTCACCGCGCCGAGCGCTGGGACGAGCTTTTGGCGCTGTTCGAGCGCGCGCTCGCGCACGGCGACGCCGACGAGCGCGCGCACAACGCGTACAAAGCGGGCTCGCTGTTGGCGCGGCAGCTCGGCCGCGTCGACGAGGGCGTCAAGTATCTGCAGCAGGCGCTGACGCTGGCGCCGCGCCATCTGCCGGCGCGCCTGCTCCTCACCGCGCTGTACACCGAAGCGCAGCGCTGGGAGGAGCTGGCGCCGGTGTTGGCGCAGCTGCCGCCGACGCCGACGCGATTGGCGCGCCGCGCGGCGCTCGCCGAAGCGGGCGGGCGGCTCGACGAGGCGCTGTCGCTGTGGGAGGCGGCGGCGCTGGCGGGCGTGTCGCTGACGGCGCCGGCGCGCGCGCGGCTCTATGCGCGGCTCGGCCGATGGAACGAGCTCGCCGAGCTGCACGAGCGCGTCTCGTCCAACGGCGTCGGGCGCAACGTCGCCGTCGACGCGCGCTATCGCGCCGCCGAGCTGCGGCTCGAGCGCCTCGGCGAGGGCGATCGCGCGGTCGAGCTGCTCGGCGCGGCGCTCGCTGCCGAGCCCGATGCCCTCGGGCTGTTGCTGGCGCGCGAGCGGGCGCTCGCCGGCGACGAGCAGGCGCGGCGCGAGACGCTCAAGGAGCTGGTGGCGCGCACGCGCGATCCGGCCCTGCGCGTCGCGCTCCTGTGGCAGCTCGCGCCGACGCAAGCGGCGAACGAGGTCATGGCGACGCGGCTCAATCAGCTGACGCTGTCGCCGCGCGATCCGGTGGTCAGCGTCGAGATCGAGCAGGCGCTGGAGGCGCGGCGCAATCGCGCGGGGCTGATGGCGCTGTTGCGCGAGCAGCGCGTTGCCAAGGGCGATCCGCTGCTCGTCGCCGCCATCGACGTCAAGCTCGGCGCTCTCGCCGAGGAGCTGGGCGAGCTGCGCGAGGCGGTCGATGTCTTCGAGGCGGCGCTGGCGTCGCCGCAACCGTCGCTTCTGGCGCGGCTGGCGTTGCCGCGGCTATACGGCGCTCTCGGCGACGAAGCGCGCGGGGCCGAAGCGCTGGGACGGCTCGCCGAGGCGCTGCCGCGCGGAGCGGAGCGAGCGGCGGTGCTGCGCAAGCTCGCCGCCTATCAGCGCGATCGCGGCGACTCGAGCGCCGCGGCTGGGACGCTCGAGGCGGCGCTGCAGGCGCATCCGCGCGACTACGCGGCGCTGCGCGTGCTCGATCGGCTGACCTTCGCCGGCGAGCCGGAGCGGCTCATCGATCCGTTGATGCGCGCCTTTGCCGCCGAGCCGCCGGGAGCGCAGCGCTGCGCCGTCGGCACGGCGCTGGCGGTGCGCCTGTTGCGCGCCAACCGCATGGGACCGGCGCGCGAGGTCCTCGACAAGGTGCTCGGCGAAGACGCGGCGCACTTGAATGCGCTCATCCTGCGCGCCGAGCTCGAGCTGCGCGGCGAGGCGTGGGCCCCGGCGGCGCAGGCGCTGCAAGCGATGGCCGCCCATCCCGACGTGCCGCCGCCGCTCGCCGCCGAGACGCTGCGCCGGCTCGCGCGCGTGCAGCTCGATTCGCTCGATGATGTCGCCGCCGCGCGCGTGACGGCGGCGCGCCTGGGCACGCTGACGCCTGACGATCTGTCGTCGCTCGAGCTGCGTCTCGTCGTCGCCGAGCGCGGCGCCGATCACGAGGAGGCGGCGCGGCTCCTCGCCGCGCTCATCGCGCAGCCTGCCGTCGACGACGATCGGCGCGCGCAGCTGCAGCTGCAGCTCGCGTCGCTGCAGGAGGTCGAGCTCGACGACGTCGTCGGCGCCATCGAGACGCTGGGCCAGGTGAAGCTGCCATCGCGGCGCCGCGACGCCGTCGATCGGCTCTTCGATCTTGGCGCGCGCGCCAATCGCTGGGACCTCGC